>Ga0302140_10009173_pt1 | contig 12288 bp, 9 predicted proteins | sample I_Bog_E1_1_FD_202095 | JGI IMG/M metagenome (GOLD analysis project Ga0302140, IMG submission 202095) | Peat permafrost microbial communities from Stordalen Mire near Abisko, Sweden - I_Bog_E1_1 | ecosystem: Environmental > Terrestrial > Soil > Wetlands > Peat | place: Sweden: Abisko, Stordalen...
TTTGTTGTGTTTTCATAAATTTGATTGTTTTATGGATAATTAATAAATCATTTAATGAATTTATTCTGAATTTCATTGCTAAATGATCAATCTTTTATTTGTAAAACTCAAAAAAACAGCAATAGAAAATTGCACATGGAAGGAAAATAACAATTTTTCTTATATTGGATTTTAAGTAAAAACGTTAAGAAAAAAACTATTTTTTGAGTATTTGAATGAATTTTTATTTTCATTTTTTTTGTTATTCAAACAAAAAGGAAAAGCGAATTTTTCATTTTTTTTTATTTAATCCAGTTTTTCTCATTTTTTAGTTTTTATTCATTTCCTATTAATTTAAAAGAGCTATTTTTTTCTCTTTTTGTTTGAGGAACTTTCGTCTATGATTTTCCCTCTTTGAATTTATTATTTTTTTTTAAAAAAAAACTTTTCCTTAAAAAATATAAACCTCGAACAAGAAAAAGCTCAAAATCAATCCATAGACAATATAGGCGTTATATTTTAAGGACTTTGGAGTATAGGCATCTGTGTATGTTTCATTGTATGCCAATCGGGGCGCAAAATTCCAAGCCAAATAACTATGATAATTATAATGTTTCGTTAAAAGAAATTAGAAAACCTTCCATAGTTGCTATACTCTCGAGTGGAAGTCATGAGAGAGGTATTATAAATCTTACTTTGGACATTGTACAGGGAATGGGTTAGTCCTAAATAGTATTTGTAGATAAAGGGGTTCATAAGTTCAAGAATCAAATTTTTGATTTTTCTCAATTTTTTTATGACAATGGATGTTTTTTTATTTATTTATTAATTTTTTAGTTTTTTATTGTTTGAAATTTTGTTTCTCAAAAAAAATTACAAATTTATAGCTGATCATTTTGAATATTCTTATTTTTCTCAAAAAGTCAAGATCTTTTAGATTAAAAGAATATTTGTCCTAAACAATATCTAACAAGAAAGCCGATTGTGCAAAATATCACCTAATAAAAAAAATGAAATAATAAAAGAAAACTTATAAAATACTTGTAAAATCATTAACCAAGTGCAAAGATCTCTTTCGTTTGTTGGACCTTTGATCTTGAATAATAAAAAATTAATAAATATTTTGTAACCCTTAATTTTACCCAGAGAAACAAATTAATCAAGGTCAAATTAGTTTTTATGCATTCCAATTTTCCAGTTTCTTTATTGTAACTAATAAAAGTTATCAATATATATAAATAAAAATTTTTTCACTATGGTAGTCGATGTCTTGGGCATGGGATAATTTTGAAAAGCTATTTAAAAATGTAATATTTTTTTTATTATTATCAAAATACTTGAGGGAGTGAATATACAAAGTTAATGATTTGAGGTAAAAAAAATAAAAGCACGGTTTTTGAAAAATGACCCAATATTCCTGAAACAGCAAAAGTCATCCCAGACCAATAGCAAAAAGTGTCACCAACAAAAACTTGGCTTGGATATCTAAAAAAAAATTTAATAATATATATATATATATATATTAAAACTTGTTGTATCTGAATAATGCCAAACTTGTCGCGATAAATGGCAGAATTAATAAAATGCTAAAATAATTATGACTGATGTTTTGGCCCGTTAAAATTTCCTTGAAAAAATTTAAATCTCTCCAAAATAAGAGGTTTTTTAATATACAATCAAATTATATAGCATAATTGAACATGCGATAATCAGAGATTGTCCAACTTCCAAACCATTGACTCCAGCATAAATATTGATAGAGTTGGTGCAAAATACTGTCAACATTCCCATATAAATATAATAGACCAATCCTTTCATTAGATAAATCGATCATTTTTTTATAGAAATATTAATTGTTTTCTTACCTAAATTCAATGTTTGTCCAAAGAAAAATCTAAGCGGAATAGGAACCAAAATTGTCAAAGATCCTAAAATTTTATTTTTATGGTCATTTTTGTCAATTAACAACCTGAATACGCCACCAAAATTGGGATAGATGCTATTGTTGGTAAAACTAATTTATATCTCCATGGCAAATCCAGAACATCATCACTAAAGCCCTAATTTTTGTCCATCATATAGTTATTAGTTAGAAAAGAAATATATTGAAATAAATACGCACTAAAAATATAATGAAACAAATAGACAAAATGGCAGAAGTATGTTCAAAAAGCATCGATTCCTCATAATATTTGCTGTATAAAATGCCGAACATATTAAATAGCATAAACACTGTGGCTGAAACTACCCCCAAAGTTTCTGGTCTGTAAATGGAAAAAAATAGTTTTTTGAGATTATTGGAAGAAATAAATACATTTTTTTTTCACCAAGTTCAGTCCCTTTTTTGTTGATATCATGGCCCCACAAATCAGCTTTAAGGTTGAAAAGTTTGAATATTGGGATAAGTTTTAATGTGATAAGAAAAGCCAGGAACGAAAAAGAAGAAATTAGCAGAAATGAAATCAATTTAGTGGATTCGACCAACAAAAACGTATATGCAGCAACCACCAAAGGGGCAATAATCGAAGGGATTATGACATAATAAATGTCTATCATCGGCTTTTTCAAATTTTCGAATTCTGAACTAAACTCTTTTTATTTAGATTTTAAAATTTGATTTCCGAAAATAGTTAAATTATATATATGGGTCTAATTTTTGCTTCCAAGAGTTTAAAAAAAAAGCATATATTTTTTTCCCATCATTTTTTTTTAATTTTTTTTTTTATTTAAATATTAAAAAAATAAACTGAAACAATAGAAAATCATGAAAAAAAAATTAATATGGAAGTAAATAAAAAACCTTCTTCTTTTCATCAAAATGAAAGAGCCGTCTTTCGTGTAACACCCCTCAAACCATTGCGACATTCAAATAGTTTGCATAAAACATCAGCTGGCTTCAAATCTCGAGTGACTGGTGATGAAATTCCTATCATAAACGATTTTTATTTGTCAGATCTATCCACAAGCAAACGAAATTTTCAGAACCAGCATTTCGTTGAAATGAAGCAAATTTTAAACACTGAGGATAATTTTATGCCGAATACAAAAAATAACAAAATTTATGAGCTATTGCCTTCTTCCCTCAGGGAGTTTCTCTTTAGTAAAAAAGAATTTATGCAATTATTGGATAATTTTGACAAAATCACCTATTGTTTGGAGTCAATATCAGAAAAAATCAAATGCTATCGGGCCGAAATGGGGAACATGCTTGATAAAACACAAAAGGGATATACAAATTTATTTGAAAAAACGTTAAAATCTACAATGAATTTGTTTTTGGAGGTGGAGGAAAGATCCAAAGTCCAGATCAATATGCTTCTCGACCAAATTTCTAGCCTTGAAAATGAAAAAAAAGAATTGGAAAACAAAAACCAAAATTTAAAATCACTTTACCATTTCCAAGAATCAGAGTATAAAATTTGCAAAATGAGTTCCGATTCCTTGCAAACCGAATTGGTGCTTTTGCATGAACTTTTAAAAAGAGATATTTCTTCCTTGATTTCCCATGTTGGAGTGATAGAAAATGTCAACCGACAAGGGACCGGAACCAATGATTTGAGTGACAAATTGAATGATTTGAACGATTTGATCGTGGATTTGGAAGATGAGCAAAAAAATAAGAAAAATGTGATCGATTCAATGAATAATCTGTTAAAAGCAATGTTGAAAGGGGGTAAAAATGACATGGCAACACAAGTAAATGAAGTGGAATTGCTTTGGATGGCCAACATGGTGGTTGAATCTGAATCCAAAACAATTGTCAGATGTCCCTCATTGCAAGAAATCGAGGGGTCATGCTTAAATCTTGAGAGACAAGAGATGAGTTCCAAAGAATTAACAAATATAGAAATGATAAAATTGAAGGAAAAAGAATTGAATAGTGACCTTGAAGAAAAGGATAAACTTAATGTTTGGAATTTGCCAGCAACATTAATGGTTTTTCTGGAAAATGTCTTGAAAAATAGTGAAAGTGGAAGGGTGTTACCATGGATCCATTTCCGGAAAATTATATATGCTATTTATATGGAACGAATTAACTTACATAATGAAGTCAAAGGATGTTTTTTAACCAATACAATGTCTATGGATGAATTTCTCTGCATTTACTTCATGAAGGTCTAATTCATTTAAAATTGTTATTTTTAATTTATTTTTATTATTAGTTTCATAAAGTAAGAAGAATTGCCGAGATCAAATTATTGGAATTTTTGATTTCTTTAAAATATTATTCCAAAATTTGGCCTAGAGCCTTGCTATTTGCAAATTTATGTAATATTGTCCCTTATACAAAACCCATTCAGGATAATTTCCCTTATGTTTATGATTTGTTCGTACAAGAATATTTTTTCTTTTGTTTTACAAGGATAAATAATGAAAGTGAGTCCATCTTTGAATTAAATGATGGTGGTCAAAGTCTTTTAAGTAAGTTGAAAATAGAAGATTTGTCAAAAGATTTGGTTTTTTTCTACACTGATCCTGATAAAAAGAAATTCTTGTCAAAAATTAATAGAATTTGCAAAAAAGTTGATGTGTCTGAGGGAGAAACTTTCGAAGGGGTTGATATTGATAAAATTTTGGAATATTCGATTGATGAATTTTTTGAGATGAAGAAACGGAATTTTAAAAATTTATCGAAGAAATTTAGTAAACTTTATGAAAATGATAATGGGTTAATCAGCTATGACGAATTTAAAACGATTTTAAATGAATTAGAAGAAATGGAGTCTCCAATCCAAAAACAATGTTTTTCTAATGAAATAATAAAATTAAAGGCTTATATTTATTCAATTACTTCAGGCAAAAACCAAAATGATATTTTGCAAAAGGATTTCAATTCTGCAGTGCTCAAATTCGGAATTGATTGTCCTTTTCCTTTGATATTCTTGACCAAAAGACTGTATGTTTTGAATGAAAAATCAGCCAAAATTGAAGAAAAAAACAACAATTTGGAAAAAATAAAAGGAATTTCAAAACTCTCAAAAAGTCCAACAAAAGGAGAAGACGCAATATTGGAAAAATCGATGGATAAAAGCGATAATTCGAGCTTTGTCGTTGAAAAGAAAAACCCCAATTATACTATGATAAATGGGGAGAATTCTTCTTATTTTGGACAACATTTCACTATATTAAGAGAACTAAAATCGTATTGCAGTCAATTTAAGGAAGCAGTTGGGAAGGAAACTAATACTGAGATTCTCATGAAACATTTCGATAATATTTCGAATATCATTGATTTGGCTTGCCAATTTTTAACTTTCCCTATTAGATTTTAGACTCTGACATTTAATAAATTCGGAAAAGTTATTTGGATGTGTTTTTACTTGAAATGACATGATATATTTTTAATTATTAAAATTTTTTTTTTTGAAATGAAAATTTGCATTTGAAATTTTTTTTTTAATTTTTTAACGATTTTATTTTTATTTTTTGTTTTGTTTTGATTTTATTTCAAAATTATAATCAAATTTTAAAATATCCAAAAAAAAAAATATCTAAACTAAGCAGAGAAAAGCTCCAAATTATATCGGTAGGTTTTAAATAAATTTCCAAATGAATTCCTAACCAAATGATGTTATTTAATGAGTTTGAAAAAGAGACTAAACTCTCTTCTTTCGTGAAAACAAACTTCGCAAATTTCTGACCTTTATTTTTTTTTAATCTCATTTTTTAAACAAAAAACCAAATAATAAATAATGAGACATAACTTTCAAACAAAATGTGCATTTGTAAGCATATTTTAAGCTAGATTTTACTAAATTTGGTTTTTTAAATAGACATTCGCCTACAAAAGCAATAAATTTTATTTAAAAGAAAAACGCCCTATTTTGAAATTATTATTTTTCACAATAAAATTATTTTTCAATCTTAATGGAACCAGGTACAAACCAGCACCGTCTGGGTCTTTTCATAGCTGAAGCCTCAGGCACTGCGATTTTTTTGACTGCCATATTCTTCACAGCTATCTTCCATTCGGACAATCTAACGGTGGCCATAGGTGTGGGAGGGGGTCTTTTCATCGCTATAACTGCCTTCGGTAAAGAAACAGGAGGTCATTTCAATCCTGCAGTGAGCACTGGTTATTTTTGTTGCATTTTGAAGGAAAGAAGAAAATATTTGGGGAATTACATCATTCTCATAGTGGCCCAGGTCATTGGAGGCCTGTTTGCAGGGTTGATTCTTTTCATTGTTTCTGATCACATTGAGCCTGTTCTTTTGCCTGATAGAAACAATATTCATGGTGCTGTGATTGATGAGATTTTGTTCACATTTATATTTTTATTGGTGATCTATTGCGTTAAAAGCAGAAATGTAAGCCATACTAATGATGGGATGCTTGGCGCATTGACTGTTTCCATGACTTTAAGTCTCACTGTTGTTTATGGAGGAAAATTAAGTGGAGCCTGCTATAATCCTGCTGTTGGGATCGCCATCAATCTATGGTCTGCTTTTGTTAACTTTGATACTTACTATGCAGACTATTTATACATTTATATATTCTGCCCAATTTTGGGAGGACTTTTAAGTGGATTGGTGGTCAAATACTTCTTAGATTTGAAAATAAAAAATAGTTTAATGAGATCCGCTTGGGTTGAAAGTAAGGATGAATTGAATAGAATGGAAAATGAAAAAGAGGAATATATTCCCCCACAGAATATCAAGAAATGTGAGTTAGATGAAACTAACAATGCTTAATTTAATGAAAAAAATGAAATTTGAAACTTTTGAATTCAAAAATTCTTAAAATAATATAAAATGATTGTATTGTTTTGAAAAAATGTAAAAGAAACAATTATATAAAATTATGATCCCATTATTAGCATGTTGTAAAATTTCAGTAAAAATGTTAATTTTGTTATGTTTTACAAATGAAAAAAAAATTATAAAAGAATTAATAAAATATATATAGATAGAGATCAAAACACTCGAACTAATTATTTGAAAGTTGCATTTCCTCAAATTTTTTGTAAAAATATCTTAAAAAACATCCGAGATAAAAAAAAATCGAAAAAATGGGCTTAGATATTAACATGTTTCGTGCTGACAAAGGTAAATTCATTAGGCACGTTATATATAAATTAACCTTGCTTAGGCGGCAACCCTGATTTGATAAGAGAATCTGTCAAAAGGCGTTTCCAAGATCCCAAAATTGTCGATGAAATCATTGAAATGGATCAACAATGGAGAAAATGTTCAAAAATTCCCAAATTTCTCACATTTATTTATTTTAACAGTGAGATTCGACACCGATAAAGCTAATGGAGTGATGAATCAAATCGGAGGGGTTATCGCCCAAAAAAAGAAAGAGTCTAAGGGAGCTGATCCATGCACAGTTTTTAAATTTTGGAAAATTACTTATTAGACTTAAATTATATCAACAGGAAGAAATTGCAAAATCCAAGGAAGCTGAGAAGGAAAGAGACGTTTTGGAGAAAAAAGAGAAAGAATTCTATAAACTATTGGAAACAAAAGTGAATTCTGTCGGAAATCTCGTGCATGATAGCGTACCGATTGAGAAAGAGGAGGATCTCAATAAGGTTGAAAGAACTTGGGGTAAGATTCCTGAACTCAAAATTAATTCCACCCCAGGCAAATGCCATCATCATGAGATTTTGGCTATGCTCGATGGTTACGATCCCAAAAGAGGTGAATTTCTTATCATTTTTAAGACAAAAATCAACTTCTAATTTAGGACAAAAAGTGGCTGGACATAGAGGATATTATCTCAAAGGAGCAGGAGCTTTGTTAAATCTCGCTTTGGTGAATTATGGTATGACCTTTTTGGCGAAAAAAGGATACACTCCGATCCAAACTCCTTACTTTATGAAGAAATCCATCATGGCTGAAACCTGCCAACTGGCTGACTTCGAAGAAAGCTTATATAAAGTTGAAGCCGGAAAGGCTGATGAAGATTATGTTCTGATTGCCACTTCTGAACAACCCATTTCTGCCTTTTTCAAAGATGAATGGTTGGACAAAAAAGAGTTGCCTGTGAGGTATTTTTGAAAATTTAAAGAAAAAAAAATATTTATTTTTTTAAACAGATTCGCTGGATTTTCCACTTGCTTCAGAAAAGAAGCCGGAGCTCATGGAAAAGATATGTGGGGTATTTTTAGAATCCATCAATTCGAAAAGATCGAGCAATTTTGCATTACAACGCCAGTTTTTTTTTTTTTAAATAACATTTTTCAAAATTTTTATTAAAACTCACAGGAAGAGTCTTGGAATATGCATGAGGAAATGATCAAAGTTTCTGAAGAGTTCTATCAATCTTTAGAGCTTCCTTACAGAGTAAATTAAATTCCATTCATTTAAAAAGATATTAATGAGCATCTGAAAGGTTATCAATATTGTTTCTGGAGCTTTGAATGATGCAGCAGCAAAAAAATATGATTTGGAAGCATGGTTCCCAGGTTATGGAGCCTACAGAGAATTGGTATCTTGTTCTAATTGCACAGATTACCAATCTAGACATTTGGAAGTTCGATGTGGATCTAAGAAAGCTGTGAGCGATAATTTTGTTGATGGGTAGTTTAAAAATTTATTTAGGGAGATAAAGAAAAAAAATACGTTCATATGCTCAATGGAACTTTATGTGCCACGGAAAGGACTTTGTGTTGCATTCTTGAAAACTACCAAACTGAGAAGGGACTGATTGTGCCAAAAGCTTTGGTTAATTAACATTTTATTTTTTATTTTAATTTGTAATTTAGGTCAACTTCGTTGGATCGGATTTCATCCCATATACGAAGCCAGTTCCAAAAGCTAAAGATTTGGAATAAGAAAAGAATAAAAATAAACAGTTTAATGGAAATGGAAATAAGAAATGAGAAAAAAACAAATTTTTTTTTTTCAAGAAATTCGATTATTTTGAAAATTAAATATATTTATTTAAAAATTTGATATTTCATTGAAATTTATTTAGATATCAAATTTTTTTTGTAAATTTGCAAAATTTTAGAAATTAGACAATGATTCTGCATCGATTACGTAATATTTTTGGAAATATTAATAAATACACAATTTTTTTTAAAAAAACACAACAGAAAAATAACCCAAAATCACAAAATCTAAATTTTTAAACAACTCAAATGGATCAAAAACGCACTCCAGCTGAAAGAATCTCAACGATAACTGCTCAAATTACAGCCAAGACCACTCCAAATCCTTTATGCCACTACCGCAAAATATCAACAATAAACCTGCAGGTCTTTAAAGAGTTAATCTATGGTAAATACGCTGCCTATCGTGACCAATGTTTTGAATTAATCTCCAAGGACCCCCTTTTCAAGCATCATACAGCAATGGAAATGACTCGTGAACAACAAAGAAAATTGGCTTTTCAGCAAATGGTCCGATACCACCGAAAAACCAATTTGAAATTTTTGGACTTTCTTAATGATCCCTTACATTGCAACATTGCAGGGGAATGTCTTTTCACTTTTGATGCCGCAACGGCTATTAAGGGAGGAGTGCATTTTGTGCTATATGTCTTCTCCATTTTCAATTTGGGTACTGAAAAACATCAAAAGTACATTGATCGGGCTATGGATTTGCAAGACATTGGCAGCTTTTCATTGACCGAATTGGGCCATGGGTCAAACGCAAGGGACATCAATACCACTGCTGTTTATGACACTTCAACTGAAGAGTTCATTCTTAACACGCCTAATGATTTGTCGATGAAATTTTGGATCGGAGCCACGGCTGATTTAGCCAATATGACAGTACTTTGGGCACAATTGATCATAGGTGAAACAAATTACGGTCCACATGTGTTTTTGGTGCCGATTAGAGATCTCAGAGATCATGCAGTGCTTCCAGGAGTGATTATTGGCGATTGTGGCTATAAGAACGGGAACAATGGAATTGATAATGGATTTTTGATTTTCAAGAATTATAGAATCCCAAGAGATAATCTTTTGGATAAATTTTCACAGGTGTTGCCTAACGGGGAATTTAAGACCACGATCAAAAACTCAGATAAAAGGTTCGGAATCCAATTGGGAAGCTTGTCTGGAGGAAGGATCACTCTTTGTCAAAATTCTATTTCCCAATTATTGAATGCAGTTACGATAGCAACACGGTTTTGTGCTGTGAGAACTCAATTTGGTCCAGTTGGTAAACCAGAACAACCATTATTAGAGTATCAATTGATTCAACATAGATTATTGCCTTGGGTTGCCAATGTAGTCATCTATAGAATAGCTGGACAATCAGTGAACCAATTTTGGAATGAAAGAAGAGAAATTTTGTTGAATGATTTCAAAAATCCAGCTGTCAATGAGTTCCATGCGTTGGTTTCTTCTCTGAAGGCGTTATGTTCCTGGACAGCCATAAAAGGGATTCAACAATGTAGAGAAATTTGTGGAGGATTGGGATATTCCGCCTATAGTAGATTTGGAGCCCTTTTGGCTGATACTGATGTTTTGCAGACATTTGAAGGGGAAAATAATGTTTTGATCCAACAAACAGCCAAATTCCTGTTAGATGCTATCAGAGACATTTATAAGGGGAAGGTTAATAATTATGAAACTGCGAAATGGCTGACTGTGAATCCAGTAATGGAGGAAAAATGTCAAGTGAGTGAAAAAGAAAAGTTCTGCTCGATTGAAAATATGAAGTTCATTTTGGAACATAGAGCTAACTTGTCTTTGCAAGAAAGCGCCTTGAAGTTGCAAGAGAATGTCGGATCGAATCCTGATCTTTTCACAGCATGGAACAATACACAAGTTTATTATTTGCAAACCGCGGCGAAATCATATGGAGAAGTTTTTTGCTTTACAGAGGCAGCAAAAGTTTTTGATGGATGCAAATGCGAAAAAACGAAGGCTGTTTTCAAGAAAGTTTTGGATTTATGGGTGTTGACTAGAATTGACGAGGATTGGGGGAACTTCAGATTGAATGACTTTATTAATAATGATCAATATAGATTTGTCAAGGAATTGCTAATTGATAGAAATTTAGAATTAAAAGATGAAGCTGTTGGTATTATTGATGCCATTGCACCTCCTGATAATGTGCTTGGATCTCCTTTAGGATCTTATGATGGAAATTTATACAATAAATTTCTTAATATGGTTATGACCGCACCTGGATGTTACGAAAAGGTTAGTTGGTGGAGAGATATTCATAATAATTATTAAATTAAGAATTATTCAAATATATTTGCATTAGTTAATGAAAAGGAATACTATCGAAGTCTGGTCAAAAATGATATTTAAAATAAAGTATGAGATTTATTTTTAAAAACAAAATGTCAAAAAAGAATAAACAACTTTGTTAAATTAGTTTTTTAAAATTTAATTTTTTTGTCTGTTAATTTTTTGATTTTATTTCATTTTTTTTTGGGGTCTCGGAAAAAAAATTCATTATTTTTTTATAAAATAATTAAAAATTAAAATATTTTGCAAAATAAAAGTATATAAATGTCAAAAAAATCTTTATGAAAAAACTCTCAAATTCTGTATTATATTAAATAAATTCTTGTTTTTTTTTAATCTTTTTAAATTTATTTGGATTTCTAACAATTTCCACAATCCACAGCACAATTAGTTGGTTGTTCAGTCGGATCACAATTACCATTACCACAAACTGGTGCACAAGAAGTTGCTGTACATGACTCGTTGGTTACATTATCCAATTGAACACTCATTTCAAAATCTGCAAATGTTACCGCCAATGGCATAGTAAAGCAAAAGTCTGCACTTTTGTAAAGGATATTTCCAGGTTCATAAGAGAGGTTATGAGCAACCTGTCTGTATGTGAGCGGATTAGTATCCAATAAAGCATAGGTGTATCCATTGGCATTTGTCCATGACTGCAGAACTATTGATTTGCTTGCGTAACATATCTTAAAGGTTATCATTGCAGAGGTTGCTATGAGCGTCCCTGTGTTTTCAACATAGATGGAACCGCATATGGTTTGAGTTTTGGCTTTAGTGTTGGTTGAGCCAGATGTTTGAATTATTGAAGCCACTCCAAGCCATTGGTTGCTGCTATAAGGACTGGTAAATGTTGGACAACTTAGGGCATTGCAATCAACAGGACAATTGGTCGCAGTTTCAGTATTTTTTTGACAGACCCCATCTCCACAAAATGCAGTACAGGAACCAGCTTCACAATTTAACCCATCTACGTATAGATCAATTCCAAATCTCATGTGTTTAGTGGATACAAAACCGGAATAAGTTGCCAGGCAAAAACTGATAGCATTAGTGGAATTTCCATCTAAATAAATCGTTGGATTGGGATAAAGGATTGGATCAGGGTTGTTTCCGGCTATTTGTCGGAATCCACTAACTTTTGAGT
>Ga0302140_10009177_pt1 | contig 12287 bp, 9 predicted proteins | sample I_Bog_E1_1_FD_202095 | JGI IMG/M metagenome (GOLD analysis project Ga0302140, IMG submission 202095) | Peat permafrost microbial communities from Stordalen Mire near Abisko, Sweden - I_Bog_E1_1 | ecosystem: Environmental > Terrestrial > Soil > Wetlands > Peat | place: Sweden: Abisko, Stordalen...
GCCTATTTCGACGACATCGAGCTGCGGCCAGGTCTGCGGACCGGTATCTCGGTACCCTACGGGCCGGGGCCGTTTCCCGTGATCCTGCACGCCCACGGCAACGGCTTCATGGCCGGCGACATCGCGGATTACAAATCGACTCTGATGGACTTCGCCCACGGCGGCTTCGTCACCGTATTGCCCGCCTATCGGCTGGCGCCCGAGAATCCGTTCCCGGCCGGCTTCGATGACATGATGTACGCCGCGTCGTGGCTGGCGGCGAACATCGGGCGCTACGGCGGCGACCCAGGCCGGGTGGTGATCTCCGGCAATTCCACGGGCGGCGGCTTCGCCTATGCGCTGGCGCGGACCCTGATGTCGACGCCGCTGCGCGATTCGCTGCGCGCGGTGGCGGGCTTCGACGGCTTCTACGACTGGCGCGCCCGGGGCGCTGCGGGGTTGATCGGCTTCTATCTCGGCGGTAACCTGGAGCTGACCGCCGATCCGCGCGTCAGTGTCGCCGTGGACCTCAAGCCCGGTATGTTGCCGCCGAATCTGTACCTGTCGACCGGCAGCGCGGATTTTGCCGCGCCGCCCACCCTGGGCTTCGCCCAGCTGCTGAGGTCGCAGAACATCGACTTCGAACTGCATCTGCTCGAGGGCAATTTCCACGATGCCGCGCGGTTTCCGGAACTTGACGGCGGGCGCGAGGTCACCCGGCTGTTCCTCGAATTCGCGCACCGAGCATGCAACTTGCGGGCCTGAGCGGTTGCCGCAGCCATGGAGACGCATCCTTAGCCGTATTCGCTGTACAGTGATCCGGCATCGCAAGGCGCCCAGACAGTGGATGTCGACCCCTTACGCCCTGGCCCGCCACCCCCGGCAATGGGAAAAGATGTGCGGGGATCCCGTGCCTCGCGAAAGCGGCGTGCTGGCGAGACTGGAGGGTGAATTCGATGCTGCAGGCGCTCGCGAAGCAGGTGAGTCGATTCGATCTCGCCGGTGAACCGGAGTCAGTAGCCCACGGCGGGCACGGGGCACGCTCGCCCAGCGTGAGGCGGCCTTGACCCGATTGCGACGATTCATTGCGCGTTTCGTTGGAAAATGGAAATGAAATGCGCTGTGTCCACCGGTTCCTATTTCGGCGAATCTGCCGGCAACTTGTGCCCGTCTGCCTTGAATTTTTCACCGAAAGGCGTGAGCGCCCCGCCGTCCGGGTTCACATGACATACGTCGCAGGATTTCCCGGTTTGCTTGGCATAGGCAGGCGTTGCAATGGCAGAGCGGGACAGGAACAGCGAAATCGTTCCGGCCATCGCAACGGCGGCCGCCGCACAGCCGACGAGAACGAAAGCGTCCTTAATGTGAATCCCGCCCCTCGCCTGATGAACCGCGGCCGGGGCGGCATTTGATTCCTCTGACTCACGGTCATTGCCTGCGCTGTTCATTCGATTCTCCAGTGGTGTTCGGTGAAGCGGAAATTTTTCAGACTATTGCGCCAATGCCCGCGTGTCGGTGCGGTAACGCACGGTCGAGGGACGAAGTTCAACATCCCCGATTCGGCCACCCGTAAGGACATCGGCGGTCAACTCCGACTAAGCGCGGTATCGAACGGAGATAACGCCAAAACGACTGTAATTTTCGGATCCATGGCCATCTCGAGTGCACGATACCCGTCGTTGATCCTGGCGCTCCTCTCGAGTGCGGCGGGAGCCGGGGAGGCCACGATGCTGACCGGCGACTGGGGCGGCGCGCGGTCCTATCTGACCGGCGCCGGTGTCGATCTGGCCGGCGGCTATACCTCGGAGGTCGCGACCAATCCTCGCGGGGGCACGAGTCAGCAGGTCGGGTACGTCGACCAGTGGAGCGTGGGCGCCACTGTTGATCTGCAGAAACTGCTCGCGTGGCACGGTGCGGACTTTCAGATAACGATCACGGATCGCGACGGAAATGACCTCAACCACAAGGCGAACCTCGGCACGCTTGAGGAAGTACAGGATATGTATGGTGGAGGACAAACCTGGCACCTCACCGACTTCTGGTTCGATCAGGTGTTCATCGGCGGCCGTCTGGATTGGAAAATCGGTCGACTGACGGTTGGTGAGGACTTTGCCGCCTTCAGCTGCAACTTCCAGAACCTGACGTTCTGCGGTTCCTCGCCCGGCAACATCGGTGAAATCTACTGGTACAACTCGCCCGTCAGCCAATGGGCCACACGCATCAAGCTCGTCATCAGTCCGCAATGGGACGTCCAGATGGGCGTCTATCAAGTGAACCCCACCTACGTCAATCCGGTGTGGGCGGAGGCGAACGGCCTGTTTCCCAGCTTCCCCGGGGGCACGACCGGCGCGCTCATACCACTCGCGCTCGATTGGAAACCGGCGCCATGGGGCGGGGCGGGTTCATACAAATTGGGTATTTGGTACAACACGTCGGACGCCAATGACGTCTATCTGAACAGCAACGGACAGCCTCTGGTCCTTGCGGGAGGATCGCCGCTTCGCCGGCATTCGAGCAGCGGGGGCTATTTCAACTTCGAGCAGCCGCTCACCGGTGATGCCAATGACGTCGGTGCCAGGCTGTTCATCAATGGCGTGCAGACGGACGAGGCGACTTCCCCTCTGACCGATCGTCAATTTGCCCTCGGCGTCGAATTGCATAGTGTGGAATCCTTGAGGTACCAAGAACCACGAGAGAAGATCCGCCGTGAGCCAATATCTTGATGCGATCGTCTATATCGACCGAAACACGGCAAGAGTGATTCATTTCAGCGGCACCGAACAGGTCGAACGTGGTCCGCTTGATGATGCCTGCGTTGGGTACCTGCAGCAGCCCTCGTGACCGCCGGCGCGCGTGTCGGTTCGATAACGCACCGACGGTTCGCGGCGGCCGGGTTATCGTGGATCTGCAGTTAATCAGGCTGGAGGCTCACATGGTGAGTGCCATCACGAATGCTCGTCCCGGATCCGAGTTCGACAGGTTTCTCTACGCGTCGATTGGTGATGACCGCAATGGGATGCCGCTGACGGTGCTTTCGGCACTGGCACGATCAGATGTTGATCCATGGGAGGAGGCCTCCAAATTGGCGCAATTGCCGGAACAAAGCGCCGTCACGCAACTCGCCTTTCTGCTCGGCGCGCTTCAGCATGATCCCTTGGTGTGTCCGGATCCGGCCGGCATCTCCGCCCCCTTGATCGCACTCCTGCCGCGCACCCAATACCATACCTTTCCCGTCCTCAGAGTTCTGGCGTGGGCAGCGCCTTCAAAGCATCCGGCGGCCGTCTCCATACTGGTGTCCGTGTTGGCCTATGTGATCCTCCTTTTGTTCAGCAACTGGCTGATGGGCAGCCTCGAGGCCCCTGTAGCGATACAACCGGCCACGACCTCGCTCCTCGCCCCGAATTCTCCGAACCCGCCGACATCGAGCGAAGCCCGGTAAACATCCAGCCGCCTGAGCGCGTCGTCAAGCGGCATCGCTGTCTGCAAGTCCGAGCCCCCGCCATCGTAGTGCCGCGGTGATTAGGGACTGGATTTGAGCGGCAGCCCGCCGGAATCCCGGGACGCAGGCCGCCGAGCACCACTTTTCTGTACCCGGTCCAAGGTAATCCATCATGAATGCAAACGCCTCACCGCAAGCCGCAAAACCCGCTCCGGGCAAAAGCCCGTCCAAGCCGGGGGAACAGGACAAAGCCGTTCCCAAGGACGACTTGAAAACGCTGCCGATTGCGGAAGTCGAGAAGAGGCTCGACTCCTCTCCGAATGGGCTCACCGCAGCCGAAGCGTCGAAGCGGCTCGCAAAGGATGGACCGAATGAGTTGCCGGTGAAAAAGACGAATGCGCTGCTGAAATTCCTTTCGTATTTTTGGGGCCCGATCCCCTGGATGATTGAAATCGCGGTGATATTGTCGGGCATCGTCAAGCATTGGCCGGATTTCTTCATCATTCTGGTTCTCTTGTGTACAAACGCCATCGTCGGCTTCGTGGAAGAGCGCTCCGCGGGCAATGCCATTGCAGCCCTGAAGGCCAAACTCGCCACCAAGACCCGGGTGAAACGCGACGGCAAGTGGATCATCCCGCCCGCGCGCGAGTTGGTGCCGGGCGATGTCATCCAGTTGAAGCAGGGCGATATCGTGCCGGCGGATGCCCGCCTGCTGGACGGGGACCCGATGTCGGTCGATCAGTCCGCACTGACTGGCGAGAGTCTGCCCACCACGCACAAGACCGGCGAGGCGGTGTTCTCCGGCTCGATTGTCCGCCGCGGTCAGAGCGACGCACTGGTCTATGCCACGGGTGCCAACACCTATTTTGGCAAGACTGCGCAATTGGTCGAGCAGGCGAAGACCGTCAGCCACTTCCAGAAGGCGGTCCTGAAGATCGGCAATTACCTCATCGTCCTCGCGCTGACACTGGTGGCGCTGATCGTCGGGTTCGCACTCTACCGGGGCGATCCGATCCTCACGACCTTGGAATTCGCCCTGGTGCTGACGGTGGCTGCGATTCCGGTGGCGATGCCGACGGTGTTGTCGGTGACGATGGCTGTCGGGGCCCGCATGCTCGCGAAGAGACAAGCGGTGGTGAGCCGGTTGGTTGCCATCGAGGAACTGGCCGGCGTCGACGTGCTGTGCGCGGACAAGACCGGCACACTGACCCAGGACAAGCTGACGTTGGGGGATCCATTCTGCGTCGAAGGAGTGACCGCCGAGCAGGTCATTCTCGACGCCGCGCTGGCATCCCGGGCCGACAATGACGACACGATCGATCTGGCGGTGCTGAAAGGCGTCAAAGATCCCGAGACCCTGAAGGCCTATCACATCGGTCACTTCACGCCGTTCGATCCGGTGCACAAGCGCACCGAGGCGGAAGTCAAAGACAAAGATGGCAAGTCATTCAAGGTAACCAAGGGAGCACCGCAGGTGATTCTGGCGCTCGCCGCCAACGCAGGGCAGGTGAAGGCCGCCTCGCAAAAGGCGGTCGAAGGTTTCGCGGCGCGCGGATTTCGCTCCCTGGGTGTGGCGCGAGCCGAGGGAGACGGTCCGTGGCAGATGGCCGGTGTATTGCCCTTGTATGATCCGCCGCGCGATGACGCCAAGGCGACCATCGCGACCGCGATCGCGATGGGTGTGAAGGTCAAGATGGTGACGGGCGATGCGACCGCCATCGCGAAGGAAACCTGCAAGAAGCTCGGCATGGGTGCCGATATCCTCGACGCCAGCAAGCTGGGCGACGCCAAACAGGTGCAATCACCGGATATGGTCGCGCTCATCGAGAACGCCGACGGATTCGCCGAAGTGTTCCCTGAAAACAAGTACGACATCATCGATGTCCTTCAAAAGCACGGCCACATTGTGGGCATGACCGGCGACGGGGTGAACGACGCTCCGGCGTTGAAGAAGGCCGACTGCGGAATCGCGGTGTCGACGGCGACGGATGCAGCCCGTGCGGCCGCGGCCATCGTCCTCATGACGCCCGGTCTCTCGGTGATCATCGATGCGATCAAGGAGAGCAGAAAGATCTTCCAGCGCATGAACAGCTATTCGATGTACCGCATCGCAGAGACATTACGGGTGCTGTTGTTCATGACGCTGGCGATTCTGATCTTCAATTTCTACCCGGTCACGGCAGTCATGATCGTGATGATCGCATTGCTGAACGACGGTGCAATTTTATCGATCGCCTACGACAACGTCAGATACAGCAACAAGCCCGAAGCCTGGAACATGCATCTGGTGCTCGGAGTCTCCACGGTATTGGGGGTCATAGGGACGGTCGCCATCTATGGCCTGTTTTATCTTTCGCTGAACGTCTTTCATCTCGATCATGCGCACACTCAGACGATGATGTACCTGAAAATGTCCGTGGCGGGGCACCTGACCATATTTCTGACCCGCACACGCGGACCTTTTTGGTCCATACGGCCGGCAAAAATACTGTTGATCGCCGTGTTGGGCACCCAGGCCATTGCAACGTTGATCGCGGTTTACGGTCTGTTCATGACGCCGCTCGGTTGGAAATATGCGGCGTTCGTCTGGGTTTATGCGCTGGCCTGGTTTTTGGTGAACGATCGCGTAAAGCTGCTTGCGTATCGCATCTTCGATTCGCCCAAGGCGGCTGCGGAAGCGAAAAAGGCGGAAATCGACACAAGGGCAAAATCGGAGGTCAAGCCGGACGCCAAGGCGGAGGCGAAGCCGGACGCGAAGGCCGCGCCAGCGCCGGACGCCAAGGCTGAGGCGAAGCCGCCGGATGCCAAGGCCGCGCCACCGCCGGACGCCAAGGCGGCGCCAGTCAAACCCGAAACACCGTCCGATTTGACGCCGAAGCTGGTCGAGCGAGTCCATGCCTTGTACGAGGAGCTCGGCCGCCAGGACGTGCTGGCGGTACAGGAATTGGAACGCGCGCAAAAGACTTCAAAAGAGAAGATCGTTCCTTAGGGCCGGCTGTAATCGCGCGGGGCGCGCAATCGCCAGGTGCCGCGCCCCGAGACTGTTTCCTCCATCAACTGCATGAACGACGCTCAAGGGTGTGAAATTGAAAATCAACTCGAAGGATTTCCGCGTTCCGCCCGGAAAAAAGGTGGATCTCGACGAGTGGCCGACCAACGTGAAGCATTATTTTGAATCGAAGGAGCAGTATCAGGAAGTCCTCGCAGCCCACGTTGAGGCCTTGAGCGCGCGGCAGCAACTTCACTATGCGTCCGGCCGCTCCGCATTGCTTCTGATCTTTCAGGGTATGGACTCCGCGGGAAAGGACGGCGCCATCCGCCACGTCATGTCCGGAGTGAACCCGGAGGGGTGCGAGGTCTACAGCTTCAAGCAGCCGAGCGCCGAGGAACTCAAGCACGACTTTCTCTGGCGTACCACGTGCCGGCTGCCGGAGCGCGGACGAATCGGCATTTTCAACCGCTCCTATTACGAAGAGGTGCTCATCACGCGGGTTCACCCCGCGATCCTGGACACTCAAAACCTCCCAAAACACTCGCGGGATGACAAGCATTTCTGGAGGGATCGGTATCGTTCCATCGTGGAATTGGAGGCGCATCTGCATCGAAACGGCACCCAGACCATCAAGTTCTTCCTTCACTTGTCGAAGAAGGAGCAGGCAAAGCGCTTCCTCGAGCGCATCGACGAGTCCGACAAGAACTGGAAATTTGGAGCGTCGGACATCCACGAAAGAAAATACTGGAAACATTACATGCGTGCGTATGGGGAGTGTCTGACGGAATCCAGCACGCACCACGCACCCTGGTACTCGGTTCCCGCGGATGACAAGGAGAATGCCCGGCTGATCGTGTCTCAAATCATCATCGATGCGTTCGATGGCCTGAAGTTGGCCTACCCCAAGACCACACCAAAACGGCTCCGTGAGCTGAAGGCCATCGGCAAGCGACTGACCAGGGCGGAATAGGCAATTGAACCCAATCAACCGTGTCATCGGGGCAGAAATCGAGACCCTGCAACGTGAATCCTTCGGCTATTTCGAACACGAAGTCAATTCCGTCAATGGGCTGGCAATCGACAAGACGGCGTCAGATTCCCCGGCCAGCATCGCCGCCACCGGATTCGCACTCGCGGCCTACCCGGTTGGCGTCGAAAGCGGATTCATCTCACGGACCGCGGCCGTCAAACGCACGTTGGCGACGCTGCGCTTCTTCTGGAACAGCCCGCAAGGCCCGCAACCCGACGCCACCGGCTATCAGGGCCTCTATTATCATTTTTTGGACATGCAAACCGGGCGCCGCGCGGGGGGGTGCGAGCTGTCGACGGTGGACAGTGCATTCTTGCTCGCAGGTATGTTGACCGTGGCTGCGTATTTCGACGCGGATACCGAAGACGAAAAGGAAATTGGCACCCTTGCGGACGCGCTGTATCGGCGCGCCAATTGGCATTGGGCGCAAAACAAGGGTGTGACGTTGACACACGGATGGAAGCCCGAAAGCGGATTCCTTCGGTATCGCTGGGAAGGCTATGACGAGGGCCTGCTCCTTTACATGCTTGCGCTCGGATCGCCCACGTATCCCCTGGCCGGGGAGGGATTTGCCGCTTGGTGCTCGACTTATCAGTGGAAGAGCCATTACGGTTACGATTTTCTTTACGCGGGATCTTTCTTCACGCACCAGCTCTCTCACATATGGATTGATTTTCGCGACATACAGGATGACTTCATGCGCGAGAAGGGGATCGATTATTTCGAGAACAGCCGCCGCGCCACCCGCGTACAACAACAATATGCGGTCCACAATCCTCTCATGTTCACCGGCTACGGACCCAGTTGCTGGGGGATCACGGCGAGTGACGGCCCCGGTCCCGCCACCCTCAAGATCGACGGCGTCGAGCGGGAGTTCTTTGATTACATCGCCCGTGGAGTACCGTTTGGGCCTGATGATGGCACCCTGGCGCCTTGGGCAGTCGCCGCCTCGCTGCCGTTTGCGCCGGACATCGTGCTGCCTTCGATCGAGTATTTCATTCGTGACCTCAAGCTCAAAGCCGACAATCCCTATGGCTTCAAGGCGACGTTCAATGCCACGTATCCGGCAAAAACCGACAATCCTGGCGGCTGGGTGTCGCCATGGCACTACGGGCTCAATCAGGGACCACTTGTGCTCATGATCGAGAATTATCGGAGCGAGCTGTTGTGGCGCTTGACGCGGCGCTCCCCCTACATCGTCAGCGGCCTGCGCCGGGCGGGGTTTGAGGGAGGGTGGCTGCAAAATGGCCAAACGCGCGGCTCAGCGCCGGCGAGTCCGTCGCCGGCATCGACCACGGGCGGAGCGTAATCAACGAAACGGTAGCATGGCGGCCCACCGTGTGGCAGCGAACAGAGCGGCGGATAGATCCGCGCTACGCTGCGTTGCAGTCGTCGACCAATGACGGCGGCGATTGGAGGGGAACCCGTCACTGCGGCTTTCTCGCGATCATTGATCCCAACCAACCTCGATTAACGCAGGAAAAAATCATGGAAACGAAAAAAACGGTGGCTGAGCAACATACCTCCGCCGCCAAGCATCACGAATCGGCGGCCAAGCATCATCGCGAGGCGGCCAAGGCGCTCGATGCCGGCAAGCCGGAGCAGGCGGCCACTCACGCGGAGGTGGCAAACGGCCATCTTGCACACGCCACCGACACGGCGACCGACATCAGCAAGACTCAGGCAACCAAGAGCGATGGAACTGCCAAGGCCGCCTGAGCGGCCGTGGTGAATTGACCGCGTCGGGCGAGAGCTACTGCTGAAATGCGCACGGATCACAGCGTATTGCGGCAGCCTCGCCCGATTGGCGGATGCCGGCAACCGTCATGTCTCCAAAGGTAAGTGAAGCATGCAACCCTTGATCGCCGGTAACTGGAAAATGCGTGGAACGGCACCGCAACTGGGCGAAATTGCCGGCGTTGCCGCCGTGGTCCGCAAGACTCGCCCGGCCGCCGACATCTTCCTGAGCGCGGAGACGCACCGGCAAGCGAGGTGCGCATTCTCTACGGAGGCTCCGTGAACGCGGTGAAGCTTGTCGGGATCGCCGCCGATCATGGCGGGTTCGAGCTCAAGACAGAATTGTCCGGGTCGCTGCGTGACGCGGGGTATGAGGTCGAGGACTTCGGCGCCTACCGATTCGACAGTGCTGACGATTACCCGGACTTCATCATTCCGTTGGCGAGGGCCGTTGCCGCTGCGCAGGTGGAACGTGCCGTGGCGCTGTGCGGCAGCGGAGTGGGCGCCTCCGTCGCGGCGAACAAGGTTCCCGGCGTGCGCGCCGGCCTGATACACGATGTATTCTCCGCCCATCAGGGCGTCGAGGACGACGACATGAATGTTCTTTGTCTGGGCGGAAAAGTGATCGGATCCGGGCTCGCCTTGGAATTGATCGAAACCTTTCTGCATGCCCGCTTTGGCGGAGCCGCCCGTCACGAGCGCCGCCTGGCCAAGATTCACGTGCTTGAAACCGGAAAAATTTAACCATGACCACCGCGGCCCTGACCCCCGACTTCCTGCGCAAGATCAATGCCTACTGGCGCGCCGCCAATTATGTATCGGTCGGCCAGATCTATCTTTATGATAATCCCCTGCTCAAGCGGCCGTTGCAATTGTCCGACGTCAAGCCGCTGGTGGTCAGTCATTGGGGCACCACGCCGGGCCAGAATTTCATCTATGTGCACTTGAACCGCGCGATCAACAAGTACGATCTGGACATGTTCTACGTGGCCGGTCCGGGCCACGGCGGCCCCGCCATCGTGGGCAATGTGTACCTCGAAGGGACATGGAGCGAAGTCTATCCCAACGTCACGCAGGACGAGGCCGGGCTCAAGGAGCTGTTCAAACAATTCTCATTTCCAGGCGGCATTTCGAGCCACGTTGCACCGACCACGCCGGGGTCGATTCACGAAGGCGGCGAACTCGGGTACTCGTTGAGCCACGCGTTCGGCGCCGCCTTCGACAATCCCGGTCTGATTGTCGCCTGCGTCATCGGCGACGGCGAAGCGGAGACCGGCCCCCTGGCGACCTCGTGGCAGTCGAACAAGTTCCTGGACCCCGTCACCGACGGCGCCGTGCTGCCGATCCTGCACTTGAATGGCTACAAGATCAGCAATCCCACGGTTCTTGCGCGCATCGAGAGCGAGGAATTGTCGCAGTTCCTGCAAGGCTGCGGCTGGGCGCCACGGTTTGTCGAAGGCGACGAGCCGTTCGCCATGCATCAGGCCATGGCCGCGGCAATGGATTCGGCGATCGAGGAGATCCGAGGGATACAGACAAAGGCGCGCGACGAGCAGGACCCATCCCGCCCGCGATGGCCGATGATCGTTTTGAAATCGCCCAAGGGTTGGACCGGGCCGAAGTTTGTCGACGGGTTGAAAATCGAGGGGACCTTTCGCGCCCATCAGGTCCCCATGCTCGTGGATGCGGAGCATCCGGAGCACGTTCCGTTTCTGGAAAGCTGGATGCGGAGCTACAAACCGGAGGAATTGTTCGACCACAACGGCCGCTTGATTACTGAATTGGCGGAACTTGCCCCGAAAGGTGATCGCCGGATGGGCGCCAACCCGCATGCGAACGGCGGCATTCTGTTGCACGACTTGAGAATGCCGGACTTTAACGACCACGCGGTGCACGTGGCTTCTCCCGGCGCGGTCGAAGGCCACGATACCCAGGTGCTGGGGGCGTTCCTGCGCGACGTGTCCAAAATGAATCAAGACCAGCGAAATTTCCGCATCTTCGGCCCCGACGAGACGCTTTCGAACCTGTTGGGCGCCGTGTTCGAGGTCACCAACCGGCAATGGGATGCCCGGCAGGTAAGCAATGACGAATTCCTCGCACCGCAAGGACAGGTGCTCGACTCGATGTTGAGCGAGCATCAATGCGAGGGATGGTTGGAGGGCTACCTCTTGACCGGTAGACATGGGCTGTTCAACAGCTACGAGGCATTCATTCGCATCATCGATTCAATGTTCAGTCAACACGCGAAATGGCTCAAGGTGTGTCGGGAACTTCCCTGGCGGCGGCCGATTTCCTCCCTGAACTATCTGCTCGCCTCGCACGTGTGGCAGCAGGACCACAACGGCTTCACCCATCAAGATCCCGGCTTCCTCGATCACGTCATCAACAAGAAGGCCGATTTCGTGCGAGTCTACCTGCCGCCCGATGCGAACTGTCTGCTGTCGGTATTCGATCATTGCTTGCGCAGCCGCAATTACGTCAACGTCGTGGTCGCCGGCAAACACGCCCTTCCGCAATGGCTCACCATGGATGCAGCCGTCATCCATTGCACCGAGGGGATCGGCATCTGGCAATGGGCCAGCAACGATCAAGGCGGCGAGCCGGACGTGGTGATGGGTTGCTGCGGGGACACGCCGACGCTTGAGATCCTGGCCGCCGTGTCGATCCTGCGCGAACACTTTCCGGATCTGAAGATCCGGGTGGTCAATGTGGTCGATCTGATGAAGCTGCAGTCCTGCTCGGAGCATCCGCACGGATTGAACGAGCTCGATTATGATTCGCTGTTCACCAAGGACAAGCACATCATCTTCGGCTTTCACGGGTATGCATCACTCGTCCACCGGTTGACGTACCGGCGCACCAATCGCAATCTGCACGTGCGCGGCTACAAGGAGGAGGGCACGATCACCACGCCATTCGACATGCGGGTGCAGAATGACCTCGACCGATTCCACCTGGTGATGGACGTGATAGACCGCCTGCCGGCACTGCGAAATCGGGGCGCTTACCTGAAGCAGGTGCTCCGGGACAAGCTCATCGAGCATAAGCATTACATCAATCAGCACGGCGAGGACATGCCCGAGATTCGCAACTGGAAATGGGGTCAGCCC
>Ga0302140_10009178_pt1 | contig 12286 bp, 8 predicted proteins | sample I_Bog_E1_1_FD_202095 | JGI IMG/M metagenome (GOLD analysis project Ga0302140, IMG submission 202095) | Peat permafrost microbial communities from Stordalen Mire near Abisko, Sweden - I_Bog_E1_1 | ecosystem: Environmental > Terrestrial > Soil > Wetlands > Peat | place: Sweden: Abisko, Stordalen...
TGATCTTACTCCGAGTGCAGCCCAGGCTTTCTTGCCGTATGTGGACTCCACTTCTACAAGTACTTGAGGGATCTTAGCTACACCTGTTTCGGGCACACGTGAAGGGAACCAAGAGTACAGAGCGTTCTTCTGGCTTTCCGTGACCGGTGGATACCTACAACCTCTTAGTTCTCACGCTTCACAATGAAGAATGCAAAGATACCAAGCGATATCAGCTGGTTGACCTTCAAAGAAGTCTGGCATGAAGACTTGATATTCCCCCGCAGCAGCCAGAATGTCGGCGCCTTGGATAGTCTGAGGAAAGAATCCGAATATGTCATAGATGACTAGAATTGCCTTTTTCGCGGAAGCTGGCCCGGTAACGTCTGTCAAGCGTCAGAAAATCGGTCTGAAGAGTGGGGAAGAAGCTGCTGACATGTCTTGAGACCACCAAGTGTCTCGTACTTTCCTTTCGGCTCATAGCCCTTAGAAATGACTGGTGGGATGTTACAGCAAGCTGCACTGTGGCCGTCAATTCCGTCCATTCTCAAGTATCGATCGCAAGATGTTTTCTTTCAATTGGCTTAAGGAAGAACCAAAAATTCTGGATGGTGCAGAGCGGTGAGAGCCATTAATATGCTACCCACTAGTTCGGTTGAAGTGCGGTCAGGCCCAAAGCGCTTTCCTGTGGCCCACCAGGCTGTGCAGATTAGTGTCTTGCAAACAACAGAAGGTCAATTGAAGACTGTGTGCTAGTATTTTATTTGTCACACGCGCTTTCAAGGCTTTTCTATCCTATCCATTGTGAATAGGCAATGCCACGAGTCAAAGATTCTATCAAGTCACTATGAGGCAAGTGTGCGACAAGCGAGACTCAGCCAAGTAAGTCTGTTTCTTCCATTTCTAAGATTGTCATTTAGATCTTGTATGGTGTTTCTGTATTCTCGTGATATGACCTCTTCTCTGGGCACGACCTTGCATTTGTATTAAATTTCTTTCTGAGCAATCTTTATCGATCTCAAAGCCACAAACTGAAGGTGTTTTTTTTGGGCTGCTGTATCCAAGTGGCTACATTTGAGTATCTGCGCTACCATCATCGACTAAGCCGTTTCCCGGCCGGTCATAGAGGTGCTCTTGAAGTCCCTGAGCATGTCGAAGTTGGACCGAGTTCCCTATCCACGGTGCCAAAGGCTCTGGTTATTTCCTGTCTGAACGTCGGAGAATTACAGTCACGCCCTCCTGGCTGTGTTTTTTTGGTTTCCCGTTGATTTCTGGCTTCTGACGTCCCAATCTCAGTATCAAAGAAATTTTTGACACAAGTCTCCGGAGTATTCTCCTTCTTCTACCCCTTTTAGCAGAGGCTGGCTGCGACCATCAGTATCTAAGTGTGGATGTGTAAAGTGAGGAAAGTGAACCCTTTATCAGGACAAGAAGAACTGCGTTTCACGCGATTCCAAATATGTCGTGCGGATAAACATGTAATGGAGAGCAAATTTGTTTGGACGAAGTTGATCCAACAGCCGTCAGGTGAAAAGATGTCAGTAGAAGGCGAAGCCACTGTACGATTTCAATTCTCATCTGAGTCGTCACAATCCAAGTTTTCTTCTGGAGTTGTCCATTCTCAAAATCAAAAGATGAATCGTCGACTTGAAAGTGTTCAAGAAGCAAATGAACAAGAGGGGTGTGCATCACAAAGGGAGGAAAGGGCATATCAAGACGTCAAGAACGCGTACAACTGGGCGGAAGAGGAGCTGGGAAAGCCAAAAATCTACCGTCACCTCCATCGAACAACATCCCTATCCTCTGGAATCCTCCTCAAATTCCGTCTCTCCGCAGGGCCAGTAGTGCCATGGACCCCAGTACCACCTCGACTAGGCAGGTCCCTATGGGTACTCTTTTGAAGTCTACTAGTACTAGGAGCATATATTCTGCAGCATACCCCATTAACGATCTAAGCGTCTGCCAATGTCCGTGACCTCCTTCGATATACTCGGTGATGGTATTCGTGACGATTTCCAGCAGAACGGCTGTGAAACCGGTTTTGTTCCCCCCTGGACTTCCGGTGAATCTCAGCTTCCCATATTGATTCTGCTGCTAAAGCAGTTCCCAACAGCTCTTGGGACTAAAAGAAGTATGTTGACTTGAACTTCACTTCGTCCTATCCATTTGTTCGTCTCGAAAAGCACTATTCTTATCACATAAACATCGAAGTCAAGTTTGAAGAAGTCAGAAACATTTCATTGGTGTCAAAAAGCCACACCGGATAACAACAGACCGCCGCTCCTCCCCTATGCCCCCCTGGCCTTGAACCGTCCCCCCGCCTTCTCCATCACCCCTCCCTTGTTTGCCGCCACCGCTCCTACCCCATGCCGATGTCGTCCCCCCTCTACCACCTTCCCCTTCCTCCCACCCAAGAACGCCCGCTTCTTCTTCTCTCGTCCCAGTCCCCGTCTCCTCTCGGCCCGAAGTCTTGCCGCCCGTCTGGCCTTTCGTCCCCTCTCCTCCTCGGCACACATCTCCTCCCACACCTCGTCGCTCATTTCGACCCACGTGTTTCCGACGAGACGTGGTCTGGTGTTGTCTGGCTGGGCTCGGTTCTCGTAGGCTCGGAGGATTGCTTGTCTGCCTTGGGTGGCTGGTGGTGGTGGGCGAGCTTTTAAAGGTTAGTAAGAGTTCTGTGGAAAAAGAAGATAGGGAAAGAAGAATGAAACTTACCTTGACGACCCCGGTGGGTTGGTGGTGGTGTGTACGGCTTGGCGAAGAGTGGTGGGTCCCAGTCTTCCAACTGGTCTTCGATTCCGTCGTTCCTGTGAGCTTGGACGACTTCCTTGGTGATGGATCGGAGGACTGGTGCCATTTCGGATGAGTGAGGGTGTGGTGTGGTAGCGAACCACTGTTGTGAAATGAAAGCTTGCGTAATTGACGGACGAGAAGTCGTAGAGTAGGCTTTCCTTGCTTGGAGGGAAAGGGAAAAAAGTGCGAAATCGTGGGAGAAAATCGAGGTTATATACTTATTCTACAATAAGAATGAATACAGTGCTTTCGTCTTGCCATTGTGGTGTTGTCTGGTGTTTGACCGTATTGTTGGGATAATAGGGGGATATCAACAATAGGGGTACTTGTTAAGCGAGGGTGCAAACAACCAAATGCTGAATGCAAACATCTTGTCACATCATCTTGTCAGTATAGAGCGGAAGAGCCAAGCTTCCAACGAAGAATTTAGAGTAAAGATAACTATCTTCACAGATGGGTATTCGCAAGACACGTTAAGATAACATCTAACCACAAATTTCAAGATGAAATATGGGCCGCCAACTTTTGCTACAAGAATGGCGACCTTGAAGGATGAAAGCAATGTGAAAGACATTCTAAAACGACGCCAGAATTAGCATATCTTATCAAAATTAAACGTTCATTGGCTCATGGTGTCAAGCTTTTGTGTGTTCAAGAGACTTGATGGCTAAGAAAGTCTTCGCTTCGAAATGAATGACGTTAGTTTTGGGTCAGGCAGCTTCCTTCAACCAAGAAGAGAGTAATGAAAATGCGAAGCCAGTTCATAGTTCCCATGACAGGACTTTAAACCTCACGTTAACCCCGCCGTGGACCATTATTTGAGAAAGATAGTTGTCGCACGCGCACCTAGCCCCTATATATAGGCTCTCCTGAGCACCAAAATTCCTGCTCTGTAGAGCGTCCTTCTCGTTGGACAATAGTGAAGGCACAAAGAATATATTCAAGTGTGGCTTTGAGTCTGCTTTCAGTTAAGGCCTAGTATAAACATGTCAGATTTTCTCCTTCCTCCCGACGAGACCTCTTTCTGGAATTGGCCGAAAGAGGATCTCTTTTTTAAAGTAGACATCGAACAGGATTGGTAAAGTAGTATTTAAAAATGTTCTGTAAAGCGTCACACAGTTCTCACGGAATTTGCGTGTTGACCTAGCAGCATGAGAAATATATGAAGCAGGGAACAAAATTTTGTCTGATGATGAATTTGAGATGCCAATAGAAATAGCGTAAACGGAAAGAGGTTTCTCGTCCTTTAAGGACCTGGAAATGAGAACACATGGGCCTTTCTGAAGCCCTGGCCAGCGGCCAGCTGCTGTGGCTTTTAGCCCAGCTCTCACATTTGAGCCATGTTTCCTAGGTCAATCATGGGAATGGCCTTCTATTTCAAGGATACTGGTGCATTATAAGGACATGGCTTAGGCGCGATGAGGGCGCAACAGCACATTTGGATCGAGAACGGCCTACAATTGGGTTCTTTCTCAAAGTGCGATTTAATCATAAAGAGTCGTCTATTTCATGGCCATGCATCTATCTATGCCTCATAATGCACGCAGGAGAATGCGGAAAAGCCGGAAAAAGCTACCTTGCCACGCAATCTAGCTTTTCAATAACGCCAGTCCACCCCCCAAAGTGTCTCTCATAACAGGAAAAGCAAATTGAAAAGTGGATCACAAACGATCGAGAAGACCTTGAGATTCCAGCATGAGTACGATCTGGTGAACGGCACTGCGGACGCTGGTCTTCTCAATATCAACGGTCAAGTCGGCCTTCTTGGGGATCTCATATGGATCATCAACGCCGGTGAAGCCCTTGATCTCTCCGTTCCTAGCCTTGGCGTAAATACCTCTCTTGTCGGTGCGCTCAGCGTGCTCGAGGGAAGTAGCGACATGGACGAGATAGAAGTCACCATACTTCTCAACGATCTCACGAGCATGTTGTCTAGCATCCTCGTAAGGAGCAATTGGAGCGGCGATGACAGCTGCGCCAGCGCGAGTGAGTTCGGAGGCAACGAAAGCAATACGGCCAATGTTGCGGGTGCGATCACCGCGACTGAAGCCGAGCTCAGAAGACAGTTCCGCACGAACGGTCTCGCCAAGAAGGAGAGAGACGGAACGGCCGCCTTGCTGGTTCAAAGTGACGTGGAGGGCACGAGCAATAGCATCCTTTCCGCTGTTCTGGTAGCCGGTGAGGAAGACAGTGAAACCTTGAGCAGAACGTGGCGGGTGAGATTCTCTCAAAACGCGAACAACTTCGGGATAGGAGAACCATTCAGGGATTTCGCGACCGTTTCGGAGACGGCTACGGAGCTCAGTGCCAGAGATGTCAAGAGTGCGAACGCCAGCTGGGACCTCATCCTTCGGACGGTACTCGTCACTGTCTGGCAGGTAGGTCATCATCTGGAAAGGTACGACCTCAATACCAAGCTCGGACTTGTACTTCTCGACTGCGTACTGTGCATCATACGGACCGTAGAATTCCTCTCCCTTGCTGTTCTTCCCGGGTCCTGCATGATCACGGCCAACGATGAAGTGCGTTGCACCAAAGTTCTTGCGGATGATGGCGTGCCAGATAGCTTCGCGAGGGCCTCCCATACGCATAGCCAGAGGCAGAAGGCCGAGAACAGCCATGCCATTGGGGTATCTCGGGAGAAGTGCTTGGTAGACACGAACTCGGGTGAAATGATCGATATCTCCAGGCTTCGTAAGGCCGACAACAGGATGGATGAGGACATTGGCTTGGCGGGCACGAGCAGCACGAACAGTCAATTCTCTGTGGGCTCTGTGCATCGGGTTTCGGGTTTGGAAGGCAACAACTTTAGACCAGCCAAGCTTGTCAAAGTGAAGTCGCAGCTCAGCAGGAGTATCTGGAGATGAGTTAGTGCTTGCAGAAAGGAGACGGGTCTCCAAGGCTCACATCTGAGAGCCACATAGTCATAATGCTCCAAGCGGTTGACAGCATCCAGCTTCCCTCCAACATAGTAATCTTGGGCTGTGTTGAAGAGATACTTCACAGCTGGGTGTTCCTCATCCCCACCGAAAACTTCCTTGGCCTCCTTCTTCCTGCAGATAATTAGACCCAGTACTTCACAGATCGTGATCACTTACTTGTCTGGCTGGTAGATATCCTCCACAGTGATAATGGCCAGATTTCGATCATCTCGGAAATCACGAAGAGTGATTCTGCCTCCAACCTTCACACCGATCTCCTCAATGTGCTGCTTCGAGATGTCAAGGGTAATCGGTATGGAAAAGAGGTTGCCATCTGCTAGGCGGTTGTTCTCAACAACTCTATACTAATGTCAGCCATAATGATGCCACACATACTTGTTACACAGCTCACCCATCATAGTCTTTCTTGTTCATGAACCCTAATTGAAAGCGTCAGTTTTTGCTTCTTTAGATCCGTATCTGGTCAACAATGTGGGGTAAAACTGCCCCACCATGAAAAAGTAAACCGTACCTTCAAGGGGGGAAAATCCACCACTTAGAAGCAATTCCAAGTCGCAGAGCTGTCTCTCGGTCAGGACGATAGCCGGGAGCTTCTCTGCCTCTGCAGAGAGCTCTGCATGTCGCGATTGGTCTCGTGCAAGGAGATCTCTGTTTGCGATCAGATTCTAGTACAATTCATAGAGACTAGAAGCTTGCTTACTTCAACTCGCCGCCGTGTGGAGGGTTTGCCATGTTTGCAGATGGAAGGAGAAGGAGTGGGTGTTAGGAGAGGAATTGGAGAAGTAAAGATCGAACTGGAGGAAAAGACAGGTAGTAAAATTCACACAAGACCAGAAGGATAGGCCTTTGTTATCCGGCTCCGAAGGCGGGCCGGCAAAAAAATATCAGCAGCGATGGTGTCATCTCTAGATGCACCCGACCCCTGACTATGATCTGCCCCGATGCACACTGTGATACAAGGCTGTCTGCCGCACTTGCCTGCTTGATAATATGTGGGAAAGATGCATGGAAGTCCCAGAGAATGTTCTTTCAGATTGCTTCCCATCCAGCTGAACAAAGAATTCCATACTGGAGATGATTATTAAAGGGGGCGACGGTGACGTGGTCGGCTTTAGTGAAAACAGAAGCCGATGTATCCAAAGGGATCAGAAGAAGAGTGTTGGGCAATCAGCGTTTTAAGCCGTAACAGTTTGAACATGGGACAGGAAAGATTTGCCTAAAGAGTCCAGCCTCTGTTCATGCCGCTTTGTAGTGGTTTTCTTCTGCAAGGAGACGCCGCCCTGCTCAAGCCACAGAAGACAAGAATCACGTGTTTCGGCGATAACCTTATCTTATCAGTTGAGGCCGGAGCTTGAATTTCCAGACACCGAGAAAACGGAGACTAACTTCAATAATCCTCGATTTTGGGCAAGCTTCGCAGTCCACTTCACAGAACACATGCATTTCGCAAACACCACCACCAGACCCTGCTAATATGTCTGTGCTATCGGGAGTGAAGGGCGAGACAGCACAGCAGGCGAGATCACTGGTATGCGTTTCCTGCACGCGTTGCTCACTTTGCTTTGCCACAACCTGCCCAAGCTTCGGAGTTGCAGAAGTGCTTGTTGGAGGAATCTTTTGAAGATCTGTGCTGACGGGCACCGATGCCAGTATCGCCAATTACTACGACAAGGGGAACAATTTGCTGCGTACAACTTCAGAGAATACGCCAAACGGAGAACGAGAGACGCATTCAGAGAGCATAAGGATGTGCAAGACCCAAGAGAGATTCAGGAGTTGATGCAAAAGGGATTGAAGGAACTACAGTCAATGAGGGTATGCAGATGAGTTTTCCGAGACGGGAGATTGGGTTTGTCCATGTATTCGGTCCTTTGAAAGCAAGGCCGAACTCAGCGATACTGCCCCGTGTACACATACTTGTTGGACTACGGCTGATCTTTGACGCAGAGACAAACAGTTGTTAGCCAATTCTTCCAGTTGGATCGATTAGTGGTGGAGGGTGGTAAATCGGTACGGCACCCAGCGTCAAAGTACTTCCATCAGAACGCACTCCTAACTTCGCAACAGGGGAAGCAAGGAGGACGAAGGAATGACCTAGTCAGACAAAAGGATACTGGGTATGTTACGTCAATATGGGAGAGATGATATAGGACTTTGCTAACACCATCTTAGATGGGATTGAGGTGGCAACTACATGGCAACGCAATAGCCTCTAGAAGACCACGAACTTATGTTAGAATATCCGGATATTCCGAACATCAATTTGTACAACAAATGTATATCAGGATAGTCTTGAGGCAAGGCTTTATCACAAGCATTTATCAGCGATCACCTCTCAATGAGTTAAATGCAAGCGCACGGGCAGTTCACCGCTGAATACTGGTCCAATCAGTTCATAAATTCATCAATGCAACCAAATCCGATGCCAATATCTCAATAAGATATGACTACAATGTGTTTACACATATAGAAACCGCAACGCAAAAAGTATAAGGCCTATAGGAATCAATTCCGGCCCTATTCTGGCTCATCCTTGACCTGCCCTGCCTGCGATTCGAAAATTAGTCCCCAATTTACGCCTCTCGTCCAGAACCAAAACTCTCTTCGCAGAGGTATTGTCCCATGATCCGAGCCTTGTTTGGAATGAGATTTTGATTCTTTTCGGCAAGACCACCAAATGCTGAAAGGAGAATTCGTTTCCAAAAATTACCGCCGGTATGCTGCAGTGCTTATGTAATACTGAATCAATCAACCCCTGTATTTTCTGAGCCGCAGACGCGACTCCTGGCTCTTGACTTTGTCGTCGCGCCTTCCCCACACCTCACCGAAGTCACTGAAGTGAGTCCAACCTCTTTCCACGAAGTATTGTTAGAGTTCTACGCCCCTTGGTCTAGTGCCCGGTATGTCATCTCTCATCATCCATCAGCCATTCAATCTATCAATCTATTGCTAACGTGGACTTGACCGCAGCTTCTGGTTGCAAAGCACGAGAAAGAGGTAACGCACATCCATACTCCATACGTTCCAGGGGAACAATCCAGTCCAGAAGTACGCTCAAGCACTTTTGCCTTTGGCCCTGCACCTCTGATAACCTCGAATCTCGATGGACACGAGCGCAAGCCTTTGGAACACCCTATACCCCATATCTTTATGAACTTGATCTCGAGCTTTCTATAGCTCTTCAGCCACTACCTACGATACTACATCTTAACCCCCTTCTGTGGAGATCGTCTGAAGCAGAGTTTTCTGACTTGCCGAGCCCAAGGGCCCAAGGTTACAGTCTGTAGACACTTAGAACAACGGCATGGCTCCAACGGTTTGTGGCATATTTGAGTTTGAGAGGCTTTATCTAACAGGAAGAACCAGTTTCGAAGTCGGGATAGACGTCCAAATCGCTCCACCCATGTTGATCATGATCTTCTGGAGGGCCTCCCTGTCCGACATTGGCGCCGCGGCGATGTTACAGTAGCCCCGCCAGCTACCCAGGAAAACACCACTTCACAAAATGATATATGGGCTGTCGAACTTCCACATGGTATGCCTAAAGATTCACACCTTCTACCACAACACAGTCAAGATCTTTTACGTGCAGCGAGATCTGGGAGAATCTATAAACGACCCGCGCCTGTAGAGGAGGAGGAAGCTGATGTTGAGGCTGTTCTTGGAGACAAGCCAGAGAAGAAAGATGACGATACGAAAGAGAGAGGCTTTACTGCCAAAGCGTGGAAACAGATACCGCGGCATATGGAAGGACCTGATATTGATTATCTGGCTAAACGGAGGAAGGGCTTAGTCACTATTACAGCAAGGACTGCTCCGCCTCCAGCGACTCTGACGAAAAACAAAGTGAAAAGGATTGATGCTGCTGGAAATGAGTATGTGCAGGACGTGATTGTGCCGCATGGTCAAAAAGTCGAAGGGGAGGTGATTTCACAGACAGTGGTCCCAGATCCAAGCTCTGCTGCTGCCGATCCGTTTGCCATTCAACAAGTTACGCCATCTCGAAGCAAAAAGTCTTCCAAGAAGAAGTCGAAAGGCGCCGCTGGAAGAGGGCGGAAGAAGAAGGCAGCTGCTCCAACGAGTGTGCCTGCATCCATGCACCCTGACGGTGCGGCCCAAGCGACCGAAGGAGCTGACGGCACTGTGGGCACTGATGTAAGCAACGGACGGAAAGAGATTGTTTTGAGATGCCTGCTAACGACTTCTAACAGGGAGTGAAAGTCGAGAATGAGACTGGAACTACACCAGCGAATAATGAAGATACCGAAATGGGTGATGGGTCCATGGCGGCATCAGACGATGACGAAGATGGGGAAGATGGAGACGACGGCGAGGACGATGAAGGTTCAGTTGATAATCAGAATTCGCCTTCTAAGCAACCAAGACCCACTTCTCCCGTTCCTCTCACCACAACAGGCATTAAAACTATTCCAGGCCTTGGTCTAGGCGACACACCAATGAGTGGGCTAGAATTTCCGCGCCCTCACCCAATGATCCAGACAGAGCGGGTCAAATCAGAAGGACAGTCTGGAAGTCCATTAAAGAATGTTGCGTTGACAACATCTGCACTCACATCACCACTTGAATCGCCAACCATAGCGCCGCCATTTTCCGATACCAGTGCACCCGCACCAGAACAAGGTCATGTTACGACGGCAGGCGAGAAGGAGGCTCTTAACGAAGAGATGCTTCTTGAGACATCAGAATCAGCTCCGACGGAAATTCCTCAACCACCCCCAGAACCCACAGCAGCCGAAGTCTTGGCTTCCGAAGAATTGTTGCATGAAGAGGAGGAGGAAGAGGAAATGCTGCTGGAAATGGTGGAAAATGCAAACAATGCGCAGATCGGCGGCTCGGAAGCGCCAATCGCAGCTCCCGAGATTCAAGCAGAACAGCATCCAGAACAAGATCCAATACCGTCAGCGGAAGCCCCTGTTGAGTCAATATCTCCCGAGGCATTAGAAGCAATAGAGGGGATAGAGAAGGAAGATCCAATATTGTTAGAAAATGCTGAACCAGAACCAGTCCAGGAGGAGCAGAAGGTGGAAGAAGAAGATGATGATTTCCCAGATCTGCTAGGGGGTTTGGAGAAGTCGTTGGAAAAACCTGAGCAAGCACCAGTTGCACCAAAAGTGAATGAAGTCGAGGAGAACGTGGAGCCGACTGAGCCAACACACGTTGAGCCTTCGGAGAGTGTGAGTGCAACCGAGACAGAACAGAAAGACGAGGCTTGAGGATTTTGGGGGAATTGTATTTATACCTCATGGTTGTTACGGGAGACATATAGGGAGGGGTATGAGGCAGAAGAAATTTATTGGGAGTCTTCGGCATATATGTCCAAAAGCTCAAATGTTTATGGCTTTGATCAACACAGCGGCAGCAAGACCATTGTAACAGTTCTTTGAATTGGCTCGTAGATCATAACGAGGAATATTGTGAATCTACCAAATTAAGCCAGTAAGTTCAGGGGGCGTTACAGACTTGCGCGTGTACCTAAGCATGTGGGGACAAATGAAGAAGCATTGCGCCAATATAAAGAGCAAACCACGCTGGGGTTCTAATCACACTAGTTATCGTCGAGCCTCATATGACACCAAATCAGGCATATCTATGGCACTTTCGGAGGCTTTAAAAGCTGGGCCGTTCTCCGCGCTTGGGAACGTCGATCAGAATCACGGCGTGCGAATAGCGCCATGCCATTCCCGCCTCGTTGCCATAGGTCATATTAACCATGGCTACATCCCAACCTTTTGGCACCTTTCCATCCGCGGGAAGCGACACTGTTCAGCCATGTGAGATCGTTCCGGCGTCTGTGCGGAAAGTAGCACTGGAACATCTGTTGGACTGTTAGATCTATGGTGTTCTCCGCTCTCTTATGCTAGATGGTTTGGATTTTTTTGGGGAAATCAAGTTGAAGAAGTGAAGGAGCAGCTTGTGATGCAAAAAGAGCATCGTCCACAAACCTCATCTATTTCAGCGCAAGACATGTCGTGTCCTCCTTCTTCCACGATTGCAGTTGGCTTGAAGTCGTTGCCAAAGCGGTAAACCATGTTCATGCCGGCGTCCGGAAAGCTATCCGGATACTCATCAGAGTCTTCGTATTCTTGCTCAGCCTGGCGTTCTTCATTTTCATATATTTGGGCATCTTCTGGATCCAGCATTGGGCGAACAGAGACGGAAAGACCGAGTGAGCGGAACATGGTGAAAAGGGTCATGTCGATTCCTTTCAGGGCGAATGGGAGGAGAGTGGAAGTGGAGGGCGAGAGACGGAGGTGTGCGTAGCTATGAGAGCAGAAGAACGCAAGTGTGCCCCCTGATTATGGTTCAGTTCGTCATGTCATCCCTAGGGAAATGTAGCGAACGACTTACCCTTGACCATGAAGTTTGGCTGAGCAAGCATCGTCTTTGCGCCTTCGTACAGAGGCGAAAGGGCAGGATCTGCTATAGGATAGCGTTGGAGCACGACACCGATCTGCTGGGTCATGTAGAGGTTGTATGTAAGTGTTATGCGGTGGCCGGAGGTCACTGGCAACACCTCGTGCTCGCAGTCGGAATAGAAAGCTGCCCATTGG
>Ga0302140_10009179_pt1 | contig 12286 bp, 13 predicted proteins | sample I_Bog_E1_1_FD_202095 | JGI IMG/M metagenome (GOLD analysis project Ga0302140, IMG submission 202095) | Peat permafrost microbial communities from Stordalen Mire near Abisko, Sweden - I_Bog_E1_1 | ecosystem: Environmental > Terrestrial > Soil > Wetlands > Peat | place: Sweden: Abisko, Stordalen...
TCACTGGTTGTATAGGTGGGCTTTCTTCAATACTTAAGATTCTTCTTAATCCAATAACTCCCATATGTTGTTTCTGAACATCCTTTGAAAAGATGGAATCGACCAAAAAGGGGAAATCCTCCATTGTATAGGTTTTCTTGAGACATTCATACACTAAAACTGTAAGTTTCTCTGAATCCTCGTTCAAATTGTCTTCAATTAGCGTTTTATGAAAGTAGGAGGATTCGAGTTGATTTTCGTTTATCAGCTCTAACAGATTCCTATTTTTCATAAAGAAACTATCTCTCATTTGACGACGCATTTGCGTGGAGTATTCCTCATGATTTTTCTTTAATTCATCTTCATCTTCTTCACCTGGAAAAGCGATGAGGAGCGAGAAGTTTTAAATATTACGATTTTTATCGTTTTGGTTCATTTTTTCGATTGATTTCTGAGTCTGCTATGTTTTTTTTTTATAGTTTTTCACAAAACTAGAAAAAAAAATTAGATTCAAGTTTTATAATCATAAATTTCAGTTTCCCTAAAGGCTGATCCCAAAATAATCTATAATTAGAGATTATTTCTGAAAAAAAATAAAAACTCCAATTAAAAAATGATCTAGTTTTTTTTTTATAAATGTTTGATCCAAAAAAATTAAATTTTCCAGAAAATTCATTAATAAAATAATTAGTTAAGGTAAAAAAATGAAAAATTTTCTTGAAAAATTTAAAATGTTAAATAATGCTATTTATTTATTTATTCTTTTTCTTCACTAGGCCTTCTTTGTTGTTGCTGCCCACATTTTTCTCATTCTTCTCTTTTTCCAGTCTTTCATTTTCTCTGTTTTTCTCCTTCAATTTGTTCTTCAAAGTCTCATTACTCACTTCCCCTTCATTTTTTTCATCTTTTTTGGTTTTCTTCTCTTTATTATCAAACGATTCTGTGTCAAGTTCATGAGGTTTTTCGTTATTCTTTTGAAATTATTAGTTAAATTTATTAAAAGAAAATTACATTTTTCTTATTATTGGTCTTTTCATTGAGAGATGTGTTAAGGACAGTTCTGGATCTTTTGCCCACTGTTTATATTATATTAAAAATCATCAATCAAATGTAAATTACAATCTTTTTCTGAGGATTTTTCAATACTCTTGCTGCTTTTGACTCTTTTTTCCTCAAGAAGGTATTTATCTTTTTCAATGAACTCAATTTCTATTTTAAAAAATTTCAAAACTTAGGAAAATTGAAAAATACCCGGATCTTTTGATTCCTTTTGGTGTTTTTCTTTGTCTTTTTCTCGATCCCTGTCTTTTTCTTTATCTCTTTCTTTTTCCTTATCCTTTTCTCTTTCTTTATCCCTTTCTTTTTCTTTCTCCTTGTCTTTTTCCTTCTCTCTATCTCTTTCCTTCTCTCTTTCCTTTTCCCTATCTTTTTCCTTTTCTCTATCTCTTTCCTTATCTTTTTCTCTATCTTTCTCCTTTTCTCGATCTCTTTCCCTATCTCTTTCTTTCTCCTTATCTCTTTCCTTTTCCCTATCACTTTTCTCCCTTTCTCTTTCTCGATCCTTTTCTTTCTCCTTGTGATCTTTCTCTCTTTCCCTATCTCGATCTCTTTCCTTCTCTCGATCCCTCATATCTCTTTCCTTCTCTCTTTCCCTTTCTTTATCTCGTCCATTCTCTTTTTCCTTATCTTTTTCTTTCTCCTTGTCCTTTTCTTTCTCTCGATCCTTTTCTTTCTCTCGATCCTTTTCTTTCTCTCTATCCTTTTCTTTCTCTCTATCCTTTTCTTTCTCTCTATCCTTTTCTTTTTCTCTTTCCTTTTCTTTCTCTCGATCCTTTTCTTTCTCTCTATCCTTTTCTTTCTCTCGATCCTTTTCCTTCTCACGATCACGATCCCGTTCTCTTTCTTTATTATCCTTCGTTTTCTCTAAAATCCATTTATTCATTTTAATATTTTTTAATTTAATCGACCTTCTTCAACTTTTTGAGATGCCTTTGATGTTTTTATCGTAGTGCCAATTTTAGCAGTTTCAATTTTCTTGACCCCAGTTTGCACAGTGGTGGGTATCATAGGGGCTCCTTTATCAGTCACCACCCGTCTGAGTTCCTTCAGATTATAATCCGGGAGATTTTCCATTCTTTTCTTCAAAACTCGCTCATAACCTTCGCACATTTGCTTCAGGTCCTCCATTTGCATATCTTTGATGTTTTCTAGGAATTGCAAAATCACTTTCCCTTGTTGTTGGATGGCTGGAAAGATGTTTTTCACTTTTTCGAGGAAAATCAACGTGTTTCTCGCCTTTGAAAACATTAAAAAAAAGGACAATTTTATCTAAAATTACCTGCATGTAACCCTTTTCTTTTGAGAAAAAGTTGCTGATTATCGACATCACCTTCTGGAAAACAGTGAGGATATAAATTTTGGATTTTTCGTAATTGAAATTCTCGATGCTGCTGGAATATTTTTTGATTTCCTGAGAAAAAACGTTTCATAAAAAAATTATAAAAATTAGTAAACCTGCTTCAATTTCGGCTCATCATTCCAAATATCTAGAAAATGGAACAATTCCAGGAAAAACACACTTATGTTGAGGGCCTCTCTTTCCGTGGAGCATTGCAAACAAGGCAAAATCGTCACAACAAGCTTTATTCAGAAGAAAAACAGCGAATTTTATAAAGAAAGTTTAATTTATGACATAAAATTAAATATTAGCTATTTTTTTTGAAATATAAAATATTATATACCGTGTGAATGTTATCGATCAAGTTGATGATCACGACTTTTTTGATCTTATGGAACAAATCGACAAATTTTGCACAATAGATCGCTTCACTGGGCTCTGTGATCAGCCTTGGAAAGATGCACCACTGTATGACAAAACAGTAAAAAAATGTTTAAAACCATCAAACAAATCTATCTTTTTAATAAATTATAATTAAACTCGTTTACCTGAATGAAATAGGGCGAGATTTTTGAGCTTTTTTTCTTATCGTTTGGTATTTCGAAGATTTTTTCTTTTCGTGCGACGATGAATTGTTCGATATTTTCTTTCTTTTTCACCAATTTCATGTTTTCATCCTTGAGTTTCTCAATAGAACTTTTCAATTTGTCGATTTCCTTTTCGGCTTTCGATTTCGGCCCTTTGCCACCCCCTGCAGCTTCTTGGTTTTTGTTTTCCTCCAATTTTTGAACTTCTTTGTTGATTTTTTCGATTTCTCCATCATATCGTTCTTGAGGCACGAAAATATCATCAAGAGTGAAAAGCCAAAACATAGTATAAAGCTCAGGATTTAATTGGGTCCAGATTTTGTCACGGTAGTCTTTGATGTAGTCTGTGGGGGTGAGATTATAGGAATATTCTTTGTTTTTTTGCATGGTGATGGGATCATAACGATCGAAAACGTCTTTGAAAAGCTCGACCACCTCTGTGCGTTCGAGGTCACTCATATAATTCATTTTTTTTATTGAGTTCCGCACAATTTGGATTGCAATTTCATTGGGAACTCTAAAAAAAAAAAATATCATATTTTAGATTATTCAAAATAGAAGAAAAAAATTACTTATAATCCAAAACCAATTTAGGATAGGCATTGCTTGGTAATAGGGTTAAATAATGAGAATTAGAATCTGTTTGGAATCGTAGAAATTGCATAAATTGGTTGAAAGTATCATTGATCTTATCGTATAGGATCCCTAATAGCTTCAATTGAGTAGATGGGGTGTTGAAGAGGATCTTCGTTCTTTGTTGGCCCAAATAAATCATTAATAGGAAAGCCAATGAAATTTGTTCCGGTTCATTGTTGTTTTTGGAAATCGTTATGAAGTTTTTGGTTTTCTTCCAGAAGAAATTTTCTAAAGCATTGATGCTTTTCTTGGCACTTTGCAAAGTTAAATTTATTGGTTTTTCTTTATAAATTAATTCAATTCAACCTTCGATATTCTGAAGTCAGGCTTGCAGATTCAGTTTGCAAACAAGGACCACCTGCAAGTGCTTGTAACTGTTCTTCGTTCAGATTTTCAAATAAATCATAACCAGACATTTTGGCAATGATTTCCTTCATAAGAATGAGATCCAAGGTTTGATTGTTGCCGAGTCTATTACATAAGTAGACAAATACTCCTGTGATATCAACCTAAACAAAATTAAGGTCAAAATTTTTTTTTGGATACTTAAAAAAATTTTTATTTTTTATGCTGAAAAAAATTGTTTTTCTTATTTATTAAAAATGGTTTTTTTTTAACTTAAAAATTTATAAAAAATGGAAAATTATAAAATAAGATAAGTTACGTTGTAGTTTTTCCTAAGGAAGAGTCCAATATAATTTGCCAAATTGAGGAGCCATCCTTCCAAATTGGCATCATTTTGTTTTAATTTTTCTTTATTTGAGTCTGAAACATGTCTCAACACAGTGAATAGATTTATATCTAGCGACAAATTGGAGCTATAGTTCAAGGCTCCGATCATAGATGTGATTTGATTGGGATACGATTTCACTGCCTTAACAATTTCATTGAAGATGAACACTGGGTTGTTATGAGATAGCTTTCCCAAAGTTCTTCCATTATGTCTGATTTTATCTTTGGCTAGCCTTTTTAACCATTTATTGATTTCATTCAATGTCTGAACCACCTTTTCAATGAGAATTGGATCAGAAAATTGTATATTTGTGATCCATTCGTTAAAGTAATAATATCTCATTTTGTAATCAATTTCCTGAAAGGCAAGCCAAAACTCAGTCGCAACCCCAGGATTGCATTTGAATAATGTCATGCCTGGCAACAGGTATTTTCCCATGATCAATTGCAAATGGGCTAAGATTTCATTATGGATTTCGGTTTCTGTGGAAGGGGTTTTCAAATACCCCTTGAAAACTCGACATAATTTCACAAAAATTATGGGATTTTCCCCAATGGCGCTTTGCAAAATCTTGAATATTCGGTTCAAATTATGGTAGAAATCAAGGTCATAAAATGATTTGCCTTGCGGGATCTGTTCATTTGGGAAGGGATGCTTCGGGTCATAGCTGAATTCAATTGATTTCTGGGGTCGTTTGACAAATCTGCATGGGGATACCTGCTTATATAAAGGATCGATCATCCATTCGACTAATTGGAAAATTTGAATGAGAGTGGGGTTATGTGATTGGAGGATGATATGATGGGAAAAGAGTTGATAGATTGATTCGAAATCATCCCATGCGTTGATAGAGACCAAAGCTTCCAAAAGCCAGAATTTTTGATTATCTTAAAAAGAAATATATTTAATAAAAAAAAAAAAAAATTAAAGAAAAAAAAATATTGTTAATTAATTTACAAATTGCTTGATTATAAACTTCTTGATATTCAAGAAGTTCTTGTTCCTTGGCCTTTTTTTTCTGTTCGGAATCTTGTTTCAGCTTGATCGTGAAGACATTTTTGTAATGTTTATTGGCCAAATCATATTTCTTGAAGAAAAGTTCCTCTATTGATTGATCAGAGGGATTCAAATGTGACCAGACATCCTCTATTTTTATGATTTTCCTCTTGATCAAATAGGCGGTCACCAGAAATAAGTTGTGAGGCGTGAGACTTTTGTCGTTTTGTAACACGTTGGGAAGATTTTGGAAGGTGATTAATTGGGTGGTATTGGTGTAGATTTTGAATTTGAAGCCCAGGAAATGAGGAATGGCTGATTTATTGAACATTTCTATCAATTCGATATAATTTAGATTGGAAATGTTGCATTCGAATGCCTCAAGGATTTGATCTAAGACTCGGTTGGGATCAAGATCAAAACAGCCTATAAATTTTAAAGTTTAGGAAAAAGTAGGAATTTTATCGAACCTATTAAAGAAATTATATTGTGTTTAATGTTTGGCAAATTTTTAGAGTCTTTCATATTTTGGTCCAATAGTTCAACTATCAATTTGGAGTATCCTTCGTTTTGTTCACGGAAAAGGTTGTATTTTTGTTGGACAAAACTTGAAAAAATTAAGAGACTTTTTTAAAAACTTACTAGAAAAAAAAAATTTAGACTTGATTTTTGTGTTGATTCGTTTCATTCGTCTCGAAAATTGCGCAAAATCTATGAGACTTGCGTCATTTAGCTGGTTTTCATCCAGACGTTCCAATAACAACTCATTTTCGATGATGTTATTGGATTCCAGATAATTGATCAATTTGTTGAAATTCTTCTTGTAATCTTTCAAATTGCGATCATTTTTCTCTATTTTGTCCAATTCCAAACCTTTTTTAAAAAATTTCTGTGATATTTTTTTTAAACTTATAAAAATGAAACCCATTATCCAAATCAGCTCAATGAACATCGTAGAGTTGAGGATGTTCAGACCTTTGATGTCTTTGAAGAATTGAAGCGATACATCGGAAGAAATCTGATTTTTGATGGTTTGAGAAAGAAGATGAAGTAGAAAATCACTGAGTTCCTTCAAATCTGACTCTTTGTTCGAACTTGCCTTTTTGAATAGAGCCTCATATTGAGATAATCTAAAGTTGTTAAGCTGAGTTAGGAGTTCTAAGTTTTTTTTTACATATCTTCTTTTTGCATTTTTTTTATTTTCGCTTTTGTTAGTGTTTTTTTTTATTTTTCAAAATTCTGAATTTTCTTTAGTAATAAAAAAAATATCAATGTTCTATTTTTTTTTTTTAAGTCTTTTTTTTTTTTTCTGAAAAATTAAAAAAGTTTAAAAAATGTTAATAAATGGGGGAGGTGGAGGGCTTAATATATTTATTTTTCTTATAACAACATTGAGCTTCTTTTGTGTATAAAAGACCCTCTTAATTATATAAACATTATTACATTAGATGATATATTCTAAAAAAAACTTTGCTTCAGGAAATAAAATTTTCAAACAATAAAATTGATTTTTTTTTTTTTAGTTCAAAGATAATTAAAGAGAAGACCTTATATTTTTTCATATGGCACCTCGGCTTTTAAAATGCCATTTTTTTTTAATTAAATTTCAAATAGTTTTTCTTTGATAATTTTGAAAAATAAATAAAAGAATCTATTTCATTAATATTTTGTCCAATTAAATTCAAGATCCTATTAATCAATATAGAAATTATACTCATATTCCTATATAAAACAAAAACCTATTTAACAAATACATAAAACCATCAAACCCCTTTCTTTCCTATCATTTCCATCAAATGCCAAAACAAGCCAAAGGCAAAGGCGGAGCCAGTATCTTTACTTCTTTTCTTCTAAAGCTAATTTTTTAAAAAATCAACAGCCAAAGAAAAAAGAACCAAGAAAATAAAGAAAGTCAAAGACCCAAACGCTCCAAAACGTTCCTTAACAGCTTTCCTCTTCTTCGTTCAAAGAAAACAAAAAGATTACAAAGAAGCCAACCCAAACTTGGCCCACAAAGAAGTCATTTCTAAAATGGGCGAAGAATGGAACAATTTCGGCGAAAAAGATAAAAAGCCTTTTGTAGATTTGGCCATACATGATAAAGGCAGATATGAAAAAGAAAAGGCTGAATATGAATCCAAAGGAGGAGACAAAAAGTCAGGCAAAAAGAAGTCTGACCCCAGCCCTGGGAAGGTCAGCGAGAAAAAGGGCAAGAAGGTAAACTATTTTTTTAATTATTTCGTTTTTATTTTTTAAAAAAACCTCTCTTTTTTATCTAGGACGATTAAAGTCAAGAGGGAAAACCTGAGAAGTTTAATTTAAGTACTCGATTTAAATATTTGAGTGTATATTCATAAAAGAATCTCACATTAAAAAAAAATAAAGTTTTGAATCACTTTTAGTTTTTTTTCATTTTCTTCTCTTTGATTTAAATTCGAAAAATAAAAATTCCTAATTTCCCGAGAAGAAGAAAATTGATTTTCATTGTTTCTCTTCGAAAAAATAAATTCTCAATTTAGCAATTTTTTTTTTTTCATTATTTTTTCATTCGGTTTATATTATTAATTCATGAGACTTTCAACAACAAATTTTAAAAAATGCAGATGTTTTTTTCATAATTTTCAAAAATCTCTTTCTCAACATTAAGACTCTCAATTCTTTTTTTCTTCTTCAATTTCCAAAACGATTTTTTTTTTATTTTTATTTAACCCCTCTAACAAAACACATGCTTTGCACAATTTATTGCTCGCGATGAACCCGCAACTTTCGCATTTGAGTTTTTGTGGAACCTTTGTTTCCTTTTTTAATCTGATCTGTTCACCAGAATGAATGATATCAATGACACTGCTGGGTCTAATCAATTCCAAATCTTTGATCAACTCTCTCACATATCCCCTATAGGCATTAGGGGAATATTTGCATTCTGTTGAGAAATAATCTAATTTTTTATGATATGCATACATCACAATTTCTTTTTCATAAGTATATTTGAAAGGCTTGCATCTGGGAATAGTATCACCATCATTTCCTGTCATTATATCAACAGATTTCCCCAATCTAAAGTAATCTCCTCTTAAAACATTCATCAGAACAGTCTCAGCAATATCATCAGCATTATGTCCTGTGACTATCTTATTGACCCCCAATAACACCGCCCCTCGATCTAACGCCTGTCTTCTAAACACACCACAAAATGTGCAATTATTTGTCAATCCGATCTCCTTCACTATCTGGTCCATCGTCCAACCATATAAATCCTTGTATGATAGGATCTTCAAAGGCAAATTATAAGTTTGCTGATTTTTCTTCACCGTCTCTAATGAATCATCTCGGTAACCAGTTATTCCTTCATCAATCGAAAGAAGGAATAATTCAAGGCCGTAGTTATATTTTTTGTTTAAATAGTCAAGAACATGTGCTAATACTGTAGAATCTTTACCTCCTGAAGCTCCGATTGCTACTTTATCACCTGGAACAAACAGCTTATTGGTTACAATTGTGAAATGAATTTCTTCCTCGAAAACTGCAAAAAAACAGGCCCTGCAAATCGCCTTCCGAGTCTTAGGCCGTAAAATGAAAGCCTTATTTTGGTTGCATGTTTCGCAGATCTTCATAAAATGACTAAAATAGATAAAAATTATTTTTTTCTTTTATTAAGAATAAAAAAATTTTTAATTTATGAATATTTTGTATGCTTTTTAATCAACATTAACATTTTTTTAAAATTTTTAATAAAATTAATTTTTGGAAAAAAAAAATTTTTGGGAAAAAATTTTTTGGGGCCAAAAATAGAAAAATTAAAACAATTTTATTTCAAAAATTTTTTTTCCCAAACAATTTCGAGGGACAAAAATATGAGAAATTACGGTAATTGGATAATTTTTTTTTGGGGTTTTTACTTGAAATTTATTTGTTTTAATTAATAATTGCTGAATTAAACATTTTTAATTTCCTTAAATTGTGGATTCATCTCCATATATGTATCAATGACATTATTGCCCATGCTCAAACCTTCAAGGAATGTATTTTGATTTTTGCCTGCCAGTTTATTGCTTTTTTGAAAGAAAAAAATTAATTTGTTTTTTCTCAAATTATTCTCACTTTGAAAAACTAAATCCACTCCAGATATCTTCCACTTTTTTATCATTTACGCCAGGAGAAAGTTTTACTGATTCATCCAAAAACATCTAAAAAAATTATTATCGTAAGAATTTTTTTAAAAGTGACTTTATCAAAATGTCTCAAATCATCCTTCCCTTGGATCTTTGGCTTGAAAGGGGGCACACTATGCAATTCATTGAATTCCTTCCAATCTATTGATTTGAAAAAATCATGTTTCTTAATAGGATCCGCATCTTCTTCTCCAGAACCTAATCTTTTTTGTGGCTTTTGAATATTTGATAAAGTTTAGAATTCTTAAATAATAATTATTTTACATCGATAACAAGCAATTGACTCAAGAGCGATGTTATTTCAGGTGAGAAATATGGTTTTATTTCAACCAAACGCTTATAAAATTGTTCATTTTGTTAAGTTTTGATATAATTTTTACTTCATTGTTACTACTCTTTCGAAATAGAGTTTGATGATCTTTTCCGTAAAACGGTGGGAATCCAGTCAAAAGCTCATAAATCAAAACACCCTTTGCATTCTAAAATTATCATTCATAATTTATCTCAATTTTACCAAACTCCACCAATCCACATTCTTATCATGATCATGATTAGGGGTTAACATAATTTCAGGGGCCATATAATCTGGAGTGCCACAAACGCTATGGGTTAAGCCTCCATCTTAAAAAACCCATATATTTAATGTATATGATGAACTCACTTTTGATCCCTTCTTTAGATAAACCAAAATCACACATTTTTATATGTCCATCTGCGTTAAGAAGAATATTCTCTGGTTTCAAGTCTCGATAGATTATCCCTCGTTTATGCAAATATTCCACCGCTAAAATTATTTCTGCAGCGTAAAATCTTGTGAAATCCTCATTAAATTTGGATGCCTTTCTCAATAAATAGAAAAGCTCCCCTGAAAGATGCAAATTATTTCAAAAAATGGAAAATCACAAACCTCCTTGCATAAAATCCATAACTAAGAAGAGTTTTTTCGTTGTTTGGAAGGCGTAATGAAGTCGGATTATGAAGTTGCTATCCATGTTTTCCAGAATTTTCCGTTCAGCTTGAGTGTGCAATTTCTGGTTTCTATTCAAAATCTCTTTTTTTTTCAGCACTTTCATCGCGAAATATATTTCTTTTCTCATAATTTTTATCAAAATCATATCAATATTTTACTATCATCCTTCTTTTCCACGAGAAAGACTTTTCCAAAGGCCCCGGAACCGAGTAGCTGAAAAAATTCTTTTAAATGTTTAAAAGAATATATAATACTTTTTTTATTTGGAAATCTTCTATGGTGATCTTTCCTTTGGAAGTCCTCCTGACTTTTGATGCAAAAATCAATTGAGATTTCTTCGTTGTGAGAGTCGGAAGGGGACTGTTATGGTTGGGCGCAACTCCATTGTCGCTTGAAGATTCGGATTCTTCAGGGGCTGGAAGATTATTCTGCGATAAACAAAATACACAACCCATAATTCGAAGAGATTATGAATATTATTATTTTATACTGGAATGGGAAATTTTTATTGAGAAAGAATTCGTAAATTAATATCAAAAGTGCAAAAGTTCAGATCATGATAAATTATTTTCTTGACATAATAAGAAAAGTTTTGAAATTTTTAATAAATTTAAACACAGCATACTATCTGCATGTATTATTGAAAAACTTTAAAAAGAAAAATATATATATTATTCATGTCTTTTTTATTTTAATTATTTGTAATGATCATCCACCCTCAAAAAAATCATTTTTTCCATTGTTTTTTTCTAATTTTCTACACAGAAGCGGTTCTCTTGCCTTTAGACATATATGTTGACTCTTCTAAAAACATAAATGGAAATGGGTCGGCATTATTTCCCTACAATGATTTTACCTTTGCAGTTAAACAATTTCAAACGAATCTAACGAGCGAATACACCTTTCATTTAAACAATGAAACAACAGAAATTTCAATTTCATTCACATTGGAGGCCAATATAACTTTCATGTTTTTTTTTTAAAATCCTCTTTTTTAGTATATAATGTCTTTAAATGTTTTGTCTTAGTTGTGACATTTATCAGAGTTGTGTCTTAAATTTTTCGAATAATGGATTTTTTCAAATACAAAGCTGGTTTTCTTTGATAGGTTTCAAAATCTCTTTAACAGGAAATTTTTCAAATCCCAATGGGTTTTTTAATTTGATGATTGATTCAAACACAACATTTCAAGTATTATAATTTTTTGGTTTTATTAAATTGTTTTGTTTAGAATGTGTCCATAGAATCAAACATCCAAGAAATTGTTTCATTCTTGACTTGTAATAACTGTACACTTTTACTTTACGATATGGAGATCAGCAATAGTGCTATACAATCAAACGGAAATAATGAAAGATGCCTCTTTGAAACCCAAGCTAGTAATTTAACCATAATGTATTTAACGTTAAACAATCTAACAATGAATAATGGTCTTTTACTTTGCTTGATTAATTCTCAAAACTATTTTTCAAACATCACGATAAAGTAAATTTCTAAATTTCCATCTTAAAACAAAATATAGTAATTCCTATTTTGGTTGGGAATTTCAAAATGAAAACGCATATCTAATTACAATTTCAGGCTTGTTGGATTTAAAATCTATAAGAATCTCGAATTCTTTTTTTCATAATATGAGTTTCTTAGATGCTTCTCCAGGTTTCAACTCCATTAAATCTTTAATTTTAATAATTGATGGAAATTATCAAAATCTGCTTATTTTAAATAAGTATAGTTTTTTTATTCTGCAAGAGACATCGTTAATAATGAAGGATGTCAGTTTTGTCTCCATCAAATCCAGTTTAAAAAAAACTCATA
>Ga0302140_10009181_pt1 | contig 12284 bp, 15 predicted proteins | sample I_Bog_E1_1_FD_202095 | JGI IMG/M metagenome (GOLD analysis project Ga0302140, IMG submission 202095) | Peat permafrost microbial communities from Stordalen Mire near Abisko, Sweden - I_Bog_E1_1 | ecosystem: Environmental > Terrestrial > Soil > Wetlands > Peat | place: Sweden: Abisko, Stordalen...
CAAAAAAATGGATTAATGGAGCTTTTCCTGGATGAACACCTTGGCGTGAAACCTTTACAACTGGAAAACATCACATATTATCGTCATATACCAAAAAAAAACAAATTTTTGAAATTCAACCGTTTGATGATTGATTTCATTGATTTTCGGATAAAAGATGACCAAAATATTCCTCAATCCAACGTCGACAATCTTCATGTTCCAGAATTTATAAATTTAGCTGTTCGACTTCATTTCGACAATGGTGGTATGGAAAAAGGGAATAAACCAAACAACAATTTTGGGATTGTCACGAGAAATCTCTTAAACATTCTATTGAAACCAAAAATAAACTTAACTTGGCCTATTATTTTCCAAAACCCTCTGTTAAAAATTGATATAACTTTAACAAAATCAAGCGATGCGGAAATTTGGAAAATCAAGAAAAAAAGAGACCAACAAATAAATATTGATTTAGTGAAATTTTTCGAAAAAAAAGGTGGAGAGCAAGAATACAAAATTAAAGAAGAAGATGAAGAAGAGAAGAAGAGCTTGTCTAATAGTGATGAAGAAAGCAAGGAACAGACAACTGAGAAACAGGTACCAAAAGACAAAATGAAGAAAAATCAGGATATAGAAGAAAAGGAAGATAAAGATGATTACATCATTATGAAAATTACAAAAAATACTCCCAAAACAAAAAATAAATAAGGAATTATTTAAAAATAAAAAAAAATATAATCTCAAGAATTAATTTAAAAGAAAAAAAATTTTGATTTTTTAGTTTTTTAGGAAATTTCTGATTTCAAAAAACAGAAAATCTAAATAATTTTATTTAAAAACACCTAAATCTTCCATAATGTTAACTAATATTTCAAACTCATCATTGCAAACGTCATTTTTCAAAATTTTTGCAATTTCCAAAAAATCCTTCTTTGTTCTCCCGTTTTTTTTTTTTTTAAAATCAGCGATGAGGCTCTGTATATGAGGGTTCTTTTTTGACGCATGGTATTTGCCATCATGCTTCTCTTCAAAGTTCTGAATGGTTGTTTCTATCCAACCTTCGAGAATGTTAATTGTGTCAATTTCAGCTTTATATTCATCGTTTTTTTTCATTTTCAATTCATCGTTTTTTTTCAAATCAAGATTTTTTTTCGCTTCAAAATCTTTAAATTTTTTAAGGATTTTTTTCAAAATTTCCCACTCATCATAAGGACCTTTCGGAACATTTTTGCTAGACATTAATATTTCTTCATTTTTAGTTAGGATTTTGTTGATTTTTGATGTGTTTTTAAAGGAATTTTCCTTCTTTTTTTCTTCAAATACTTCCTTTTTTATTTTAGTTTTCAGATATTTCCTATCTCCTTTTTCAATTTTCCAATATGATAAATCAGGATTTACTGTTTTGTCTTGGCAAAAAATCGGATTTATGAAGATTTTATCCCAATCACAGGCATCATCTGAAATTCTATTCAAAATCGTCCCTGAGCAGATTCCAAGTTTTTTGTGATTTTCAGGACTTATGATAGCTAATATTAAATCTGCTATTTCCTTGAGATGGACCTTTTGGGGTAAGACCTCATGCTCCCAAGTTGTTTCTCTAAATTTCAAAAGATCGACTTTGAGTTTTGTACGGCGCAGCTTTGTTTTCTTAGGAAATTCAGAAGAAGAATAAAAGAAAACAGTTTCTTTTGTTGGACCCATAACATTTAATTCCACCATCAATTTATTGATTTCTTGGTCTTCTGAAAGTTGCTTGTATAATTTGGTTAACCCCCTAAAAATCAATAAAGCTTGTAATTCTTCCATTGGTTTCAATGGCTGGTTATGGAATTTTTGAAGAATATAAAAAGTATTCTTTTCCTGAGCATAGGCCTCAATGTTATATAGGTAGTTTGCTTGATTTGTGTTGCATTGGAGATATATGAGGAGGTAATGGATGAATTCTTCGAGAGGTTTCACAAAATTTTGTTCGGGCCTAATAATTTTTAGGAGATATAATTTCGAATCGAATTGGTGGATTTTTTCCTGGTATATGCCAATGGTGGTAGAAATTTTAGGAAGGGATATTGGAAAACCGGAGGAGAAATATTTTTCTTTGAAAGAAGTTAGATCTTCTTTTAAGTTTTTTTTTTTTTGCATAGAAAAATTTTTCAAATTTTGAAATAAAGAATATTTATATTTAAAATTTTATTGTATAAAGAAAAATAATTTTTCGAGTTTATATAGTTGAGGCAGAAATAAAATTTCGCCTCATGGATTATTAAAAAATATCATTATATTTCAAATTTATTTTCTTTCTTCCCTTTTTTTTTATGATAAAACTTCATTTTCCAATTATTTTCTCTTGATTAATGTTCTTATAATTTACTCAAAAGAAAAAATTATTTTTATAAAAAATACTTAATAAACTAAGACTTTTTGTAATTATCATTATGGGAGGAAGTTGTTGCTCAAACCGAGCCCCTCTAAATCTTGACGTCAAAGATCCGGTGGATGAAGTCGATCCTAAAGACCCCACGGGCCTAACCCGCAAGAAGATCTTTTTAAATGCACACAAAACTGGGCAGAGTACTCGAATTTCAAGTTCTCATTTAACACATTATTTATTTCTAAACCAAATATCAATCAGACACCAACTTTTCCAGTATTGATTTAAAGGTGAGTCATGAGGACTTCATTGTCAAAAGATCAGGCAAAATCACCTCGGAGTACAAGCTTCTTCAACCGCCTCTGGGGAAAGGTAAAAGTTTTTTATTATATCATACTTAAAATAGTATTTTTAAGGTGGATTTGGAGAAGTTTATAAAGCAATTCATAAACTTTCAAATTTAAAAAGAGCTGTCAAGTTGATTCAAAAGAAAAATCTCGATAATGATGAGAGAAACAGGCTTGTTAATGAGGTGGAGATCCTGAAATCTATTGTAATGCCAACAAAAACAAAAAAATTCAGTTATTTTATTCATTTTCCCCTAGGATCACCCAAATATTATCAAGGTGTGTGAGTTTTTCGAAGATGAGAAATATTTTTATATTGTTACAGAACTGTGCATTGGTGGTGAGCTTTTTGACCATGTTATTGATGAAACTCGGTTGAATGAGCGTGAAGCTGCTGAAGTCCTGAAGCAAATTTTTTCAGCAATATTTTATTGCCACTCAAAAAAAATCGTGCATAGGTAATTTTCATTCAATAATTTACCTCACATACTTAATTATTTAGAGATCTGAAGCCAGAAAACATCCTCTATGAAACAGAAAAAGAAGACTCTCAAATAAAAATCATCGATTTTGGGACCTCAAAAGTATTCGCTCCCAATGAAAAAATGAATCAGAAATTCGGGACCCCTTATTATATAGCTCCAGAAGTTTTAAAAAAAAAGTATGATGAAAAATGTGATGTTTGGTCTATAGGAGTGATCATGTATATTCTTTTATGTGGTTACCCCCCTTTCAATGGACAAAACGATAAAGTCATAATGGAAAAGGTGGCTAAAGGGGCATATAATTTAGTGGGTCCAGAATGGGATTCAGTTTCCAATGAAGCCAAACGCTTATTAAAAAAGCTGTTGGAATATGATCCAGAAAAAAGAATTTCAGCAGAACAAGCGTTGAATGATCCTTGGATCAAACATAAGGTTGGAATTAAAGAATTAGATAAGCCGTTGGCTGTAAATGCTTTGAAGAATTTAAAAACGTTCAGAGTAAAGATATTTGTTTTCTCTTTTAAAATCTAAAACAAGGCAAACAACAAATTGCAAAATGCCATTTGGATTTTTTTAGTAACATTTTGTGTGAATTCAGATGAAAAGGCCAAATTGCTTCAGACATTCAGAGCTTTAGACTTAAATGGAGATGGAACTCTAACGAAAGAAGAATTGATTCAAGGATATAGAAGGATTCTAAACGTCAACGATCCTGAGGAAGAAGTGGGAAAAATTATGCAAATGGTTGATAATAATAATAGTGGGACCATTGATTATACAGGCACAACTTTTTTAATTTAAGTTTAAGTAAAATGATAAAAGAGTTCGTGATCGCTTCCATCAACAGAAAAACACTACTTTCTAAACAAAGATTGGAACAAGTTTTTAAAATGTTTGACAAAGTATAATTTATATTTTTCACAAAAATGGAATTGTTTTTAATTTTAACAAAGGATGAAAATGGATATATTGCAACTGATGAGTTTAAGGAAGTTTTTGGAAACAAAAAATTGGATGACGAATCATGGAAAATGCTGATACAAGAAGTAGATTCAAATGGAGATGGCAAGGTTTTGTGAATATTTATTTTATAACTTTGATTTTTTTTTTAAACTGAGTTTTTTCCTGCTTGTTTTTTCAGATTTCCTTGAAGGAATTCATCGAAATGATGAACAAATATTTCAAATAAGATGAGGATCAATTTTAATTGCAAAATGTATCTACTTAAAATTTTTGTACTTAAATTAATAAAAAGTTTTTCCTGATTTTTATTAAATTTTTAATACAGAAATTTAGTTCATTTTTTTAATTTTGAAAATAATATTTTTTATTCAAAATCAATAAAAAAAAAATCCAAAATGTCTGAAATTCAAACCATAAAGCATTTCGAATTCAGAGAATTTTTCACAAAATGGAAATTTTTAGAAAAAGATCCTATAAGAGAAAAAAAGTTCATCACCCTTTTAAGAAAATACAAGCATTTTCATCATATTTTGCAAACTGACCCAAAAGAATACAATCATTTCGTAATAAAAATTGATTTCCAGACTTTCTTGAAGGAAGTGAAGGTAAAAATCTCAATTTTTTTTGTTATTTAAATGATGATAGTTTTTGAGGGATGAAATTGACGGATTCTTTGAAAAAAACTCCAAAACACAGCTGGAACAAGGATTATTTCAAATAAAAGAAGACCTCATAATGATTTTGGAATTTTTCACCCAGAAATATGATTTTTCAAATAAAATGAATATATTGAAAGAAAAAGAAAACTTATTGATGTTAAGTGAGTTTTTTTTTGTTTTGTAGAACATTTATGAATGAAAAAAAAAATAAAGGCAAAAATGAGGAAATGTTCAAAGAAGGAGAGAGCAAAACCTTCTCAAATTCAAACTCATTATCTCTAAACGAAAAATTTTCACCAGAAATTAAGCCCCTCAAGAAAACTCCAGGAATTTCCAAATTACACCAAAATTCAAACGAAAAAAATAGCAGACATGAAAAAGGTCTTTTTTAAAATGGAAAAATATGTTTTTTGAGATTTGTTTTTCTTGTTTTGAACTCAAAATTTAATTTTTAAACGTTTTTTGTATTTTTTCAAGTACAAAATTAAAAATATGGAGAATTTTTTAACTTAGAAATGTTTAAATAATTTACAAATATTTTTAGAAATGGAAATAAGGTCTGAATTAGAAGATCAACTATTAAATCTCAGTAAAGAAATGAAGGATATTGCATTGTCCTATACTTCCCAGTTGAAAAATGATAACAAGGTAAAAAATTTAGTTAAATAATTTTAATGAAATAAATTTTTTACTTCAGGCTCTCGATAATATTGAAGGAAAGCAAAAAAAAAATATTAATACTCTTCAAAAGGGAAATCAAAAAGTCGATAAATATGCAAAATTAACAAGTTTGAGCTTTTGGCGATTGATTTTAATGTTATTGTTTTCAGTTGTTTTATTTTGTTTTACTTGTTTAATAATAATCGTGTTTTAATTATTAACAGTGAACAAATATATTAATAAACAAAATAATAATTGTTCTCAAATAAAGTAAATCAAATATTTTTTTTTTAAGAAAAAAAAAAATGAATCCAAATTATAAAAATATTTTGGTTTCATCGAAAAATGATCAAAAAAACAAAACAGAGATCTTTTTTATTGACAACATTAAAAATTATCTTGAGAATGTCAAATTGCCATTTGCACTTTCCAAATCTGAAGATCTTATTCATAATGTCTACGAAGGAGGCTTCAAAATATGGGAATGCACCTTTGACGTTTTAGATTTTTTGCAAGAATCCAAAATCGATTTGAAAGATAAATCTGTGTTGGATTTGGGCTGTGGGCAAGGTTTATTAGGTATTTATGCTTTACAAAATGATGCAAAAAGTGTCCTTTTTCAAGATTATAATTCCGAAGTTTTGCAATATTTCACTTATATGAATTTGCAAGCAAATTTTAAAAACATCACCGAATATCATAAAAAAATTAGGTTTATTTCTGGAGATTGGATTCCTTTTATAAGGAAAGTCAGCGAAAGCATAAATGAATTTTGTGTTTTAAATAGTGGAAGTGAAATTAAAACTGAATATGATCAAGAATTCGATTTTATATTTATGAGTGAAGTCATATACAAAGTCGAAAATTATCCAAAAATTGCCGAAATTATTGAAAAATTGTTAAAATCAAAGGATGGACTTTGCATTTTGGGGACAAAGTTATATTATTTTGGTGTCGGAGGCTCAGTTCCTGAGTTTGCAGATTATATCTTAAAAAACAAGCCGAATTTAAAAATCATCGAACAGATTGAAATAAACAGCAAAAAATCAAATAAACGAGCCATTGTCTTGATAAAAAAAATTTGAAGCTAAATAATGAAATCTCTTTAAACACGAAAATTTAAAAGGAAAAAAAAAAGCAAAAAAACTCATTTAAATAATTAAAAAATAATGAATAAAAAAAATGAAGATTCGGAAAGTGCGAATGAAAGCGATAAGGAAGAGGAAAATTTCTCTTTGATAAAGGATTTGGCCGTTTTTCCAAAAAGACTTAAAGCAGCACAAAACAACGATTTCGCGGATGAAGAAACCTTCGAAAAAATTAAAAAAATGCTAACATGTCCAATTTGTATGGAGATTTTTAAGGATCCAGTATATATAAAAGATTGTTCCCATAGATTTTGTAAGCAATGCATTGAGAAATCCATTCGTTTAGGGTAATATTTCCTTATTTCCTTTAAACAAAATGTTTATGAAAGAAAAATAAAATCTTGTCCTTCATGTCGAAAAAGCATCGGAACGAAAAGAATGCTGAGAATAGACAACAACATAATATCAATAAGTTTTTTTTAAAACCTTTTGAGTTAATAAAAAGCAAAAAGTGTTGAAAATCTTCGATGACATCAACAGCTATGTGACTTTAGAAAATGAGTTGGAACAGAAGGAAATATTCAGGATTTATGGAATGGATATGAAGGAAAACAATACATCTTTGAAAAGAGGAAGAAGCAAAAATGAAAGTTTCTAATAAATTTTCCAAAATTCTTTAAATAATTTATTTCTAAAAAAGCACATAATGAACAACATCAAACAGCAGCAACTCTTGCTGAATCAACGGAAATCAAGGAAAAACCCAGAAAAAAAAAGAAATTAAATATTTCCACTAATCCAATCAATGAAATTTCAGACAAAAGTATTTTAATCATGATTGTAAATTTTAAAGATTTTTGCGAATTAGTCTTGGAAGAAATTAATTTGGGGGATGAGGATTTGGAGAGTTTGAACTTTTTGGAAAGTTTTATGTCTAATCCCGACGCGCCTTTAAATTTGGATTGTGTAGGTTGATAAATTCTTCTCATGTCTAAAATTTTGGTAGATCATTAATGTCAAGCTAGAAGTTTTGCCTGCAGAGATTTTTTTGAGTCAAATTGGAAAAAATGTAAAAATTATTTTTGGATAAAATCTAAAAAATTCAAGATTTTCAGATGCCATAACAAATTAACATTGGGAGATATTTCCAAAACGATTTGTTTTAAATTGAATATGAATCCAAATAAATATTTCGAAAAAATAAAATTATGGATCAAGGAAAATGATAATAAGATGATTGAGCTTGATAAAAAGGAAAGCTTAAAAAATATAAATACAAACTATTGGAAGAACTCAACAGGATTGAGAATGTATGACACAGATGATTTTTTCAAAGGAGTTTTGGATAAAACAACCCTTCTTGATAATACCAATAGAGTTTTGTATTATAGTTTAGATTATACAGGACTTTTTTGAAAGGATCATATTTTATAAAATGTTGCATTAAAAAAAGTATGTTTGAAAACTGTAATAATTTTAAAATAATTTAAGGAAAATATTTTCCTCTTTTTTTAATTATTTTTTTTGTCAAAATTTAAAAAACCACATAAGATTTCTTAATCTCAGGTTTTGTTCCAACTTTTTAATTTAATTTTAAATTTAAAATTGATTTTTTTTTCCATTTTCAAAATATTAATTTGTTTCCAAAATAACTAAAAATTGCAAGGAAAAAAAACCTTCATAAATACTTATTTTCCTCCAATTTTCAAATCCACCGACCCAGCAGTCTCTCCATCAATTCCAATCCCACTTTCAACTTTACTCAAATAAGCAGAATACTTCTTCCGTTCTACCACAACATCAGCTTTATAACAAAACTCTTTCTCCTTTAAAAACTTCTTCTCTTCATAAATTCCCTTCAAATTCCCCTCAAATAACCCATTAATAACTTTCCCAGCGAATTCTGGGCTTGTTTTATCACTCATCATAAGCACCATATGAGGATAATTCACCTCAAATATCGGGAAATCTCCCTTATTAAAATATAAACCTGCAATGATCATATCTGGAATATATAAAAGAGCAGGCAAATCCAATTTTATTCTAACTCCTTCTCTGAAGGTCTTGAAGGCTTTGGTTTCTGTCTTGGCTTTATCTCCATTGATAGCCAAAGTCGTCACATTGAATGTCCTTGGAAAAACGAAGGTCTTTGTTAAAGAATTCAAATTTTGCGAGATAAAAGTGTCATCTGGGAAATTGCCTTTCAAAAAAGACAAGTTGGCTCTTATAACTTGTAATATTTCTGGCTTGGATTTATTAGGTTCAATGGCAAAAATACCTAAGATCGACGGGATTTGTTTGGGGTTATATACCATCATCTCGCTTTTTTCTTCCTCTATATAAGTTTCTTTGGTTTCTTTGATTATTTCCTTTAAATCCTTTGAAGCTTTTCTTTTTCCAGTATTTTCTTCTATGATTCCAATGGGTTTTTCTATCAGAATTTCCTTGATAAGCAACTTTGCATTTTCTGTTAAATATTGTTTCTTTAAAATCGGGTATTCAACTTTTGAACTTTCCAATTCTCGACTAATTTCCTTCACAAGTTCAAAATCCTCACATTTTTTTCTAACTTCTGTTTTTTCCAAAGCTTTTTCTATCAAATTAACGATTTTTTTCTCATATTTCATCTCTCTATTCTCCATAGTCAAATCCATAGTCAAAGCTTGATCAAAGCCTTTCTTTTTTAATTCTTCCTCAGTGAGTTTCGAATCTTTGAATAATTGCAAATACATGAACATCACATTGAGGCTTTTCTCATGATTTCCCCTTAGAGTTTCATGTTCACTTCGGTTTTGAACTCTATAAACACAATTCATGAAATAATTCAATGAAAAAGGATATTTCCCCCATAATGTTCCCACTTTCGGATATATTGCAATCACTTTCAATTCCCAATCCTTGCAAATTTTCTCTAAATTCTCTATCACCTTTTCAAATGTCCCAGGACAATGATTTTTATCAATAAAAAGGAAATTATTCTCTTTATTTGAATTCCTTAAATTCTTTATCTGTTCCTCAATGGCCTTCGTAAGCTTTAAAGTGGCTATTTTCCCTGTTTGTTCAAAGAGCTTATCCTCTGATAAACCTGAATGTTTTTGGGCTAAAATATTGATGCATTCTTTTCGGATTTTGTCCGCACAAACTGCCTCAAAAGCCCCACCTTCGCGAATTGCTGCTTCATGTAAAAAAGGAAGGATAAAAGATTTTCCAGACCCAGGAATCATGATCGGCACTAGGACAAAAAGCTTCCTTTGGGAAAAATGAGAATTTTCTGGTGATTTATTATATTTTCTATGGGTTTTGCATGAGTTTTTGAATTTATATTTCATAACAGCTTCCGCAGGATAGGAAAAAATCGATTTATTTGGGTTTATTTCCTTGATCAGATCTTTGGGAGTCAAAGGAATTTGATTCGTGATTGAATGGAGGACATTTGATAGGAAAGTGATGAATTTCTTATGGATTTCATGCGCTTCTTTAGGATATTCATCGATGAAATCAATGCTAAATTGACAAATTTTATAATAAAAGTCTAAAGGTCTGGGCGGTTGATGTTTCCTACAAAGTTCCTCGACTTCATTATAAAACGATTGGAATGGCTCGAATTTCAATTTTTCATAATATTGCACGAAATTTCTCAGTTTTTCTCTTAATTTCCTGAAAATCCGATATTCCAAGGTTTTGATCTTGCCTAAAGAAAGGACTTTTTTTGTCTTGGTATTGAAAAAATACAAGACACTGCCTTCTTGTTCAAGTTCAATGTCAGCACTAGTGATTTTCGCGAAAATCAACCTCAGAGCTTGATTCATTGAATCCATTTCCTTGAAAGTGCCGATATCTTCTATCCTGACAGTATTAAGCTGGAATTTTCCGAAAATTTTGAAGCTTTCTAAAGGCGGCAAACATTCTTCCTCACTTTGATTATTAACAATAGCAAAGAATAATATATCAACTTCTCGATACTGCACCAAATGTTCGCAATCAGGGTTCCCGACATATTCTCCAATGATGGAATGTTTCTTGAGAAGGCCTTTCAATGCTGCTATATCTACACCTTTCCTTGCGATTTTTTCTAATATGTTGAACCAAGTTTTGCCAATCAACTTCGCATAATAAAATCTGTCCTTGGTATATTCAGAGATATCTTCAATATTTCGAGCTAATAAAGAGACATTCTTTGATGCGATCAGCCAGGCCTGAGTGGCGTCAATCCAGGAAATTTGACAATTTTCTCCATTGGCTTTCAAAAGCTTGAACACCTCTATCTCTTGTCCTTCCTGTAAACTCTCTCTCACACCTTGAAAAATCAATTTATTGAGCTTGAAATGTTCTGATGGCGAAAAAAAGGAAGATTTTTCTATTTTATCCTCGGAAAAATCGCGTTCCAAGTATTCTTCACGAATATCAAAGAATTTCTTTAATCCTTTGCGAGCCAAAAAAGTCGTCTTGAGCTCATCTGTTTCATTGTCCACGATTTGAATGATGGTATTTCCTCTTCTCACATTGTTTCTGAGGAAAGAATCTTTGATATAAAGTCGATCTTCTTGATCCCCTTTCAAAATCAAAGAGAAATCGAAGAGCGAAATTTCTCGCAAGAATGGAACCTCCCATTTATTAATACGAATATCATCAATTGTATGGATGGTTTCAAGAAGATGATAGGCTTCCAAAATCGTGTAATTAGATTTTTCCATAAAATATTAAATCAAAATCTAGCGACGAAATTTAAAAGGGATGATAAAAAATGTTTTTTTCATTAGAAAATTCGATAATTTTTTGTTTCAAAGGGATTTATGAAGAACATTATCCTTTTTAACTCTTTTAATCAAAAATCCCCTCCCTTTTCAGATCCTTCAGAGAAATCATCCTTTCCATCATCTTCGAAGTTCTGTTCGACCGACTATAAAAAAACCAGAAAATTGTGTTGTTTTTAATTTTTTAAGAAATCTGGAAAAATAAATCAACCGAATCAGATTCTATGGAACTTTCAACAATGGCCTCTGATTTTTTTTCAATTTTATCCGATAAATGATCTATTTTCTCAACCTCTTCTTCTATCTTCTTGCCTTTATCCTTTCCTTTGGAAACTTCCTTCTCTTTTTCTTTTCCTTTTTCTAGCTTATTTTTGCTTTTTTTCTGTTTTATAACAATCAGCTTTTCATTCAAAAGCTCCCAAGGCAAAAACGCCTTGTGTTTCGTGATTAAATTTGAAAGATATTGAGTTTTCTCCTTTTTAAGGTAAGGGTCGTTTTCCGAGAATTTGTCGTTGTTTTCACGAGAGGAAAAAAGCAACTTTTCGTAATTATTAAGCTTTTTCGCTGCGAATACTTGGTAATTTTCAAGCATTTCTTCACGTTCAGATGATAAATGGTAAGTTGGGATTTTGCGTTTCTAGTAATATGATCATTAGGAAAATTTGGGTTTTTTTTGAAAGGAACTGGATAAAATAAGTGAAAGGTGGGCAATTGGTCGAGTTTTTCAAAAGAATGCATTTCAAAGGAGTTTAAATAAAATTTTTGGTTTGAAATTTTAATAATTTTTTTTAATAAAACAAATGCTTGATAAATGGAAATTCATATTATTATTTTCTTTTATTAAAAATAAAAAAAAATATAAAATTTCATTGATTTCTAGTTTTGTTTTAAATCAAATTTATAATTTTTACTTTATCAAACCTTTAATTTTATTTTTCAAATTCCCTTTTTCCCAAAATGCCTTGCAGATGTTTACAA
>Ga0302140_10009188_pt1 | contig 12280 bp, 5 predicted proteins | sample I_Bog_E1_1_FD_202095 | JGI IMG/M metagenome (GOLD analysis project Ga0302140, IMG submission 202095) | Peat permafrost microbial communities from Stordalen Mire near Abisko, Sweden - I_Bog_E1_1 | ecosystem: Environmental > Terrestrial > Soil > Wetlands > Peat | place: Sweden: Abisko, Stordalen...
CCCGAGTGCCGACGCCAATCACGGCGAGGCCAATCGTGTCGTTCGGTCCCTTCTGGGCGAGCACGGCGGGCGCGGCGGCGAGCGCGGCTGCGCCCTTCAGAAAGTCACGGCGATCCATGTCAAATCTCCTTGCGGTCCCGGCCGGGGAAGCCTTGGGAAGCCGGATTCATTCTATCGCCAGACCTGGTGCGCAGGGTATCCGCGATTGGCTCTACCAGACGTGGGAAGCGATTACCTGGGGAGCCGCAGTCTCGCCGGAGATGACGCGTGTGTGCAGTACGAGCTGCACGTTCTTCTTGGGCCAATCCGCGGGCAAGCCGCGTACCGCTTCCTGTAGGCGGGACGGAGAACTGACGAGGTCAGCGGCCGCCTCCGTTCCATATTGAGTGATCCCCGCCAATAGAATCAGCGGAGTGCCCGTATCGGGGTGGAAGATACGGCAAACGATAGCGAAGTCTTCCTCGGTGTGCCGGTCGGCCGACCTTGGCGGGAGGGCCCATTTCGTGGGTTTGCCGTAGTCGGTGATTTGAGGCGCCTGCGGGCTGAGGTCAAATCCAAACCGAAACGTATTCGTCAGGGTGGACCAGCGTGTCCATGAATAGCCGAGCAAAACAGACGGTGAGGTGCGCAGATCGCGAAAAGAGAGGTCGCGACCTAACTTGACGCGATAGTCCTTTCCCATCCCGGTGATCACGCGGGTTAGCGTCGCGGTCGCCAGCATGTCTCCGCCGCCCACAAACTGTTCGCTGAGAAGATCGAAATCCTGCACGTGGGTTGGCCGCGGTGCGCCCGCCGCCTCCAGACGAGGGTTCAACCCATAAACGGGTGTATAGGACACGCACAGGAGGATTGGATTGCTGGAGCTGAGTTCGGGCCCCCAGAAGCTGCGAAGTATCGGGTCGGCGGACGGAGTGGCCCTGGTGGCCAGAACGTAAGCGCCAATGGAAAGTCCCGATAGGGCGCACGCCGCCAACAGGAGCCACGGCCAGCGGCTGAAATGATTGGCCGGCGGAGCAACGGCGGCAATGGCCGCTTGCGGCGCGTGATGGAATTCGGGGAGATAGCCGCCCGCTGGTAAGTGGATGCGGATCTGGCTGGCCGCGCCGGTACCCGAGTAATACGTCTGCAGGCGCTTTCGCACTTCGCCCGCCTTCACGCGCACGGTCGAATCGTTGCCCGGATCGTAGGAAGTTGCCCGGCCGAAGACCTCCACGCCGATGGTGCGTTCTTTCAGCGCTTGTCCATTACCGGCGAGTGTGGTCTCGACGACGAAACGCAGGAACTCCTGGCATCGCCGACTGGCTCGAAACTCCGGGCTTTCGAGGATGCGTGCCAAAGCCTCCCGGATCATGTCAGGGGTAATCTCCCCAGCCTGCGGAGCAGCAGGATCCCGCGGATTGTCGGGTTCGTGCATGGGGCTATCCTCTTGCGGCGGCACTTGAAGCACTCGCTGCAACAATCGATTGTAGCATGATTAAAGAAATCGCAAGTCCCCTGGAAACAATCTGTTAGAGCGAGGTTTCGCGGGTGTTGCACTACATTCCGTCTCGCGCCGGGCGACGAATTGGCGCGCGCAGGCCGCAACCGCGTGCAAGCTAAGGGGGATTCGCGTTAGGGAACGACGAATGTGGCTGCCATGCGGTCGCAGACGACACCCGCGTATGAGTCGAACTTGACGCCAGACGGGGCTTGGCCAATCGCCGGGGAAGGGCGCTTTTCATCGGGCCGCTTAATCCATAGATTCTGAGGATGTGAAGGCAACCGGTTGTTCCGGCGTGCCTTAGCGGTCCTTGCAGGGATTCACGCCTGCCGGCATCCCTGCTATCTAATAGTGTGCGCCGGGCCTTCCCGCACGCCTGGGGCGGGAACCGGGACCGGGTCGTAGCCATCGCCAACCATTCAAGATGTGCCGCAATGGTCTCGCCCGTTCAGCTCGGAGAGGCGAAAAAAAGAGCGATACTCCGCGCTTCTTAGATCCCGTATTTCATGGAAAAACGGTGTCAAAGCAAGGGCATTTCCAAAGCGTACCGTGCGCACTCCCGGGATCGCATACGGCGGCCTCATTTTCATGCGACCGGGGCTGCAATTCGAGGTGGCAAGTCCCTGGGCGATGCTGCGTTCGCCGCATTTCGGACGTTGCGGCTGCCCATATCCCGGGTGGCGGCATCGCAGTGGCCGCATAAACGTGCCGTGCGCCGGACTCGGCTAAATCGAAAGCTGCATGAATTTACAATAATCTAGCAGCCGTTTAACGACTGTAGCGCTACAGCGCAGCATCGGTTTCGTACTGGACATCGCGGAGCGTGCGGAGCATTCTCTTACCAACGGGTCTTTCCGGGGTAATTGTTTGGCCAGGTCCTCCCTCACCTGCCAGCCCCGCACTACCAAACCGTGTTCGCGCCTGCTCTGTTCCTGGGCTTGCCCATGGAAGCGGAGATGAATCAGGCTCACCGGTCGCGCAGGCAACCGAAAGGGTGGCAAGTGAAATCGGTTTCCAAGCCCACCTTTACCGTCCTGTCCCACCTGGCTGTCCCATTGGGACTGTTTGCCGGCAGCGCAACCGCTCAGGATTACTGGGCGGGTATTCAAAGCATCGTCACCGGTGCGCCATTAGGTTTTGGTAGTTGACGCGACGGCCACTTTGAAATATGTCAATTCGGGAGTCGAGGAAGTACGGAAGAGCCACCTTTCTGTCCGCTACCGATTCGATTCCGCTCAGCCTGGAACCTGCGGCAATGCGCTGGCAGTTAAAGGTTTCCAGAAAAAGTCTCAGGAAGAAGTCACTGCGATAGCGCTCTAGACAGCCACGGTCACATTTGCGCAAAAGACGGTGGCGTGACGCAGGCGCTCAACGTTGGTGAACGGGCCGGCCCGGCCGACCTCGTTAAGGATTGATGGAGAAAGGGACAGTCGATGAGTATCGCGAATAAAACGAAAGACAAGTTCCGAATCTGTTGCGCGCGTACGAGCGGTCTTGCACTCGTACTCACACTTTGTGCCGCATTTCTGCTCCTGCCGGTCGCCGGTTGGGGCCAACAGGTGACCGCGAGCATCACGGGCAAGGTTACCGATCCGTCAGGCGCTGCGATTACTGATGCGAAAGTCGTGGCCACCGACACCGAACGCGGAACACCGTGGCCGACAGTGACCAACGGAGAGGGTGTATTCAGCTTGCCACGCCTGCCCGTCGGCACATACAACGTGAGGGTTGAACACGCGGGCTTCCAGGCGGCGGTTCAGTCCAATATCCTGTTGCAGATAAATCAGGCGTCACGCCTGGATATCACGCTGACGGTCGGCAGTGTCCAGCAGACGGTGGAAGTTACCAGCGCCGCGCCGCTGCTCCAGACGGAATCCACGGAAGTCGGGCTGGTGATCGATTCGCGCACCAACGAAGAATTGCCGCTGGCAACGCGCAACTACGTTCAGTTGACACTGCTGGCTCCCGGGAGCATCCATCCCGACCCGTCCAGCTTCAAGAATGGCGCCACAACTGGCTCCAGCGGGCGTCCGAATGTGAATGGGAACCGCGAGCAGGCGAACAATTTCATGCTCGACGGCCTGGATAACAATCAGGTCTCCGATAACCTGGTCGGCTATGCGCCGGGTGTTGAAGCCATCCAGGAGTTTAACGAGATTACATTGACCGCCCCGGCCGAATTCGGCAACTACATGGGCGCCGTGGTCAACGCCACCACCAAGTCTGGAACGAATCAATTCCACGGCAGTGCGTTCGAGTTCTTCCGCAACGACAAACTGAACGCCAACTCATGGTCCAACAATTTTCTGGGAGGGGAGCGATCCGCGGTTCGCTGGAACAGTTTCGGCGCCACCACCGGCGGCCCCATCAAGAAGGACAAAATGTTCTTCTTCGTCGACTATCAGGGCCAACGGCTGGATACGCCGACCAGCGTCAGTTACACTTCGGTCTACACTGCGGCCGAGCGTACCGGGGATTTCTCCGCCCTGTTGGATCCGGCCCAGAACTCGGGTAGCATCACACAGCTTTACAACCCGTATTCGCTCGGTAGCAACGGGATCCGCGCTCCGTACACAAACAACCTCATCCCCGGCTCGCAGTTGAGCCCCGTGGCGTCGAAGATCGTGAATTCCACGTATTACCCGACGCAGAACCGTCCCGGTTTGGTCAACAACTACGCTTATGGCTCGACCAGCGCCATCAACGGAGACCAGGGCGACCTCAAGTACGACTGGAACATCTCCGATAAAGACCGGTTTTTCGCGCGTTACTCACAGAGCACGCTCAGCCAACCCGGCACCAATCAGAACCCCTTGTCGTACAACAGCTTCCAAAACGCCCCCACGCACACCGGCGTCATGGATTGGACGCACACTTTGAACGCGTCGCTGGTCAACGAAGCGCGGTTCGGAGTCAACTATGTTTTCCTGAATTCCGGCGCCGCGTCCAATGGACTTAGCGGCTTCGCTCAAACGGTCGGCATTCCGGACGTACCGTCCAGTTTTCTGCCGAATATGAGTATCTCAGGCGGCAATGTTGCCGGCTTCGGAACCAACGACGTCTACCAGCTCTTCGCCGACGCCGTGATTCACTACGAAGATACGATGATCTACACCAAGGGCAATCACACGATGCACTTCGGTTTCCAGGGTTTCCGCTACCGTATCGACACGTTCTACTCCGGCAACAACGGCCGCGCCGGTGAGTTCAATTTCAACGGCTACTACACCACCTCTACGCCCGGCAATTCCGCCGGTGGCGCTTATGGCGGCGCAGGCGCGGCCGACTTCCTGATGGGCCTGCCGTATGACATCCAGGGCGGCGTCAACGGCGGCACGTGGGGCCAGCGCTCCAACTCGCTGGCGGCTTTTTTCCAGGACGACTGGCGCGTCACGTCCCACTTGACCCTCAACCTGGGCTTGCGGTGGGAACTCCACACGCCGTGGGACGAAGTCGACAACCGCCAGGCCAACTTCAACCTGCAGACGGGCGCGGAGTACATCTCCGGACAGAGTTGCCCGTATAACGACTGCAATGCGCTTTACAACCAGTACAACGGCATCACCAACTTCCAGCCTCGCGTCGGCATCGCCTGGACTCCGGGCGGCGGCAAGTTGGTCGTTCGCGCGGGGTATTCGCTTTCGAACTATCTCGAAGGCACAGGCACCAATCTGCGCCTGGCCATCAACCCGCCGTTCGCGGTTGAACATGAGAACAACTACACTTCCGGCTACAGCACCACCCTGCCCGGTTCGACCCTCGATCAGGGTTTCACGCCATTTCTCACCAACGCGGGCAATCAGTTCGCGGGCGTGGGCCTGCGCGTCTGGGATCCGAACATCCGGCCAGCCGTTGCGAATCAGTGGAACCTTACGCTCCAGGAGCAGATCACTCCCAGCATGACGGTCACGGCCGCGTACGTGGGTCAGCGCACCACCCATCTGATGGTGCCAATGCCTTACTTCCAGAAGGTATTGAACCCGGACGGAACGGTATCGCCAACCCGGTATCTGGCAGGCAACCCCGACTTGCTGGCAGTCATTGGCAACATCTCGGGCACGGCCACGATCGGCGACCAGTCCTACAACTCCCTCCAACTCACTGCCCAACAGCGGCTGAGCGCGGGGCTGCAATTCTCGGCGTCTTACACTTATTCCAAGTGTATGACGGACAACATCGGCTACTACGGCCAGGGCGGCCAAACCGCGCAGGTCAACTGGTACTACCAGAATATCTACGACGCGGCCGCCGAATGGGGGCCTTGTGAGTACGATGCCGCAAGCAACTTTGTCGCAAACGCTGTCTACAGCCTGCCCTTTGGCCGCAATCAGAAGTTCGGCAGGGACATGAACAAAGCGGTCGACGCAGTGGTGGGCGGCTGGCATGCCAGCGGCATCCTCAGCCTCCATTCGGGCTTCCCCATGACGATTGGTGGCGGCGACGCTTCAGGTACCGGCAGCCGCGGCGCGCGCGCCGACTGCGTCGCCCCTGCGACGATCTATGGCAAACAGAACTCGCCATTGGGCGGTTATCAATGGTTCGATCCGACCGCGTTTGCCGCCGCATCCGAGGGTACTTTCGGCAGTTGCGGCGTCGGGACCGTCCGCGGTCCGGGGCTCAAGACACTGGACTTCAACATGACGAAGTCATTCGCCATCACGGAGCGCCAGCATGTCGAGCTTAGAGGTGACTTCATTAACCTCTTCAACACCCCGATTCTGAACGCGCCGAACAACTACCTCGGGACCACCCTGGGCCTGTTGCAGAGCGCTCAGGGGCAGCGCAACGTCCAACTCGGATTGAAGTACACGTTCTGATATGGACCGATCTGTCAGGCCCTCGGGTTTGACAGTTTGAGGCCGGGGCCGGCTCCCTTCTTTAGCGAGGGGAGCCGGCCTTTTTTCTTGGGCGGCAGGGTGGATGAAGCAGGACAGGACCTGATTAGACGTCCGCAGGCACTGGCGCGTGAGTAAACTCTTGGGTCTTACGGCCTCAATCGGGTTGAGAAGCAGCATCCATGTGCCTTTAACGTGATTCCTTAGGCGTAGCCCTAAAAGTCCCAACCACTTGTATTTGCAATGCGTTGTCGCCGTTTCACGACTGTAGTACAACATCTGAGCATCGGTTTCGTCCTGGACATGTAAACAAGTTGAGAGCATTCTCTTACCAATGGGTCTTCACGGGGTTCGTACGTGGCTAGGTGGTCTCACGCCTATCCACCGCGCACCACCAAGTCGTGTTCGCTTATGTTTTTCTTGGGCCCGCTCCAGGAAATGCGGCGGGTTCACTGGTTGTTCATGCAACCGGAAGGGTGGCACATGAAATCACTATTCAAGACAAGCTGTCTAGCACTGTCCTGTCTGGCAGTCCTTTTGGGACTGTTCGCCGGCAGCGCAAACGCTCAGGATTACCGCGCGAAAATTCAAGGCCTGGTCACGGATGCGACTCAGGCGTCGGTGGTAGACGCGACGGTTACTTTGAAAAATGTCAACACGGGAGTCGAAGAAGTACGGAAGAGCGATTCCTCCGGCCGATACGGATTCGATTTCGTTAATCCTGGAACCTATTCAGTGTCGGTGGAAGCCAAAGGGTTCCAGCGGACTGTTCAGGAAAACATCATCGCGTTAACCCGCGGCGACATCACAGTCAATTTTGCGCTGAAGGTCGGCGACGTGTCCCAGGCGATCAACGTCAGTGAACAGGTCGGTCAGGTCGACTTCAATAGCGCGACCATCACGACCACGGTGACGTCGAACATGGTTGCGGACCTTCCCGTCCTGGCCCGCAACCCCTATACCCTGGCCCTGCTCAACCCCGCGGTCGTCAACGAGTATTGGGACGTCTCCCATCGCAACCCGTTCTACATGTGGTCCTCGGGCGGCCTGGACATCGGCGGTCCCACGGGCGGCAAGAACGACCAGGAACTGGACGGCGTCTCTCTGAATATCTCCGCGCGCGGCTCTTACAACCTGCCGATGGACGCGGTTCAGGAAGTCTCGGTGCAGCAGAATTCGGCCGACGCCGAATACGGATTCAGCGCTGGCGGAACGCTGCTGCTGTCCCAGAAATCGGGAACCAACGAATACCATGGAACGGCTTACTTCTTCGGCCGCAATCCGGCCTTGGACGCCCTCACCAACCGCATCACCCGCGACCCGTCGATCGTCAAGGAGACTATCTACGGCGGCACGATCGGCCATCCCATCATCAAGAACAAGCTGTTCAATTACTTCGGTTTCGAGAAGTGGACTATCACGCAACCATCGAGCAAGGTGGACACCGTGCCAACGGCAGACGAGCGCAACGGCGATTTCTCGCACTCCCTGACCCCTGACGGTACCGGGTTGCGTACAATCTACGATCCGACGACGACGGTCTTTAACCCGTCGACGAACTCCGCAACGCGTACGCCTTTCGCGGGGAACATTATCCCTGGGACGAGCATTAACCCCTCCGGCAAACTGGCGGTCAACGACCTCTGGATGCCGAACAATCCCGGCGACGATGCCTCCGGCACCAACAACTTCCAGAAAGCCTATCCCTGGTGGGAAAAATACTGGAATCTGACCGATCGCGGGGACTACAACATCAACGACAAGTGGCGCATGTATGCCCGCTTCTCGAAGTACCAGACCCGCCTGGACAACCCCAACTGGGGTGGCACGATTGCCGTCCCGTCCGACAACGGTGGCGTCATGGACGCCTTGAATGCGGCCATGGACGTGCTCTGGACCGTCAGCCCCCGCACGACGATCGACTTCCGCTATGGTGCGACCTACGTGGAGGACGACTACGCCTCGCAGTGGGCGCAGGTTCCGACCAGCGAGTGGGCGAAGTTCTTCCCCACTGGATGGTACAAGAACGTGCTTTCGCCCACACAGGGCATCTACTATCCCAACTTTAACTTCAATCAGAACGGCAACAACATTACCTATACGGGCGTCGGCGGATGGTGGCTGGTGCACGGGCGCTCGCACAATCCGACTGTGAATGTCTCCCATGTCAAGGGGAAGCACAACATGAAGGCGGGCTGGCAGATGCGCTATTCCTATGACCAGAACAATGCCAACGCCGGACCGGGACACTTCAACTTCGATTCGGTGGATACCGGCAGCTCATGGCTGGGCTATAACCAGTCGGCGTCGGGCAACATGTTTGCCTCCGCCATGCTCGGTGTGATGAACGGCGGCAATGCCAACATCGCGCCGAACCTGGATATGCACCAGCAACAGTGGGGATTCTACTTCCAGGACGACTACAAACTCAGCCGCAACCTCACCCTGAACCTCGGCCTGCGATGGGAATATGAAACGGCGCCGCTCGAGCAGACCCGTAAGCTCGTTCAGGAGTTGGACCTGACCAGCCCGATTCCGGAACTGCAGAGCTTCGTCATGCCTTCGGCCGTGACCAGCCTGGCGTCCGTGAACTACCTGTATAACGGCGCGATGATCTTCACCTCCGATGCGCATCCCAGAATGTACGACGCGCCGCGGAACCTCTACCTGCCTCGAGCGGGTTTTGCCTATCGCATCAACGATAAGACTTCGATCCGCGGCGGCTACGCGCGTTTCACCACCCCGATTCTGGCCCTCCATCCGGAGACCGGCGGTCTGCCGATCAATGGATACTCGCAGGCCACCAGCATCCTGGGTCCGCTGAACGGCATCCCTCGCGCCTACCTCGATAGCCCGTTCCCCCCCACCAATCCCGTGCGGCTGCCCATGGGTAACAGCCTGGGCCGCTACACCGATCTGGGCAACACCATCAATAATCTGTGGCCCCAGACCCTTAAGTCTCCGATGAACGACCGGCTGGGCATCACCCTCCAGCGCCAGGGACCGCAGCACTTCCTGCTGGAAGGCACCTTCTTCACGATGTTGATGCACAACGTACAGGGCAATAGCATGTGGGGCGGGGCCAACGGCTACAATCTCAACCAGGTGGATCCGAGCCTCATCTATTCCCTCAAGGGACAGATCGACCAGACGATCAACAACCCGTTCTACAATCTCCTGCCATCGACCATCATGCCGGGTACGCTTGCTTCTGAGCCGACGGTCACAATCCGGCAGCTCATGCGGCCGTACCCGCAGTACGGCGATATCAATATGAATCTGTGGCCCGGAGGCCAGGATCATTTCTTCTCGTCTCAGTTCAAGGTGGAACGGCCGATGACCGCCGGGCTGAACCTGATTATTGCTTACAGCTACAATCGCGAAACGCTAAGCCAGTATTTCAACGACGTCGACACCTACGCCAACAAGTACACGATGCTCGACCCGGGCCACCCGCGCCACAATCTGCGCATCGGCGGCACCTGGGAACTGCCCTTCGGCCGCGGACGCCAGTTCCTGTCCAACGCGCCGAAGGCGGTGGACTTCATCCTGGGCGGTTGGGCGACCAGCCACTTCTTCACCTTCCGCAGCGGCGACCTGCTGTTCTTCAATCAGGCCGATGTCAGCGGTGACCCAACGAAGAACGTGCCGGCAGGCGACGCTTTCAACCCGGCCGTCTTCTCCACCTCTCCGGCGTACGAAATCCGCACGAACCCGTGGTATTACGAAAGTCTGCGCGGACCGAAGCTTTGGGAACTCGACTCAACCTTGGTGAAGTACTTCCCCATCACGGAGAAGATCAAGTTTGAGTTGCGCATGGAGTTCTACAACCTCTCCAACACGTTCATTCAGAGCGATCCCGACACCGGCATCGGCAGCGGAACGATGGGCCAGAGCACCTGGGTGATGGGCGGCAACTATGGCCGTGAAATCCAGTACACCGGCCGCATCCACTTCTAACCCGTTCGGACATCCAACGAACCAACAAACGGCCCGCCTACCCTTCCGGGATAGGCGGGCTGTTTTTTGTTGCAACTACCGGGTCTAAACCCACCGTCTTTCAGGCGGCCTGCGTAGTCGCGGCAACATGTTCCGGCGGGGTTGAGGCTCGGCGTAATTCGCCCGTGACGGCGGCTTCGATGCCGATTGAGTCACCAAGCCCGTCGCTCGCTAGTCGGCTCGTATTAACCCGCTGGTTGAGCTTCGGAGGCGTGCTACCGTTTGTAACCGAACTTGCGCACCAGATCGTGCCGCCACTGAATGTCTTCGTGCTGTTCCACGCCTTTGGGCGACGAACCGTCGATGACGCCCAGGACTCCGCGTCCCAACTCGCTCTCTGCGAGAATCACTTCCACGGGATTCGCCGTCGCGCAGAACAAGCCCACGACTTCGGGCACGTCCTTAATGCGCGTCAGCAGATTGATGGGAAACGCCTGGCGCACCAGGATGAGAAAGGTGTGGCCCGCGCCAACGGCCTGTGCGTTGCGCACCGCGGCGTCCTTCAGTTCCTCGTCATTGCCCTCGACACGAATCAGGCAGGCGCCCGAGGCTTCGCAGAACGCGATGCCAAACCTGGCCTGCGGAACCGTGTTGACGATGGCTTCATAGAGATCTTCGACGGTCTTGATGAAGTGGCTCTGCCCGAAGATCACGTTGGCGTCTTCGGGGATCTCCAGGCGGACTGATTTCAACTCCATAGCGATTCCTATCCTACCGCTTACCCTGCAACCACACCCGGTTCCGCCCGGCTGAGGGCTAGGCTCCGCACGGATGCGGCGGGCGAGTGCCGCGCCGCCTGCAGCGCTCGCCGTTCCCAGCGCAAGGACGAAATTACAGCTCCTGCCTGGTCGGGGACGCGCGGCGGACTCCGCTTTCTCCCCCGGCTTCTCCTGCGCGCCGCGGTTATTATCGAATGAGGAGCAATGCAGTCCGCCTTCCCAGTGCCGCCCGTCGCTTTGCTGGCTGGCGGGATGGCCTGCGCTCATGCAGGCCACTAGCAGACGCGCCATCCTTCGGAGTTCACCCCAATTTATGTCCTGGCAAGAAACACTCACCGCGCGCCTCGCGCTTTACGGCCACCGCAACTGGATCGTCGTGACCGATTCGGCCTATCCCGCCCAATCGAGTCCGGGCATCGAGACCATCGTCTCAGGCGCAGGCCTGGACGCGGTGCTGAAGCAGGTCTTTCAGAGCCTGGCCGCCTCGAAGCATGTGAGACCTATGGTGTACACCGACCAGGAGCTTGAGTTTGTTCCTGAAGCCGACGCGCCCGGAATCTCGGCCTACCGGGCTCAGCTCAAAGAACTGCTGCAAGGCCAGCTTGTGAGCGTGCTGCCGCACGAGGAGATCATCGGGAAACTGGACCAGGCGGGCCAGACGTTCCGCGTGCTCATCATCAAGTCGAATATGACGGCGCCCTACACGTCGGTCTTTCTGCAACTGGACTGTGGCTACTGGAGCGCCGAAGCGGAACAGAAGCTCCGCGAAGCGATGAACGCATCCGGCGCGCCAGCGTCCTGAGGCGGAGTTCTTTTCGAACAGACGCGCAACGCGGGCCTTCTCCCCAGGCCGAGGTGAAACCGTTCTACTGCCTGGCCGTCTTCTCCGCGCGCGCCGCCCATTTCTTCCACAATGCAGGGTCGCGCAGCAGCGGGATGAATAGGCCGCCAACCACCGAGCGCGCCTGGAAGCCGACCTGCTTGCCGTCGGTCGTTTCGTACCAGTCCGTGAGCGGAACGCGCGTTGGCGTCGCGTTCATCCAACGGTAAGACGGCGACACGATCCGGCGGAAGTCCTCGTCCTTCTCGGCCAGGCAGGCGGTCCAGACGATCCAGTCGAGCTTCGTGTACGTCTTGCGGTTGTCGAGCGGCAAGCCGTAGGTGTTCAACTTCGTGAGGTAGAAGGCCGTCTCCTGGCGGGCGATCTCCGGGGCGAACAGGTTGTAGCCGAGCAGGCGGTCCCAGAC
>Ga0302140_10009190_pt1 | contig 12280 bp, 8 predicted proteins | sample I_Bog_E1_1_FD_202095 | JGI IMG/M metagenome (GOLD analysis project Ga0302140, IMG submission 202095) | Peat permafrost microbial communities from Stordalen Mire near Abisko, Sweden - I_Bog_E1_1 | ecosystem: Environmental > Terrestrial > Soil > Wetlands > Peat | place: Sweden: Abisko, Stordalen...
TTCATGAACGAAGTCCGGTGCGACGGGATCGACCTTTGAGCCCGGAGGTCGAGGATGGCGACGCCCTATCCCGCCTCCAGCAACCTCACGGCGGAATCGCGCTCGAACAGATAGAGCAGGGTGCGCAGCGCGCGGTGGCCTTCGCCCTCCAGCCGCGGGCTCGCCGCGATGGCGGCTTCCGCCGCGTCCCGCGCCAGGCGCAGCAACGCGCCGTGCAACTCCAGGCGCGCCAGTTGGAACCCCGGCATGCCCGCCTGTCGCGCGCCCAAAACCTCGCCCTCGCCGCGCAGCCGCAGATCTTCCTCGGCGATGCGAAACCCATCTTCCGTTTCGCGTAAAATGTTGAGGCGCGCCCGCGAGGCTTCGCCGAGCGGGCTCTTGTACATCAAGAGGCAGGTGGAGCGGCCAGAGCCGCGGCCGACACGGCCGCGCAACTGGTGCAATTGCGCGAGGCCGAAACGCTCGGCGTGCTCGATCACCATGATCGTAGCTTCGGGCACGTCGACGCCGACCTCGATGACGGTGGTCGCGACCAGGACTTTCGTGTCTCCGCGCTGGAAACGCTCCATTGCCGCGTCCTTGTCGACGCCCTTCATCCGGCCGTGCACCAGCCCGACCGAGGTGCCGAAAAAGGCTCTGAGACTCTCCGCGCGTTCCTCGGCCGCCGCGACGTCGAGATCCTCGTTTTCCTCCACGAGCGGACAGACCCAGTAGGCGCGGGCCCCGCCGGCGATGGCGCGGCCGATGGCGGCGACCATTTCATCGAGACGTTCGACCGGCAGCACCCGCGTGTCGATCGGCGTGCGTCCCGGCGGCTTCTCGTCGAGCGCGGAAACGTCCATGTCGCCGAAATAGGTGAGCACCAGGGTGCGCGGGATCGGCGTCGCCGTCATCACCAGCAGATCCGCCGCCTCTCCCTTGTCGGCGAGCGCCAGCCGCTGGTGCACGCCGAAGCGATGCTGCTCGTCGACGACGGCGAGGCCGAGATCGCGGAACGCGACGCTCTCCTGAAACAGGGCATGGGTGCCGACCGCGATATCCACTTCGTCCGCGACGAGCGCCGCCAGCGAGGCCCTGCGCATCAGCGGCGTATCGCGGCCGGTGATCAACGCCAGCCTCAGACCTGCCGCCTCGGCGAGCGGCTTCATGCGCTCGAAATGCTGGCGCGCCAGGATTTCCGTCGGCGCCATCATCGCCGCCTGCCGCCCGGCCTCCACGACATGCGCCATGGCGACCAGCGCGACGATCGTCTTGCCGGAGCCGACGTCGCCCTGCAGCAACCGGATCATCCGCTGCGGGGAAGCGAGATCGGCGCGGATTTCGCCTAGCGCGCGTTGCTGCGCGCCGGTGAGCGCATAGGGGAGTTGCGCGAGGATTTTTCCGCCGAGCTTGCCCTCGGATAGCATCGCGCGCCCCGGCAGGCCCTTCATCCGCGCGCGCACCAGGATCAAGGCGAGCTGGTTGGCGAGCAATTCGTCATAGGCGAGCCGCTGCCAGGCGAGGCTTTGAGGATCGATGTCCGAGGGCGCGTTGGGCGCGTGCAGCCGGCCCAGCGCCTCGGCGAACCCCAGGCCGCCGAGCCGCTTCAGGTTCGCCTCGTCGATCCATTCCGGCAGGACGGGCAGGCGCTTGAGGCCGGCCAGGGCCGCCTTCTGGATGACGCGCGGATAAAGGCTTTCGGTGAGCGCATAGACCGGTTCCACCGGCGGCAGCTTCGCCAGTTCCTCGGCGTCCATCACCTTGTCGGGATGCACCATCTGCAAATGGCCGTCCCATTGCTCCAGCTTGCCCGACACCCAGCGCGTCGCGCCGATCGGCAGCCGTTTCTTGATCCACTCGACATTGGCGAGGAAGAACACCAACTCGACATCGCCGGTGCCGTCCTCGACCAGCACCTTGAACGGCCCTTTGCGGTTGTTCGGCGGCGGGCGGTGCTCGGCGACCCGCACCTCGAGGGTGGCGATCTGATCGAGCTCGGCGTCGCGGATCTTGGGCCGGGCGCGCCGGTCGAGCGCGGCATGGGGCAGATGAAACAGCACGTCGACGACGCGCGCGCCACCGGACTTGCCGAGCAGCCGGTCGAACAGTTTGGCATATTTCGCTCCGACGCCGGGCAGCGAATCGGCGGGCGCGAACAGGGGGTCGAGCAACGTAGGACGCATGAACCTCTTTTACAGGGCTACCGCCCCGGCGGCCAACCCGTGAGCAAATCGTTCACCATGGCGACGAAGGCGAGCGGCTGATCGATCATCACGTGATGCTCGGCGTCGGGCAACACCAGCGAGGGCGAGCCCGGCGGGATTTGACTCAACAAGTAGTCGGCGTCGGCCTTGTGGAACAGCCGCGATCTCTCGCCGCGGATCAGCGCCAGCGGCGCCCGGGCGCCCTTCAATTGCGGCGTGATTTCGAACCGCGCCAGTCGCTCCCAGAAGTGCGGATCGAAGCCGAGCGTCCAGCGCTTGTGGCCGTCGGAATCGTGCGTCTCTCGCGCGGAAGTCCGGGCGATATAATCGAGGATGAAGAGATTTTCGCAGGGTTGCGCGGGCGACAAGCGAAATCTCGCCACCAGCGCGCCGATCGAGGCATGCGGGCGGTGGCCCTTCGAGACGCGCGGCGGGCTCGGCATACGGTTGTTTTGCGGCGCGAAATAAGGCGGATCGACGAGGACGGCGCCGGCGATCTCGGGCCCGAAATCATGGGCGACGCCGGCCGCGACCCGCGCGCCGAACGAATGGCCGATCACAATAGGCGGCCCGGCGTCGAAGGCGCCCAGCGTCCGCCCCGTCTCGCGGGCCTCGCGGGCAAATTGCGGCATTTCGTATTTCGGCCGCCAATCCGAGCGGCCCATGCCGGAAAAGGTCGGCGCCACGACGCGATAGCGATCGGCGAACAGCGGGCCGATGAACGCCCACCAATCCGCATGCGCCGCGCCGCCGTGGAGCAGGATCAGCCCCGGCTGGCCGCGCCGGCCCCAAGCGAGCGTCTCGAGTTTCGCGCCCTCGACTTCGATGAACGTTCGCTCCGGCGCATCGGCGAGCGCTTTGCCGAACCAGTCCGGCGCCGGCGGCTTGGCGCCATGGAAAGCGGCGAGCGGCGCCATATGCTGGGGATCGTTCAACGCGTTAGGCCTCCTCGGCGACTCAAGGCTTCGTCATTATTGTGCGGTAAGGCCGCCGTCGACCACCATTTCCGCGCCGGTCGTGAACGCGGACTCGTCGCCGGCCAGATACAGCGCCGCCGCGGCGATCTCGCTGGCCTTGCCGAACCGGCCCACGGGTATCGCTCGCGCCAGACCCTCGCGCAGCCGGGCAGGGTCGCGCGCAGTGGCGATGAAGCCCTCGACCATCGCGGTTTGCGTGAACGAGGGATGCACGGAATTGCAGCGGATCGGATAGCCCCTGGCGGCGCAATGCAGCGCCACCGATTTGGTGGTGAGCCGCACGGCCGCCTTGCTGGCGCAATAGGCGACCGAATTGGCGTCGCCGATGATGCCGGCGACCGAGGAGATGTTGACGATCGAGCCGCCGGCGCCCGCCTTCATCGCCCGGACCGCCTCGCGGCAACCGAGAAACACGCTCTCGGCGTTCACGGCCTGCGTCCGGCGCCAGTCGGCTAGGGTGGTCTTCTCGATGTTGCCGATCGTCGCGATGCCGGCGTTGTTGACGAGCACGTCGACCCGCCCGAATTTCGCCACCACCGCGTCGACGACCTCTCGCCAACGCGCCTCGTCGGTCACGTCCTGCTCGAGGGTCACGCGGCCCTGCTGGGCGAAATCCGCGAGGCCGGCGAGGTTGATGTCGGTGAGGGCGAGTTCGGCGCCCTCGGCGCCGAACATTTCGGCGCAGGCGCGGCCGATCCCGGAGGCCGCGCCGGTGATGAGGGCGACCTTGCCCTCCAGGCGTCCCGGTCTTGCTGTCATTTCAGGCTCCCGCTTCAAACTGGAACATCGAGCCCTTCGGCGAAACGCGCCCGCAATGCGGGGCGGCGAAATGGCCGGGCACGAGCAAACGATGATGCTCGCAGCATTCTTCCAGCAGTTTGCGCCGCGAGGCGCGGGCCAGATCGGCGTCCCAGCAGGTGAAACTGTTGAGGCGCGTGTCGGCGATCTGGATCGGATGATGCATGGAATCGCCGGTGAACAGCCCGCTGTCGCCGGAATCTTCCACGCGCAGCGCCGTGTGTCCAGGCGAATGGCCAGGGCAGGGCAGGATGGTGAGACCGTCGCCGACCCGATGTTCGCCGTCGACGAATTCCACCTGACCGGCTTCGACCACGGGCAGGACGCTGTCGAGGAACGTGTCCTCGTCCGTGCCGCCGTAATGCGGCCAATCCTGCCGGCGCGGATCGAAGGCGTCATAATCCTTGCGCGAGAACAGATATCTGGCCTTCGGGAAGGTCGGAACCCAGCGGCCGTTGTCCTGTTTCGTGTTCCAGCCGACGTGATCGCTGTGCAGATGGGTGCAGAACACGTAGTCGATCTCGTCGGGCGCGAAACCCGCCGCCTTCAGATTGTCGAGATAGGCGCTGTCGCGCATGTTGAACGGCGGAAAATGCCGCTTCTTCTGATGTCCGACGCAGGTGTCGACCAGGATCGTGTGATGCCTCGTGCGCAACAACCAGCTCTGAATGGGAACCGAGATCGTGTTGTTCTCGGGGTTGAGGAAACGCGGCGCGAGCCAGTCGAGATTCTCTGCGATCGTCGCGTCGTCGAGTTCCGGCAGCAGCATCTTCAGCGGCACGCCATGGTCGGTGAAATCCTCGACCCTGGCGACTTCGAGATTGCCGATTTTGAACGTCGTCATGTGGGCTCCCCTCGTTTTCTTGCAGGTATTCAATCAAATACGAACGCTTCTCTTCGTTCCCGAGAACGTGCATAGGCGCGAACTTGAGCCCGACGGCTTCCGTCATGCCCGCGCTTGTCGCGGGTATCCACGTCGGGACGTTTCTGGAAAGCCTCCGAAAGAAGCATCGCCGCCCGACGTGGGTGGCCGGAACTGGGCCCGGCCATGACGAAGAGGGCGGTTGAGAACCCCCGAAAACTCCTAAGTTAGCGCCTATTCGCGAAAGCGGGAAACCAGAACCACCGCACGTCGTGTCCCACTGGGACCCCGCTTTCGCGAGGATGACAGTTGGCTCTAATGTTTCAACATCCGCCGCAGAATCTTCCCCGTCACCGTCTTCGGCAGGTCTTCGACGATCTCGATCGCATGCGGTCGCTTGTAGGTCGCCATACGAGGATGGCACCAGTCGATCAATTCCTGAACCGTCGCCGACGCCCCGGTTTTCAGGCTGACGAAAGCCTTCACCGTTTCGCCGCGATAGGCGTCGGGAACGCCGATGACGGCGACTTCGCGCACCGCGGGGTGGGCGTAGACCACGTCCTCGACCTCGCGCGGCCAGACCTTGAAGCCCGAGGCGATGATCATGTCCTTCTTGCGGTCGACCAGATAGAACCAACCGTCGCCGTCCATGAAGCCGACATCGCCGGTGCGGAAGCCGTCGGGCCGCATCGAAGCCGCGGTTTCCGCGGGCTTTCGCCAGTATCCCGGCGAAACGCTGGGGCCGACGACGACGATCTCGCCGGTTTCGCCCTGCGGGACAGGATGGCCGTTCTCGTCGGCGATCCAGGCGTCGACGTTGAACACCGGCGTGCCGATGGAGAGCGCGCCGCTCGCCGGGTCGACGGGCGCAGTTCGCCCGTGCGGCCCGGAAATCACGCCGGCGCTGGTCTCCGTCAGGCCATAGCCATTGTTGATCCTGTGGCCCGTTTTCTGTTCGAATTCGTCGACGACGCTGGGTGGAATCGGCGCGCCGCCGGAGACGATGACTTTCAGGCTGGCGAAGCGCTCGCTCTCGCAGTGCTTGTTGTTCATCAGCGCGATGAAGGCGGTGATCGCGGCGACCATCCAGGCGGGCCTGTGTTCGGCGAGGCCATCGAGGACGATTCCGGGCTCGAAACGATAGGTCATGATAACAGGACCGGCCAGCGCCCAGGGCAGCAGGATGTTGGCGACGATGCCGGTGATATGAAACAGTGGCGCGAGCGCGAAGATCGGATCGCCCTGTGCAAGCGAATATTGCCGCTGGATGGACTGACCGTTGAACGCAACATTGCCGTGCGTGTTGATCGCCGCCTTCGGAACGCCTGTCGTGCCTGAGGTGTAGACGAGGAAGGCGATGTCGTCGCGCCCCGGTTTCGCCTCGAACTCGGGCTTGCGTCCACGCAAAGCCTGGCAAAGCGCGATCATATCCTCGGGACCATCGTCCCTTGGCGCGATCTCCGGGATCGAGCCGAAGATGCGGGGGTCGTTGCGTTTCTGGAAGTCGCGCGGGGCAACTTTGATGATCGTCGACGGGCGCCGGATTTCGGCGGGTAGTTTGGCGATGACTTCGTCGTAGAGTTGATCGATGCAGATCAGCGCTTGCGGTTCGCTGTCGGCGAAGATCAGTTCCAGCTCGCGCCGACGATTCATCGGGTTGATCGTCGTCACGATGCCGCGCGCCTTCCAGGCGGCGAGCGTGGCGATGTGAAACGCCGGCATGTTCTGCAAATACAGCGCCAGCCGGTCGCCGGCCCCGAAGCCGTGCTCGATCAGCGCCGCGGCGAGCGCGTCGCTGAGGATTTCGAGTTCGCGATAGCTGATCACCGCATCGAAATACAGGATCGCCGGCGCGTCCGGTGCGGCGCTCAACGCCGCCCGGAACAGGCTCAGACCGTCCCAGAACGGCGGATCGACCGTCGCGGGAACGCTGGCTGCGTAAAGCTTCAGCCAGGGCTTGCGCGAATAGGCCGTATTCTTCGGCGCTTCAGCCATGAGCGTTTCCTTCGTAGTCCAGCGGCGGCGTCAGATAGGCGGAGGCGGCGCCGATGTTGGTTCTATCGCGCTTGAGTTCGCGACGCGCGATCGAGCGCAAATGCACTTCGTCCGGGCCGTCGGCGATGCGCAAGGCGCGACCCATCGTCCACAGGTCGGGCAGCGGCGTATCGGGCGAAAGGCCCATCGCGCCGAACGTCTGCATCGCACGGTCGAGGATCGTCACCTGCATGCGCGGCGCGATCGCCTTGATCATCGAGATCTCCGTCGCCGCCGCCTTGGCGCCGACATTGTCGATCATCCACGCCGCCTTCAGCACCAGCAGACGCGCCTGCTCGATCTCGCAGCGCGACAGCGCGATCCATTCGGCGACCGCGCCGTGCTCATGCAGATATTTGCCGAACGTCTTGCGCTCCTTGGCGCGCATCACCATCAAATCGAGCGCGACTTCGCATTGCCCGATGCTGCGCATGCAATGGTGAATGCGGCCCGGCCCGAGGCGCGCCTGGGCGAGCGCGAAGCCGCTGCCCTCCTCGCCGAGCAGATTGGTCTTAGGCACACGCACGTCGCGGAACAGGATCTCGCAATGGGTCTCGGCGGAAAGGTGGTTCATGACGCTGATGTTGCGCACCAGCTTGATTCCGGGCGTATCCAGCGGGGCCAGGATCATGCTTTGCCGCTTGTGCGGCTCGGCGCTGGGATTGGTGATGCCCATGACGATGGCGACCTTGCAACGCGGATTCATCGCGCCGGTGATGAACCATTTGCGGCCGTTGATGACATAATCGTCGCCGTCGGCCTCGATGCGCGTCGAAATATTGGTGGCGTCCGAGGAGGACGAATCCGGTTCCGTCATGGCGAAGCAGGAGCGGATATCGCCGGCGAGCAACGGGTTCAACCAAAGCTCGCGCTGCTCAGGCGTTGCGAACAGATGCAACAGCTCCATATTGCCGGTGTCGGGCGCCGAGCAATTGAAGACTTCCGACGCCCATTGCAGCTTGCCCATGATCTCGGCGAGCGGCGCATATTCGAGATTGGTGAGGCGCGTGCCGGGTTCGTCGCTCTTCAGGCCGGGAAGGAACAGATTCCACAGGCCTTCGTCGCGGGCGAGGGTTTTGAGTTCGTCGAGGACCGGCGGGGGATTCTGTCCCGCCGCGATTTCCTGCCGCCAGCGCGTGTTGTTGGGCAGGACGTAGCGATCGAGAAAATCGCCGACGCGGGCGCGCAAACTTTCGACCTTGGCGGAATATGCGAAGTCCATGGGATCAGGTCCTGTTCAGCGGAAAGTCGGAAAGCGCGGCGATGCCGGCGAGCGCGAAGCGCAATGCGCGCGCGAGAATGGCGTCGAGATCCTCGGTGTCGCAGGCGCCGTCGGAAAGAATGGTCAGGCGTTTGAAATTGGTGTCTGTGCATTGGTGCGCCAGGCCATTGGCGAAATGCAGCGCCCAGCAAAGCTCGGCGGCGCTCCACGCCGGCAACACCCGCGCCAGCGCGGCGAGAAACACGCGCTGATGACTGACTTCGGTCTCCAGCAGCAGCCGTAATTCCGGCGTCGATTCCGTCATCGCCCGGTTCATGAAGCGCGAGGCGATCGCGTGGCCCGAGGCCGGAGCGCGCCAAAGGATGGGTGGCGCGAGCAGGGCGTGCAGCACGCCCTCGAGGTCGGCGCCCGCTTCACGCAACAGCCGCTGCCGTTCCTTGTTGAGTTCCCGCGCGCGGCGGCGGAAGATCTCGAGCAACAATTCGCCCTTGGAGCCGAAGTGATAGTTGATCGCGGCCAGATTGACGTTCGCGGCGGCGACGATGTCGCGCACCGAAACGCCGTCATAACCGCGCTCGGCGAATAGTTTTTCGGCGGCGAGGAAAATCTGCTCGCGCGTATCCGAATCAGCGATGACGGCGACGTCATTCATGTGACGCTGGCGGATTTTACGCGCGTTTGCGGCGGCACTTGTTTCCTCCCTGGCGCGTGGATCTCTAGCGCGCCGTCGTGACATAGTCAAACGTTCGTTTGAAAAATGATCATCCGATCTCCGTGTTCCGGCCGGGCCCGCTCGCGCCGGGTGGGGGCGTTAGGCGCGACGTTGAGCTCCGCCGCTTGCCGTCATGCCCGCGCTTGTCGCGGGCATCCCCGTGATTTGCGAGCAAATCACTGTCGTCGGGACATCGCAGATAAGCTTCCGAATTGGTTAGTGAACCGCGGCGTGGATGGCCGGGACAAGCCCGGCCATGATGGAAAACGCGGTTGATTGCCGCACCAATCCGCTATCCTTGCGCCAGTGGCGCATGGGCGCGGGCCGGTCCCACGAAGGGCCTTCAGCTATCTTCGAGCCGTCCCGCATGCGCCAAAGCGCTTCTCAGCCGGGGCCGTCAATCTTGCCCCTTTTGCGATCTCGCCCCAGCCTCAAGCCCGCATATCCGCGCGATTCACTCCAGCGACCGCCACCGGCTTTTTCATTGCGTCGCGACGGAACGGCTCGCCGAGTTCCTGATTGAGCAGCACTTCGATGAAGGTGGTGACGCCTTTCGCCTGCGCCTCGACCGCCGTGCGCAAGGCATGGGTCAGCGCCTCGGTGGTCTCGACGCGCACGCCCTCGAAGCCGCAGGCCTCGGCGATCTTGGCGTAGTTGACGTGTCGGTTCAGCTCGGTGCCGACGAAATTGTTGTCGTACCAAAGCGTCGTGTTGCGCTTCTCGGCGCCCCACTGAAAATTGCGGAAGATCACCATGGTGATCGCCGGCCAGCCCTCGCGGCCAATCGAAGTCATTTCGTTCATCGAAATGCCGAAGGCGCCGTCGCCGGCAAATCCGATGACGGGCGTGTCGGGACGGCCGATCTTGGCGCCGACGATCGCCGGAAAGCCATAGCCGCAGGGGCCGAAAAGGCCCGGCGCCAGATATTTGCGCCCCTCGTCGAACGACGGATAGGCGTTGCCGATGGCGCAATTGTTGCCGATGTCGGAGGAGAGGATCGCCTCGCGCGGCAGTGCGGCCTGGATCGCGCGCCACGCCTGACGCGGCGTCATAAGATGCGGCTCGCGCTCGCGCACGCCGGCGTTCCAGAACGTGCCGGAATCGTCGTCCTCATGATCCATCGACGAGAGCTGCTGCAGCCACGCCGACTTCGTATGATGGACCAGCGCGCGCCGCGCCTCGCGGCCCTTGTCGCCCGCGGAGGGCGCAAGTTGCGCGAGAATCTGATCGGCCACCTGGGCCGCGTCGCCGCAAATGCCGACGGACACTTTTTTGGTGAGCCCGATGCGATCGGCGTTGATGTCGACCTGGATGATCTTGGCATGCTTGGGCCAATAATCGATCCCATAGCCCGGCAGCGTCGAGAACGGATTGAGCCGCGTGCCGAGCGCCAGCACGACGTCGGCACTGGCGATCAACTCCATCGCCGCTTTCGAGCCGTTGTAGCCGAGCGGGCCGGCGGCGAGCGGGTGTTTTCCGGGAAACGAGTCGTTGTGCTGGTAGCCGGAGCAGACCGGCGCGTCGAGGCGCTCGGCGAGCGCGACGGTTTGCTGAATTGCGCCCGCGAGCACGACGCCGGCGCCGCTGAGCACCACCGGAAACTCGGCTTCCGAAAGCAGCCGCGCGGCTTCTTTTATCGCCTGCCTGCCGCCCGAGGGAAGCTCGAAATCGACGAATTCGGGGAGTTCGGTGTCGATCACCTGGGTCCAGTAATCGCGCGGCACGTTGATCTGCGCCGGCGCCGAGCCGCGCCTGGCCTTGGCGATGACGCGATTGAGCACTTCCGCGACGCGCGAGGGGTCGCGAACCTCCTCCTGGTAGCAGACCATGTCGGCGAACAGCGCCATCTGCGGCACTTCCTGGAAGCCGCCCTGGCCGATCGTCTTGTTGGCGGCCTGCGGCGTCACCAGCAGCAGCGGCGTGTGGTTCCAATAGGCGGTTTTCATCGCCGTGACGAAGCCGGTCACGCCAGGGCCATTCTGGGCGATCGCCATCGAAATCCTGCCCGTGACCCTGGAAAAACCGTCGGCCATCATGCCGGCGTTGGTTTCGTGGGCGCAGTCCCAGAAGGTGATGCCGGCCTTCGGGAACAGATCGGAGACCGGCATCATCGCCGAGCCGATGATCCCGAACGCCTGATCGATCCCGTGCATTTGCAGGACTTTTATGAAGGCTTCTTCTGTGGACATGCGCACGGGAAAGGTCTCCTGCGGGAGTTTCGCGCGCATCTCTAGCCGAGGCCGCGCGCCGGCGCCACCGTCACGGGCGCGCGAGTTTGCCGCGCCAATGGGATGAAAAGCGATTTAGGCGCGATCGACGCTATGGGTTTGACACTCCAAGGCGACTCGCTCGGGCAAGCCGCGTAAGTCCCGTGTCACGGGGGGGTGAGCCATTACCAATTTTTGGCTCTTCTGGGTAATCATACCTACTTGACACTTTGATATTCAGCGATGAACCTCAGACTTGCTCGGCAGCATTGACGAAGGTCTTGGCTTTCCCAAAAAGCGTGCTTCGTCACTGAGGGCAAGGAGGAAAGATGCGCCACTCGGTTTTTCGAGTCGTGTCAATGTGGCTTGCGTTCATGGCGAGCCTGATCTTTCTCTGGCAGGCGGCTTACGCCCAAACTTCGGGCTCCCCGACGAATTTCTCAGTCGGCGACGCGGTTACGACCGGATTCTCCGGCGTCGTGGCGCCAGATCCCGCCAAGCCGTTGCCTGCCGACAAGTCCGCCATCGACCTGACCTTCATCGATCTTGACGGCGCCTCCGCCGAAGTCGCAGATGTGGCCCATCCCGGGCATGCGTGGGATGCGAGCCTGTTACCGACGCCGCCAAAATTTCGGGTCACGGCCAGCCAAGTTGGTCAAGTGTTTGGCGTCGCGGTCGGCGACGCGCCGCGCCCGGACGTCTCGCCCAATATTTACCTCAGCGCCACTTCGCTGTTCGGACTGCAAATTACCCATCGTCTGGCCGATGGCTCGCTTGAAAGACTCAAGACGGGCGCGCCGGACGCGCAATGGGCGCCGGGGCAGTTCGGACCCGGGCCGCAAGGCGGCCCCGGGAGCCTTTACGTCGTCAACGGCGCTACCGGCGCCGTGACGCCGCTCGCCAATGTCTCTCTGGACGGCGCCCCCAATCCTGGGCCCGGACTGGGCAACCTCGCCTATGATTCCACCCGCAAACAATTGTTCGTCTCCGATCTCTATACCGGCATGATCCATCGCATCGGCCTGGACGGCGCCGATCTCGGTCATTTCGATCATGGCGTGAACGTGCGGCCGACCGCGCAACTACCGGCGATGACGTTCGATCCCCATTTCCGTATGAACATCGCCAGCCCTGGTTTCGACGCCAGCAATCCCGACAGCTGGGGCTTCGCCCCGCCGGCGCGTCAGGTGTGGGCTGTTACCGTGCATGAGCAGCGATTGTATTATTCGGTGCTCGAGGGTCCGCAGATTTGGTCGGTTGGCCTTCAGGCCAACGGCGACTTCGG
>Ga0302140_10009198_pt1 | contig 12276 bp, 13 predicted proteins | sample I_Bog_E1_1_FD_202095 | JGI IMG/M metagenome (GOLD analysis project Ga0302140, IMG submission 202095) | Peat permafrost microbial communities from Stordalen Mire near Abisko, Sweden - I_Bog_E1_1 | ecosystem: Environmental > Terrestrial > Soil > Wetlands > Peat | place: Sweden: Abisko, Stordalen...
CATCTTCGCAGCCGACAGAAGTGTGCGCAATCGTGCGAAACAGATAGACCGAGAGTCTGATCTATGTATGTAGCTACGACTGAGGCTCTAGCAAGAAGACCTGCGATCTTGGCTCGTGGCCAGTTGGTGGGAGAGTCCGCGCAGAGTCGTGCCTCATTGGTATGCGGTTCGCGAGCGATTCAAAGTGCCATACACGACCCCATCCGCACCGCCTCCACGAGGCTCTCTCTCGAGCCCGTTCGATTGATGTCGCGGTCGGTCGCAATGCGCAGCGACTGCGAGACTAGTGCTCGTCGCGGTACTTCGATGCCAGTCCTCGATAGCCTAGAGCCGCTTGCCTTGATTGTCGAATACAGGATAACGCGGCAGGCTGCGAACGGTCGCAGCTTTGCGGCCAGCTTTCTCTCAACGCCGGCGGGAGAGATTCATGGGTCGATCAGAGAGGAAGAGAAGTCGTACAAAGGCTCGGTGCTCTGGTCGTCGGGGCGCGTGTTCTTACGGTCAGATCTTGCCCTCTGCGACAAAAAGATGTGATGAAGCTGAGGCAAACTCGCGGTGGAAGATGATTGGTTGAAGTGCTCGACAGCTGCGAGTCGACGGAAATGCTTCACCAGCTTATTGCTAGGTGCGTGCCAAATTCCCCTCTACAAGTCGCGAGTTCTTGTTCGGGGCCTGCGATTTTCATTGTTCTTGAAGCGCCCACTACATTACACATTTAAGTTTGAGCAAGCTTGGTCATTTTCTCTAGGCCACAGCCTTCACAGCCCTCCTCGCGGTGACGATGGAGAGTGGTGCTGCTGCTGTCTGCGCCACACAGCCCTACAAAACCCCCTGTGGCTAATAGTAAAGAACGTGTCTGATATTGAAACCGTCAACGACTCCGAGTCTGTGCGTCACAGTCAAAGCATGGCGTTTCGTTTCTCCTGGCATGCAGAACCGCTGGAAAGCCGTCTCGGAATGGTCGACTGTCCTTAAGAGGTGCAATTGTGGAAGGAGCGTTGATGATGTTGGATTTGTAGGTCAGATTCACTTCCCCTTCCAGAATCCTTGCATGCCGGATTTGACCCCACCACCACCTTCGAAATCGGCAAAGATTCATCGTCCTGGTAGATTGCGGTGCATGATTCTATACCAGGCAGACATTGGTACAGAGCACCACTTGCAAGACAATCTGGCCACCTACTCAGATATTCTAGAAGACTTCAACATCCCACACTCGCCTGCCGGCACCTCGTAGAAAACTGACTTGGAGGAATGGTTGATTGAGACATGTAGCTAACGAGCAAGGAGCGGCTTCGTCCATAAACTCCGGCAGCGAGCTGCCACGTAATACAACAAGCAGTGCATAATTAGATAAGCCAGCCTCAGAAGAACTTCTTGGGCTCGGCTTCGCTGTCCGGTGGGGAGGGTCCGACAGCATACAAGATACAGCTTGCAATGCCTTCGGCGTCCCAAGAGTACATGGTGACAAGACGTAGCAAAGACATGGAGGACTCCCCTGTTGTCCTCGGCTTTGGTGCCTCCGGTGAAAGATAATCATTTGGAGTTCACGTTACTGTAATGCTGAAGCTGCGCGAAGTGCTCTTGGTCGGATGAAAAAGGGGGGCATCGGAAACGCTCACCGCTCACGTGGGCAAACTACATCATTGTGTAAGCTCCTGAGCTTCGGAAGTGGGGTACAGTATCTTCATCACTTCTTCCATCATCCAGCCTTTTCTACAACAACCAGAACACAATTGAGAGAAATCATCAAACGGATTTCAATTCATCAAAATGGTCAAAGCAGGTATGTCGTACACATCATTTCTCAGTCCAAACCTTGCTCGGCCTTCCTTGAGCTCCGGTAGCTGGCCGGAGTCAATATGAGCACGATTTCCTCTCAATCGGGCCATCGGCAACCTGGATGGCAGGCTCTAAACCCCTTCTTCACAAGCATGCTTGATCTTGAGGCTCTCGTCAATCCCAATGCACCCTGAATTCTTCTGGCCCGTGCTGACCCGTTCTCCTTCCGATTATAGTCGCAACCGTTCGAGGTGACTCGAAGATCACTGGTACCGTTACCTTCGAGCAGGAATCGGAGTCTTCTCCAACCACCATCACATGGGACATCACTGGTAACGATGCGAATGCTGAGCGTGGCATGCACGTCCACCAGTTCGGTGACAACACCAACGGCTGCACCTCCGCCGGGCCGCACTGTGAGTGGTCGTCAATCATATATACTTGAAGCCTGGCTGATGAAGGACGGAATAGTCAACCCACATGGCAAGACACACGGTGCTCCAACTGATGAGACGCGCCATGTTGGCGACCTTGGCAACTTCAAGACCGATGCTCAAGGCAATGGCAAGGGATCTACCACCGACAAGCTTATCAAATTGATCGGCCCCGAGAGCGTCATTGGCGTATGTCAGCAAATATTGTTTTCGTAGACCTGTACTGATATCCTCATAGCGTACTGTTGTCGTCCACTCTGGAACCGATGACCTCGGCAAGGGAGGCAACGAGGAGTCCAAGAAGACTGGCAACGCTGGTACTCGACCTGCTTGTGGTAAGTCCTCCGAATCATGCCCAAATTATTCTCTGACTGGCATAGGTGTCATTGGAATTGCTGCATAAAAGTGTCAACCTTCCCGGGAAAACCTTGGCAACAAAGGTCAAGCAATAACATGGGTGGCTAAGGTGGTACAAAAGCAATGGCTTTATGCATTGAGTAGTCAGACTGAATGAGAACCACTGATTCCACACAATCGTTAGTTGACGTGAGCCGATGACCGTGAATCTTCAATGTACATTGTTGTCTTGAATCACCACATTTACCTCTCCTGACTGTGAACTTGCCCTTCGTATTTACCCCGCCACCACCCCTCTCCAGCGTCATCCCACGTGATCGGCTATGGCTTGACCGCCTCCCACAGTTGATCGGGCAGAAAGCCATGGATCTGTCGTGTGCTTCTGGAAGAATAAAGATGTGGCATCAACATTGACATTGTTCTCTCAAAGCTCCTCAGAATCAACGAATTGGGTACAGTGACTGTCGTGATTATCGATTCAGAGTCTTCTGGAAGAATTGGATTGCTATGTGAGTGACCGTATTTTCTTCACCGCGTGCGGATTCCTGCAGCATGTCTGCAATCTTGTCCTCTGGTAACTGGAGCGGCGACGACGGCAACTTCACCTTATTTGGGAGAGAAATCGAAGTTTATTTCTTGAATTCGAGTTTGGATTCACTTGATGCCGGCCTGCCAAAAATTTACATGGCCCTTTGGCATATAAAGCTGCCGGTCGCTCCTTCCACTTCGATCTCGCACCATTCTGCCTACAACATCAAGTCTGCAACACTGCCTCTCCACAGCCCGACAGCATTTTACAGACATTTCATTTAGCGCACAATTACATTCTTTTCACCTGTGCGGCTCGGCACACATTCTCCTACGATCTACAGAACAATCCATTGGTCTTTGCACTCACCAATACACAATTGCTCTTGCGCTTGCCGACACTTGCTCCCTACACCAAGAAAGCTCATCAACGCCATCATGGGTGTCCGAACATTCAAGATTGGCTTTGCATCTGGCCAAAATCGAGGACGCCAGGCATCTGCGGACTCAAGCGCTTCACAGAATTCAGGACCAACAGCTAACTTGATTGCCCCATTTCCAGCTCCTTCAAGCCCACCTCTCGAGAAAAACGGCCCTCCGCCAAATATTCCTCCTTCCAATTACAAGATGTGAGACACCTAGAGCCGAAGTCCCAAAATCTTTACTCTAGCTAACTCAAATTTCTACTTCCAGGCCCTTCTATGGAGGTCAAGTTAAGTCGGTTATGAGCGGTGACAGTCTAATCTTGACTTCACCCAAGAATCCTAATAGCGAGCGGACCCTTTCACTTGCCTACTGCACGGCACCACATCTGAAGAAGGACGCAGACGAGATTGGAGCCTTCGAGTCTCGCGATGCCCTACGGGAGTTGGTGGTGGGAAAGCAAATACAATTTCAGGTTCTCTACACCATCCCGAACACAAAGCGCGAATATGGAATTGTCATTCTGAATGATGGACGTCGATTGCCCGAGGAGATGGTTAAGGAAGGCTGGCTCAAGCTCCGAGAAGATGCTGGCCGGAAGGAGGACTCAGAAGAAGCACTACAGCAATTGGATCACCTCCGTCTTCTCGAAGCGAAGGCGCGTAACGATGACAAAGGCCTCTGGTCTCCGAACCTCAGCAAACTTGATATCCAGCATGACATGGGCGACTCGCAGTCCTTCTTGGAGACCTACAAGGGCAAGGCACTTGATGCATTGGTTGAACGCGTGTTGAGTGGTGATCGCATGCTTGTGCGCTTGCTGATCACTCCAACCAAGCATATTCTTGGTATGAAGATGCTCCCTCGTGTTGCCAGAGAAGAATTTGCTGACCATTCTAGTCATGACCCTGGTGGCTGGAATTCGTGCCCCTACCACCGAACGAGTCAACCCGTCAAACAATCAGACTCAGCCTGCGGAAGAGTATGGCAATGCATCACGACAATTTGTTGAAGCCAGATTATTGCATCGAAAGGTCAAGATCGATGTTCTGGGTCTCAGTCCCCAGGGCCAGCTGATTGGATCTGTAAAGCATCTTGCACACGGCTCAATTGCCAAGCACCTTCTGGAAGCCGGCCTTGCGAGATGTACAGATTTCCACTCGACCCTTCTTGGAGCGGACATGGCCCCTCTCCGTGATGCTGAGAAGGTAGCGCAATCAGCAAAGCGTGGAGTGTTCAAGGATCATGTCGCAAAGATAGTTGGCCAAGGAGGAAATTTGGAGGCGCAAGTGACGAGAGTTTTCAGCGCCGATGTCATCTTTGTCCGCAACCGAGCTGGCGTCGAGAAGCGAATTAACATTAGTAGCGTGCGAGGCCCACGACAGAATGAAGCAGCCGAGAATCCCTTCCGAGACGAAGCCAAGGAGTACCTGCGGAAGAAGATTATTGGAAAGCACGTACGACTGAGCATCGATGGCTCACGGCCAGCCGCCGGAGAGTATGATGCAAAGGAGGTTGCTACCATTACATACAATGAGAAGAACATTGGCCTGCTTTTGGTTCAGGAAGGATGGTGCTCCGTTGTCCGGCATCGCCGTGATGACACCGATCGGGCTCCGAACTACGACGAATTGTTAGCCGCACAGGAGACAGCAAAGGAAGAGAAGAAGGGGATGTGGTCCGGCAAGCCTGCCAAGGCAAAGCAATACGTCGATGCTTCAGAAACACTCCAAAAAGCCAAGATTCAGCTTTCTACCTTACAACGTCAAAAGAAGATCCCAGCAATTGTCGATTATGTGAAGGGAGGCTCAAGATTCACGGTCCTCATCCCTCGTGAGAATGTCAAGTTGACATTCGTTCTTGGCGGCATCCGAGCTCCTAAATCTGCCAGAGGTGAGAAAGACAAGGGCGAGCCTTTTGGTCAAGAAGCACACGACCTGGCCACCAAACGCTTGACTCAACGCGATGTTGAGATTGATGTGCACAACGTCGACAAGGTCGGAGGTTTCATTGGCGAGCTCTACATCAACAAGGAGTCTTTTGCCAAGATCTTAGTTGAGGAAGGCTACGCAACTGTCCACGCCTACTCTGCCGAGCAGTCTGGAAATGCAACCGAACTCCTTGCTGCCGAGCAAAGAGCTAAGAAGGCAAGAAAGGGTATTTGGGTAGACTGGGACGAATCAATGGATGTACCGGAAGAAGAGGAAGCCCCGGCGAATGGTGCCAATGGCCACGAAACAGTTGCCTCCCGCGAGAAGGACTACAGAGATGTAGTTGTTACGCACATCGACGAAGAAAATGGCAAGCTGAAACTTCAGACTATAGGCCAAGGAACAGCTAAACTCGAGACCATGATGAGCCAATTCAAATCCTTCCATCTCAACCCTGCCAACAGTAAAGGACTTGAGAAGGACCCCAAGGCAGGCGATTTTGTAGCTGCCAAGTTTACAGAGGACAGTCAATGGTATCGTGCCCGCATTAGAGCCAACGACCGTGCAGCCAAACAAGCTGAAATTGTCTACATCGATTATGGAAACAGCGAGAAGATGCCTTGGTCTCGCCTTCGACCTTTGTCGCAGGCTCAATTTTCAACTCAGACTCTCAAACCCCAAGCTGTCGATGCAGTTCTTTCGCTTCTTCAGTTCCCGGCCAATACGGAATATATGCAAGATTCGATGCGTTTCCTGAGTGATGCAACTGAAGGCAAGGAGTTGGTTGCCAATGTCGATTATACAGCTCCAGACGGAACACTCTATATCACCCTCTACGATCCGACTGTCAGTGAGAAGCTGACAGATAGTATCAACACGGAGATTATCACCGAGGGTCATGCTATGGTAGCCCGAAAGCTGAAGGCATGGGAGCGAGGTTTCGGCGATGTTCTGAAGGTCCTGAGGGAGAAAGAGGAGTACGCCATTGAACAACGTCGAGGTCTCTGGGAGTATGGCGATCTGAGAGAGGACTAGAGGTCTTATATGCAGTTTTGCAGACGTGCTCCGTCAAATCTACGTCCGTCTTCAGCTTCCGTTGAGGGCAAGATCATGGGGACAAGCGCGCTGCATTGCACTACTTGATCCCTCCTTCTGAACGCCTCGTCGCAAGCGAGCTTTCTTTTCTTATTGGTTATTCGGTCTTCAACAGCAAATGTGCAGTGGGGGATGAATGAGTGGATGCATCATGAATGGGTTCGCATTGCGTGGCTGAATTACGTCGCTTGATCAGGAAACTCAAAAGCAAAAAGCGGAGATAAGCATTACAGGCGGGCATTTGTGACTGGGGAAGATTGCATCAGTTGATAGCGAATTAATGAAATGCACAAAACAGAGCGGAACGCCTGAAAGTGGAATGCAACTTGAGTGCGAGGTGTAGAGTGGTAAGTTTCGTAGTACTAGCACGTGACTGATCGGTCTGCCAGAACATTACTGTAGACTGCGACTTTCCATCGTAACTGCACATTGTAAAAACGTCCACAGAAGACAGGAGGTCGTATGCAAATTACCTCCCCATCTTCACTGCCTTTACTTTATATTGTCCACAACAGGCTTTTCTCCAGCACCATATTCATAGCCTAGCTTGATCTGAGGCTGTCGGCTTCACTTCGCCCTCGTTCCAGCGCAGGGCTGGAAGGTTCGGAAGGCTTATAAAGCGTGAGAATATCATGTCAAGACGAGCAGAAGGACTTCGAGTGAGCGCCTAGGCGCCTGTCTCAAGATGCGCCGACGCTGCATTCCATCGGCTACCAAACATCGAAAGCGCCGGTCAGTGGCACTTATCAATCTAAAGCCATCTCGATATATTTTGCAACACTATCCATGAAAGACAATGGGTGAAGTATGGTGAGGATTCCGTTGGATCTCGGTGTTGCAATCGAAGGTGTATACGAAATGCCCTTTCATTGTTTTTCTTCTCGCATTCACAACTTCCTAAGCAACCCCCATTCCTTAATATGTCAACACGGAGTTTGCATTCTTAGCTATGCATGAGGAAATTTGAACTTTGTTACCGATGAAGAGGCGCATTCAGCATTGACAATCTGTACTTGCGACAGCTTTCCCTCCTTCTCTTCTTCTCGGATCATATTGATGCGAATCCCTTCTCCTGCTAGGGCCATCTTCCAGATTCACGCCGCATAATTGTCAACAATCGACTTCTCTACACTCTCTACTGATACAATCTTTCATACCGACAGTCCGCCGGCAGCGGCCACTTCACAATGATGAAGCATTTGGGCGCATGGCTTCGGTCTTGTGTCCTCACTCTATGGATCTTCGCGACGCTGGCACACGCCTTGAGTTCAACTTCATCAACTTCGACCTCTTACAGCGCAAATATGACAACATCGGCCTTTTGGGTTATAGCTCCTACTTACAGCTCTTCGACTTTATCATCTTCCAGCTCGAGTTTTCTCCCATCAAGTACGGTGCTCCTGACATCATCGTCCTCGAGCTCCTCCACAGGTGTCAGTTCTACTACATCAAGTACGCAGACTTCTAGCTTCTTGTCTCCATCATCTTCGAGTTCACGCTCGTCCTTAAGCAGTAGTGTGTCTTCATCAAGTATACAGGGATCGTCTTCAAGCATATCAAGTTCACAATTACTTTCCTCGTCGAGCTCAAGCTCGCAGGTACCATCCTCTTCAAGCCCTTTTATATCAAGTACGAGCTCGCAAGTACTATCCTCGTCAACCTCTTCTATCTCGAGCTCCCAGGCCTTATCCTCTTCAAGTTCAAGCTCGCAGATTCCATCCTTGTCAAGCACTTCTATCTCAAGCTCGCAGGTACCATCGTCTTCAAGCTCTTTCATATCAAGTACGAGCTCGCAAGTACTATCCTCGTCAAGCTCTTCCATCTCGAGCTCCCAGGCACCGCTATCATCAAGCTCAAGCTCGCAGGCGCCATCCTCTTTAAGCTCTTCTATCTCGAGCTCCCAGGCCTTATCCTCTTCAAGTTCAAGCTCGCAGGTTCCATCCTTATCAAGCACTTCTATCTCAAGCTCGCAGGTGCCGTCCTCTTCAGGCGTATCAAGCTTCCAGGCACCGTCTTCATCGACTTCAAGCTCCCGGGTGCCAGCCTCGTCAAGCATATCAAGCTCACAACCGCAATCCTCGTCAGGTCCAAGCTCTTCCATATCAAGTTCGCAGGCACTATCCTCATCGAGCTCTTTAATATCAAGTACGATCTCCTCGGCACCGTCCTCGTCAAGCTCATTCATCTCAAACTCACAAGCACTATCATCGTCAAGCTCTATTACTCCAAGCTCACAGGTACTATCCTCTTTAAGTACATCAAGCTCGCAAGCACCAACTACGTCAAGCTCAAGCTCTTTTATATTAAGCACGAGCTCACTGGCACTATCCTCTCCAAGCATATCAGCCTCGTTTTTTGCAGTACCAACAAGCATAAGCTCCTCCTATTACAGCTCAAGCGCTTACGAGCCGAGCACAATAGCATCCAGCGTCGCAAACATGGCAACTTCGTCCTTTTGGGCCATGGTTACTAGCTCTAGCATTTCGAGCTCGGTCTCGCAAGTGCCGTCCTCGCCAAGCTCTTTTATGTCGAACTCGCAAGCGCCATCTTCTTCAAGTATATCAAGCTCGCAGGCTCCATCCTCGTCAAGCTTTATAATATCAAGCTCGCCGGTAGCATCCTCGTCAAGCATATCAAGTGTGCTGGCATCATCTTCTGCAAGCCCACAGGCGCCGTCCTTGTCAAGCTCTTTAATTTCAAGCTCGCAGGCATTATCCTCTTTAGTCATATCAAGCTCGCTAGCGCCATCCTCGTCAAGTTTTAGCTCTTCTATATCAGGCTCGCAGGCAGTATCCTCTTCAAGTTTAAGCTCATCTGGATTAAGCTCGCTAGCACAATTATCTTCAGGCTCAACTTCTCTCATACCAAGCACGGAACAGCCACCGTCAAGTACAGGCTCAAGTTCTGACATATTAACCTCGCAGCTCGCATCAGAAACAAGCAAAATATCTTCCTATTATAGCTCAAGTGCTTATGGGCCGAGTATAGTAGCCTCCAGTGCTGCTAATATAGCAACGTCATCTTTTTGGACTACAGTTGCTACCTCTAGCGTTTCAAGCTCAATCCAACAAATTTCCCCATCGAGCTCATTGCCACTATCATCCTCATCAAGTTCAATACAGCAGATTTTGTCCTCTAGTTCAGTACCACCAGGCTCCTCCTCGAGTTCAACACAGCTGTCGTCCCCTGCTTCGATTTTGAGCAGTATTCTAGGCCTTGCATCTACAAGCTCAATCCAGCAGATTTCGTCACCTACTTCAATCCCACTAGTATCCTCCTCGAGCTCAATCCAGCAAGTTGCGTCACCTAGTTCAATACCACTTGTTTCCTCCTCGAGCCCAACACAGATTTCAGCCTCTACCTCGGAACAGCAGGCCTCCGCCTCTAGCTCTTTGAATAGTGTTCTAGTTGCTTCTACGAGCTCAACACAGCAGGTTTCCTCCTCTGGTTTGAGTCTGACATCTGTTCTGGTTTCGTCTTCGAGCTCGATATCGCCGATTTTGAGTTCTATCGCAAGTTCTCGCGAGCCAAGTACAACTGCCGGCGGCTCGAATATAGCATCCTCGTCTGGTTGGACTACATCCCCCACTTCGGGTGTCTCGAGCTCGTACTCAAGCTCAATACAACAGGCGTCGCCCTTTAGCTCGAATCCAAGTGGCGGTATAGTCTCGTCTTCAAGCTCAATACCGCAGATCTCAACGTCTGACGAGCCGAGCACAACCGTCTCCGTCGATTCAAACATAGCAACTTCGTCGAGTTGGAGCACACTTACCTTTGCAACGACCTATAGCTCAACCTCCCCCAGCTTCACAGTTGCAGCGACGACGTCGGGTGTTGCGTCTGGTACGGCTTCCTCGACAGCTTCCTCCACGTCAAGTTCAGTCAGCCTAAACGGCAGTCCATATTATGCCCTAGGCTGTTACACTGATCATCACGCTGATCGCACTCTCCATTCAGCGTCTGCTAACTCCCTAAAAATGACTGTCGAATACTGTGCCAACTATTGTTCGCGCTATCTATATTTCGGTGTTGAATACAAAACTCAATGCTATTGCGGGAACAGCATAGCTTCGACGGGTGGTCTTGCTCTGTCAACAAGCTGCAACACGCCCTGTCAAGGTGACAGCAGCGAGACTTGCGGTGGCAGCTGGCGGATAAACATATACGAGTTTGGTATAAGTGCTGCAAGTTCAACCATGTTCTCCTCTTCTCAACTGAGCTCAAGCCCGGTTGCTTCTTCCGGTTCCGTCTCGGTATCATCGTTGGACTCGGTGGGAGCTTCGAGTTCGCAAATAGGCAACGTGGGGCCGACATCTACGGGTCAACAACCACAATCGTCAGCACCGGCTATACTCCCAGAAGTAAGCACTCTGGCTGGCATGTATATCGAACAAGACTGCTATGTCGACTCGGGTGGAAATGGATACCCCCTCGTGGGTGCAATATCATTCGATGTCACAACAGTCACCGAATGTATCAATGATTGTGCTCCAGGGCTCACTGGCGCTTACCACTATGCTGGGGTGGAAGGCACGAAATGTTACTGTTCGAATACGTTTAACGCTAATGCTTTGAGCGATACTGCTGCATGCACACAGGCTTGTCCAGGAGATTTAGCTCATATCTGCGGTGGTGGAACGGGGCTAGGAGGCAGAAGCGGGGGTGGACTTGTGCTCTATTTCGTAAAGCCTCTTTTCTCTGAAATAGTACCAACTAACGAAGCTTCAGCGTCCCAATTCCGCGTCTACGTTGAGCTCGGCTGGAATTCAGGCCACCAGCTCGTTATCGGCGCCGTCTATATCAAGTTTAGCAGGAGTTTCCGCCTCTCCAGTTGTAACAACAGGTTCAGAAGGGTTTAGCAGCTCCCCCTCGTCGTTTTCAAGCTTTGTGAGCCTCCCCGCACTAATATTTACATCGACCTCAGCGGGAGGTACCACTTCGATAAGTTCGGCACCAGAGATCAGCAGCACTACCGGGGCATCCTCATCCCCAGCACTCGTTGCCTCGGTAGCCACCTCGGCAGGAGATGTCACATTGACGCCTGCAGGACCGGAGAGTAGCAGCTCCTCGTCTGAGGTTATAATGGCTTCCGCGACGAGCTCAGTAAGCAATGTTGTTTCGATATCTACAGCGCTGGAAACTGCTCCCTCCCCCCTCACATCCTCTTCATCATCAGAAGTATACTCTACTTCTGCGTCAAGCTCAGCAGAGAGCTCTCTTGGTACGCCATCTGAAGCGCAGAGCAGCAGCTACTCGGCGGTGCCCTCTCTATCGTCAGAAGCATACTCTACTCCTGCATCAAGCTTAGTAGAAACTAGCAACTCTCTTAGTACGCCATCTGAAGTGCAAAGCAGCAGTTACTCTGTTTTACCTTCCCTATCATCAGAATCATACTCCGCTTCTGCGTCAAGCTCAGCAGGGACTATAAGCTCCCTTGGTACGACATCTCAGGTGCAGAGCAGCAGCTATTCGCTGGTACACTCTTTGTCATCAGAAGCATACTCCACTTCTGCCTCAAGTCCAACAGTAACTGGCGCTGCCCCGTGGCTTTCAACTGCTGCAACTTATCCGGCGCTTGGAATAACTTCAGCAGGAGTCGGATCCAGCAACTCTCTTCCTCTGCAATCGTCGTCTGAAATATACACAGCTGCTGCGTCAAGCTCAGCAGGAATTAGTACCAGCAACCTTTACTCGACAGCTCCAGGAGTCGTGGCGAGCAGCGTTGA
>Ga0302140_10009199_pt1 | contig 12274 bp, 10 predicted proteins | sample I_Bog_E1_1_FD_202095 | JGI IMG/M metagenome (GOLD analysis project Ga0302140, IMG submission 202095) | Peat permafrost microbial communities from Stordalen Mire near Abisko, Sweden - I_Bog_E1_1 | ecosystem: Environmental > Terrestrial > Soil > Wetlands > Peat | place: Sweden: Abisko, Stordalen...
TGATGTCGATTTAGATTTTATTTGAGTTATATTATAAAATCCATAAACAAAAATTTACTGAATACTTAATTTCATTTAAATTCGTTATTTTAAAAGAGAAATAATTATAGAAAATTATAACTTTTTATTTATATACAAATAAATATTCATTTCAATGATTTTATTAACATAATTAAATTACTTAAGTTTTTTTATAATTAAAAAAACTTTAATTAAAAACTTTGCATTTCCGAAAAAATCGGATTTTGCAAAGTATTTTTTTCAGTCAATAAAATATATTTTTATGTAATGAAAATCCACCATAAGAGAAAAACAAAAATCTTTGGAAAAAATGTCTCAAACACCATTAAAGGGGTTAATCTGGACTCAGAAAACACCATTCAGGTCAAACACTCCACAAATATTTCCATTTATGACAGCCAATCTCTAGAAAAATCTACTTTAGAGCAAACTGAGCTTGATTTAACATTTCCCAAATTTAAATTTTCAAAAGATGATCTTTATATGAGTCCAGGTGAAAACCGGTTGGTGGATTTTTCATATTCTATATTTTTATTTTATTTCGTGACATCCCTCAAGTATTTTTTGGTGGAGGAATTCGAAATAGCAAGTTTTTGTGACCTTCAAAAATGGGAGGCATTCGATCAATCAGTTTCACAAAATCAGACCATTATGATTCAAAGACTGAGTTGCACTGAAAAATGTTCAAAAATCTCAAATATAATACTGACCAAGGTCTTTGAAAGTAATTATTATTTCTTCTATTGTGTCAATGTCTTTTTTTTTATGTATTTCATTTTGCAACAAAAAGTAAAAGGAAAACTACTAGCATTTTTTACATTTTGTCCATTTCCATGCCATATAATTGGTCATATAGCATTTTTCTGGAATAAGTCGTATGCTTTCATGATCGGAAACGTGTTAACTGTGCTTCAGACTTTCATAGTTTGGAGGAAGTCTTTGATTTATTTGAAAATGTTTGCGGGCTTTCTTTTGTTGCTATTTTATTTCTCAATGGTGAAGGCCTTTTTTGAAATAGTTTTCCCATATTTAGTTAGAGTAAATCCACAACAAACCCTTGCAAGTGTCCCTTTTCTTTTGTTTTTAATCAAGCTTTTGGGGAAAGTGATCTTCAAATATCCTTACTTTAGACGATACAATCATAATATTATTGGAATTATGTTTATTTTTTTTATTTTCTTCGAATATGTTTATATTGGAACTCTGCATACTTTAATTAACAAATATGGTTTTACTTCTTATTCATTTTGGCTTAATTTGCTTCAGAATTTTGCCATGGAGTTCTTCGGCAAAACCAATCTCCTTACCAAAATATTCGAAATGATTAAAGCCTGGTTAAAGAGAAAGGTAAAAAAAGCGAGGGCCATGAAATTTAACGAAGATGATCATTTTGTTAAAATTTATTATGGAATCAAAACTGAGTTGGAAATCTATAGCATCTTTATTTATTTTCTCTTGCTTTCAACACATTATTATGACTATTGCATGACCACACTCGTGGATTGTATAGGACATCCTTTAGTGAATATTACCGAGATCAGCCAATCCCATTTTTTATTAGTTATTGTCTTGTTTTTGGAGGTAGGATTAGATAATTTAATAATAATGGCAGCTGAAAAGTCCAAATTGATGGGGAAGATAATGATAAAAAGGGTAAATGTTAGATTTGATACTCTAAATGAAAGATTCTTCTATATTTTCATGCTTTTTGGACTGACTATCGATTTTGGGTTCCCTGGATTATATTCAATGATGTCGATTTAGATTTTAAAATTCATAAAAAATTTAATATGATCGAATATTAAATTTCAACTAAATATAGAAAACCAACACACAATTAAAATTTTTAACAATTTTCGTTAATAATTTAATTTCTAAATTTCTTTTCTCCAATACTTTTGCTTTTTATAAATTTTATTCCTTATCTACTTTCTTCCTTTCAATCATCCGTCAACTTATTTATTTCTTTCTTTCTTTCCAATTTCCAAATTTCAAATCATAAAACAAAATTTCATTCATAAAAAAACCAAAAAATTATTCAAAATAAAAAAACATTATTTTATTTAAATTCAAAGCCAAAAAACAAAATAAAAAAAAAGATGAGCACCTCAAACGTTGCAAAGCCGATCTTCTGCAAAAAGCATCCAACCTTCTCGATAAAATTCGTCTGTAGTTTCGGCTCTTGCGCTTCTTCTAATCCATTGATCTGTGAAAACTGCATGAAATTCGAGCCCCAACATATACAAACCCATAAGCCTTTCATCTACCCCTACACAGAGTTCCTAACGATTCAAAACGCCAAGCCCTCAGCCAAATTGTTGCCGCTTCTGACTCAAATATTGCAAGAAATTGAGAAAAAAGTGTCTTTATATTCACAGCATTGCGAAGGAGAAGTTCAAGAAATAGATCGAGACTTTGCCACGCTTTTCAAGACCTTCTTTTCAGTTAGTGAGACCTCTAAGAATTTCCTAAAAGACCACGTCAAAAGCGAAATCAAAAAAGTGAATGAAAAACTTTCCGCCTACAAAAAGACGCTCAAAGACTTGACAGAAACAGATGGAGGAGCTTCCCAAGGCAAAAAAACAGATTTTCTGGCCACAATTTTTTCCAAAGATAACGATAAGCTTCCTGATGGGCTGAATCCTGAGGATCTGATTTCTAAATTGATAGCTAGAAATCTGAATGCGAATAAATTAAGGGGTGATTTAGTGCTACTTCAGATGGACATTGAAAATATGTTGCAAAATAAAGTGAAATACAAGAAAAACGAGCAGACAAAGAAGCTTTACGATGAGATCAAGCAAGAATTTGAGCGTTCATGTAAAGATATGTATCGACAATTCAAGGCTATGATAGAAGGTGGGGACCAAAACGACTTAAGAAAAAGCATCTTTACAATGAAGAAATCGCTTATGCCCTCACAAACGCAAACTATTACAATAGACCTGAGCACCCCAAGCAAAATGAAGAGTTCCACAATGTTTGATCAAAGAGGAAGCATTTCCAATGTGGAACCTAATTATAAACGCATCATTGCCTTCCCAGAAATCAAAAACCCTAAGGTTTTAGAAGCCATCAGCAAATTCGGCTCCTATAACATCAAACAGGAGGATTCCTATTTCAACAACATCCAAGAACAGGGGCCTTTCCAATATGACGATGGCTCTGTTTATACTGGACATATGAAAGATAACAGACGATATGGAAGGGGCAAGCTTTTATTCTCTGATGGGGCTTATTACGAGGGGTATTGGAAGGATGATGCTCCTTTTGGGTATTGTAGGTTCATTAAGGCCAATGGAGATTTATATGAAGGGATGTGTTTGAATTTTAAGGCTCATGGCAAGGGTGCGTTCAATTGTTTAGATGGATATAAATACATTGGTGATTTTATGGATGATGTTAAAGAGGGGAATGGTGAGGAATTTTTCGCCAATGGAATGGAAATCGCAGGGGAGTATCATCAGGGGGTCTTGCAAGGCAACGGGACGTTAAAATACCCTGATGGCACAATCTATAAAGGGGAGTTCAATAACTATCAACTTTTGGGTCAAGGAGAAATGATCTATCCGAATGGTGAGAAATATCTGGGACAGATCACAAATGGGAAAAAAGAGGGCAGGGGCATTTATATGTGGCCTGATGGAAGGAAGTATGAAGGAGAATTTCTCAATGATGTGTGTCATGGTGAGGGAATTTTCTGGTGGACCGATGGATTGATGTATAAGGGGCAATGGAAGGATGGGGTGCAACATGGCATGGGAGTGGAGATGAGTGATGATGGGACATCAGAAAAAGAGGGGGAATGGGATAATGGGAAGTGGGTTCGATGGGTTAAGGGGTAAGAAAAGCAATTTGTTTGGATTTGAAGGAATTATTAATAAGTTTTTTTTTTCTTTCTTTTGGGTCGGCTTTTTTTAGTTTTTTTTTAAGCTGATTTATTTAAAAAAAATTAACAATAAATTTTTCTTTGAAAATTATAGAAATTGGGATAAATATTTGGGAAAAATGATTTTTTTTTGAATCTTCAGTTTTTTTTTGGCAGTCATATTCTTTTTTTTTTAAATCAGATTTTAAAAAAAAAAATTGCCAATAAATTTTCTTTGAAAATTAAGGAAATTTAAACATCTCATCATAAAATGCCTCTTTTTTCCAAAAATCGGAATTTCTGTTAAACCACCAAGAAACCCACCGTAAATTTGGATTAATAATTTTTTTATTTTTTAATTTATCTAATTAACAATACGAGACAAAGAAAAAAAAAATCGACCAAATCAAACATATAAAACCTAATTTCGCAAAAGCCGTTTACATCCATGAATATACAATTAAATCTCGAAAACCTCGATGAATCGATCCAAGAGGATTGTAATCAGCCTCTTCCCTTTATTCCCTTAGGTGCCTTATCGCATGGTCTCATCCTTTATGATTATGACTTCGAAAAAAAAAATGCTGAAGATAATAATAATTCAGAGACTTCTTGGGATAATAACGATATGCCAGGCTGCACAAAGTCTCAAGAACACATAATGCATCCTAGTTTCGATTATCGGGCTCCAGAAAAATTAATGGAGAACCGATCTGTCATAAAAAACAGCATTTTGATTGATTTTGAAAAGAGAGTGCTGAGGAAAAATAGCATTTTGGCTGCAAACCAGAAAAGAGTTTCATTTAGAGAATCACCTAGAGATTCTTCCAGCCATAGGAGAAGCCGATCTGAATCAAAGAATTTGGTGTGTTTCAAATTAGAATTGATTACTAATGAAGAACCGGTGATGAAATGCGTGGAAGCCATTGATGATGAAGTAAACATTAGAAATGTTTTCACGTAGTGGGGGAATTGATTATATGATTTTAATTTTTTTTTCATCGAAGAAAAAAAAAATTTCACTATTTTTGTATTTTGATGAATATTATTTGTTTAGTGAAAGACTAAAAATAATGCATTTTTCATGTTATTTTTCATTTTTTATCTTTAGAAAAGAAATTCTGTGACAAAAGTTCCAAACCGATCACGGGTTTTCACTTTCGAACTTGACCCTCAAATTTATGAAACAAAAATTTTATGCCAGGAAGAAAACAAGCCAATCGAATGCACTATTAGTATGTTTATTTTTTCTATCAATTTTTTTTCAAATTAATATAGATTATTTTGAAAGACTGATCCAAGAAATAAAAAAAAAGAACTGTCTCTTCGAAGACCCAATTTTCAAAGCCGATTTTTCCTCATTGTTCAACACTAGAAAACTTTCTCTCATTAAGACCAAGAAATATAAATGGAAAAGACTTCAAGACATTTATAAACAAAACAAAATAAAATTGTTTGATTCAATTGACCCCAATAATTTTGTGCAAAAGGATCTGTGCAACTTTTATTTTGGGTCGGCATTATCATCGTTAGCTGAAAAACCGCAAAGAATCAGGAAATTGTTTGAACGACAGGAGGCTAATGAGCTCGGAATTTACTTCGTTAGGATATGCCAGGATGGAGTTTGGAGATATATTATTATTGACGATTTTCTCCCTGTGAATGAAATAGATGAAAAAAAACCGGCCTTCATAAGTCCGAGATTTTTAGATAAAGTAAATTTAAAATTCATTTATTAAAATGTTTTTTTTACTCTTTTGGAAATGTTAACAATTTTTACATTTTTTCTAATTTTTTAAAAAGGATATAGAAATCTATTCGATACTTGTGGAAAAGGCCTACGCCAAAATCTTTGCTGGTTATCAAAATATAGAGTGCGGTTCTGTCGAAGAAACAATTCATGATTTTACAGGTAATAACTACTTCAAGCAGAAAAAAAAATCAAAAATTTTTCAAAGGGGCACCTTATTATCTCTTAGATATGTCAGAAGACAATAATATATTCGAAATTGTCAAAGATTCCTTAAGCAAAGACTTTATCATAATTGGGTCCTGTAGTAAAGATAAATCCCTCCAAGGAAAATTCGAAGCAATTGGTCTGGTTCCACAATATTCCTACACTATAATTTCTTGCAAAGAGTTCGAATATCAAGGCAAGAAAGAACAGCTCCTGGAGCTTAGGAACCCTTGGGGATGGTTCGTGAACGAATGGAAGGGTAAATGGTCAAAGGATTGGTATGGTTGGAATAAAGAACTCAAACAATTATTGGACATCGACCCGAAAAATGAGGGTGCCTTTCTAATGGATTTCGCTGATTTCCAAGACATTTTTGCCACAGTTACTATCAATAAAGTGCATGATCGTTATCATTATACTTCTGACACTTTTAGACATAAATCCAATGCCTTTAGTATCAGAAAAATGGAAATCAAAGAGGCTATGACTCATTGTCACATCGGGTTGACACAATATGATCGAAGATATTTTCGAAATCGTTTGGAAACTGAGAAGGGGGGCTATAATTATACTTTTGGCCGAATGATCGTTGGGAGAAAAATTGATTTTTCAGGCATTGAAAAGGAATTGGAAGAAGGGGGTGGCTTCACTATGAAGGTCAATAATTCATACATAAAGAAGCTCAATTGTGGTTTTAAATATGAATACATTGATGGGATTAGTGGCAGATCAAGGAATTTGAGTTTGGAGCTCAATTTGGAAAAGGGTGAATATTACATCATTGTGATAATGGATTGGAGTGAGCATATATTTGATGTGACTTTAAGTTGTTATGGTGAGGAAAGTGTTTCTTTTTCTCGTGTGGATTTTCGGAAAAATGCATCCATTCTTGAAGAAATCCTGGGCGGACACGCTTTTGAAAACATCTTCCCCATAGAAACCAACACCAATAACATTGGATATAAAAACTATAAATTCTTCGCGAAAAAAGAAGCTATGATCATTGAAGGCTTCGAAAACACCAGTGAGAAGACTTTGGATCTGATGAAGGGGTATCAAGAATTGCATCCGATCTTCAAATTGGTGAGGAATTACAATGAAGGAAAGCCAAAAATGGAAAAAATTGAGATGAATGGTAATGGTAAACATATGAAAAAAGAAGAAGAAGAAGCATATGTTGCGATGCAAGTCACTACTGAACGACCTGCCTTTGTTTGTGTGAAATTCACCAATATGGATAAATATAACATCATTGGATTGGATAAGAATGTGCTAAAGTAATATTTTTATTTGGAATGGATTTTATTAATTGTAATTTGTGTGTAGGAATTACGGATTCAAGTAGAAAGGGTTATTCTGTTTAAAGCTTATGACTTAATTTTTGTATTTTAATGTTGGGTTATTTTTTGGGAGAAGTAGCCCGTTTTTTTCTGGTTATAGATTTTTTCTCTTTGTTTTTTGGGACGCACAAAGAAAGTTTTTAATTCAAAAATTTCTAAGAAAAATTTATTGAAAAAAAAAAGTTTTTGGAGGTAAGAAAAATGTTCATTTTGATTATTTTTGAAAATAAATTTTAACAGTTGCAAGGAAAATAATTTTTTTTTTCTTTCTAATTATTGTTTTTTACTCTTAAATAACAAAAAAGAAGGGAGATAGAACATAATAAAATATATATAATAGACTAGAATATAAAAGATGTACATAAGAAAGAAGGAGGCTCAATCAGTTCCTTCATAAATACTATTTATGACTTTTTTATAAGACGGATTTTAATCATTGTGGTTTCCCACTCCGATTTCTTCTTTTTTCTGATTTGTTTCCACGTTTTCCAATTCTTCCAATGTTTCTTTGTTAAACCAAGTTGAAAACATTGATACTTTCTTCAAGCTTTTGTTTTTTTTGCTATCATCGAAATTTGCTGAATATTGGGTTGTTTCCCATTCCTCCGAAAGCTCCAGGTCTGCTAAGGAGTCGCTTTGCATGATTGAGAAATCCTCAATTGACGGTCTTTTCTTGGATGTCTTTTTTAGGAGTTGAGGGGATGAAAAGCCTAAAGGTGATTTGATGATTGTGAGGCTTTTCATTCCGGGTCTATTTTTGAACAGTTCAGAGTTGCTTTGGTTAGTGCCGCTTTTCGCGCTGGCGCTGTTTGGAGCCTGCATGGGACTATTTGTGAGGGAAGGTGTTTTTTGTGCCGACTTGATTTCGTTGAGTTCTTTGAAAACAATGGACCGTTTACTTTGGAAGTAAAGGATCTCGGAATTCTCGGGGTCCCCTTGCTCAATTTTGATAGAATTGAGATAGAGGTTAGCTTTTTCAATTAGCTGCTCAAAAGGAGTCAGGATTTGATTGGGCAGAAAGGCTGGATTGGAAATGGAAGCCATTGGAGCCCTGGGCTTGGAACTCGAGTTGTGGCAAGATATTATTGTTGGAGGCTTTTTTATCATTGCTAAAGTAAAATTTAAAATAAATTATTAAAATTTTGGGGGAATATATCAGGAGATAACAGAATTCCGAAAGATAATGGAGGAAAATTTAAAGAAGAGTTTTTTTGGATTTCTAATTGAATTCTTTTCTTTTTCTATAATCTCTTTAGATATTATAATTTTATTTCAGAGATTCCAAAATTATGCTGGGTTCAATAAAAAAAGGGAATTTATTTGAACTAGATAAAAATTGTTTTTCCCTTTTTTATAGTCGTAAAAAATCAAAATTTTTTTTTTAAAAAAGTTGAATTTCCTAAAACAAATTCGACTTCAAAATAAAAAAAAAATTATTTAATTCATAATTTTCTAAACTCATGAAGTTCATAGTATTTCTTTTCCCCCTTTTTCTTATCATTATTCATACCTCATCATGGCACCTGCACTCACATTCCCATCACACTCTTTATGTCACACCACCTAAAATAAACCCCCTTTCCAATATTTCTCTGATCTCATCTTCCAGCCAACAAATTGATTTTAACACATTCAAAGACGCTTTGCAACCCTATAATTTGACCCAAGGCGAGACCCGTGCTTTTTTTCGTCTTTGTGACCATAACCATAACGACAAGCTCAGCTCTAAGGAATGGGACACTTGCATGAACGTGTTTGTAATTCCCTATGAGACCCAATGTTATAAACCTCAGGCTAACTATCTTTTGAAAAAGGCCGACTTGAAGGCTTGTCTAAAGAAAACCTGGTTCAAAGACATCCCCACCAAAACCACAACTTCTGAGACACCTGAAGATGCTTTGATGGTGGCCTTGCTTAGAAACAATGAGGGGATGATAAATTTCATGGACTACATATTTTTGCGAAGATTGACTATGGCATGGAATGAATGTTCCGTGGATGATAGACTCAGTAAGAGGAGGGCTCGTTGTGCATTTGCTGTGACAACGTCACAAAAGAAGAGATTTTTACCAGTGAGCAATCAGGTCTTCAACATAGCGATACAACTCTATAAAACCAAAATTAAGGAAAACGAAGCATTTCTAGATTTCTTTTCCTTCGCTAAAATCGCCTACCTTTATTATTATTTCAATGAATTCGGACTCCCATTCCAAGAAGAAAGCCTTACAAAAAAAGCGTTGCTCCTGGCTATTGAGGACCAGGTGATGCCCACTAGTATAACAGTAGAATGGGTTCAGAGGATATTTTATGAGTTGGATCCTGATAATAATGGAAATAAGTTAAAGCTGAGCTTTGGTGGATTTGCAGGACTTATTCATTGTTTTCAATTGTACAACAGTTTCGCAGAGAAAAGAAAGAGTGGGACACAATTTTTCACCGAGAAAGCCTTTAAGAAAATGATTGTGGAGCATGAATGGGATTATTTCTATTCGACTTTAATGAATCGAGTGACTATTATCGAGAATTACACGTTAACTGATAGTAACGACACACAGATTGATATGAATGAAAAGAATTACTTCATGAGATTCACGGAAAGGAAGAAGAAGAAGAAAAATAAGGGGAAAATTGATAAATATCAAATAATTTATAAAATTTTTGGTATTTTTCGATCTCTTATATATTTTTTCATTTTTTTTGAAAGATTCGAATTCGAATAACAATTGGAACTACATACAATTGGTGAGGTTCGCAAAAATGACCTGGGTTTTCCAAGGGATTGATGTTGCAAGCGAAGGTATAAACCATTGAAAAATTATGATTTATAAGACAAAAGGGGTCATATACAGAAACGATCTTGCGGCTTTCAATACTGCGCCGTTCTCAATAATTCCGCTCACCTCTAATGAAGTCAAAGCATTTGAACTTGTGCCAATTTTTTTTTTTTTTTCTCTCAAAATCTTAAAATTTTCCTTAAAGATATCCAACACAATCAAGACTGATCCACTTAACGTGAAGCAATTCTACACCTTTTTCACTTATAAACAGATATTTTCACAATTACTGGTGCCTGGACAAGCCAAATACGTGACGCTGAACAGCCTAAAAACTGGTTTGAAAGCTCTAAATTTGAATGCTTCGAATGAAACCATCAGCAGCTCGAAGGAATTCTCCACAGATCATCTCAGTGTTCCTGTGTACAACTATGAGAGAGGGTTCATTCGGGCCATAAAACAAGAGATTCGCATGATTAGAAATAATACTTTGTCTAAATGAGTGAAACTCTATTCAGTTTAAATTTTAAATCCGTCAATGTTTTTTTCATTTAATTCCTTAAATTAAATCTACCATTTTAAAATCAAATCAAATCAAATCAAATCAGAAAAAATTCGTGATGAACGCACAAAAAGATAACAATTCCCGTAATGCCTGCGTTGAATTCTGCGTCGGTTTGCTCGTATATCTTTCCTTCGCAATTTCCTTCGGTATTCTCACCAATGATGTGAGCTATTACAAGCCCTGTTCCACCACTTCCTCAAGCTACCAATGGTCACGCACCACCTTCATTTTCCTCTGTATAGGCACAGTTTTTTCAGTGGCAGTTTCTCCCATCTTGCGAATCATCATCCTTAAAACCAAAGACAGCTCACCCGGATGCACGGCTTTCCTATCAGCGATTCTATTAATAGTGTTATTGGCTTTGGCAGTGTTTTCATTGGTATGCTTCGGTGGGTTATGTCACGCATATGGCCAGAATGAAAATTGCGGGAGTCTTAATACTCTCATTTTGGCATACATTATCGTAGTGGCCATTGGATTGGGAATGGGAGTCTTGGGATGCTTTATTGGGATATGTGTTGTTATGTGCTGCTTTGGTGGAGCGTTGTTTGGGGCACAAAACCAAAATAATGCTGGGGTCGTGAATGTGAATGCTGGAGCCAGTAATGATAATAACAATCCCACGAATCCGGATGCACAAGCAGGGCTTTCGGATATCGAACAACAAAAAGTTGACTCCTTGCCTGCTGAAAAACAATAAATTTGATGGGATTTTATTAGTTAAAAAATGGTTGGTTTTTTTCTTTAAATGAAGAAATTTTCTTTTTTTGAAAAAGTTTAGGAGCATTGAAAAAATGCCATTTTGTTTAAAAGGGGTTGATTGTTTTTTTTTATTTATTTTTTTTTTTTTCAAATCAATATTTTTGCCTCGATTTTTTTTTTTTCATAATCTAAATTTTGTTAAAAATTTGAAATTTCAATTGGATTTTAAAAATGGCTTTTAATTTTCGCTTCTTTAAATCCAATGTCTTGAAAAATTGTAATTCTTTCAAACTCAACAAAATAACTCTCCATCATGGCAAAATCCGAATCATCAAACACTGAATTGGAAATCTTAGGAAGCTTCACAGTGTATTTGTCATTCACCATCCTTTTCAGTTTAATGACCAGCACAGAGGAATACTACTCTCCTTGTTCGACTGCCAGCTCAATTTATGAATGGTCTTTGCTAACCCTTTATTCATTTATTGCGGTATTTGTGATTCATGGCTTAGCACTTTTTACCTCTGCATGTTTCCTGGCTTTTGGTTGCTTGACAGCCACTGGTATTTGCATGGTTTTTCTTATTATCGCACGATTAGCAGCAGCTGTCATGAGTCTAGTTTGTTATGGAGGGTTGATTTACGCATATGAGGAGGAGGAAGAATGTGGAGCTTTGACGACCCTCGTCTTGGTTTATCTCGTTATAGTCACAGTTGCATTAGGGCTTACGGCGCTGGGGTTGGTGTGGTATTTGTTTTGCTGCATATTGGCCTTATGTTGGGCATCTAAAATGGTTTCAACTAGGGAATTTGAGAGAGATGTTCCTGTGGGAGGAGGGTTTGATATATTTCAAAGAGGCAGGCTCTAAAGCAATTTTAAATTATAAATTAAAGGAATTTTCACTTCCCTTGACCCCTTGACAGGATCAGAAAATTTTGAATTTCTAATTTGTTTTTATTTTTAATTTAGAATTTTTTTCTGTTTTTTTCAATAATTCAATAATTTTGAAAATTTATATGCAATTCATATTTTGTCCTAAAATATTTC
>Ga0302140_10009200_pt1 | contig 12274 bp, 8 predicted proteins | sample I_Bog_E1_1_FD_202095 | JGI IMG/M metagenome (GOLD analysis project Ga0302140, IMG submission 202095) | Peat permafrost microbial communities from Stordalen Mire near Abisko, Sweden - I_Bog_E1_1 | ecosystem: Environmental > Terrestrial > Soil > Wetlands > Peat | place: Sweden: Abisko, Stordalen...
CCGCCGATGTTTCGACCGAAAAGATGCGGCGATCCCGAATCTCGAATCCTATGGCACGCTCATGAAGTGTGATGACACCGTGAGCACGCGCCAACTCCTTCAGCCGGTTGTGAATCTGAAGGCGATCCAGGTGCAGCGTGCGGATCTCTACGTTCCATGGGCGTTTCGTTAGCCAGGCGCCGGGCAGGTATTCCTGGTGTGAACCGTCGGATGCGGTCACGGTGATGTGCCGCTTGAATGTGGCCGCGTCCGATGCAACCAGATCTTCCATTGTCGAACCGAGATCCGAAAACAGCTGCGGGGCAGACCAGTCGAGCGACTCACCTACTATTTGCTGAAAAGACTCGCGTGGTTCGAGGCATAGGACGCGCAGACCGCCGCGAGCGAGGTGGATGGCCGCTGCCAACCCCGCAAGGCCGCCACCGATGACGACAGCTTCGGTTTGGATCTCCGTTTTGTCGTTGACCTTCTTGTCTTCCATCGGTTGTATGAGTTGCCGCGCTGAGTGGGAGGCACACTCCACCGTATGGGCAACCCTACAATAACCCAACGTGGAGAGACATCCATCAAAAGATTGAGCAAAGGAGGCTCTCGATTTGCCTGGACTGGCGCAGGGCGCGGCGAACCTCGTCTACGACGCGGTTTGATTCGCGCCGTCGATTTATGGGCGGCTCTGCGGGCTATACCTCTGCGACCGGCTCATTGCCCAATCGATCGACCCGCACACCACGAGCGTTGCGAGCGACACCCAAAGGACGGGCTGAGACATGGGAACGAGTAGCAGGGTACTGAGAAACTCGAGCGCGATGAGGAAGAGGAGAAGAAGGACGATGGCGTGCCTCTTCATATGAGAGCAAAGAAATGCGCCAAGTGGTGCTCCAACAGCAACAATAGGCACGGCCGCCAGCCAATAACCCATCACGGCCGGTGTAAAGTCCTTCAGAACGAAAACGTGCAGGAGGAAGCCGGGAATCGTCACCATGGTCATGAGAATGACTGTGGTTGGGGTGACGATTTTTTCGTTGACGCGGAAAAGCAATACCATGACCATGAAAACGACGGAGTTTTCACCCGTGCCGACCAGCGCACTTACCACGCCTCCCAGGAAGCCAGCTGCAATCAGAGCGATCTTCTCGCTTGCCCCGAAGATCGGCATCCGGTTGTTCCGCAACACAGACTTCTCGCGATTGACGAGCAGCAGAGCTACGCCCATGCTACTGACAAGCACGGTAAACGATGTGCGCACAAACACTGGTTGAACGAGCGGTGCAACGAAGTAGGCACCGAAAGCTACTCCAAGCACGCCTGGAATGCCGGCATAGAAGAGCGCGCGCCGCTCGATTGGAATGCGGAGATACAAAATGCTTAATGAGGCGGCTCCCATGCCAACGCTTTGGATCGCGAGGGAGAAGTTGCGCGCATCCCGCGGAGCGATGTGCAGCAGCTTCGTGAAGATCGGGAACGCGATCGCTCCTCCTCCTTCGCTGGTGCCCCCACCAACGAGAGAACCAAATGCCATTGTGAGTGCGACCTTCCAATCTGCAAGAAGGTGGTGGATCGCCAACCCACGTCCGAAAGCCAGCCATATCGCCCAAACGAGCAACGCGATGGCCAGGTTGAAGTGCAGCGCGCTTCTCGGGGGCATTTTCTGGTCCAAAGGAGCCCCTTTGGTCGCGGACAGCTGTTGTGCTTCGATCGACATGCGCCGCTGAATCTCCGAGGGTTTTCGCGAATCAAGGATTGAGGAAAGGCTGAACCCAGCATCATCTCGTGTGAATCGACGCCGCGCATCCACCGAAAGATGGGGAATGCAGTGCCATCGATGGCAGGCGCTTTCTAAACAGGGCAGCCTTTGGTATAAGGGTGATCTGACGTTTGCGGCCCATCTTGTTGGTTTGGTGACGATGTCGGTCCTTCTTCAAATCCCTCTCGTAATCTTGGTGACGCTAGCTTGCGGTTCACTGGCTCGCAGACTCGGCCAGTCGCGTGTCATCGGAGAGATTGTGGGTGGTGTTCTGTTGGGTCCTTCGGTCTTTGGCCGTATTGCCCCTACGGCCGCAGCGACGTTCTTCCCCCAATCTTCAATGGCATCGTTTGAGACTCTCTCGACGGTCGGCCTCATCCTTTTCCTATTTCTCATCGGGACGGAAGTGAACGTCGAAGACCTCTACCACCAGCGAGGCACAGCGGCATTGTCCAGCATGATGAGTATCCTGCTTCCGTTTGCCATGGGTGCGCTTTTGGCTCATCCGCTGAGCGCACGGTTTGCCCCGCAAGGAATGGGGAGCGCCGCTTTCGTCCTGTTTCTTGGAATTGCAATGAGCATCACGGCATTTCCAGTACTCGCACGAATCCTTGAGGAGCGCGGAATTCAAGGCACGAGGTTAGGAACAACCGCGATCATGTGTGCCGCGGTGGATGACGTGATTGCGTGGATACTTTTAGCGGTGGCAGTGGCTTTGGTTGGCGCAGGCGTTGATTCGTTGTCCTTGCCTCAACGACTCATTGGCCTAGCCGTCTATTTGGGATTGATGATCGGGGTGGTCCGGCCGATTGCAACTCGCCTTCTTCGCTCGCGTCAAAGCCGGCAGCTTTCCATCGAACTATTAGGCGTCATGGTGGCTTTCGCTTTTGCTTCGGCTGCGGCAACAGATGCGCTTGGAATTCACCCGCTATTCGGCGCGTTCCTGGCCGGGGTATGTTTCCCTCGCGAGAGTTCGTGGCAGGAAACGATACGAGGGCGGCTCGATATGCTCGTTTCCGTCCTGCTCTTGCCGCTGTTTTTTGCACTGACAGGCATGCGCACGCGCCTCGATCTACTGAACAAGCCATCGATGTGGGTTTGGACATTCATCGTGATCTTGGCTGCCACCCTCGGAAAGGTTGGCGGGGCAACAGCCGCGGCACGTTGGACTGGGCAACCATGGCGTGAATCGTTGGCTCTTGGCATTCTGCTGAACACGCGAGGACTCGTGGAGTTGATCGTGCTCAACATTGGCTACAACCTGGGCATCTTCTCGCCGACGTTGTTCACCATGCTGGTCGTAATGGCTTTGGTTACCACCATGTGCACTACTCCGGCACTCAATCTTCTTGGCGTCCAGAATGATAGCCAAGGCAAGCAAAGCGCAGGTAGGGAAGGGAAGCACGGGCCTGTGCTCAGGTGCTGAGTGCATCAAGCCTTCATGACAGGCCACAGAATGGTCAGGCAAGCACAGAAGTCGTTGCCTGGCCACTCCTGGCGAAGAACATTACTTTTTGACGGCAGCTAGAAATCTTGTTCCGGTTGCTGCCGGTCCGCATCGCGTAGTCCTCACGTTTGTGGAGCCGTCTCTCCATCCAGGCGAACGCATATTCGACGTTTTTGCAAACGGGCAGAAAGTTCTGGCCAATCTGGATGTGGCATCCGCGGCGGGGAACGCGCTGACCGCGCATCAAGAGCGTTTCGAAGTGAATGCCAGGGATGGCATGGTGATCCTTGAATTCAAACCGACCAAAGGAGATGCGATTGTCTCCGCGATAGAGGTGCAATAGCGTCGCGCGTGGGGCTCCGTTGCATTTCGTTTGGTCAACACGGTGTTGGAGGGCCTAGAAGCAGGAATTCGGGGGATTTTCCACCTGGGGTCCATTGGCCGCAGCAGATCGCAGACGAGGGACGCCATTCCGGTAGGAAGGGATGGAGGCCCGATCCGTCCGGTTTCATTTCATAGATTCTGTTGTTTCGGTCAAACCGGATGGCCTTCCCATCGGGAGACCAATCGGAATCGGTGAGACTGGTGTGCATCTGATCGCCGAGCCGCACAAGCAAAAGAGAGGATTTCCCAGATCGACGGGTCGACATCCGGGCGGCTTCGCAGAGCTGGGCGCGGGCGAATCTTCTGCAAGGAGACCGCACGAGTTGAGCCAAGGTAGATGCCCCGTATGCCGAACTTACGACCTTGCGGGAAAGATACCTTGGAGCGCGATGACGTAACTAAGCACCAGGTAAGGCATTAGATTGTTATGAGGCTGGCTTCCCCCTGCGGTACCGCACACGTTTCCTGCCATGGTGACCGGCGAAGTCTGCTGTGCAGACGCATTCACATACAAATCCTGGCTGCCGCGGCCGCCGGATCCGAGCGCAACGGAGGGCCCTGGGACACCCCCGTGGCTCGCGGCCGCCGATGCGGGAATATTGTGACTGTGCGCCGGCATCTCAGACGTTAGCAGGGTCACGGAGGAAGTCCCGCCTATTTCGCCCAATTCGTACAGGCTAAGTCCTGGACTTTGTCCCTGGCCAATGATGACCGCGCCTTGCAGATTCGGGAGGCCGAACGTGCTTCTACCATCTCCCCCGTAAAAAGTGCCAAGCAAGGAAAACAGTGCCGTATTCTGTGAAATTGCAATCAGCTGGCCTTGGCAAAATGCCCAACCCAACGGTGGGAAGTTGAAAGGAACCAGGCGGACTTCCCCAAGATACGGATTCATTTAAGACCTCCAGATTAATTGCGGCTTGGGAATATTCCCGTCAAGGCGATGCAGAAGTTAATCACGAGAAATGGCTGCCTGTTTTCATGGGGCTGCGACCCGCCGGTCGCAGTCATCCCGGTGCCCAGCTGGGTGCTTGGACTTGAAGTGGAATATGGGTCTGCCACCACCGAGCCCGGGAAGTTATTGGGCGCGGCCAGCTGGTTGGCGGTTTGGGACGAGGCAACCACACTGTGGGAGTGCCCCGGCAATTCATTGGTGATCAGGGTGTGTGACTCCTCCCCCGCGTTTTGGCCAAGCACGAAGGCGCCGTTGCTATCAAACATGACAGGAACTCTGCCCTGCAGATTCGGCAATGCGAACGTTGTCTGTCCGTTCCCACCGTAGGTCGTTCCAATCAACGAGAATAGCGCCGCGTTTTGGCTGATCGACAGGATCTGGCCGTTGCACAAGGCCCAGCCTTTCGGGGGAAAGTCGAACGCGAACGTAGAGATTTGACCGAGAAACGGTTCCGACATGGTGTCCTGCTCCTAACCTTGGGAGGGATAAACTCCGAACAATGCGATGATGGGCGTGAGCGTCAAATAGGGTTGAATATTGGAATGGGGCTGGCCCGAACCGGCTTGACCGACCATGTTCCCCATCGTTCCTGTCGCTGAGGCGGATGGCACATACTCTCCTGCGCTTGTCGCCGCGAAAACCGAACCCGCCGGGCTGGGAGAGTTACCGTTCGCCGTCACGGCTCCGATCGAATGCGCATGCGACGGAACCTGGTTAATCGAAAGAGGAACCGACTCCACCCCGCTTTCTTGGCCAATCACATAAGTGCTCCCAGCAGGTAAAGTTCCCTGGTGGATGGCCACGCGGCTTTGCAAATTGGGCAACCCGAAAGTGTTCTGTCCATCGCCGCCGTAGGTCGTCCCAATCAAGTTGAATAAAACTTGAAATTCAGAGATTGCCAGAAGGCTGCCATCGCACAGCGCCCAATCAACCGGCGCAAAGTTGAACCCTACGTATCGAATCTCTCCTACGAATTGATCTGACATGGTAGCTCCTCAAAGCTGCTCTGAATGCGGTTGAATACTGGCCATCGAAGTCAAAGGAGGCAGGTTCAAGCTAAACCGGAATACACTTATGGGGGAAGTCGACGGGTTGAATCATACCCGAGGAATCTATCTTTGCCAAGGGTATTCGGGTACGCCCTCTGACGTTAGTCACTTGTATCTCCATTACGGTACGTGGAAGCCGCTCATCGATTCTGCGCCCTCGGCCAGTGTTCCCGAGCGTTCGCTTACCGTTGCCTTTCGGTGCATGCGATTAAAGATCGATTCATAAGTTGCAAGTCCGTTTTCTAATGCTACGGGAACGAGAAACGTGTCCATGCGATAGCCATCCTCGAACTCAAGGAGATACACACCCTGGGGTAGGGTTACGGTCGACTCGCTCTCGAAGGTGAGGGCGAAGCTGTCACCCAGTGCGACATTTGTATCCCGATCCGGGCGGAGTGAGGTCACGGCGGCTAACCTCAGAACGAGCGGCGCGCCGACGCTGGGCCTGAAGATGGCTCGGGTTCCACGAAGTCCTCGAAAGTAGGAACCATTTGGACCGGGCTCACAAGAGCCTTCCTCGGACCCAGGTTCTCCGACGACAGCCGGTTTTGCTTCCCTTCCGCCCCATTCCATTTCAATGTCCATTCCATTGTCCCCGCGCATTACAAATCCGATCCGCGTATAGAGGTTGATGGCACGGTTTCCCCGCCGCACGGATAGACGCAAAGGTCGACCGGCTTCGCGCGCACGTTGACAGAGGCTCTCAAGGATGCGCGATCCGATGCCAGTTCCGCGGAACGCGGTCAGCAGCGCGATATCAACCAGGCGCATCGAATCAACAGTTTCGCTGAGCAGCATGCGTCCCACTCGGTACGGTCCGACCCAGAGAATGGTGCTCTCCAAGTTTGGAAACTGCTGCTCGTATCCCTGTTTCTGCGCGCGGTATTGGAGATCCATCAATTGCGCCAGACCCGCCTCAGGCAGATTCAGTTGCAGAAACTCGGGGGCACGCACATCCCGAAGCAACTCCCGCAAAAACGGCTCATCGTCGGCAGAGGCCGCGAGAGTTCGAAACTCCATCGACATAAGTTGTCCCTTGATCTGGACGACGAACGTGCACGGTGTTCGCGGCGTCTGATCGCTCGCATGTTTGCGAGTGGTTTCTCTTCGGGTTTAAGTCATCTCTTGTTAAAAGTCTATGAAACAAGCTGGCAAAATGTTGCGGTGTATGTATTCGGATTCATCCCGGGACCGCCCTGAACGATGAACAACGGGAACTTTCCCAGTTGGCCGTTTTTGAAGGTATAGGTTCCTTGCTCCAGCATCTTCCCGCTGCCCTTGAAATGCAGGGAGAATCCACTCAGGGTTTCCGCCGGGCTCTTTGAAGTGGTCTTGTTTCCGCTCAAAAGGGCCGATCGAGTTCCCGAAGCTGGCGTCGGCGACGTTGCAGTCACGACCGACACCAGGGTCAAGGAAACGAGCCGCTTGGCACCCTGGCTTACAACAAAGCTCTCTCCAACCAACGGCTTGAAGCTTTCCTCGGAGAGACGTGCGAGTAGATCCACGTTTTGTGAGCTAAATGTTGCATCGTTGCCGGACAGCCCCGTCTGCGCAAATGCAAGAGGGTGGGCCGCGTTTGCCAGCAGTGTTAAAGAAGCCGCTTCGACAAAGCGGCGACGCGTCAAAGCCATGAATGACCTCCGGGTTGGTGAACGGGAAATATGTGCCTTATAACTCGATCATTCCAGGTTGAATTGCGGGGATTATCGGCAAGTCACGATACTACAGCCGTTAAGAAGGATTTTGCACGTGTTTTTTGGTCATCTATTTTCTAACAAAAAGTAATGTTGACTTTGTTTGCTTGGGAAACGAGAATTGCGGCTGCTCCATTTAAGTCGCAAAGGGCATGGTAGATATCCCCGGTATTTAATCGGCCATCGTTCCACTTGAGTGGATCGGCTGAATTCTTTCTATGGTCTAAATCTAGTAGCCAACAGACAAGTCCGTTGCATACGTAAACAGAGGTTTTCGAACTCTTCTCCCCAGGAATCGATTCCGCAACCCGCTCTCCCTGGAGAGCGCTGGAGGTATCGCCGTGAACGCTGCGCGTAAGAACGTGCGCTCTTTAGCTTATTTGACCTTATCGTTGGGATCGCTCATCGCGTTTGCCGTGTCTTTCGTACCCGGCCGCGGAGTGTCTGCCCGACAGGCCGCAGCGGTTCAGTTGTCGAAATCCGCTGGAACCGGCCAGTCGGTTTCCATGATAACGGCCGATTTTGACGAGGACGGTGTTACCGATCTGGTGGTTGGTTCTGCGCTCGAGAAGGGCGGCTCCATCGCATTGATGCGCGGCAATCACGATGCCATTGCGCCCCAATCACACGAGAGTTGGGTTTCCGCGGGCAGGCGCGAATCTGTTGCTCCCTTCTTCGCGTCGAACCAGACTTTTCGCACCTCGCAGCGGCCGGACTTCCTGGCCGCGGCGGATTTGAACGGAGATGGCCACCTCGACATCGCGTATGCGAGCAAAGAAAGCGCTGTGTTGCAGGTGAAAGCAGGGAACGGCAAAGGAAGCTTTTTGCCGCAGAGCTCTTCGATCACACTTCCCGGCGCCGTCACTGCACTCGCGTCCTACCGGCCCGAAGCCCCGGCTTTCGGTGAGGTCCTTGTGGCAGCGTATCAGACGAATGAATCCGCCCACCTTGCCATCGTGAGCTATGACGGAACGGGATTGAGAATCGCGGCTACCTATGCGCTACCGGGTGCAGCAACGTCGTTGGTGGTAGCGAACTTGGACGGCGATCCAGTCCCCGACACGGCGATCGTCGCAGGCGGGCACTTGCTGGTGTTGCATGGCCGCAACGCAATCCGTGGGAAGGGAAGACTTGAACCACTGCCGGTGGACGGAATTGAGACGGTCACCGCGGGACAGTTTCTGTTCGACCGTCACAGTCAAACACAACTGGCTGCGCTGACATCCGACGGAGACGTGGAGATCCTGGCGCATCAGGGCTTTGACCCGCGACCGTTTACACCGGGCGAGGTGGCAAGTATGCGTCACTTGGCCGCTGGTTCGCAGACCTTGGCTCAACTAGCCGGAGTGAATGCGCGTGCTCCGTGGACTGTGGTGGAGACGAACCCACAGGCCGGCGCGCATGCTTCGGGCACGAATGTCCCGATGCTGCTGCGTGGCCGGATGAGCGGCAGCGGTGGCGACGATCTGGTGGTACTCAACATTGCGCAACAACAGCGCGTCACGATATCGCACGCGATGGGCCGATCTTCATCAACCGCGGTGAGCGCGCCGCACGTCGAGACAAAGCATCTTGAGAACGGCGACAGCGTGGTTGCCGCAGTTGCTGTGCGCGTGAACGCTGATGGTCGCTCCGGCCTGGCAGTGCTCAAAATGGGGAGCCCCGTGCCGGAGTTTACGGTGCCGAGTTCGGGCAATACCTATTACGTGAACACCACGGCCGATAACACGGGGACCACAACCGATGCCGATGACGGAACGCGCTGTTCCCAAGGCGCGGGAGAAGTGTGCACGCTGCGCGATGCGGTGACGTTCGTGAATGCCGACGCTGCGGATAACATCGCCGGCTCCTCATCCGACACGATCATGATTCCTGCGGGAACCTACCAACTGACATGGCAGGCGGGAACGAAGGACTCAAACAGCAATGCGGTGACGCATCTGGAAGTTCTGGGGCCCGTCACCATGATTGGCGACACTTCGGGAGGCGGTGTGACAATCGACGCCGCCAGTCATGACGTGGCTTTCACCATCAATCCCGGCCCGTACGGTTCGTTCAATCCCAGCGGAAATTCATACGTATTCGACACGACGCTGGAGAACATCACGATAGAAAATGGCAAGAATCCAAACAACCTGAGTGTGAATTCGAACGCCAACGATGTGGGTGGCGCGATCAACTGGGATGCCTACGGAGCAGGCAATCTGAAGCTCGACACAGTGACGATCAAGAACTGCAGTGTTCTTTATGGCGCGGGCGGTGGTCTCTGGATCGAGAACTCGGTTGGGAGCGGGTCTGGAACGGCGACGCTTACATCGAGCACGATCTCCGGTAACACCACGGCGGAAGAAGGTGGTGGCCTTTATGTAGCGAATCCCTACGCTACATTCGTCGCCAGCAATTCAACTTTCGACAAAAACGTCGCAGATCCTTCCGCGAATCCGAGCGACCCGGGCGGGTTTGGCGCGGGCGGCGGCCTTTACTTCAGCGCGCGCAGCTCAACCTCAGCGTCTCCGCAGTCGACGCTGACAAATGTCGTGATCAGCAACAACGAGGCCGCAATTGAAGGCGCGGGAATCTACACGAACTCGGGGATTCTTGTAAAGAATTCGTCGCTAACAGGCAACGCCAGTAGCCAATGGGGCGGCGGTATCTATGCCGAGGAGGGCTCTGGCGAGGGCACCACTACAGTTTCCAACTCGGAGATCTTGAACAACTCGGCGACAACGGCTGGAGGCGGCGCGTTTGTTGGCAATGACAACCCATCCAGCAGCATACCTTCGCTCACGCTGTCTCTGAACAGGATCTTCGGCAACACTTCCAATGGCAAAACCGGACTCGCCTTACAGGGTTCGGGGGCGGCTGCCGCAACCGACAATTGGTGGGGATGCAACGCTGGGCCTTCCTCGTCCACCTGTGACGGTGCCGACAGCGCAGCTACTACCAATCCCTGGGCCGTGCTCGCCTTGAACGCCAGTCCCAGCACCATCTTACTTGGATCAAACATCAACGTCAGCACAACGCTGAATACGGATTCGAAGGGCGCGGCGGCAATCCCTGCCGTTGCTGGCGAAACCATCACTTACAAGGTCACCGGCGTCACCGCCAGCCCTTCGCTGACATCAGGACAATTCGACAGCACAGGAAAGGATTCTCCCACTCTCACGCCTTCGAGCGGCGGGAGCGGCTCGATCTCGGCTACGTTCGACAATCAGACGCTTTCAGCCAACTTTACCGTGCAAGTGAGTGTCCCGAATGTGGTGGGTCTAACCCAGTCCGCGGCGACGACGGACATTGATGGCGCTGGTCTTGTTGTCGGCACGGTGACCACCCAGACTAGCAGTTCGGTGCCCTCCGGCGATGTGATCAGCCAAAGTCCGAATCCGGGAACGGCTGAGAATGTCGGCACTGCCGTCAATCTCGTCGTGTCTTCGGGTCCGGCGCAGTACATCCTCACGATCGCTCCCAGTCCGTCGGCCGGAGGATCGGTGACTCCGACCTCGGGGGGCTCTTATACCCAGGGCCAAGTGGTTGCAATCTCCGCCAGCCCGGCAGCGGGTTATGCTTTTACGGGCTGGACATCGTCGCCCGATTCGGTAGCAAACGCGAGCGCTCAAAGCACCTCGATCACCGTGAACGCGGCGGAAACCGTGACGGCGAACTTCCAGGCCTTCTCCACCGCCCTCAGCACGACAACCGTTTTGTTTTCGTCGGTCAATCCATCGTTCACCAGCTCGCCCAGCAAATCGACCGTGTTGACCGCGACCGTCACGGCAACCGGCAATCCGGTGACTCCGGGCACGGTGGGATTCTCCGTAGGCGGCAACCCGCTCACTGGATGCAGTGCTGTGGCACTGAACGCCAACGGGCAGGCCACCTGCAATGCATCCTTCGCCACCGAAGGCTCGCCGACAATCACGGCGACATACAGTGGCTATAGCTCTCTCTCGGCCAGCTATGCTAGCAGCTTTGGCACCGTGAGCCAGGAAGTGGATAACCACACTGTGCAGACGGGCAACCAGTGGTGCAACCCGGGGCCGGTGTCGATTCCGAATGCCAGTGGCGCTGCAACGCCTTACCCTTCGCGGATTTTCGTCACAGGCTACAGCACCAACGTGGGTAATGTGACGCTCACCCTGAACGGTATCAATTCAAGCAACATGCCGCCTACAGATCTTCTGTTGGTGGGCCCAAATGGGGCACAGATTGTGCCATTCGCAGCTGTCGGCGACAACACAGCGCTCAGCGGTGTGAATATCACTTTGGACGACGCCGCCGCGAACCTGCTCCCTGACGGCACGACGCTCAATGCCGGCACGTTTAGGCCCAGTGCGTTCAACGGGTCCGCGTTGACTTTTCCCTCTCCAGCACCAACGGTCACCGGCTATGCCGCACCTTATGGCTTGGCCACCCTGGCCTCAACTTTCAGTAACACAGCGGCGAACGGTACGTGGAGCCTTTACGCCATGGCGAGCGCTGCAAGCGGCACGGATGTGCTCAGTGGTGGATGGTGTGTCAACATCAGTTCGCCCCAGGTAGCCGTGCCGAATGTGGTCGGAGACACACAAGCCGCGGCAACCACTGCCTTCACCGGTGCGGGCTTAGTTCTCGGGACCGTCACGACGCAATCCAGCAACACAGTTGCTTCAGGCGACGTAATCTCCGAGAGCCCGACAGCCGGCACTGACGTAGATCCTGGCTCTGCGGTGAACATTGTTGTCTCGAGCGGTCCGGCCCAGGACTCCGTCCCGAACGTGGTGGGTGACACACAGGCCACGGCGTCAACGGCAATTTCAAGCGCGGGTCTGGTCGTGGGCACCATCACCAATCAGGCAAGTTCGACTGTGCCAGTTGGCAACGTGATCAGCGAGTCTCCGAGCGCAGGCTCGCAGGTGAACGGTGGCTCAGCCGTAAACCTGGTCGTTTCCACTGGCGTCACCGTGCCGAACGTGGTTGGAAACACGCAGGCCGCCGCGTCGACGGCAATTACGAGCGCGGGTCTGA
>Ga0302140_10009207_pt1 | contig 12266 bp, 9 predicted proteins | sample I_Bog_E1_1_FD_202095 | JGI IMG/M metagenome (GOLD analysis project Ga0302140, IMG submission 202095) | Peat permafrost microbial communities from Stordalen Mire near Abisko, Sweden - I_Bog_E1_1 | ecosystem: Environmental > Terrestrial > Soil > Wetlands > Peat | place: Sweden: Abisko, Stordalen...
TCAACATGACCGATATTAATGCGAAAAACGATGCTGTAGTGAGCTACGGCGATACTTTCATGGCATGGAACTACAACGCCTCAATCGAGCTCACGACTGTCCGAAAAGAACTCTTCATGACTATCAAGTATAGTCAAGATTTACTTGAACTGAGCTCTCAAATCTATCAGAGTCCCATGCTTCGAGATGGCAATTACATTGGAGTCCACTTCCGAGGAGAGAGTGACTGGCCAGACGAGTTTGGCTCAGCAGCCGATCAGATGCAGTTTTACACAGAAGAGCTTCTCCGCATCAGAAATTCAGCGGCTTACGCTATCAAGACTGTTTATATCAGCGTAAGTTCTATCTTTTTGAGTTAATGTGCCCTATGCTTACGCAGTGAAACTAATTCATTTAATAGTGTGGTGACCAGGAAGCGATCAATCGTTTCCGTGCGAAATTAGTCCCGCTCGGCTTCGAGGTCGTGGACAAAACAAGCATCCTTCAATATGGAGGAAAATCCGCTGTATTGTCTGCTGTCGAAGACTTAGACTTTGATCAGAAAGGAGTTATCGAGTATGAGACACTAGTTCGGTCGACATTTTTCTTGGGGATTGCCATGTCGACAATGTCATCTCTTGTTGCCTACGCGAGAACTGTGCAGGATGAGAGGGACTTTTTCGAGAATTATGTCTTTCCCGGTAGTTGGAACATTGGTATTCATAGAGAGTACCCAGCGAGATCTATGAAGGGCAACATGGACACTAGATTATTAGTAGTTAGTGGTGTGGACGCTATGAATTTTTTCCCTTGACGGTTGTCGGTGCGCTGGTATTCATCTTTGGCTCTTGAGAAGCTTCTCCAAGATGGACGGCTTTCCCTTCGCTGGAGATGTTGAAAGCTTGCAGTGGCAGTTAAGTAGTCCAAGCCTAATCTCACTTCCGACACCATCTAGGACGGATATCAGCGACACTTAAGTAGAGTATGTTAAAATTGTCTCTTGCATTGAGATGTCCCGTCTCCACCCACTCCTACTTCCCGCTTAATATGTCTCTCAAGTCCCTTCCATTTGTCTCTTCCGTTTTCCCTTCAATGTTGCACTTCTACGCCACATGTCTGCTCTTCTTGTAGTAACTCTACCATCGAATCGAGACCCAGCGACTTGGCATCTTCTATGAATGATTCCCTCTCCCCTGAAGCAACGCCTAGCCCCAGTAACAATTTCACCATAGCCGTATGTTCCAGTTGTACCGCCTCTCCCAGAGCCTGGCGGCCTTGCCTACGGACCCTCTCATCCACACCATGATCGATGAGCTTAACACCATGATCAATGAGCTTACGAACAATAGTCATGCTGCCTGCTGCAGCGGCTGAGCGAATTGCGAACTGTCCCTGTGCTCTATCCCCATCCCCGCGGAAAGTCGGGTCCGCCCCTCTATCGAGCAGGAGGTCAACGACATCTTCATGGCACCCGCGGCACGCGCACTACACGAGAGAACTTTAGCATTAGTCACATTAGGTCAGCAACAAAACGTAGGATACGTGTGAAAGATATCAGAGAATATTGGCTTACACATAGAGGATTTCCCCACATATCGCTTGAACCCCGAGTATCTGCGCCTGCATCGAGGAGAGACCGGACCATTTCGAGATTCCCTAGCCGAGCATGGTTCCGGCACAGAGACGCCAAAGGCATCCCATCTATGGGCTCTGCGAAGAAACTGTCGAAGTACTGATACACCTCGAAATTCCTCGTGTACCATTGGGCACGGCTCAGTGCATAGCCCGCACCCCTGGCGAAATGCATCTTTCCAAATTGTTCACCGGCGACATCAGTGCTATCTGGCGTAGCCCGCGAGGGAGGATATGCGGCAAGGCGAGCAAGCTTTATATCTCCTCTAATTGCAGCTCCTATAAGCGATTCTCGTAGCCCTTTCTCGTCATACTCTGGCAAACTCTCCTGGAACAATATCATCATATCAGCGTTCCCTGCCCACGCAGCGAGTCGCATGGGCGAAGGGAAAAGGTGGCTCTTACTCGTGGGTCGATGGCCTTCTTTGAGCAATCTCTTAGCGAGAGGGATAAGATTCAGATATGCTGCTGCACATAACAGGTCCAAATCTGGGCTCAACGGCTTAGCCTCTATTTTGGTGTTCGTAGAAGGTTGCCTTGCTGTATGTAAGGCAGGCCAGCAGAGCGTCTCCATCGTCCGCACTAGGTCGCGGTTGGTACTGCTTTCCTCACATACACGTTCTGAGACTTTGCGAATGTCGAGAAAGCGACGTTGGTGAGGCTCAGTCACATTTTGGACTCTGTACAGGAGATAGGAGTGCAAGAACGTGCTCCCTCCATGGTCCTTCCGAATATACCAGTCCAATGCAACAGCCCTTAACTTCGAAAAGCCGTCTAAGAATCGAGTCTCAAAGATTGCAGGCTGGACCATGCGGGAGAAAATCTCTACACCCAACGGTTACTTGTGCGATATCTTTGGGAAGATGGACGAACTTACTGCATACAAGTCTCAGTCGTAGACCTCTCTTAACCCCACGGGCGAGGATAGCTTGAACCAAGATCTTCTGGAAGAGCTCGGCGGGGAGTTCCAGCAGAAGCATCGTAGGAGATGTTACAGAAGTAGTGAATAAGGGGGTTGAGTTCCAAGAATTTCTCAAAAGCTTGATGTGGAGTCGGGCAGGAATTTGGAGGGATATGCGCTCCTTGTTATACGGTATGCTGTCGCGAGGCGAGGATCGGCTCAGGGGTACTATATATAGGGGGTACTGAAACGGGTGGCTAAATGAGCTGCAAGCCCCTGAGCCACGGAATCCTGCTGATACAACCAAGTGGAACAGCAAAGCTTGAAATAGCCCATTTCTTGCCTTTTTAGCCGTTAGGCTCTATTTCGATGCTATGTCTTCCTATTTTGTTAAAATGAGAGGCACACTTAGGTTCTCAGTAATACTAATGATCCTAAGGATTTCACTAAGTAACAGACCCGCTTAAAACAGCGCCTTCTTTATGGTGTACGGATTGCAGATGCAGGAGACGAAACTGAGTAAATAAATACCAAAACTAAACGAGTGTATAAAAGTCCAACGACAAACATCAGCCACCTTCCAGAGACAGCGCAAACGCCAGACCACTACACAACGAGCCCTTCCGTTCTGTACCCCGAAATTGCTCTCAAGACCCTTAGCTCGTCACTAAGTAAATAGAACCTCAAGTTCTAAACACCCAAATAAATCTCCAGGTCCTGGAAGCCTTTGTCGGCTTCGGTAGTACTCGGGTGAGGCTTAAGGGTAAACTGTGTGATTCTCTTCCCAGTCTTAAATTGCTGGTTCATCCTATCGACTATCTTAGGGAATGGGGTTGCGGCGATTTTTTTGAAGTAAACTCTCATAGCGCCTTCGTCTGAGGCGTAGAAGCTTTTCTCTGTTGTGTCTTTATCCAACTTCAAGTTACTGAAGATCATATCGAAATTGTTGGTACTCTCTTTATTCTGAACCATGTCGATGTGCACCTGTTTCAGGTCGGACGGGTTCTTCCCTTCTGCCTTGAACACACTCATGACGATGTCGCTCGTATACAGTTTCTGGGATGCGTCTGATGGCGTATCATATTTATTTTGGGCGTTGAAAATGGAAACCTCGTCAGTATTTGGGTTGACGCCGAGTCTGTCTACGAAACCGTCATCTTGGTTGAAGTTTGGCGTTTTGATGTTGTACGCTTTCGGCCACACCTTCGGATCAATACCGTATTCTTCAAGTTGCTCACTGTCTGTAATCGGGGTCTTCGTGTAGGGGTTCCCAACACCCAACTCTGGGACTTGCTTCTGTGCAGTCGAGGTACCCTATAAGGTGAACGTCAGTTGTTCATTCGTGTCTTGGGCTGATTGCTATGTCAATACATACCAGATCCGGTTCAGAATCTTCATGATCGCTCGACGACGACGATGACGATGACTGGCCTATGTGGGGGCCAGTAGCAGGGTTTGATGTACCCGGTTCGCCTATGTGTGGTCCTGATGGGTCTGTTGTAGGGTGATTTGGATCTGTTTGCCCGGGATCGGTCGGGTCCGGATCATGACCAATTCTAGGGGCAGCGGGAACTCTCTTGGAAAGACCATCAGGGGTATTCTATATGTTCCCGAGTCAGTTATATAGGTACTGAAGTATTTTTTGACCTGCGATAGAAGCGATAACAAGGAAGTCTTCGAGAACTAACCAAGCCTGACCCGCGTTGAGATAGACTGGAGGGGGCCCCGTTAACGGAGAAGAGTAAGTTTCCAAGCCCAACGAGGGCAATCGTTGCAAGTGAAAAACGCATTGTTGTTGCTACTAAGGACAGACGGATTGTGAAGACTCAGAGCGGTTGAATACAAAGTGATTGCTAGTGCCAGAAAGATGTGAAGATTGTGATGAAAGTGGTGACTGATGTTAGTGATGATGGGATGAAATATGAGACGGACAGAGAGCAGTTCTTATATTCCTGAAATTGAGCACTGCTTCTACATCTTGCTCCTTCAGAGAAGAAGAGACTCTACGAATAGGTACTGGGGTATTATTGTGGAAGAGCCGAATGATGAAACCTAATCGATATTCCTCTACATCCTGTAAGTATATATTAATAGATATTGGAGAATGAACATATCGTAGATCCTCGAGATGGTTTGAAGGAGGAAAGAAAGAGATACTTGGTATAAGTTGTAATCTCGAGAGCCTCCCCTCTGAAACTAAATCAGGCAACGTGGGCCTTGTATCCTTATTCTAAACCTTGAACCTACCAATTTCGCAACAAAAATACTTCATAATTCGACCAGTGTAAATAAATATTCGAAACAATGTGCCTTCCATCGCCAATGAGAGAAAAGAAGAGCAATGTGGATTCGGAGGAATACCGGCTTGGCGGTGAATTAATCTCATTTGTTTCGAACCCAGGTTATCCTACAGATACAGAAAGGGGACAGCCATCCGCAAATAATCCCTGCATAGCCGCCCTGCATATATCCTGTCGAAACAAGAAGGGAATAGCTTGCTGTAGTTTAGCCGCAGGTCAAATCTGGAGAGTGCCATTGCCGAATCTTTATTAAGAAACCAACCAGATCCTACCACTTTCAAACTTGCCAAGAGATCTAGTTTTCCCTCGCGCTACATGGTTGGATGAACTCATCCTTATTGCACTTTTCGTGAATCGTGTAGATTTAAGTTACTAAAGTCTGTGTTCGCGACTTAGAACCAGTGAGTATTATATCAGATGTTGCAACAACTAGCACAGGATTTCCTTACCATTACTTTCTTTCCTAGCTCCTTTTACAACAATAACGATGCCTCAAGACTCCGAAAAATGTTTAAAGTATGCCAAATAAGCATAATTGAGCCCCCAGAATGCTATTGGTATGGAAAATCCCAATTACAGCCTTTCAAACTGAGCTTCAAGAATCCCACAACTGTGAAACTTCTACGAACTGGCATTCAAACCTAGCAGATTCCTTCATGTGCTCTAAATTCAGGACCATCAGACTGCTTACAAGGATCTTTTCATGATGAGACGAAAATGCTTCTCTCCCATTTTGTTTCAAGTTTCATGCACGTTCCTGAGGATCTTTTTTCCCGGCATCTTGGCGAGGACCAGAATGCTGGGCCTCGCGATCTGCTTCGAAATTCATGCATGCTCCTATGGGATTCGGATAAAGTGAGCCAGCGGCCACAAAGGAAGGCTGACGGGCGCGTACCGAGAAAAACAGGTATAATATTGGCGCAGCAGATGCGCAGTTCTGGGCCACAGAGAACCAACAATACTCTGAAACAGTTGGATTCAAAGCCAACATTCGTCTCTACCGTTATATATAGACAGTTCCCCCCTCCGTCTCTGATCCCATCGATTGTTTCTCCTGATCTTTGGCATTCACCAAGATGATGTCCTACTCGCGCTCACGTGCTATCTTCTTCACATCAACCACACTTCTCTTGCTACTTTCACTGATCATCGTCATCCTGTATTCTTTGAATTTGGCGTTTATCTGGAACCCAGCAGCTGATTTTAATCTTCTGGTCATTGAAATCGATGACCAGTATTACCCAGTACCGGTCTTGCCGGATAATCTGTACATCGCAGACTCCAAATTGGGGCTCGCATTTGGCATTATTTCACTCGTCGTGTCTTTGGCTTGTGTGATATTTGCAGTGAAACTTTGGCCCGATGAGAAACGAGTGAGTGGTTCCCCAACTCCATGACCTTCTTGCAAAATCATGCAAGCATGAAATGAAAACCAGGAGAAACATCTAACCATGAAACAACTACAGACATACCCCATATCTCCCATCACAACCCTCAGCTACGCTCTCCTATTCAACGCACTCCTATCCCTGATCACGATGATATACCTCCAAGTCGCCTACCTCCGCTCCTCCGTCTTCGAGATCGACTATCGCAGCCTGTACGACGGGGTTACATACGTCATAGGATCCTACGATTTCGAGTCCTGGGCCTGCCAAGTAAGCCGCTACTCGGACACGTTTCCGCGAAGCCAATGTAGCGAAGCTAGAGGCGGACGCGTTGTAGTTATTGTTTGTTGCGTTGCTGCTATCGCTTCTACGGCAATTGGGACTTGGGCATTGCGGGGAGAGAGAGACACTGTTGCGCGGGCTAAAATTGAGAAGGGGAAGAGGAGGGACTTTTGGATTAACGGTGAAATGGATATGTATTGAAGCAGGCTTGAATACTAAAGGGGGCGAAGAACAGAATTTAAGACCATTTATGGAGAAATAAGGTCCCCCAAAAAACTCTCGTGTCAGCTGCAATCGTACCCACTCACTCACACTAAGTCAAGCCTCCTGATGGAAATTCATGTTTTTGAACACTGCTCATTTGCTTGCCTTGCTTTGCTTTGCTACTTTGCCAGCTATAGACGAAATCTATCAGGATATACTTTGTGTCGCCCTACCCTTGCTTTCCACAACAACAAATGCAAACAACCAACGACCTCCTCCGATCACAAAGATCCAAGGGCCCCTCAATATAAACAAGAATAATGCGCCTTGTCTTCAGCCATGCGCCACCGGGCTCCCTCCCACTCATGCTCCAGATATTCCGCGCATTACCTATCCCACGCTCGTCACCAAAGTCTGCCAAGAGAATCGAAGAAGTAGGTCCAATTCCCAAACCCAAGAAAAGATATCCCGCTATCAAAATCCGTATTCCAACTCGCACGCTAAACAATCAAATCAAATCAATCTGACAGAGACATATGAAAATTGAAATGCAGCCCGAAACAAATGAAAGTAAAGTAGAGTTATTCAACAACATCTCAGACATCCCCTGGTTGAGACAGACAAAACCCAATCTTGTGGACTGGGAAAAAGACATGTCTCCCTGATCCCTATGCAGCATCATCACATTGCCACCCTTCTCTCATCCAAGCCCTCGCAGCTAATCCCAGAACCTTACAGGAAAGCACCAATGCTGAAGGAATATAACACCACAAGGAAACAAACCCAGAAATTCTCCAAAGATGTCCACCCATACCATTCCCATTTTCACATGAATCAAGAAATCCCAAGGCACCGGGATAGAGGTTAATCGCCGTACGCTCGGATCCACTGGAATGGTCAATCGGAAGAGCAGCCAGCTTTGTTTTCGTTTTCGTTTCTGTTTCGTAGAGTGAAGTTCAATCGTCTCAAGATTGCTCTTTGCCGCAAGATATCTAGTCGTTGGTCTGAGGGACGCTTAGAGTAGAAAGGTGATTACATGACGACGCATGCCTCGGGTTCAGCTTTTTTAGCGCCTGTACTTCGTCAGCTTCGAGGTCTACATATTGTTACATTTGAGGCTTACCTTTTCCCGACGACCTGGCCCCTTTGCTAGGTCCTGCCATCCAGGCTAATACCCCTTTCGCAGGCTCCCTCCTACTACTCCTTGATCTCGACGGCCCTCCGGGCTGCCGTGTCAAGTTGACAATCACCGGGGGTCCGCCGATTCCTCCCCCTCCTCCTCCCCCTCCGCCTCCAGTCATCGGCCGCGGTGGTGGCCCGCCAGGCCAATTTGCTGGGGGTGGTGGGGGAGGCGGGCCGCCCCGCAATGCAGATGGAGGCGGCGCAGGAGCTCCACCTCTGTGGGCATGCCGGCTGTGTGGTCGTCCATGGCTGTCACGGAAATGGTGGCCGGGCTGTGGGCCTGGCATCATACCGGGGTGGCCATGTTTCGGAGGCTCTGGCATAGGCCACATGTGCATAGAGACAGACCAGTCAGGCTCGATCGTTGTTTCCCAAACTCTGGGGAGAATAATCTCCCCGTTTGGTCCGATCAGATCGTAGTGGCCTTCGGCGACATGAGGGCCAAGACCTTCAACGTGCAAGAAAGCTTGCCGTATTAGTTCCTCCATTCCCTATGATGGTTGTTAGCAGATTCCGAGAACGAGAGTAGTTATACTTACAGCCCAAGTCGCACACAACTCGAATGGGAAGCTAAATTTCCGCCCCACAGCGTCCTTGAATTTGACAGGCTTCTTCTTGTCGACTCCTGGTGGTGCAAGTGCCTTTTTCAATGCCTCAGCAGCCTCCTTCGCAGCCTTGTCATGCTCCTCCTTGAGCTTCTTTTCCGCCTCGGCCGCCTCCTCCTTGAGCTTCTTCTCCGCCTCGGCCGCATCTTTCTTGACCTTGTCTAATTCATCCTGAACTTTCTTCTTCTCCGCAGCTTCTGCGGCTGCCGCATCGGCTTTCTCCTTCTCCTTCTCGGCGTCTTTCTTCGCTTTCTCAACGCCCTTGGCCATTGCTAACTCCTTCTCTTCCTTCAGCATCTTGTCGAACGCTTCCTTCTCTGCCTTTGCCTTAGCCGCAGCTGCTGCCGCGTCGTCGGCTGCTTTCCTCTGTGCAGCTTCAAATTCAATCAGTGCTCGCTTCTTCTCCTCTTCCACCTTCCGTTCCCACGCATCCTTCTCTTCCTTTGCCTTAGCCGCAGCTGCCGCCGCATCGTCGGCTGCTTTCCTCTGCGCAGCTTCAAATTCATGCAGTGCTCGCTTCTTCTCCTCTTCCACCTTCCGTTCCCACTCTGCCTTTTCTTCGGCAGCTTTCTTTGCCTGCTCTGTTGCCGCTATAATGGCCTTTCGCTGGGCTTCCTCAAAATCAGCTAGCGCTTGCTTCTTCTCCTGCTCCATCTTCTTCTCCCACGCTGCCTTTTCTTCGGCCGATTTCCGTGCTGCCTCCATTGCTGCCCGTTCTGCTGCCTCTTTGGCGTTCCGTTCGTCGATCTCTTTTTGAGCTTTTGCGGCCTTCTCAGCTAATTCTTTTTGGGCCTTTTCGATTTTTTCTGCCATTGCTTTTGCTTCCTTTTCAGCCTTGTCGGCAAGTTCTTTTTGGAGTTTGTCGTATTCGAGCTTTTGCTTCTCCATCAGTTCAGTCACCGCTAGCAGTTTCTTCTCGGTCTCAGGATCTGGTACTGCAACAATTGATCCTTCGCTAGGTGGCCATGCGGGGGGATAATGTTGGTATCCGCCCATCGCACCGTGAGGCCCATACCCTGCGTACCCGGGATTTGGAGGATATTGCATCATGTCGTGGCCTGGATAACCACCTGGTGTGCTGTGACCAGACATGGCATGGTGAGGAGCCCCAAAGTAGCCAGCTCCACCAGCTGGGCCTGGGGTCGGTTGAGGGGAGAAGGGATTTCCCCCAGGATATTGACCGTATCCTGCTGGAGCCCCATAATGCGTCAATGCGCCTGGGCCTGCAAAGGGGGGCGCATACGGCCCTGGCTGCGAATACGCACTTTGGGCATATCCTGGCAGAGGCATCCTACCACCATAGGGCCCAGGCTGTGGTGTAGGATAGCCTCGGCCATAGCCCGGGAAGTCCTCGGGATCCACGCTTGAGGGTGGTGCCGGCACAGGATGCCGATGAACGCGCGAGGCTGGTGGACGTCGATTTGTTCGTTCGGTGGTGGTATGCCTCCGGGTCGGGGCTCGTGATGCGGGCGGAGGTCGACTTCGGCTTGGACGGTCTCGATATCCTGTGTTGGATGTAGGAGGCCTCGAGGCTGAATCGCTCGGATCTAACTCACTGGAAACACCTTCCCAAGAATCGTCTGACTGGTTAGATACTTCGTTACTGCCAGCGGGTGAGACGTGGACGCCGGTACCTGAACTTCCTTCGTCGGTAAACGAATTGGATCGAGAAGCAGACCGTGAACTGGTCGTTGGACTTGTATGGTCGATCTGGGAGGAGCGTGTCAGCAATTGTCATTTGTGCGAGGCTCTGTCGATTGGGGAGAGTTGCATAGCTGGCCTCACCACATTGTGCCGCAATGTGTGAGGCCCGAATGAGGGGTAATCTTACAGTGATCGTCGTGCTGCTTGGACAGAAACGTTAGCCAGGATCCAGCGTTTGCGACAATGCACAGAGGAGAGATTGTGGACTCACGTCATCGGAAATGATTGTGTTCAAGGAATTTCTCGCTCACGACAATTCTGCCAGAGAAAAGTCGGAGCTTGAAAGGTTCCCTTGGGTGACTGGGATGGGGTGGAGGGCGACCGCCCTAGATGTTCGCAAGGCCAAAACCTGCGAAGCCGCCTGACTGTGGCGGATGCGTGCTACTTGCTAGTGAGAGTGTGTATGGTGGATTGGTGTCGCTGGCAGAGCAAGGAGTTCCTCGAGGAGCTCGTTGCAGTGTTGATGCTAGTTGCAGCGGTCGTTGTTGATGTCGGTTTTCGAGCGGGCGAAGGCTCGGGACGGAGCGAGGTCTGTGGACGGCGAGTGAAGTGTGGACTAGACGTCGCGCGAGATTGTCGATTTCGCGAAGACAAGTATTGCTGTTCGAAAGGCGATGGGCGATTCACACGGTGCGTATGTTTCTGTTCGTTTCTCGCGGGTGGTGGTGGTGGTGGTGGTGCTGCTGCTGCTAGAGAGGCAGTGTCGATGTTTGGGTTGGAGCAGAGGGAGAGAGAGGAGGTGCGGTGCGGTGCGGTGCGGTGCAGTCAGTGCCGGTTCAGCTGCGAGGGCCGAAAAAGCAGGGCGAGGGGTAGTCGCGCTAAAATATTGGGAGTTCAAGGTCAGCAAGTGAAGTGGTACAGGCAGGCGTGTCCACCAGTTCTGTGTGAGTGGTCGGGCTGCGACAGGCACAAGCAAGCACCAGAACACTCAATACTCCAAGAAATCATTTATCCACCAGAATTTAATAATTCTTCACCTCCGCACCCACGCACCCACTCACGCACGCACTACGCACGTCCGAATGGGTACATCCCTCCCCCTCCGTCTGCCTCTCCCTCACGCTCCGGCGCCAGAGGGGGATCGCCTGCATCACGAAAGCACGGGAGCTGCCACGACGGGCCCAAGGAGCAGCCCGTGGCAGGGACACCAAACATCGCTCAGATGATCGACTTGCCCACAAAGCCCCCTCCGCAGGCATGATGCTGAAAATGAAAGGGGGGGAGACGAACGTACCTGGGCCTATTCGCGGTCGAGAAGTGGCCTATTCGGGTCGAGGGGCTCCTGAAACTCCTGGGATGGGCTCGAGGGCTGCCTTTCTAGAAGGGGGCGGCTGTCAGGGAGGCCCGTCCAGATTCGCGACAGGTTCGTAACGTGTCCCGGCAATCCTCTCGTGCTGCAGGCTGTCTGTCAGATTGACGACGTCGATGCCGTGGCCGCAGCGGTGATTGATTGGGAATTGGGCAATTGGGACGAGATTGGGATCTGGTGCGGTGCAGATGCGGATGCGAGCGACCGAGGCAAGGGGATGGATGGATGGATGTTTGTGTGGTGGGTGCTTATATTGCAGGTGAGCGGGCGCGTTGGGCCTGGATGAGAGCAATGTTGACTATTGACGTCGACTCCGGATGGCAAACTTTGGGCGCACGCGGAGCTTGGATGAGTCTGTTGATGTGGGCCTGCTCGTCCCTATTCGCTGCCCTGTTCTCCCAATCGATGCTGCAGGCGTGATAGGCGCAATGCCAGACGGCGGGTAAGCTTTCCTTTTCTCCTACTCCCCACTTCCTGGGAGGGCGAAGAAGAATAAAAATATGTGATAATCAAATATCAAGAGACGAAAAGTCAGGTTTGGTTTGTGGAAGCAATGTTCTGTGCTCAACGGTACAGCTTTGTCTTGTGACCCCTCTGCTTGTGGCGATGCTTTGGTGAGTGGTGCATGTTCAAGTCTCGCAGGTTCGCCTAGCCTATGACCAGTGAGTTGTAGCACAGCAAATCGTGCGGCGGCTGCCTGTGTTTTGTACGAGCGAGATGGGATGGGATGGGATGGTTGCTTTGGTACTCGGCGGATCGCTTGCTGTCATGTGTCTGCCT
>Ga0302140_10009208_pt1 | contig 12265 bp, 8 predicted proteins | sample I_Bog_E1_1_FD_202095 | JGI IMG/M metagenome (GOLD analysis project Ga0302140, IMG submission 202095) | Peat permafrost microbial communities from Stordalen Mire near Abisko, Sweden - I_Bog_E1_1 | ecosystem: Environmental > Terrestrial > Soil > Wetlands > Peat | place: Sweden: Abisko, Stordalen...
CCGACGGCGATATCGGGCATATCAATGATTTTATAATGGACGATAAAACGTGGAAAATTAAATTCATCGTGGTTGACACGCACAATTGGTTTGGTGGGAAAAAAGTGCTGATCGGTGTCGCCCACATCAGCAAAATTGAATGGAGTGAGAACAAAATATTTTTGGATATACCTGCTGCAGCTATTGAAAACAGCGAGCCCTTTAAAGAGGCTGACTACCTGCACATGCAATTATTGAAACCATGAAAAACAAAACAATAATGCAGGAGCTTTATGCTGAACTGGTAAAGCTGCAAAAGAAAGTGATTTCTTCAAATCTTAAACTACTGGTCATTTTGGAAGGCAGGGATGCCGCCGGCTAAAGACGGAACAATAAAAAGGATTATTAAACACCTGAGCCCACGTGAAACCAGGGTTGTGGCGCTGGGAAAGCCTTCAGACTTGCAGGAGCGTGAATGGTATTTTCAACGGTACACACAACACTTGCCGGTCTCCGCTGAGTTTGTGATCTTCAACAGGAGTTGGTACAATAGGGCCGGTGTTGAAAAAGTAATGGGCTTTTGTACCGGCAAACAATACAAGTCTTTTTTTAAGGAAGTAGAATTATTTGAGCAGATGCTGGCGGATGCCGGTTTTATTATTTTAAAATACTATCTCGATATCAGCAAAGACGAGCAGGAAAAAAGGCTGGAGGACCGTGTAAAAGACCCCCTGAAACAGTGGAAGACCAGCCCCATTGACAAGGAAGCCGGCAAATACTGGAAAGAATATTCCAATGCGCGGGATGAAATGCTGCTGAAAACAAATTTTGAATACGCACCCTGGTTTGTGGTAAGCGCTGATCACAAAGAACAAACTCATATTGACCTGATTACCCACCTGTTGAAACGGATGGACTACGATAGCAAAGATGAACATTCGCTATCGCACGAATGCGACCTGGTATACCCGGCTTCCCCGGAAAACATAAAACTGAGGTTGTTTTAACGAACGAAAATATTTTCGGGGCTGCTAAATTAAACGACGAATGCGACTAAAAATATTGAAAATGAATGCCGAAATGATGCAGGAATTTTTGTGACTATTCACAATATTTTACTTAGATCTATTAAGAAATCGCGTTTTATTTTGTTTCAGCCCGAAAAGAAACATGCCTCTTTGCTTCTTTATTCGAAGTGTGCGCTGAGCCATTAGTTAGTGAAAACGTAAGAAGGCTGGAAGCCATGCAGCGCGCAGATAAAAATATTGAAGATATGCTTGACAATCTCAGCCACAAATTTCATCGCTTACGCCAGAGTTCAATTGATGAGGAATTGTTTGACGTAGTTTCGGGTTTTGAGGCGTTAAAAGTAAAGCTGAAATAACAAAAAATATAAATGAAAAAGCAAACGGTTAATACAGACAGACTATATGGTTTTTTACCTTCCAACGTGGAAGGAATGGAAGACCTTGCCAAACTTGCCCTTGATATGCGCTGGTCGTGGAACCATTCCGCCGATGATCTGTGGCAGCAACTCGATCCCGAATTATGGGAACGCACGCACAATCCCTGGGTACTTTTGCAGACGATCAAACGCAGTCAACTCGAAACTAAATTGGAGGATCCCGTTATTCGTGAAAAAATAAAATCATTACTCGCATCCAAGACGCTTGCAAGTTCAGATCTTGCGTGGTTTAAGAAAAATCATCCTAATGCGATGCTTACCTGTGTCGCTTATTTTAGTATGGAGTTTATGCTTAGCGAAGCATTGCCTATTTATGTTGGCGGATTGGGCAATGTTGCCGGCGACCAATTGAAATCTGCCAGTGACCTTGGTGTTCCCGTTGTGGCTATCGGGCTGCTTTACCAACAAGGTTATTTCCGGCAGGAAATTGATCAATATGGCACACAACAGGCAATATTCCCTTATAATGACCCGGGCCAATTGCCTATAACACCCTTGCGTTTGGCAAATGGCGATTGGCTTAGATTAAAAATATACTTAGCCGGAAACCCTGTTTGGCTGCGCACCTGGGAAGTGCAGGTTGGTAATGTGAAGCTTTATCTTATGGATAGCAATGATGCCGCTAATTTACCCGCGCACCGCGAAATTACCAATGAATTGTATGGCGGAGGTTCTGATCTGCGTATCCAGCAAGAAATTATATTGGGCATCGGTGGTTACAAACTGCTGCGGGCGCTCGATATTAAACCGGAAGTATGCCACATGAACGAAGGCCACGCGGCCTTTATGGTATTGGAACGCGCCAGTGATTTTATGAAAGAAACGGGCGTTTCGTTTGAAGTTGCGTTGGCCGTAACCCGCGCCGGCAATTTATTTACCACGCATACAGCTGTGGCTGCAGGGTTCGATTACTTCAATCCCGGATTGATGGAGCAATTTTTAGGCGAATATGCTAAAAACGAACTGGGTATAATATTTAACGACCTAATGGCCCTTGGCCGTACCTACCCCAATAACTATTCGGAAAGCTTTAACATGGCAAATCTTGCGATAAGGGGGAGCAGGGCGGTAAACGGCGTGAGCCGTTTGCACGGTGAGGTGAGCAGGCATCTCTTTGGCCCACTTTTCAAACGCTGGCCAACCGAAGAAGTACCGGTAGGTTCGGTTACCAATGGTGTGCATATGCCAAGCTGGGATTCTGAATTTGCCGATAACACCTGGACCGAAGCCTGTGGTAAAGATAGATGGAAAGGAAATTTGGAAACAATAGCGCAAGATATTTACAAATCGCCAGATGGAATACTTTGGCAATTGCGAAATAATTCCAGAAACAACCTGGTAAATTATACCCGTAAAAAACTTGAACAGCAACTAAAAGTCTCCGGTCAGCAACAGGGAATGACCGGGCTGGCGAAGCAGGTATTTGATCCCAACGTATTGACATTGGGCTTTGCACGCCGTTTTGTCCCCTATAAGCGGCCCGATCTTTTGTTGCATGACGAGCAAAGGTTTATCCGCATTCTCACCAATCACGAGCATCCTGTACAATTGGTTATTGCCGGCAAATCGCCTCCCTTTGATGAACCCGGGAAGTCATTGATCAGGCAATGGATACAATTCATTCAAAAAAATGATCTGTACGCGCATGTCGTTTTTTTGAGCGACTATGATATGTCATTGTCTGCGCAATTGGTCCAGGGAGTGGACGTATGGCTCAATACGCCGAGGCGCCCGTGGGAAGCCTGTGGGACAAGCGGCATGAAAGTACTGGTAAACGGCGGCCTCAATTTATCGGAGCTGGATGGCTGGTGGGCCGAGGCTTATACCCCCGAAGTAGGCTGGGCCCTGGGCGATGGAAAAGAGCATGGCGAAGACCCCGCCTGGGATGCCGCAGAAGCGGAAGCCCTATATGACCTGCTGGAAAAACAAGTTATCCCTGAATTTTATGATCGCGACCAAAACGGAACGCCCGTGCGCTGGATAGAACGGATGCGCAAAAGCATGGCGACATTAACACCTCAATTTTCAGCAAATCGCACTGTGCGCGAATATACAGAACAACGTTATCTGCCCGCAGCCGAAAATTACTTACAACGGGCGGCAGAAAAAGGCTCAGCAGGCGTTAGAATTATCGATATACGACATCAACTGACTGACAATTGGGATAAAATTAAATTCGGAGAAATACAAAAAGACGCTGTAAAAGATGGCTATTCGTTTCATGTTACCATCGGGCTTAATGGGGTAAACCCGACTACGGTTGCCGTTGAATTTTATGCGGATGGAATCAATGGCGAAGTGATTGAAAAGATAAAATTGCAACCCGACGCCGGGGAAAATGCTGGTGGCGAAACTATTTATCGTGGACAGGTTATAACCAAAAGGCCTGCAAGTGATTTCACAGCCCGTCTCATCCCTGAATATGAAGGCATTGCGGTACCACTTGAAGATGGGCATATCCTTTGGCAGCGGTGATAGCCCTAATTGTGACAGGATAAAAACTAAAAGCGCGATTTTTTCTGATCTAACCTTAGTTTTCCTCACAGCTTTCTTGCACTACTTTATCGGTGAGGGTGTATTAGCACATTACTTTTAAATCTGCTAATACATCCTTTACCTTTTGTATTCGACAGAATTAGCTTTTTGTGAACATTTTAATTAAATGCATTAACGATATCAACAAAATCGCGCGCTTTTAATGATGCACCACCTATAAGGCCGCCGTCAATATCTTGCTGCGAAAAGAGTTCAGCTGCATTTTTTGGATTGCAGCTGCCGCCATATAAAATGGTCGTTTTATCCGCTACGTAATTACTATACCAGCCGGATACCTGCTTGCGGATAAATTGGTGTATTTCCTGCGCCTGGGCTGCCGTAGCGGTAATTCCTGTTCCTATGGCCCAAATGGGTTCGTAGGCAATGATCAAATTTCCAAACTGTGTTTTATCCAGGTGAAACAGACCATCAGTGAGTTGCTTTTCCAGTACGTTATATTGCTGGCCGCCTTCCCGCTCCTTTTTGGTTTCGCCGACACAACAAATAATTTTAAGGGTGTTTAAAATTGCTGTATCGATCTTTTTTGCAATCAGTTCATTGGTTTCATTGAAATAAAGCCTGCGTTCCGAATGGCCAAGTATAACGTATTCAGCGCCTGTTGACCTGACCATTTTTGCTGATACTTCCCCGGTAAAAGCGCCCGATTCTTCGTGATGAATATTTTGGGCGCCAATTGCCATTTCGGGATGGTTTTTTGAGCGTTCGGCCAGCGCATGTAAATGAATAAAAGGAGGGCAAACAATAATCTGCTGCTCATCGGTTACCTCATCCTTTATCAGCCTTATAACTTCGGAAAACAAAGCCAGGCCTCCGGCATAATCTTCGTTCATTTTCCAGTTGGCTACTATAACCTTCTTTCTCATCGTTTGCTTATTTATTGGCGATCAACTATTGCCCTGGCCGGATTTTTCGACTTCCATATTATATTCACCGCGACGCGCGGCGACATTACAAATGGCACGGTGAAATAATGCCTGCTGGGCTGCCGCAACGTTCGCTTCATCACCCTTCCAAATCTCCAGGGCAGGTTGCTGAATAGCGCGTGCAAAAGAAAAGGAAACGCCCCAGGGCAGCCGGGATTTGAACCGCGCATTCATCGCATTCAACCTGGCTGTTGCCATTTCGGGGGGTTGGCCGCCGGATAAGAAAGCAACACCAGGTACGGCAGCCGGGACGTTCCGCAGCAAGCATTTTATAGTGGCATCTGCTACTTCATCTACCGATTCCTGTACTTTGCAGGATAAACCCGGAAGAACCATATTGGGTTTTAGCATTATTCCTTCCAGCATTACGTTTTGCAGATGCAGTTCTTTAAAAACGGCCCGCAAAGTTTCTTCGGTTACATCAAAGCATTGGTGTATCGTGTGGTCGCCAACCATCAGTACCTCCGGTTCAACAACAGGTACCAGTCCGGCTTCCTGGCATAAAGCGGCATACCGCGCCAATGCCTGGGCATTAGCCGAAATGCAGCCGCGGGTGGGTAAACTATCGTCGGTGGCGATAACACCGCGCCATTTAGCAAAACGGGCTCCCATCTGCGCATATTCCTTTAGCCGGTCGCGTAATCCGTCCAGGCCTTCAGTCACTTTCTCAAAGGGATGGCCTGCCAGGTCTTTTGCGCCAATATCAACCTTTATGCCCGGTATAATGCCTGCATCGATAATTGCTTTAATAAACGATGTGCCGTCTGTTTTTCGCTGACGGATAGTTTCATCATAAAGGATAAAACCATTTATGCAGCTATTAAGGTTGGGGGTGGTTATGATCAATTCCCGGTAGGCTCGCCGGTATTCCTCTGTTTGAGGAATACCAACTGCCGCAAACCGTTTATTGCAGGTTTTATTGCTCTCATCCATGGCCAGCAACCCTTTATCTCCAGCCACCAGTGTTTTTGCCGTACCGATCAGTTCCTGCTCATTCATTCGGTAACGCCCCATTTCCAATTGCGGATCTCCGGCATATCTTCGCCGTGTTGGTCGATATAGTTTTTGTGAGCGATCAGCTTATCCTGCATCATTTGCTTTAGGTAAGTCCCTTTTGAGCCAAGGCCAGGCAAGCGGTCAACTACATCCTGCACCAGGTGAAACCTGTCCAGATCATTTTGCACCCGCATGTCAAATGCGGTGGTAATGGTGCCTTCTTCTTTGTAACCCCGCACATGCAGGTTGTGGTTTGCGCGACGGTAGGTTAAACGGTGCACCAACCATGGATAGCCGTGAAAGCCGAAAATGATGTGTTTATCCTTCGTGAATAATGAATCGTAATCCAAATCGCTTAAACCGTGAGGGTGTTCACTAGAGGACTGCAGTTTCATCAAATCAACCACGTTTACGACCCTTATTTTAAGCTGTGGCAGGTATTGGCGTAAAATGGAAACAGCGGCCAAAACTTCCAACGTCGGTGTGTCGCCGCAGCAAGCCATCACCACGTCTGGTTCTGATCCCTGGTCATTACTTGCCCATTGCCAGATGCCGATGCCTTCAGTACAATGGACAACCGCCTCTTCCATCGTTAGCCATTGCGGCAAGGCGTGTTTTCCAGCAACTACCACATTTACATAGTGACGGCTGCGTAAACAATGGTCAAATACCGAGAGTAAACAGTTTGCGTCGGCAGGAAGATAGACCCTGACGATATCCGCTTTCTTATTGATGACGTGATCAAGAAAACCAGGGTCCTGGTGTGTAAAGCCATTATGGTCCTGCTGCCATACGTGCGAGGCAAGCAGGTAGTTTAACGAGGCGATATTTCTGCGCCATGGCAATTCCCTGGTGACCTTTAGCCATTTTGCATGCTGACTAAACATCGAGTCGACAATACGGACAAAGGCCTCGTAGCAATTGAAGTAGCCATGTCGTCCGGTTAACAGGTATCCCTCCAGCCAACCTTCGCATTGGTGCTCACTTAACTGCGAATCCAACACACGGCCAGCCGGTGCCAGGAACTCGTCTTTTTTTGTTGCCCTGGCATCCCATTGACGATTGGTCACCTCAAACACACTTCCTAATAAATTAGATATGGTCTCATCCGGCCCGAATGTGCGGAAATTACTACGATTAAACCGGGTCACATCACGAAGGAAAACGCCTAACACCATGGTGTCCTGTCCGTCTACCGCGCCAGGCGACGGTACATTAACAGCGTATTCGCGGAAATCAGGCATACGCAAATCGCGCAGCAATATCCCGCCATTTGCATGCGGATTTGCGCCCATGCGCCGGTCGCCTTTCGGCGTCAGTTCTGCCAGCTCGTCGATCAGCCGTCCATTGTCGTCAAATAGTTCTTCAGCTTTATAACTCTTCATCCAGTTTTCAAGCAATTGCACGTGGTCCGGGTGATCTGCATCTACCAGTATCGGTACCTGGTGCGCCCTGAACGTGCCTTCAATCTGCAGGCCATCAACTTCCACCGGACCGGTCCATCCTTTGGGAGATCTTAGCACGATCATTGGCCAGCGCGGCCTTGTAGTATCGTTATTGTGCCGGGCATTATTTTGAATATCCCTGATCTCTTCAATAACAGTTTCCATGGTTGAAGCCATCAACTGGTGCATTGTTTCCGGGTCGTCGCCTTCGACAAAATAGGGCGTCCAGCCGCAGCCTCTTATAAATTGTTCCAATTCCTCGTGCTCAATGCGGGCCAATATAGTAGGATTGCTGATCTTATATCCGTTAAGGTGCAATATCGGCAAAACAGCACCGTCGGTAATGGGGTCAAGGAATTTGTTGGATTGCCAGGAAGTCGCCAATGGCCCGGTTTCGGCCTCGCCATCGCCAACAACGCAGGCAACGATCAGGTCTGGATTGTCAAACGCAGCCCCGAAGGCATGACTCAGGGAATAACCCAATTCTCCACCTTCGTGGATCGAACCGGGAGTCGTTGGCGCTACATGGCTCGATATACCGCCGGGGAATGAAAATTGCTTGAATAACTTTTTTAGCCCGGCCTCATCCTGGGTTACGTTTGGATAAACTTCGGTCCAGGTGCCTTCCAGATAAACATTACCCACAATTGCCGGCCCCCCATGGCCCGGCCCCGCAACGTAAAACATGTTGAGGTCGTACTTTTTTATCACCCGGTTCAAATGCACGTATATAAAATTCTGACCCGGCGTAGTACCCCAATGTCCAACTACCAGGGGCTTAACGTGTGATAATTTGAGCGGCTCTTTCAGCAGCGGATTATCATAAAGGTAAATCTGCCCAACGGAAAGGTAATTCGCGGCCCGCCAGTATGCGTTCATTTTCATTATCAACTCTGGTGATAACGTTTCAGCCTCAGTGCTGATCATTTCTATACCCATTGTATTTATTTATTAAAGTATCTTAAGTTGTGTAAATCAAGGTTCCCATCAATCGTTTTGTGGTAAGATTTTGCTGAGCAAAGACTCTGGCAGGCCCAGGCCAAAGCTTTGCAACTTTCGGGCAGTCGAGGTAAAATCAATATGGTGAATGGCCTTCATTCCGAAGTCGTTGGCAATGCTTACAAACAAAGCCTGGTCATCCATAAACAAAATGTTTTCCGCTGGCACCTGCGCAATATCCAATGCGAGCCTGAAAATATCAGGATCCGGTTTACGCAAATGCACAAAGCTCGAGGAAATAAAAAAATCAGCCAATTGATTAAGTCCAAATTTTTGTATCCTAAACTCATTCAGTTCTCTCGCTTCATTACTCACCACACCTACTTTTAAGCCGTATAATTTTTTTATGGCAGCAATAAGTGCGATCATATTGGTAAAAGGAAGAGACTGCTCAAACATAAAATCCTTGAATTGATCATGGCTAAAAGTGCGCTCTCGATAGAAGACCACCATATCCAAATACTTTTCCAGGCTTAGCTTTCCTTCTTCATAAACCTCAAACACCATATGGTGCCGCTTCTCCATGGCAAGATGGTCAACTTTAAAAAGCACCGCTGCTCGTTTTCGTGATTCCCGGTCCCATCCATCAGTAAGAAGCACACCGCCGACATCAAGGAACAGCGTGGTGATTTTGTTGGCTTTTTTCATTCGTGTTTTACAAATCCTTGCCACCACAACGGTTTGCATTTAAAAAATGAAACCGGATAGAGCGGCCTGATAACCGCTTTCATTTAAGCAGATTGCAGCTTTTTATTCTTTTGGCGGAGATATTTTATTTAATTGGCGCCTTAATTTATTCCAACTAATAGTCTCCGGATTTCGCGGAGCAACTCAATGTAACAAAGGTGGTGACGAGTTTGCCGCAGATCATTGCATAACTCTGCATATAAGTTACATGTTTCACACATTAGGAAACCCTTCGGGAGACAACAAATGAAATTAAAGTGATTTTGTTATCGAAAACATTTTAACACGAAACCACAATAAATATATTGGCTATATCCCATCAAATCGTATGCTGTTGTTTATAGGCATTATAAATAACAAAAAGTGACGAGGGTCACAAAACTATTGATTTCCTGCTTGTTCTGTAATCATAACGGTTTATAGGCAGCCGTTTTTAAAAGCTCATAAAATCGATTGATAATCTATAGATATTCCCTTTAACATATGAAACTTTACATAAAAAATATGGTATGCATTCGATGCAAAATGATTGTCAAACAGGTTTTAGAAAACCTGGATATTGATTATTTATCCGTTGAATTGGGCGAGGTCCAAATCGCTCAAAGTCTGTCAACGCTCCGTTTACTGGATTTTGGGAAATCATTATCGCCGTATGGCCTCGAATTGCTTGATGACAGCAAAAGCATCCTGGTTGAAAGAATAAAAAAAGTGATAGTAGAGGCAGTCCATTACGAAGATGAGCCACTAAAAATAAACTTCTCCAATCACCTTAGCGAAAAGCTGAACCATGCTTATACATACATGGCCAATTTGTTTTCGGCGGTGGAAGGAACTACAATTGAACACTATATTATTATGCATAAAATCGAAAGAGTGAAAGAACTGCTGGTTTACGATGAGCTTTCCTTGACTGAAATATCTTATAATTTGCATTACAGCAGTGTAGCACATATGTGTAATCAATTTAAAAAGGTTACCGGATTGACGCCATCGACTTTTAAAACCTTTAAATCGAACAGGCAATTAGGGCTAGTCAACCCATAAATAAGGTGTTTTAAAACGCATTAAACATTATATTGAATATAAAAGCCAGTTTCCCTTTGCCGGGATCATGAAACGTCTGCAAGGCGCTTCGCAAATCGGGCGATGTTGGTGTCCAATAGGCCAGGGGGCAAACAACTAGTCAATCGGACAAGGCATTATTTGTCCAATTGATTTGAAATTTGCTTCAAAAAAGTATTGTTTGACGATGATTAGCCCGCTCCACAAATCGCGTTATGCCGACTCTAATCAAATTGGAAAATGCAACTGTGAAGTTAAACGATAAAATTTTAGTGATGTTGGTAAAATCTGTACCTTTGAACGATAAGATTTGCAATTAGTCTATATTAAAAAAGTGGTGAGTATTTCGGTGAGTAAGAAATCAAATCCACGTAAGGTATTGAAATTCAATTTCGTTTAGCTGGGGTTCGAATCCCTAACTCTCCGCCTTCGCCCGCCGAAGCTTTAGCGAAGGCGGGCTTTTTGTTCTTAATATTTTTCTGTCCCTGAGATTTGGAGCGGGCTTCGGCGGACGAAGTCCGCTTTCTTACAGGAAGTTTTTATCCTTGAGCTGCAGGGCGGTAAGCACTATGTTGGTTGTACCGTAAATCTCAAAGAAAGAAGTCAATAAGTAATCATTCGCGAGAGTTTGCTATATGCGCCTTGTACATGATTTTGCGCCTATGTACGATTCATTACTACAGGGCTGCAGTTTCACTTTACTATTCTTGATTTTCCGTTGTTGTCAAAAATTATTACCTTACTGACGTTATCATTCACTTCAATAAATCTTGCAGATTGCGATAAAAAGGACGACCCATAATAAAATTCCTGCTTTTCAACTTTTTTGTTTTTGTATATAATTAAGGCGTAAGCATCACTCGGATTAACAGCGACGCTTTCCGATACCTTGTTCCATTTGAAAACTTTCAGGGAGTCTTTATGCTGGCTGGCCGCCAGCAACAGGTTTCCTTTGGTATCTCTGAATTTTACCAATGCCTTGGCATCTCCGGGGATGTATATGCCGCTTTCCAAAATACTCAGGGCTTTAAAATTTCCTTTGCCGTCGCCTTTTAATAACAGACCGTTCAAGGCATCATAACGCCCTATTGAGACTTCTGTGCCATAGTCGTTGCCGGTAATCACCACATCAAGGTTCCCGTCCCCGTCATAGTCGCCCACCTCCATACCATTCAAAACTGAGAACTGCGCTTCTACAGGCAACGGAACAAGGGTGAATTTGCCATTGCCGTCGTTCCGCAAAAAACAAGACTTTAACAAGTTGGATTTGAGTCTTAGTGCTCCCTTTCTTTGTTCAGGTGATAGTATATCGTCCATTGTCGCCACGGCGAAGGACTTATAATCGGGGAATTTTATTTTTAAACGTATCATTTGTTTTATGAGGTCATCCCTGCCCTGTACTGGAAATTCTTTTTTTTCGCCGTTTTGGTCCAACAGAAAAATAGAAGGAATCGCATCGTATTGCCCGTTAAGCTCGAAATCTCCGGCTGTTATATATACAGGGTATCGATCAGAGGCCTGGAACAGGCTATTCTGTCCAACATTCCCCACAATATAGTCCGTGCGACCGGTATGCCTGAAATCACCGGCCACGATCGAATTCCACCAGCCAAATTTATCGCTGATGCCGGATTTTGCCGTTATATTTACAAACTTGCCGTGTTCATTTTTCAGGAAAGTGACGGGCATCCATTCACCTGCCAATATAAGATCCGGCCAGCCGTCATTATCAAAATCGGTAAATAACGCGTCGCTGACCATCCCGATGTTCTTCAATGCCGGCGCTACCTCTTCGGTCACGTCGGTAAACTTTACATGCCCATTTTTACTATCGTTTCTCAATATAACACTCGATACCGGCTTGGGGTAACTCCCGGGTTCAACCCTGCCCGACACAAATAAATCCAGCTTGCCATCTTTATTGTAATCACAGGCCCTTATGCATAACTTGCTCGTAAAATTTTTTGGCAAAGCATCCGGGGCCAGCGTAAAGTTTCCATGACCATCGTTTAGGTAAAGCCTGTCCTGGTACGAAGGAGAATTCGGCGCATACTGGTATCCGCCGCTTGCTATATAAAGATCCGGCTTACCGTCGCCATTCGCGTCAAAAAGCAATAACCCCTCATCTGTAAAGTCAACCGACGCATCGCTTG
>Ga0302140_10009209_pt1 | contig 12265 bp, 8 predicted proteins | sample I_Bog_E1_1_FD_202095 | JGI IMG/M metagenome (GOLD analysis project Ga0302140, IMG submission 202095) | Peat permafrost microbial communities from Stordalen Mire near Abisko, Sweden - I_Bog_E1_1 | ecosystem: Environmental > Terrestrial > Soil > Wetlands > Peat | place: Sweden: Abisko, Stordalen...
GACGGGCCAGTTCTTCTCCGAGTTCATCGCCTCTACCATCCTCATGTTCTGCATCTACGCGCTACAGGATAATGGGAATCTGGGCGCGCAAAACCTGACCCCATTGATGTTGTTTTTCGTGATCTTCGGTATTGGTGCCTGTTTTGGTTGGGAGACGGGATATGCTATTAATTTGGCTCGAGATTTCGGTATGCTCTTTCGTAGTCTGTGGAATAAGGGCCAGGGCTAACAGGAAATAGGCCCGAGACTCATGTCTTACATGCTAGGCTACGGCCACGAGGTGTGGAGTGCCGGTAACTACTACTTTTGGATCCCGATGGTGGCACCGTTCTTCGGGTGCACGTTTGGCGGATGGCTATACGACATGTTCATCTTCACAGGTAGTTATGCCTCCCCTTGCTACTGTATCCTCCTTTATTTGCGAAAAGAACTGGGTACTAACTGGTGCATTCTAGGTGAGAGTCCAATCAATACACCTTGGATGGGGTGGAAAAGGATTCTCAAACCGGGAAGTGGCAAAAGTAAGCGGAGTGAGAGCCATGTTTGAATGGGATCTTCAATGAGGGTTTGAGATTCAAGAGATTACGACTAGATATCGTAGAGGTGTTGCAAGGATGTTACCAGCAGAGGTAGACGGAGTTTGCGAAGCAGAGTGACCGAATTCTGGGTGAGATTTGAAGCTAGGGAGAGAAGAGTGAAGAATATGAGTTGAAGATCAATGATCAATGCTATGAAAAGCTTCTACGGCGCGTGGCATTAGGTGCACCCCTTCGAGCTAGAGATGCCCGTTTAAAATTTGAGAGATCTTGCAAGGAGGGATCGCACATAATTCGGTACTTTTATAAACTCACGATTCCTGGTTTATGGAGTCCAAGGTCCTTCAAAACTCATAGTTTGAAAGAAAGAAGTAGAGAAGGGTATGTATGTACAGAATGCTTTGAAACATCAACAATCATCCACTCCAGCGACTTATACTACAGACTTTCAAATGATCAGAGTGGCATTCACATGAAGATCGCACGAGCTGGATCCAACAGAGAACGTATAGGTGCCACTAGCAATTACCCACTTCTGAGCATCCAGTCCCAGCAGCTCACATCACGACGGCGCAGGGTGAAAGAAACATCTGCAGTTTGACCTGCTGTGATGTTGACCTTCTCAAATCCTCTGAGAATGCGAACTGGCTGATCTGCTTCATCTGGGAAGCTGAGGTACAATTGCGCAACCTCAGCACCCCTGAGCGAGCCAGTGTTCTGCACAGTGGTATTTACCGAAATTACCTCGTCGAACAGATCGACTTGACCGCCGAGACCGAGTTGTCCGGTGGGGTATGTGGAAGCCAGAGCAGAGCTATTGGTGATAGTTGCAGTGACATCGTCGTAGCTGAACGTGGTGTAGGACAGCCCGTGTCCGAATGGAAATCGGGGCTCAATGTCGTGCTTGTCGAACCAACAGTAATCGACATAAACGCCTTCTGAGAAGGGGCATTCGAGCTCCTTGCATACAGAGGCAGGATACTCTGAAGCATTCTTGGCAATGGTGTGGATAAGCTTTCCGCTTGGGTTTACATCGCCGTAAAGAACATCAGCAATAGCGTTTCCAGATTCCTGACCAAGGAGGCCGGAGTATATAACAGCAGTGATTTTCTCATTCTCAATCCATGCCTCAAGAACACGCGGGCCTGAGACATTGACTACCACGATAGTATTGTTGCAGTTTCCCGGCCACGGTAAGGATAAGATTGTCCTGGTCAGTGTTGGAAAGTTCGCTTCGATCAGCACCCTCACCGGACCACGAGTTGATGAAGACGAGGCAGACGGCTGATTGTGAGGCGTATTCGGTCAAAGAAGGGGAAACACCGGCCCCGCCTCCAATTCCGAAGGTTTGGCCTCCGCTGGAGCCGGAGTAGGCTGGTATTGTTAGTCATTTCTTCCCGTAATGGGAACGTGGGACCCGCTTACTGTTGTTCATGATCCACCAAATCATGGAGTCGTCGTCCATAGCAAGCTGCGTGAGAGATTGGAAGGGTGTAACAAGATGAGGAAGCGACAGTTGACCAGAACCTCCACCACTGACAGGATGTCCTTGAAAGATATCGGCATCTGTACCTTGCACACTCCATCCAAAGTTCGGACCTGACGAATAGTTGTTAGCGCCAGTGAAACCTCCTGGGGGTGATTGAGACTTACCAGCCATGGCAGGGCCAGCATGAGCGCCGTACAGAGAAATTGAATGAGGCCTGTTCAGAGAAAGACCTCCACCGTTGGTGTTGTCGTTCTTCAGAAGAGCAATGGCATCACCACCAATCTTTAGGATGAGCGAGCTGTGATTTCCACGCACATTGCGGTAAGTGTCGTAGTCGGTAGCTGCCGGCATGTCCGATGTATCGAAGCCGACAAAATAGTACGGCAAATACGGAACGAATTGCCATATCATCCAGCCGTGCTTAGCTTAAGCTACTATTGTTGATACTAGTAGAGAGAGTTTCCTGCGTCCACTGTCCGTCGTAGTAGGGAGAATAGTCGAGGCCAGCATTGGCAGAATCGTAGCTGCTGAATTGTGCAGATTCGTCGAGGTAAACAAAGCCAGGAAAGTGAAGTTCTTCCTTCAGCTTTCCACTTAATAGCTCGTTATTCTCGCAAGAATGGGTATCATTCACACGAGGCATGGCGCACATGACTGCCATAGCGCCAACGTTGATGGCATCTCCCTAAGGCCACATATACACTTCGTGGAGGGTTTCGTCAATTGCATTTGAAGAGTAGACGGAGCTGGAAGAGCCCATGCCTCCAGTCCTATTGCTTCCCTGCTCGTATAAGAGGAAATGACACGCCTGTGATCACTCTAGCAGCATTTTGTGCCTTGACTCCAGTGGAAGCTGCCACACCGGCCAGGAAAGGATCCGGAGAAAACGCTTTACTCTATTGGCCACCTAATGCATCCATTATTAGCTCTGGTCCTGCCATCATTATCATTATTGTATGCCTTCTGGTACACGGCCAAGCGGACCAAGCAATGCTCCATCAACAGCGTTGTGACCAGTAGCAAAATATTCCTCCCCAACAGCTTGAAACTGAGCTGCTATCGAATCTCGGTCCTAAGTCATTGTATTGGCATTGCCGATGGGAAAGCCCGATACAAAAATATAGAAGTTGAGACCCAAGACACCATCCGTGTTCGTATAGGCGGACCAAGAGTCATTGTCACTTATGAAACTGGATGCCTTCACAATCGCAATCTTTTGTGTGTTGTTTAAGGGAGCAACAAATGCTTTTGCGGTCTCGTAGGCATCGGCTGCGATACCAAGGTCGACTGACGCGGTGTTAGAACGCACTCCAGACCAGGATGTGAAAAAGACTTACGATAACCGCTGTCAAGAAACGCGGTGATAGTAGATGAGTCGGTAGTATTGGTTGGGTTGCTTGCAGCCGATCCTCTGGGAATCAGCGTGAGCGTCGGGGGTACGCTTACTGCTTTGGAAGCCCTCATAATGAAACAGTGTCTGAAATGAATGTAGAAAATTCAACGAGTGTTTCGGTGATAGAGGATCTGATGAGAACGGCCGAAAAAAGAATTATATATCTACCTCGTAGTTTTTAGGTACATCACCTAAGCACGTCGTGCTCTACTATGTTTAGAACTTCATCCCACCGCCCCCCCACCGACCCTTATATTTCGTTAGCCTATAGGGCTGATTTGCAAGGACAGCCTTTCATGTAGAGTGTTTTGGTCCCCGCCACGGGGCAGTAGTCTTTAACATTCTAAGACCGAGTGACAGTTGCTTCCATGATTAGGAAAATAGCATTTGCTGAATGCTGAAAGTCTGAATCGTGTTCAAAGAAGTCTTTAGACCTCAAACAACATGATGCAATTGTCGCTCTATTCGAGTTGCAAAATGCAATGAATCCTTCAAAGCTTGCTTTTAAGTGGTAGACTAGCGAGGTTACGATCTCCATGACCATTGCCCTGCGAGTTGTGTAATCATTGTCATTCATTTCAAGCATTGAGCTGCATCCCCAAGCTTTCAACTCAGTGCCCGTGCAGATGTGCAACTACTTAATTTCTCCGACTCTCGTCAAAACTCCAGGATCTCATCAGAGACTTCTTGTGATGAAACCGGCAGATATGCGGGCTCGACCTTCGGCCCTGGGGGGTCTGGAGAGACCCCACTTAGATACCAATTGATCAACCATCTGAAATCAAAGCCCATAAGTGCAGTCCCTGCTCTCGTGCGAGAACGCGTGGTAGCTACCAGACAGATTTGAAAAGGATTGTTAACTCGTAAGCGACGATGTGGACATTGAGCGGATACAGCTGACGAAACGTCTTCGAAATGCAGATCATTTAGGCCCATACCGAACAGGAAGAATTGGTCAAAGCCACTCACCATATCAATACTGTTTCTTGACAATGGCCTTACAGCAGAACAAGACGAGGATATGGAAAAGGAGTGGGACTCTGGGACTCAAGTACCTAAGCGAGCCCCTTTTCAGGACGGCGACTATCGAGATCAATATTAACGCCAAAAGCTTCCAACACAGTTTGAACGAGAAAGCAATAGTACAAATGCGAAGGTGGAAAGTAAGAAGCTAGAGTTCAGAAGCTTTAAGAAAGCAATAGTGTAAAAGCTATGCGACACTCATCGCAACATTCCACCGCTCGACAGCCAAAGCAACCCAACCAGCAAGGGAAACTCACACGAGGGAAGTATGCAGTGGTGACGAATCTTATCTCATATAGACAGCCCATCTATTATACACACCCCCATCTCTCTTCCATTTTCTCTTTTGAATGCCTTCATCTACACCGAGTTGCGAACCAAATAAAAACAAGAAAAGAAGTCGAGTTCGTCGGGTATTCAGCGCCCGCCTAGTATCCCAAACATAGCATGCGCTCAAACAAACCGCCAAACAAAAGAAGCCCGCTAACCTGACCTGCTATGTACCCAAATCACCAAAGATACACCATTTACTGGGCGAGGAAGAAGAGGTAGAGATCACTCCTCCTCAGCCACGCTACCAACCAGCACGCTCGCCTTGCTGCTCTTCTTCCCGAGCGTCAGCCTGCTCAAGCGTTTTCTTACGCTACCCACTCGACTCCCCACACTCCCCTCGCGACTTAGCCCATCCTTGCTTCCCAAATCCCCCGCCGACTTGCCGCTCTTGCCTGTCTTGGGCCGCACTTCACTGCTGCTTCTACGTGTGGTGTTGAGATCGCTCTGCGTGATCCACTCGCTGCCGTCATCCTCGCCCTTGATCTCACGGCCTCTTCCTCGTCCAATGCTGCCCAGACTCCCGACTGCACCTCCGCCACCGAAGAACGACCTCCTGTTTTCTTTCGACCGAGAGCGTTCGCTGCCATCTTCTGAATTGCCTCTTCCGCGTCCGGACTTGCGGTTCCCGTTCCCGTTAACGAGCACTGCTTCCTTGGCCTCGTGCTCTTCTTTCGCGACGGGCTTTCTTTGCAAGAAGCTGAGGCGAGAGCGAGCGGTTCGGTGGCCTGGTGTGTCGAGGATGTCCGTTGCTTGGGTGGCGATGGTGCCGTTCGTGTTTGAATTCGGGAGGGTGCGCAGCATTTGGCTGTTCCGCAAGCTGCGGTCGCTGAGCACAGGAGAGGAGATAGCCCAGCTCGGAACGGGCGTTGGGTCGCGGACGGCTTGGGGAAATGTGAAGGATGCGAGTTCGGGGGCGAAGGTTGATTCGAAGTCTGCGAGAACATCGTCAATATCTGTTTCTTGAGGTGAAGAATAGGACGTACTCTGAGAGAGCTCCTCGACTGTCAAGGAGGAGCCAGCAAGGGCTGTCTTGGGCAGCTTCGACAACATCGTGAGACATCTCTTAATCATGACAGCGTGATCGATCAATGCAACCTTCAATGCGTTTTCAAGCGGACCAAGTTCCACCTCCTCAATCTCATCATCCGAAATCATCGTTGGCAAGAGCTCTCTATACCTCGCAACCGTCGTCTCTGAATTCGTCGCCACAGAAATGTTGAGAGCATCGACAAGAAGAGGTGCCATATCTTTCTCTCCTTCACTGACTTTCTTCTCGACAACAATCATCTCTGATGTCTTGCGGATGATTCGCTCGAGCGCAGTCTGAACGGGAGAGAGGTGCACCCTATCAACAGAGACGATTTCACTGCGTCGAAGAATTGTGGGAAATGGTTCCAGAGTCTTGTAAATGATCTTCTCGGCACTGTGTTCGTTGACCGGGCCAGAGGTGTTGCGTTTACTAGTCACGGAGAAGAGGTAAGGGTTCGTGGAGAGCAGGTAATCTCTCACCACTTGCGGTACCCTTGCGCGCTGGAAGACGTGATGCTCTAGTTCACGATGAGGTGACAATGCCGAGATCTGCAAAAATTGACCTTCAACATCCTCCACCTCACCACTCGTAACGATTTGCGCAGATGGATGCTGTTCTTGCATGCGATCTGTGAATTGCGTTGTTCGTTCAGTTGGCGAACCTTCGTAGACGAACTCCTTGTCTCGCAAAGATGGAGGAAAGCCCATGCCTTTGTACACAACACGGAAGTATTTCGGCACCAGCTTATCACTTTTCGAGATCGTCTCGTAGATGGTGGCAATAGCTCTCTGTGTCCTCGCCAGCTTGGGGAAGTCGTAGACATTATTCTGATATTGCTCCTGCAATTCTTGGTAAGCACTGAGGGCACTGCTCCACGCCTCTCCATCTTCGAAATGCTTGATGATGTCGAAGTAGATCTTCTCCTTCCGGTCGAATTGTGATTGGGCTGGGAATTCGGGGTCAAGGAGAGGAGGAACGATCTTTGTTGGATCCCAGTCGTAGAGGTCAGCGTGTAAGCGCAGAGCAAGGCCTGCTTCTGTGGGATTTCGTGCATCATCTTGGAGTTGTGCGAGTTGATGGACGTAACGGATGAAGATCTCCTCCTTCTGCATGTCACGCAGGAACTCCATGAGTCGTAAACGATGGATCATGTGCGAAGCTTCACCAGTGACATCCGTGCTGTGTACCGCCACCAAGAGATCCAGGAATTCATCAATGGTCGCGATCAACTCTTTCAGCCCAGCGTAAAGCGGATCATCGTCTACTTGACCAAGAGTATCGAAGAGACCAAGGAGCTCATTAATAAACAGCTTCTGAAGTATGCTTTCCGTCAAGGGCTTTGACTTGAACAAACGGTCAAGACAATCAATCATCTCTGTCTGGATGACAGATAAATCCTCGCTCAAGGTCCACTCGCTGACAATCATAGTCTGCAGCACCTCGACAGCAACTCGTCGAAGGCCTTCATGCACACTAAGACACAGCTCAACAATCGGGCCAACCAGTACAGGCACGTATTGCACTTGGTAGCCACCCATCTTGGTCAAGCCATATCGCTGCTTCTCATCCAGGCTCGTTTCCCAGCCAATAGCTTCCCAAGTCCGTCGTAGAAGCTCAGCACCATGTTCTCGGACATCACCAGCGATCTTCCATACTGCTCTTCGCTTCTGTTCAGGAAATGTCTCCAGAGCGAGTGCATCGCTTCCGACGAGCTTAAGCAGAACAGTGAAGAAGACCTTCCACAGCTCGGTATTATAGCTCTCAGCTTCGTCGGGGTGGGGCAGGAAAGACTCCAGCAGGATACCAGCAAGGTATTCAAGGGTCTTCATCGTCGATTTGTGGTGGTAGATATGGACACTCAACCAATTTGCTGGGAAAGCTTCGCATTGCAGAATGCTAAGGTGAACATGTAGCGTGTCCTCAAGAACTGTAGCCATCTCATCCTCAGCAAGCTCAAGCTGCATGCCAGCAGGCTGATTCGATATGGCAGAGAGAATAGCAGATAGCTCAATGAGGACTTCATCGAACTGCGCATCACCTGATATCGGCTTGCTAGGAAACGGGTATGTTGTTGGAAAGAGCAAAGACAATCTTGTCCTTGGTGGCTTCGGCGGAGCCTGGAGAGCAAGATACGAATCGATAATCTTCGGAATGTAATCCGGCACCTCGGGACCAAGACCAGTGACCTGTGTTGACAAAATCGAACAGCACAATCGAACTTGTTCTCTCCATTGCTCGGTGACCTCTGCAGTCTTGCCCCAGTGAGGCGCAATCCACCGAACGGTATTTGCACTCAGTGCAGCTTTTTGTTCAGGTTGCGAGAAGAGATCCAGCTTCGAGTAGTTGATGATTAGAACAAGCTTGTACAAGATCAGCTTCCCCTTTACTGCCGAGCAAGAGTCCATGAAATCGATAGCGATGTGCAGAATCTCCTCTGTGCTGAGCAAACCTGTGAGCTCAGGTAACCAGGTATGGAAATGCTGCACAGCCAGCGTCTGGCTCCCAACAAGGATGGGAGCATTGTTTCGCATCAGTCCATCCAGAGCTTTGAAAATACTTCGCAAATGCCTCGTGAATCCTGGGGATGTGCTCGTGATACCAATACCTGCTTCTTTCGCTTTCTGCTGTCCTCTGGCATGGGTGATGAACTTGAGAATATGCCTCACAACCTTGAACGTCGCTCTCAGCTTCCTTGAAGTATCCGGATCCGATGGTTTCGCAAGCAGTCTGGTGAAAGATCTCACCAAACAGGGAGTTGCAAATGGGTAATTGAACTTGTTCTCCGCATATTGGTCAACCAGTGGTCCAAGATTGAATCTCCGATCATGAACGATCCCCAGCACTGTGACCAGCGCGCTGAAAATTAGATCCTCGTAGTCGTCGTTGCCAGTATGCTCAACTAAAATGCCGAAGATCGCATCAAACACATCGTTCAGCAGCTTCACGACCTCAATCTCGGGCACGAACACAAGTCGTTTCAGCAATTCTTGGACATCCCCTGGTGGCTGCTCTTTCCACTTCAATAGTCCAAGAAGGACCTTGTCTTGGGAGAATCGTGTACTGCACAAGTATGTCTGGACTCTAAGGGTTGCGATGGGCCCTGTGACTGCTTCGTCCTTGCTCACATCATCCTTACCCCGCGCATTCCAATTCAGATTGAGGTATCCAGTTCTCCCTTCTCCTTTGCCCTTTGGGGAGCTGGTAGTATCGTCGTATCTGTAGAGCAGCAAGCTGTGATGGCCATCTCGCATGAACGCTCCTTGGTCCCATAAAGGCATGTGACAAATAGCAAAAGGTGAGTGGGGAACATCCGAAAGCATCATGACGATGTGAGATCCAGGTACATCAGCTGGCGCAATAGCAAGACGAATATTCTGGTTCCAGCCGTCACCACGTTCTGCTGCAGTTGATTCCCACGTGGATTGAGAGTCGGAGTTCGAGGATGGGAATATGGCGCCTTCAATTCGTTCACCACTTGCTCTTCGGACCTCCAAAGTGATCTGAAGATTGGATCCATTAACGCCAGAAGAGAGAGGTGTTGCACTGCCAGCTGAGCGCGAGAGGAGAGCATGTCGAGGTAAGAACGCTTCATCAATGGTAATGTAAATATCCGATCTTGGTTTTGTTGGAGCTCCTGAGAAGCCCATCTTGCTCGTTCTTGCGACGCCAGAGAGTAGCGTTGGGGTGGCCTTGATAAGAGCATCTGCATCTGCACTCTCGAACGACTTCAGGTGGATTTGCAAACGTTCTGCCCTTCTCGTTTTCTCAAAGTGTACTGATTTGCTTTCCATCAGGTCCTTGATTACGTCCTCCCAGCCATCTTCTTGCTTCTCATGACCAAAGCCAGTGGAGGGAGAAAAGATAGTCATCACCGATTCCACCTCGTCTTGCTGCTTCATGATTGAATTTACTTTCAGAGCTCCGATTCCCATAGTTTTGTTGACAATCCGGGTGACGGTTCCTCTCTGCTCATTTGCGGCCGGCCCCCGAGAATCTGCCGTGCTCGGTGGATCCTGCCCTTCGTCTGCTCCTTCATGCTCGGAAAGAGAGTTCAGCTTAGAAGATATGGGCGCATTTCTCGAGAATGCAGATCTCTGTGATTTCTGGCCCCACATCAAGCTCCTTCGCCCGGACTTGCTTCCCAAGCTTGAAGACTGAGGCTTCTCGCTTTTCGTGGTTGATCCATCTCTTGATGCTAGTCCACCTCGCGATCCTGGCTTGCCTGCAATGACCTGCGCTGTCGATCGAATTTTGACGACCAAGTAGAGCTCTGTGTCCGTAGAAGGCAGGTCTCCAATATCAGCCGACCCGAGATCAGTGAACAGTGTCCGCATCTGCCCAGCCTTTGCTAAGCTTGTCAGCGCGCCACTCGGTGGAACCTCCACAATATAGCTTTCACTGAGTGCCACAGCAGCTTGTCCCGGAGTTTTCGAAGCAAGGAAGAACACCAACGTCGTCGACTCCGTATTCGCGCCCACAAAAGCTTTCACATCAATCAGAAGGTGGTGTAACGTGAGGTTCTCGTTCGCAGGGGGTTGCGGTCGTTCGTCGAGCAGACTCATAATGGACTGCAGTTTTGTAATCTCGACCGCCGAGTCCTCGCCCGTCAGGACTCGCCCCCTTTCCGCTGGATCCCGGACAATGACCTCTCCATTAAACACCTTGTTCCCGCGCACCAAATCCCAGACTGTCTTCTCTCTCAAGCTGCTCAGCTCGTGCGTGGTGAGCACATTGTGCAGGAACTGCCTCCGCGACAAATCCAGCGATTGTACCAGGGCAGACATTTTATCCAGCAGTGGATACTGCCTGCTCAGCAACAACTCGTGTAGATTCGTAGAATGCCATTCCCGCAGACAGCTCGCAATCTCGTCCACCAGGGGCTCAGAAGCAGAAGTGGGCGTCTCGTCCCCTATCTTCAGCATTGGTACTGGAGCTGGTGGTTTGGCTTGATCAGGATCGCGTGGGGCGTCGACTGACAGCGCAAGTGCAGCATGATTACCATTCCCATTCGTGAGCTGCTGCGGCTGCTTCTTCTTGATCTTGCTGCCCGGCCTGGTCCCCTTTCCCCCTGGTTGTCTGCTGGAGACCCGTTTCCGCAGTTGCAAGCTCAGAGGAGAGGCAAGAGGACTCCCATCCGCATTGACACTGCCACTGCCTCTGTACGGATCTGACTGCGTCTCGCCGTTCACCAGGCCATCCTCCTCCTCTCCCTCCTCCTCCTCACCCAGCACCTCCCTGACCTCCACACAACTCCTAGGAAATATGCCCGAGAAGACGCGCGCTTCTAATGTCTGCCCTTTCACACTCGTCAGCCCTGCAAGCAGAGACGGCGGCGCGACCAGGTAGCCACGGAACCAGTCGCCATTGCGGCCGCCCTGTTCGATGATGTAGAGCTCGTCGCCGAGCTCGAGGGGGAGGTCTGCGGGCTCGTGGGCCGCGAAGGGGAATGTTGCGACGGCGAAGGCGATGCGGGGGAGGGGCTGCCAGGGCATCGCTCCCTTTATCCTGCGGTCGAGGGCAGATATCGAGGAATGCAAGAGGGCGTTTTGTTTCGAGAGCGCGTGAACGGGGGCTCAGGAACGGCGGCGTGATTGGTCGATTATCGGGATCGCGGGGGTGGATTCATGAGGAATGTTTTGTTGGGTTCGCGGACGTCGATTGCGTGTCTGCTGGTAGGAATAGGAAATTTCGTCGTGGAGAACGCTGAGGCCTGGGGATGTCGAAGACTGAGGTTGAGGTTAGGTTTGGTCAGGATGAGTGTGGAGAGGAAGAGGTCAGCGCGCACAGATTATTTTTGTGCGTGGAGGAGAGGAGAGAGAGCTTTCGTTCGCTCCCGATGTGATTGCTGCTGGTCTGCCGTTCCGCTCACGCCCCTGAAGATTGCAGTCTTGCTCCCTGTCGCCCTGCTTCTCGCCGTGGGGCCGCTAAATGCCCAATGCCTCCAGTGCACGGCAGAAAATACTTGGGAAAGACGGTGAGCGAGCGTTGCAGCCTTTCTTTCTCGGCGTTTGAGAGGAAACAAAACGCTTTTCTTTTTCCCGCTCTGTTTCCAGGAGAGCGTTTGGGAGGGGGTTGAGAGGGATGTTTCCTCCTATCGCAAACTGTGGGAGCTAGCGGCGAGCTAGGGGATGGATCAGGGGTAGCAGAGTACAGCGTCAGGTACAGACACGTGGATGGCGGTGTACTGCATAGGATACAATTGATGTAGACCGCAGATCTGAGTTAGACGGTGAGTATTCCAGTCGTAGTACAGAGTTTTGTGCTTTTCTAAATTTCACGCTCGAAGTAAAAGCTCCAGATCAGACGGCAGCAAGCGGCACGTGCAAGCCCGCTCTCACGGACCTCGTGCCATTGACCAATGGCAGGGATCTCGGTACGTGATGCTGGCGTTGCAGATCAATATCGAGAAGCATTAAGGTTAAGCCTCCCGAGATTGTGAATTCATGGGGCTCAATCGACCC
>Ga0302140_10009211_pt1 | contig 12263 bp, 14 predicted proteins | sample I_Bog_E1_1_FD_202095 | JGI IMG/M metagenome (GOLD analysis project Ga0302140, IMG submission 202095) | Peat permafrost microbial communities from Stordalen Mire near Abisko, Sweden - I_Bog_E1_1 | ecosystem: Environmental > Terrestrial > Soil > Wetlands > Peat | place: Sweden: Abisko, Stordalen...
CCTCCGGCTCCTCGAACTTGTCGCCCCTGTTGAACACATAGTGTTAACCACAGACCAGCCCGGCCAGGAGCCAGAGGGAAGTAGACCTACAATGTGCCGATGGGATCGTAGGCGTCGAATAGGGACGGGAAAGCTCCGTCGGCAATTAGGTAGTCGATGCCACGCTCGCCAAAAGTCTTGGCTGTGTCGGTAGCGGCGTGCTTCAGGCTGGCGTGGCTGGTTAGGTCTTTGTGGAGGATGTGGATATTGGAACGGTGGCCTAACTCTGCTGCCACCTTGTTCTTGGTCGTGGTCTTGTCGCAGACTAGACTGACGACTATGTTCTGAGGGTCTTCTGAGATCTGCTTCACGAACTCGAACTAGGTTGGATTAAGCAAAAGCAATGCGGAACACTGCATAAGGCAGACTCACCCCGATTCCCTTCGACAGCCCGGTAATAACGTACACGGACATATTGAGTGGTTTTAACTTGGTGTGGGATGCAAAGCAGAGTGTTGGAATATGATATGGATTGTAAGTCTGCGTTGAAGTCTTCTTGTATATATATATACTCAGAGCCACCTCACGGCATGCGGGCGAAATCCCATGAGCTAGCCCGCGCACAATTTCAGGATCGCACTGCTGCATGTCGGTAGGCTCTGGTCCGCCGCGGTCTCCTAAACAAAATGCGTTTAGGGTGCAACTTGGAGTACACTGTTGTTTCTTCATGGCAGAGAGATATCTTTCCCTGTAATGGAAATGTGGCGAAGTGGTATTGCCATGCTGAGTTGTTTAGTAGAAGTACCCGCCGATTGCATGGCCGATAAAGACTACGCTGTAACTCCAGATGGATTTCTGTTAGCAAACCATCTTGCCTCATTAATAAGAGGTTTTTGTCTTCGATATTGTTCCCCTAGAAATGGAGGTCTATATTGCGAACTAGCTTCCACAGTTTGGGTTACTGTAGCGTGCGGGCGATTGCCCAATGAACATAAGGATCACCATATAGCTAGCTGACAAATGCTTGCCTTCAAGTTCTCCCCTCGACTTCAGACAAGATGCGGAGCCAGTTCTGCTCCTAAAAAGACCCACTCTAAATGGAGCTGTCCCTCGACTATGCCGACACACGCAGAATCAAACGCCTGCAGCGCCTGCGCAAGGTCGAAGCGGAAGTGGACAGTTGAATTGGGTTCCAGAGCTGAAGCGAAGCCAGATGCTGCCATACATAGACAAAACCTTTGCCATTCAGAGATACTTCTCAATGGTTTTGTGAATTTACGGAAGAGCATGATTGGGTGTATTTACCAGGAAGCAACGCAGAATTCAAGAGCGAGGCCAACTTTGCCGCCTGTATAGAGATGAAAGCGCTCGAATGAATTATCACAATAAGAATTACTCAAAGATCACCTTATGCATGCCCCACCTTTAACGACACCGAGCAGACTTCATTCAACATGCATAATCTCATAATCATAGCCCCCACGCCCTCTCAGCAAACCTATTCTCACTAAACTAAAGCTTCCGCTCATCCATCCACTGCAATCGAATCCCCACAGCCCGTCGATGGGCCTCCAGCTCCTCAACCTTCGCAAGCTGCATAACAGCACCACCAACATTCCTCAGGCCCTGAGGCGTTAAATTCGAGCTCGTGATATGCTTCGTGAAACTGCCTAGATTGACGCCGCTGTATTGCTTTGCGTAGCCATACGTTGCTTTCTTGGTGTCAGCGTTTCCTCTGTGCTCGTTCTGCTCGATTGACTGCATTGGCTCGCAGCGCTCACCAACTCCCCAACCACAACCAAAATTCAACAGAGGAAAGAAGTTGGACTTACGTAACGAGTGATTGACGCCAGCAGAGTAATCGCCCACGGATTCCGGCGTCCATTCACCGATAAACACACTCCCTGCGTTCTGTACCAAGTCCACGACTTTCTCCACGTCTTTGATTTGCAGGATCAGATGTTCGGGGGCGTAGTCGTTGCTGAGTCTCATCGCTTCGTTGATGTCTTTCACGACGAGTGTGACGGAGTGTTCGATTGCTCCACGCACGATGTCGACGCGTGGGAGCGCCGTGGCTTGAGCGTGGAGCTCGTCTTCGATTGCTTGGAGCTCTTTCTCGGAGAGATCGACTGCTATTAGGATTACTTGCGAGTCGACGCCGTGTTCTGCTTGTGAGAGGAGGTCGGACGCCACAAATGCGGGGTTCGCGTCTTTGTCTGCGATGACTAGTACCTCGGAGGGCCCAGCTGGCATGTCGATACTGACACCTGCATTTGTGTCGTTGGAGACGTACATCTTTGCAGCTGTGACGAATTGGTTGCCGGGTCCGAGGATCTTGTCGACCTTCGACACGGACTCGGTGCCGTATGCCATAGCAGCTACGGCTTGGGCACCACCAGCCAGAACAATGGATTCAGCGCCGACTTTGTGAGCGACGTAGACAATTTCGGGAGTTATGCTGCCGTCTGCTCGTGGAGGGGAGGCGAGAACAATTGTCTTGCAGCCTGCAACCATTGCGGGAACGCCGAGCATGAGAGCTGTGGAAGGTAGGACAGCAGTTCCACCAGGAACATACAAACCTACTCTTTCAATTGGACGAGCGAAGCGACTGCAGATTATGCCGGGCATGGTCTCGACTTGTAGTGGCTTGTCTTCTTTCTGGGCGGCGTGGAATTTGCGGATATTTTCGAAGGAGGTGTCGATTGCTGCGATAGTTTCGGGAGGCAAGTTCATCAAGGATTGAGGGAAAGGAGCTTTTAAAACAGGGGAGGTGAGGGATGTTGCTTTTTCGAACTTGTGGGTATAGGAGAGGAGGGATTTGTCGCCTCCTTCTCGGACGCCTTTGATAATGGGGTTGACGATGCCCATTATCATTTCCGTAGACTTTTGTGATGGTCGTTGTAAGGCTGCTTTAAGGTCTTCGGGTGATGTTGTGGCAGCATTGTAGCGTTTCATAGTGATTCGGCCATTCTTCAGGCCAGCTGGATTTTCTGGAGCCTTGGGGACGGAGGCTGCTTCCTTCACAGCTTCCTTCTCGTCCTTCGGCGCTCCGTTCGTGGACCGTATTGGAATTTTTTCTTTTGCTGCCCACTGACCTTTTGCATCTCCTTGCCTCCTCTTAATTTTCACGCTCTTCGCATCAAGATTCCGCTCAATATCCGCCAGACTAACTCCAGCACTGACAGCTTTGGTCAGGGCGAAGTATATCAGATCCGCAGCTTCAAAAGCAACCTCATCTTTTGTTTTTGCATCACATAGTTCTTCAGCCTCTTCCATTATCTTCGCACGAAGTAGTTTTTCGTCAGAAAATAGCCGTGCTGTGTATGATCCCTCGGGCGCAGATGTTTTCCTCGATACCAAAGTTTTTTCCAGCTTTGCAAGCCCATGAAGTTCGCCAAAACATGTCGATTGAGGTAGATGACAGAAGCCTAGTAATATCAGCAGTATTCTGGCGCCCGGAGAAAGGGTAAATACCTCGACCTTTCTGGCGTACCACAAACTTCAAACAGTCCTGGTCACAATCCAGAGATATCCTTACCAGCTCTTGTGTGTCACCCGATGTCGCACCCTTGTACCACAAACCCCGCTTCCTGCTTTGATATACCCCAGTTCCAGTCTTGATTGACTCTCCCACAGACTCTCGACTGCTGTATACCAGTCCCAATGCAATTCCTCTTTCGTCCGTTACGACTGTAGGAATGAGCTTGTCTTCTCTGTCCGAAGTCCAAGATTCTCCAATAAGTGCATCGACTGAAAATTGACCATTGGAGGGTGTTCCAACCGTGAGGCTCGTGGCGGGTATTATAGGAATAGCATACTCTGAAACAAGGTTGAGCCAAGATTGGGAGTCTTCCGGCGAAGAGGCAAGGAAGATGGGTGATACTTTGGCATTTTTCAATATAACAAGAGCCTCCTTGGAGTTTTCAGATACGAGATAAACGCCATTGGGATATTTAGTCGAGGGGTTCGTCTCTTGTGACTCGAGGACGGGAACGACTCTTTCCTCGAACTTGCTCAGAGCTTCCAGCTGCGCAGACTTGACAAACACCTTGCGAGCTCCCGCGTCTAATATCGTGATGACGTCCTCCGTTGATTCGATTGCGGTCACATCGACGTAGGCCTCAATTGACGTGTGTCTCTGCAGGAATTGAAGGAGTTTGTCGACATTCTGGCTGGTGGCTGCAAAGTGGACGCATCCCAGATAGGACAATTGTTTTCTCGTGAGGCCATTCTCGGATTCCGTGGCTCCCTTGCCCAGATCTACACTGGGGACGAAAGGAAGAGGAAGTGTTGTATCCATTGCGAGTGTGTAGTTGGAGAAGAGACAGTGAGTCAAGAAATTCTTTTGTTCAGCCGACGATCGGATGGCGGGGCAGTCAAAGTGGAGTCCAAGATCGACAGGGGTCGGAGAAACTATTCTCCGAGCCGAGGAGACGACGAACCTTTGAATCGAATTCTGAGATGCATCAGCTTTATCTTGAACCAGAAAAGTTATCAAATGCTAAGAGTTCTAGTCGCATCACAGTGATTCGAAAATAAATACTCTCGCCTGGTTGTCACCGGCATCGATTCGACAACGTCTTCCAGAAGTAGCAGCGAATCTCAACATCACGGTGCACAACCCTCGACAATAATCCACCAGGCGCCCAAGCAGGCTCTTCGCCGAAAACCTACAATTCTCCCGCGATACTTAGTATCCACTGAGAAGCACATCACGATGGCAGAACCCAACGGCGACGCGCCTCTCACGAATGGTGCTCCCGCCGCCTCACCTCCCACAGCTCCCCAAACCCAAACACAACCGCAATCCTCACAAGCCTCACAAGCCGCACCTATAGCAGCGCATCCCTCCGTTCCCCTCACATCCCTCCAAGACAACGGCCTGAACAAACGTCCGCGAGATGCGCGCCTCATCCACATGCTGCTCTCATCTCTCGGCTGCACAGCCTACCAAGAACGCGTGCCCCTTCAACTCCTCGACTTCGCATACCGACACTCCTCCTCTATCCTCTCTGACGCTCTCCACTTATCCTCCGACGCATACGTCTCACAGCAAACACGTGCGCGTGACGCACCTCCTGGCGGTGGATTCAGGGAAGCGGACGGACAAGTCAGCGCAAACGCCGTGATGCTGGCCATTTCATCACGGCTGCAATATCAATTCGGCGGCTCAGGTGGTGCTGGAGGCGCTGGTGGTTTGAGTAAGGAGTTTTTGCTCGAGCTGGCGCAGCAGAGGAATAAAGTTGCGTTGCCGCGGGTGCTGCAGAACGAGTGGGGTATCCGGCTGCCGAGTGAGCGCTTTGTATTGACGGGCGTACCGTGGGGATTGAAGGGAGAGTGGGTAGAAGAAGAAGAGACGCAGGGGGATAGCATGGAGGGCGTAGAGATGGAGGAACAGGGTGTTGAGGCTGAGGAGGGTGGTACTATGGAGGATTTGTTTGGCGGCGATGAGGATATGGACAAAGATGAGTGAGGACGATACTGAGGGGCACGATACAAAACATGGCGATTCTTGGCGTTGACTGGAGGGACTGCTGGGACTGTAAGATTATAGGCTTGGGAGCACCCAGAGGGGCGAGCTCGAGCATGATACCAAAAAGACCACGGAAGCAGATATCAGAATCAGAAGAATCGACAAAGATTTCTACCTGGAAGGTACTCATCGTGCGGCTCTCTTTTAGCATTCACATTCAACCAGAACGGTCTCCTTCTATCCTCCCTTATATCATACCCCTGAATCACAGTCGAAGTATCGACCCTCTACCCCTCTTTCCAATATTTTCCACCAATCCTTCTAACTTTGTATCTACCTGTCTATCCTACAAACTTGCCCACATCTTCTCAAAATTCTATTGATCTATCTTCAAGTATGGAACGTTACACCCAATCACGCTCGAGAGCAACCCCTGACGGAGAGGAAGAGGACTCAGGGCTCGAAAGCGGGCAGTCACAGAGCAATACGGAGAGCATCAGCGACACAAACACGATGGTGGAAAAAGATGACGGTGAGGAAGGAGACTGGTATGAGGATGATGATCGGGATTACAGCCTCTAGCCTCCATCTCAGAGGTGAAAACAGTTAGGTAGAGAATGCAGTCCTCGATCAAAGTGTGCAAAGCGTGAGATCTTTCAAAGAGTGGCCAGAAAATTCATTAGCAAGTATCGGTGTTCTTTCCTTACATTAAACACAAGGAAATCTGGTGTTGCAGGTGGAAGTTGTTCGTGCTGAAGATCACGTGCACTCACTTCCATACACCTCGCACCTCGCAACCTTCTAGAAGACCGCAATATCCGTCTTAGATGGACAACTCATCCCAAACTCCCAAAATCTCCTTCGTTCCCGTTTCAACCTCCCAACGTCCATGTCGGATCAGAATAAGGTTTGTCCCGCCAGCGCAGGGATGATCCTCTCTCCACATCTTGGCTGAGAACCACGAACCAGTATCTTCCTTACACGGTAATGGTCGTATTGAGCAAGAAACCGGAGATGGGAAATAACGGTGGGGCAATGGCGATTCTGGAGAGGGAGGGACCTAGGATAGCTGAGACGGCTGACGTCGATCGGAGTGCGATCGAGATGTGTCTGTTTTGCATGTCGGCTCGTCTGAAGTTGTTCTTTCCAGGCTCCGAAACTTTCTTCTCTAGGTTTCTCTACTTACTTTATTTGTTTGTTTGGTTTGTTAGAGTTAACTTGGGCAGAGGGGAAGGTTCGTGGTGATAGATGGAGGAAGCATGTCGAAGATCCTCTTCACGCTCGCCCTGCCACACGACTCTGCTTCTCCGGACAGCAGCCGCACGCCCCAGTTCTTCATCTCGTGCAACAACAATACCTGTCTCAGCATGCATGGACTGGACTTCAAGTCGGCGCGGTTTGGGAACAGTAATGTGGATCCGGGATGGAAGAATCGGTTTGAGTATAGTGTTACGGCGAGTAAGACTGTGACGAGGTTTTCGTTGTGAGTGGATAGGAGAAAGGATGGAGACGGTGGCTGATGTGATGAGTTAGGATTGTGAATACGGGTGTGATTTTGCCGGCGATGAGTTGGTCGAGTCCATATCCGAAGACGAGAACGCCGAAGCAGAAGAAGAAGAGAGGGGATTCGAGGAGCTCAAGTGGCTCGAGTCGGTCGTCGAAAAGTTCAACAAATTCAAAGACTGGTATGTTACGTCGGAAGCTCATGAGTGTTGTGGAGAATCTGCTGACGACTGTAGAAAAATCGAAGGAAGAGCGCGATGACAAATCGAGGGAACGGCGGCGAACACAAGAAGATGAGGATAGCAGATACAGTGGAAGATCGTTGAGAAACAGGAAGGCAAATCGCGATGATAGAGAGACCGACCCCGATTCAAATTCACAGACGAGACAAGGTGGAGAACATGAACCGAGACTGAGGATTCAAGAACGGGATGACCAGCGGGATGAATCCAGGCGTGTTAGATGGAGGGACAGAGATCGAGACAACAGCAGTCTTGAAGGCAGCGATTCAAGAACACGGCGAATATATGATGGTAGAGACTACCGACCGAAAGAGCGGCGGAGAAAATCTAGGAAGGCGCAGGATCCTGGGTTTGCTGATCAGATGGACTGAGTATCCATAGAGACGCTAATATTCGGTTCAAAGTAGTGGATGTTCGGTAGAGCCTCCAGTCATTGAGAGAAGTGGTTCTGGTATGAGTGAAAAGCTTCATATTCCAGCCGTTATACTTATATAACTTTGATACCATCAATGAAGCATATCAGACACAGGAAGAACTGGACCGAATGCTCAAGAGAGTACCCGGTGATGATGCTGGGGGAAGGGGGGGAATCAACAACCAATACTAAGCAGAGGAGAGATTGATGAAGAGGGCGTTTGAAGGTTTGATTGTACGATCAAGCGGCGCTTCGTCGCGGATCATCATCAGCTGTGGATTTGCAGTGCGAATAATCAATATGTTCTCGTTGTTCAAGACAATCAAGTTTCAGTGTCCCTCCATCATGTTTTCAAAGCTCGGCTAATCCTGCGTATTTCGACCAATAGGGGGGATAACCGAGTCCTTCTTCACGTGATAATTGCTGTGCCTCACAAATGCATTGCTTTTTATCCGGCAAATCCTTCCTTATCTCAGCTCCTTCTCCCCCTCTCAACGTCACCTTCTTCAGCCCATTCATTATGCTAAGTCACCCTTGAATATATAATTTGAAGGTGAATCGAAGATGAACACCGCATTTCATCCTTTCCCCTCACTTCCGCTTGAGCTCCGCCTCAAAATCTGGTCTCATCTCCTCCCCGCACCTCGAATCGTAAACATCATCGCCATCTCTTCGGATGAAAGACAACAACTTTCCAATGTAGCAGGAGAGAACGCGATTTCCAGCCCAAAATGGGTGACAAGCTTTGTCGAACACCTGCAATCGCCTTATCAAGCACTCCCTGCGCTCCTCTATGTGAACCGAGAAACGAGAACATTGCTATTGAAAAAGTGGAAAGTCCTACAAGGGATCGAAGTACTCGGGAAGAAAGATATGAGAGCCCTTGGTTTTGACAGATTTGAAGAAGAGGAAAGGAGAGAGCCGGTGCGAAGAACCGGCTGGCGAGTTAAGGGGGCGGAAGCCCAGACGTCCACAGGTGGCCAGGAATCAATATTCTACCTCCATCCACCATCGCTCAACACCCCTCCGGTACTCTTCAACCCTGACATCGACCTCCTCTTTCTAGCGGACCCGCCTTCAACGAGGAAGGTGTCCAGCATCTCTGTTCTCGTCAGGTGGCTGGACAAAGAAGTCGTGGAGAGTGTGAAGAATCTCGCAATCCCGTATTATAGCTGGCGAAAGGACAACACCTTCGGCAAGATAGGATGTTTGAGAGAGTTTGAGTCATTGCAGAGGCTTTGGGTTGCGTTTGTTGGGGATGAAGGGAGGGAGAATGCTGGGTGGTTGGCTGCGGTTGATAGAGGCGAGGTTGGGGCTGAGCAGGGCGAACCGTATTTGTGTGAGATTAGGGAGCAGATTCGAGGCGATCTCGCTATGGAGAAGGCCTTGCTTGGCTGGGAAAGGCCGGTTGTGAGAGTGGTGAAGGACAGGGGTGTTGTGATGAGGGAGTTGGGGGAGTGTGGTGCATGGGTGAGGGGAATGGGATGGCATGGGTGTTTTCCGTATTGTGAGTGTATGCGGACACCCGAGAGAGTTACAGGATAAGCCACGTCAAATGATATTTTTTCCGGGTACCTTATGAATTGCATAAGTCAAAATGGTTTTACATAAGTATAAAGGTAGCGAAACCTCCGTAGTTCGCGTTCTACTAGTGATTAATGTCCTTTCTTTAACGGTTTTTTTAGGTATTATTATGTAAATTAGATTACTGTCTCTCTGCTTCTCTGACTCTATAGACTGAATGAGAAAACTCCGAGCCTTAATACTTAGCAGTTGATTCAACATCTGCTCCGTAAGTTGTGACCACTCTTTCTAAAGACAAAGACCGTGGTGCAAAACATAATCTGGGGCACATGAAATATAGCCATAGATAATAATTGCAAGTGCGGGCTCTTTACAATAGCCAAGCGAGGCTGGCATTTCTGCCATCAAAGCGCACCTTCTCCTCGTATGCTGGGACCGGCGTAGCCTCCACCAATGGTCAACACAAGAACAAAGTCTCAGTACTCCCATGCGAGAACAATTACTTTAAGCGGCGAAGGATCACAAGCGTTCCATCAGGTGGTCGAAGGATGGGTACGACAGCCGCTCTTGCAGATACGAGAAAATATTGATTTCTATCATAACAAAGGTCGGTAAACATCATTATCAAGATGAAATACTATTATTTAATAGTCAAAATGATTGCATACTGCTAGGAAATCTTTTGAATGAGGGTCACTGTTGCAACCTTATTGTAGCGAGTCGAAGATTACCACCATTATTTAGCCCTCCGTTTCCCTCATTATCAGCAAGCTAGATAAACGATTCGTAGTAACAGTTTGAGTAGCCTTCCTCATATGTATTTACATGTAGTCTGCAATATGTCCTCCTTCGGAAGTGGTTGACAAATATTTACTAGATGAGTCAAGAACCAAAGCAGCATCTATACTCTCGATACAAGGTTACCGCAAGGTACATCTTCTCAAGGAGGTCTAGCCTGTAAATCACGGGTCGTATGATTTCTTTGGGAACCACCTGCGTATAGTATGCGTATCGAATACCACGCGGTAAGGATGTTTCCATTGTCGACCGGTGACTTCGTTCCTACAGTTCTTGCACTTGGATGGTTGTCGCTCTGCATTTTTGGTTTGTGGTCACCAGAGAGATTCTGGTAGGGATCTCTGAGATCTATATATTCGCTGCTTATCCTCTCCCATTTTTCTTCTTGAGCAGTACGTCCGACTTTGACTCACGTTTTCCCTCCAACAATACTGCTTTAAAGCGATCTTCTTACTCCTATCCATCTCGGCAAACATCCAGATCCTTAAAGGCCTCAAGCAGATTGCCATACTTTTTCCTCTCATCATGCGTTTCGACACTGTCCTCACGTCCATAGCTTTGGCTACAGGGCTTGTTTCGAGTCTTCGCACTCCAAAGAACCTTCCTAATGGTAAGGTTACATTTCCAAATTCTAGAACCTTGTCGTCCTTACCATTGATGTATGAATAGGACTCTGGAGTTTCTCGTTGGATGCCAATGGGGACACCGTTGCTCACTCCCTGGACAACCCAGAACAACCAGACATCCTTGCTCGCAACGATGAGCCTATTGTGAAGAAGTCACCCTTCCGCACGATACGCTCTGTTGGCAAGCTCGAAGAGCGCTGCTGTACTGCACCTGGCGCTTACTGCAATGGCTATTATCTCAACCACGCCGGCGTCGACGCATCAGGACACGACATGGAGAATTACCTCTCGACGGGGAGCAACGACGAACATTGTGAAGTTGGAAATTTCTGGTCCAAAGGCTTCGTCGAGGATGGAGTAATGGTGTATATTTGTATCGACATCCCGTATCAAGATTGTGAGATTTTTCATCCAGCCGATGTTTTTTATGCTTTGGCTCAAATGGATGCTGCTTGTCCTGCATACATGGCTGGATATTACAGGTTCAATGACCAAAATAATCTCGACCCGAGGATCATTGGGAAGGTCAATAGTGGAGATACCATTTGTGTGTAAATGGCATGTCTCTCCTAGAAAAATTGGTGTCATCTAGGCAGGTGGTCGTCGTGCAGGGAAGCCAGGTCGCAGGGATGACTGACCACTCGATTTGCTCGAAGTTTCAAAATTGATCTCATTCATTGCCACCATAAAATTATTTCTAAAGCGAATGCTGACATCTACTACTGAATGGTGGCGAAACCTTTCAATTCGCGTTCTACTAGTGATGGAAACTCTATTTTTAACGCATTTAGGTATTATTCTATATACATTGAAGCCGGAGAAGGCACATCCTTTCTTTTCTCTGCTTGTGCAAGACCACGGCCATCAATTGGTCATCGATAGTTGAGATATCGTAACGCTGCCTAACCGCTTCTTGCGCCACCTCATATTAGTGGTGGCTTTGGCGTCTTCATCAAGCCGAAGGCGCTTACGCCCTCTCAGGCTTATCTGAAATCAATTACCTAAACTGAAAGAAGCAACTGCTCTTTGCAAAGCGCGCACGGGAAAGGGTTTTTTCTCTGGCGCTCAATTCCCCTTCGTTCTGCTTATGTCTTCGACCAACTCCGAACAAACGCTGGTTGAAAAAATTGCGCGGACTTCAGCAACTTAGAGTCATGTCAACAGAAGCTGTCCATCACTATTTCTGGCAAGATTACGGGCTACCGTTACGCAAAAGCTGGATTCTGACATTGACCGATAACGAGGCGCTTGCGTTGTTTGCCTTTGTCACCACCCTCGTAGCCTATACTCAGAGCCGTGTCTGACGCATTGTGCGGAACATCTTCGATCGCCTGACAGCGCTCAAAATTGAACTACCAGTGGATGATGAAAAGACTTCGATCTCGCAAGGAGCTGCGGTTAGCCTCCTAGTCGGAATTCTCACGAGACGGCGCTTAAAACAACCGGAAACCATAGGGACCATCAGTCCTTGGATCGGCTTTATAGCATCATTGAATATCTTCGGATTTGTGATACTTGGTATCATAATACCATGGACTTTGTCTGGGGGTGTTGACAGCCCTCTCGTTCTCGCCCGGTCGACCCGTGAATGTCTTCGGTACTACTACACGTCCTTGGGTGCTACTGAGAATTCACATCGAGCAGACCGAATATTCAGAGAGTGCTGGAACAATCAAACTCAACTGTCCAATCGGTGTAGCAGT
>Ga0302140_10009217_pt1 | contig 12258 bp, 13 predicted proteins | sample I_Bog_E1_1_FD_202095 | JGI IMG/M metagenome (GOLD analysis project Ga0302140, IMG submission 202095) | Peat permafrost microbial communities from Stordalen Mire near Abisko, Sweden - I_Bog_E1_1 | ecosystem: Environmental > Terrestrial > Soil > Wetlands > Peat | place: Sweden: Abisko, Stordalen...
CGAAGATTACATGGTCCTCATTGAACTTGAAGAAATCAAGGAAGCTTTGAGGCTGGAGAAAGAAGCTCTCGCAACGACGTCTTATCTGTCTTTCTTCAAGACGAAAGGAAACCGGAGACGATTTTTCATCATCTTGGCTGTCGGGTTCTTCTCTCAATGGAGTGGCAATGGGTTAATCTCATACTACCTCACGCTCGTCCTTGACTCGATCGGATACAAGTCTGAAGCCTCTCAAAATCTCATCAATGGCCTCTTGACCATCTGGGGCCTGGTAACGACTGTGTTCTTCTCTCTACTCGTCAACAAATTCGGACGCAGAACAATGTTCTTGACTTCGACAATCGGAATGTTGGTCACATTTATTAGTGAGCATCTTGTACAGTACACGGTGAAAAACAATCGGAACTGACAGAAACAGTTTGGACTGCACTTGAAGCGACATACGAAAAGGCGACTGATCTGACAGGAAGCGGTTCGCCTGCTGTTGGAAAAGCAGTCCTCGCAATGATTGTTTTGTACAATACCTTTTTCGCTGTAGGATGGGGACCTCTTCAGGTCACCTATGCCGTCGAGATCCTGCCTTACCAGCTGCGAGCTAGAGTAGGCCGCCCGTAAACATTCTACTCGAAAATTTATCTGCTAAATGAACTTTAGGGGCTCGTCCTGTACAACTTCTTCGTTGCACTTGCACTCATTTTCAATCAATACGCCAATCCAATCGCAATGACTAACATCAAGTGGAAATGTAAGTTGCGTACCGCACATACTTTGCAGCCACTGACAAATTCTAGACTACATAGTATACGACGTGTGGCTCTTCGTTGAACTCGTCGTCGTATACTTTCTCTTCGTCGAAACGAGAGGAGCTTCTTTGGAGGAAACGGCGGCGATCCTCGATGGCTTGACAGTTCAAGAGAAGCTGATTGAAGGCGTTGCCCGTGCTACCGAGAATGAAAGCAAGGTGCCATATCCTGTGAACGAGAAGGCTGATGGCGATTCGAGGGTGGAGGCGAGGACGGCCAAAGAGTGAGAGAATGGTAGTAGACGCAGGACACGAGAGGTATCCTTAATCGTAGTGATACCATTAGCATCTAGATGAGATTCAATAAGCCTTCATAAATCAAACCACATGAGACCATAAGGCAGGTACACTTGTAGTTTGATTCCTTGCTTGATGCACCAGAAGATGACGAGTGAAAGACGCGGACACGTGAAAAAGTGAGCCGAGTCGAAGGTCACATGACATACTTCGACATTCGATCGGGCATCGTTCGGGCGAGAAATCACTAGGATCTATCTCGATTCAATATAACCCAATATGTTTTGAGATAGAGAAATCTTGAAGCAACTTTATACATGACTATATAACAGCAAATTTCAACTCACCCTCCAAACTCTTCAGTTTGCTCTCATCCCATGCCACAGCGTCTGTCGATACTGAGGGGAATTCGTACTTCGAACCAAGATTCTGCAAAATCTCTCCAATGCCGCCTCCATTTGCAAAGATGTAAGCTCTTGCATAGACACTTTCAGCCTCAAACGTCCATTTCGTCCCAGCTGGCACGAAAGTTGTCTCCCCAACCGTTGTCTTGACCTCACTACCATCAATAACAAGCTTCACAACTCCATCGACAGTATATATCGCATGATGGGTATCCTTAAACTCCAATGCTTTGCTCAACCCTTTTCCAGTGTGCAACGAGCTCCCCTCCAAACTATAGATACTAAATCTTCCATTTGTTTCCTTTCTTGTCGCTAGTGGTCGAACCACTGTCCCGCCAACTGCCCACTTCTCACCCGTTCCCTCCTTGAGATAGTACCCGCCATTCTCACAAATACCAGGCAGTTTGCTCTCAGTCCCGTCCCAAGGCTGAGGGTCAAATTGCGCTTTCTCACGCACGGGTATCATGTCGAATTTCTCAGTTGCAGCCATGAGCTTTGGGATTAGAACTTCGAAGGGATTTCGGCGGTCGTTTGTAGGGAAGAGAGGCCCAACATAGGGCTCGCCGATGAAGCGGAAGAATTCCTCCCAGCCTCCGGGAATAATCAGGCCAACAAATTCGGTATGTGCCGAGTCGATTTGGTATTGATGGACTGTGCCCTGTGATTTGTATGTTAGAATGGGAGTTTGGTCTGGGCAAGTTGTCGACTTACTGGTGGCACACTGGCGAAATCTCCTGGGCCTAATGAACGAGCTGTATCGTTGGCCCAGACGTTGATCTTTCCTTTAATGCAAAGGAATACATCGTGTGCTTCTCTATGGTAGTGGAAACCAATTGGCTTATCGAAAGTTCCACCTGTTCCAACGACTGCAAAGGCATTATCTGTCTCCTTGCCTGTGACTAGCAGGCGCATCGTCGAATTCGAAGTGGGGATTGTCCATAGTTCACCGGTGTAGCAAGCTAAAACGTATGCTAGATCTGTCTTCCCTGGTGGGGTAGTAAGGTGCTCGATTGGGGCCATTTTGCAATTGGTTATGGTGGTAGGGAGAACGGGATCAGGGTAGTAGGACTCGCACGAATTGCTTTCAGAAACAGGAACCACACCATCCTATCCATTGCTTTATACCATTCTCGCGTTGACGCGGTCGAAGTGGACATGTCGAAAGTGTTGAATGCCGATGTGGTCGCCCGCAGTCTGGATTGGGGACAGAGAAGGTGGAGTGCCCCGCAATGTTCGGAATGCGGGGTGGATTAAGTGGACGGGACACGAAAGAGCGAAAAGCCGAGCAGTCCTGAAAGCCAAAGACCGAGAGCGCGAGAAAAAAGTGAGCGTGGTATCTCCGAGCAGTTATTGCACTTAAAACTTACTGAAGAAAAGTTGTACAAGGATTGGGGTGGTTCTTTTGCCAATTCGAGTTGTATCTCGCTGACGTAGCGCAGCCCCTTTAAGAAGCGAGACCAGCCCCACCTTCGGCTGTGGAGACGACCTTGCCTGCAACAAACGGTACTCCCGTGCTACATAAGATCTCAGACCATCGTTCATCTTTCCATTCATTGTTCCCACGCCCTCAAAATGGACAAAATCAAAGCCCTCAACGAGTCTGCCGGTCAGGGAATTCTAGCCGTTCTTCCCAGTACCATCAAAATCTTCGTCCCACTTCTCGTGAAGAACAAGGCCGAAATCCACTCCATTCCACGGGAGACCGAATCATACGGCTCTCATCCCCGCCAGAAGCTTGATCTCTACCTCCCAAGAGAGAATGCGCAAAGCTCTCCAATTCTGGCCTTCTTCTACGGAGGTGGTCTTGTCCGAGGCGACAAGATCATTGCTCAGATTCCCGAGGGTCTGGTCTACGCCAATCTAGGCGCTTTCTTCGCGTCACGGGGTCTGACAACGGTAGTTGCGGATTATCGACGCGTGAACTCGGAGATTGGAGGCGAGGATGCCGTCTTCCCATCCGGCGGTGAAGATGTCTCATTAGTTCTGAAATGGCTAGAAAAGTATGCTGGGAATAGCAAACGGGATGTCTATATCTGTGGAAACTCAGCTGGTGGAGTACATATGTCGACGTTTCTGTTTGAGCCGGGATTCCTGGAGCAAAGGATATCGTACATGTCTGGGAAGGCGCCGATTGTGTTGAAGGGAGCCATCGAGCAATCTGTTCCTCTGCACTTCAAGAACGCAACACCCGATCGGTTCGATACGTTGAAATTGTACTATGGATCGATGGAGGAGGTTGACCCTCGTTGTCCCTACGGGTTGTTTGAAACGGTCGCAAAATCGGGAAAGTCGAGGGAAGAGGTTGGTGTGCCGAAAGTCCTGGCTCTACTAGGAGATTTCGATCCAGAGGATGAGATTGGGCAGCCGATGGACGACTTTGTTGCTTTGTGGAAGCAAACTTGGAGAGGTGATATCGAGTATATCAAGATGGAGGGACACAACCATATTAGTCCTCCATACGCTCTCTTGAGTAACGACAAGAAGGGGGAGAGGTGGGCTGAGGATGTTGTGAAATGGATTAAGGGATCAAGCAATGGAAAGCTGTGAAATCCTCTGTATATGAAGAATGGCTATTTTTCCCTGCCTAAACGCCAATGGGGTATCTTCCTAAAGTGACCCAATTACTCCTTATAATGCCCATCTCTGTCAGATACTTACGCAGCCTCAAAAGAGTCGTTTAAGTATCCGACAAAACTCTCCCGTATTCGTTTGACAGGAACGGCGTTCTGTCGATTGAGACTTATGAACTGTCTCCTCAGCCTCTGCAAAGCTGGCAGTCCGACAGGATTTGCTGGCAGCTCCACAACCAGCTCCTCATCGCTGCCATCTCCAACGCCAACCTCTCCTCCTCCCTCGCTAGGATGGTCTTTCACCCATTCCAATATCTTATTCAGAATTGCCTGTGTGCTTTTATCCAATTCGTAAAGGTAATCCTCACTGCTCGGCGCCTTCAGCACCGTAGCTTGATTTGGTCGGACAGTCTTCTTTCCACCCTCGGCATCCGATCCCACCAAAGCATCCCAGATCGCCTCACAAGGCGGCAACTCATCCTCCCACAGCACCGTGAACAACGGCGCATCCCACCTCGCCATTGCATTTGGCTCTTCGTACCTGTACACCAGGTTTTCCCAACACTCAATCTCGTACGGCTGCTCTTCCTCACCCACACTGTTTTCACCATTCTCGCCATCTCCAGAAGCACCAGCAGTCCTCCTTCTCAACCGCTCAGAATTAACTTCCCTCGCCTTCTCCACTGGCGTCCCGATGTGCACTACACAGTGTGGCGTCCTCACCGCTTTTGCCTCACAGTACAATTGGTATCTCCACCCCTTGATGTAATTCGCGCCATCCAGAATCACCACATCTTTACTGCTCAACACTCTCTTGACAGCCGCATAAATCGTTGCCCTCGCATCTTTCTCAGAAGCGTTGTTGGAGCGCTCGTGCTGGGATTTCGTTTCGAGATCATAGACATTGCGGGGAATAGCGAGGGTGTGGTCGGATATTAGGTGTACGCGGAGTGTGGAGGAGAGCGAAGCAGCGGGGAGGGAGGAAATTCGGGATTGTAGGTAGGTTTGGAGTTGTGTTGCACGGTAGGTTTTCCCGGAGGTGGGATAGCCGGTGAGGATTATGAGCTGGGGAAGCGGGTTAGTTTTGCAGGTATAAGTGTCAGGTGGTGAAATCTTACTGGCATGATTTGTATAGCTTCATCAGGAATTGTTGCTCAATCTTGAGAAATGCTCTCGACAATTGCAGCCTCGTTTGCCTTGTTTGATGGTGCGATCACGTGATGACCCTAGAACGTCGACTTCCATTGCAGCGGCACAGTTCCTTTATTCCTTCTCAATCTGATAACACGATTTCCTTGACTTCAGTTTTCTCACTGAAAAAAACTTTGCATAGCTTCCTTGAAGTAATGCTTCCGTTTTCTCTGGGGCTTTGATGCCATCCATGAGATAGATGGCCAGCCGCCGGTGGCTTGCTGAGCCTTGCTCTGCAGGCTGCAGCTGAACAACTCGATAATACACCAGGTTGTGAAAGATTGGCCATGCTTATGCAACTCTTTCGAACGCTTGAATAGCTGTCTCTTACTCAGTGGTTATATGTTGAGCAGTAGGGTCTATGTCTCGAGTCTTGCTTGGCAGACTGCCTGGATCGCTGCGCGTCCTCCAGCTGCCCCCGCTTTATGGCGACCCCGAGCATAACCCGATGGAAGATGCTGGAAATCAGAGGAGAATATCTTCGTCTGAGCCTGCCTCCCCAGAAGGCCCGCCATTAAAGAGGAAGGAGTATGATCTTGTCGAAACATCGGATACACTAGTCAGCGATGCCGGATCCAGCGATGGAATCTCCGACGGAGACGATGGCTCGTTATTTGACTTTGATGCTGGACAATCGAGAAAGCCATTGTCCGCTTTGTGCGCACATTGCCGACTTATTTGTGGCGTCTCAGTTGAGCAGATGGAAGCTCCCCACCGTGAGAATATCCTTGCTCTTGAAGCTTCGGCAGAACGAGGTTGTCCGCTTTGCACGCAGTTCTTGGCTAGCGTGGATCAGGAATGGGTGGACGAACTCAAGAAGAGGTTACAGGAGACGCCAGATGATCACTTCACTTCGATCGTTCGCCGAGAGTATTTACTGAGCTCTACTTTCGACGAACACGGCGTAAATCTTGGCACCCACAGGCGAGGTTGGAAACTGGATTTGTACATGAATCACTTGTGGTCGTTCTCTGTGGATATGATTCCTGCTCCAGGACGTGGTCAGTCTAACATGGCACGTATTGTGGTTCCCAGCTGATGTGTGTAGCCCCTTTTGTCCCACTCGCTGAGCCCACAATGACTTCTTGGGATGCTTTACCACTTGCAAAACGATGGGTGGAACGATGCCGCAACACACACAGGCTTTGCAATGTCCCCACTAGCCATGTTCTACCTACCCGCCTTATTTGCGTCAGAGGCACTACCCCCTATTTATTGATCAAAGGCCTCAACTACCATGAATATGAAGAAGGCTCAGTACTGCGATCAGTCAAATCGAATTATACCACCTTGAGTCATTGTTGTGAGTATTGTAGTCCTATTTGTTCTGGCTTCCGCCCCCATGTCGTCCTATACAAGCCGTTCTGTCATGAAATACAAATTGCGGTATAACTTAGACATGTGGGTAAATCACGATACCAAAGAGCTGATGGTCATCCCAGGGGGCCACCTCCAATATCTCACTTTGACGAAGACCACATTACCAGATTTTCGACAAAGAATCCCTCCAGAGGCGTTACCAAGAACATTCCAGGATGCTATAAGTATCACTCGCGAGTTTGGAATTGACTACCTTTGGATCGACTCTTTATGTATTATACAAGATGATCCTTACGACTGGGCCAGAGAAGCCTCGTCGATGGCTGGAGTGTATGGCAATTCCGCTCTAAATCTCGCAGCTTCCGGTGCCCCCAATGGAAGCTTTGGCTGTTTTTTCGAGCGACAACCGATCTACAGATATCAAATTGAAACGGAAATGAATAGCGAGGTATTACTTTGGGACATAGTACCCAGACTGATGTATGAACGCAGTCTTGCTAGAATGCCGCTATTCAAACGTGGATGGGCATTGCAGGAACGGATACTCCCTCGGCGAACTCTGCACTTTACCTCGACAGAGATTTTCTGGGAATGCCATCAAAAAACGGCGTGTGAGACTTTCCCGGAAGGATTCCCAGCGGCGATCTCGTACCGTCGATACGGCTGCAGCTACTTACGGAAAGGATTACTTACGAAGTCGATGTGGACGTCGCTCGTTGAGCTGTACTCTGAATGCCACTTGAGCAAAAGTAGTGATAAACTTGTCGCAATTTCTGGACTCGCTCGCAACATCCAACTTCAAACCAAAGAACAGTATGTGGCAGGTCTGTGGCGAGAAGATTTGGAACAACAACTGTGCTGGGAAGTCTCTGTTGAACATTTCACTACGACAGATCCTCCTTATAGAGCACCGAGTTGGTCATGGGCCTCGGTCGATTCGCAAATCATATTTCCAGACATGGAGAGCTATGGCCAAGGTTGTTCGAACATCAGAATACTCCAAGTTCACATCACGCCCTCTGGTCCCGATCCTCTTGGCGATGTCAAAAGCGGTGTTTTGAGGCTCAGCTGTGAGATACTGCTGCGTGTTACTGTTAAGATTCTGGATGATGGCTTCTACATCGTGGTCAACGGAAAAGAAATCGAAGCGCAGATGGGACTCGATCGTCAGGATATCAATTGGACTTCTTATGATCACTCAGTCGAACCCATAGCGCGATTCTTCGAATTCTATGCCTTGCCCATTTCGGGTTACAATTCTCGTTACGGGATCATTGGGCTTTTCCTGGAGCCAACGGAACAAAACGGTGTGTTTCGAAGAGCTGGAGCCTTCCGCATAACAGGAGAGCTGCATCCCCGATATTTCGAGGAATATACAAAAGACACAATATGCCACGCAAAAAAGGAGGAATACTATCGAATCCGCAAGGACAAATTTGGACGAGAGCATCGTATTATCACCATTATCTGACTCTAACGAAGCGACCTCTGATGAAGTCTGGTCTGCGCCGTTTCGTGGAACGTCGCACCACTCACGTGAGCCTGGCTTCGTCCATTGAAACCGACTTCGGTTGTTTTACGAAAGTATATCCGAAACGACCTCATCTCAACCAGATGTACCCCTAATGTGGAGCAGAGTCTCGTGTCACTTAGACGGCACACTTTACTCGACACCAATGATATTCTTGAGATTTGCAGCTGCTTGCTCCCGCTTCTGTACCACGTGAGGTTTGCTTTTGGGTAGCCGCCTTCCAGCATCTCCCTAGCAGAATGACTGCCTTCTGCAACCCCACTTTTACGAACTATCTGCTCAAAAGCTTCTCGTAAATAAACGCCTCGAGAGAACTAATCCACCGACCACTTCCGATATCACGCATTGGAAGTACAGTAAGATTATAAACCCTCAAAGGATCACTGATTTTGCAATGTTGCAACTCGGATATCGGATGCATTTGTGAGAAGCGATTCAGAGCATCCACAAACCTCTCAACCTTCGTCTGAACTTGACGGCAGACTGCATACTGTAAGTCCGGGAGGCGGGAGTGATGCGAGCTCCGCGACTGACGGAAAGAGCGAGCGGATTGAGTGAGCTCGTATCAACAGTAGCCACTTTCAAACCTCTTCTGATTTTCGTAAGTTCAGAAGTGTGCTTTTCGATGCTCACGCCACAAGCTCTGTCATCTGAATGCACGAGCTATGTTTGTTCCGCGCATAGAATGAGCAAATGAGAGATGGTAAAAAGTTGACGATATGGCCACCGGCTCGTATTGCTCGAGTTCTCGTGGTGGCGTGCACGCAGCTAAGGGTTAGAGTTTAATGTAAGCTTGGTGCCAAGACGCAATAGCGAAGAAAGGCCAATCACAACAAGGCAAGGGATATCGAAGACTCGATTCCTCGAAACAGATTGATACCCCGGCGGCGTGCCCAAGATGGCGGCTTGGTTGAATCTGATGAGTTTATTTCAGGGTTCCCCTTGCAGAAAATGCCAGCTGATTGGCAGGCTCAATCTCGGGCCTCTCGGCTGCTCTCGAGGCTGTCTGCAAACGCATGCGGGAGCGGAAGTCACGATACTTCCCCTTTTTCCTGCAAGTAGCCAAGCTCGTACAATAATCTTTCTAAGACATCTCGTCGCCTTCTTCCTTCGTGCTTTCTGCGTTCTCTTTTGTTTCCGACATTCACTTCAATTTCGAGTCTACCTCATGCGGTGACAAGCAGCATCACGGCGACCACATCAGGTTGCGATTTCAGCCTTCTCTGCCTGTGATTTACCCCACCATCTCTGACAACATGCATTTCTCCGGCCCGCAACAGCGCTCGACGTACACACTCCTTTTTGTTGTTGTTCTGTGTGGCATTCTCTGGACTGGCTATTTCCTAGGCACTGAGCACCATGATGTTGGCATCAGCCAGCTACGCCGTCCTTCTTCCTCTCACCATCCGTCCCGGCCTGTTCAAGGAACAGGCATACCGCCTGGCTTTCCCTACACACATGCAATTGATGTAACTGTTCCGGCCGGAGTCAAGGTCATTGGGCTTGTATTCTTCGGACGAAGAGAGCTGGTGCAGGTTCTGGACTGCTATCTCAAGGTACGAAATTCCTTCTCCATGGTACTGACTACGCTAATATTCTTGGAAAGAGGAACCTTAAAGAATATGGAGGACTCCTGGATGAAGTCATATGGTCTGTCAATACTGAAAAGGAAGATGATTTGGCGTATCTCGAAGATCTAGTGGCGTCAAATCCTCGATACCGGAAACACGAAGCTACGAAAAAGTACGAGTGGTATATTGGTGCTTGGGAAGCGGTGGATGATCCAAATGCTATTTACCTCAAGATCGACGACGACGTGGTCAGTCAGATTCTTTCCACCATACTTTTCAGGGAAGACTGACAACAATACAGGTTTATTTCGAGGACAATGCCATCCCGGCTCTCGTCAAAAGATTGCTCGAGAATCCCCAATATTTCACCGTCTCTGCAAATATCGTCAATAACCCAGCACTTTCATGGGTACATCGTAGTATGGGAGTCTATGAAGGCTATTATCCGGTACGTAGCAGCTCATTCCAGTCCGATCTCATCTAACAATATTTCGATCTAGGAAATGACCCATCCCGATCCTCCACCACCTAAGAATTCATGGCGAGCATCTGAGCTTCCCTCATATGAAGGTTTGATTGAAGGTCCCGAAGGCTTTGCTATCAATGCCTCCACGCCGGCCCCTTTCCAAGGTCACCGCTGGCTGCCCATTCGGCTTCCTGAAGGCGAAACCTACGACATGTCTCTCTCTCCAGCGAGTCTTCTATCCTACGACCCTTTCGGACACGGTCTCTACAATTGGGCAGCAGCATCTCAAACCCATTACTCTTTTCTCCAGCATCTCGAACAAGGCGACACCTGGAGGTACAAGTTCAATACCTGGGACTACAACTACATGCGGCTGTCCATAAACTTCCTCGCAATTCACGGCAAAGACATTTTGGACGTTTTCCCTTTCCCTCAGAGAGACGATGAGGAGTACCTGGTCCAAACGAGGCCGTCCGAGCTAAGACGGCGAGTGATCATTGATGGTACGGCGCTGGCTGTTCACTTTGCGTTCAATAATCAGTATGCGGCTTTTGAGGGGAAGGGCGTTAGGTGGACTGATGCGCTGGATCGGTACAAGGCGTATGCCGACGAGATGATCTGTCCTGGTTTACGAAGGGTGGAGATCAAAGAAATTAGTTGAGCGATATGCATGGTCGGTGAAGGCGCGACGGGCTGGAGTTACATTGCATGGCGTAGCATATACCGGATTTTGGGATTGTAATAGTAATAGAGGAGACAAGAATACAACATTTGCAAGCAGGTGCAGTGCACTAGGTGATGGACTATGAGTCGTGTCACAGCTTCTTGGTGTGTTAAAGCTACAACCGAGATAGTGGCAGCTCTTCCTATAAGGAAAACACGATTTTAAACTTGCCCGTGTGTCACTTTTCATTCTGATATCTAACAAAGCGGTGGCAAGACTCAAGTACAAAGCATTGTCGGTCTTGGAATGCCGCTTCGCCAAAATTTGATCATATTTTGTTGAAGCACCCTTTTTTACAGACAAGCCTCTTGATTTATGCATCTATTGTATTCCCAGACATGAATAGAAGAGAAGAATATGGCAGGGTAGGATGTGGCTTTGCCTCACCGCTTGTGTTGACCAGCCGACCTGCAAATGTCATCGCAAGAACGGGCAGAGGTGTTCAATTGATATAATCCCTTTGCTTGCATTCGTGCGTTCGAGGTTTGGTACTTGCTTTTCCACGTTAGAAATGCCGAGTTTGTGGCCAGGCTCTTCTGCTTTTTTTGTGGTGACTATGAGGAGGTCACACGAGTGGACAAGCTATTCAACGAAATTCCAGGCTTGGGCAGGCTGCGAATCCTCAAGCCGCTCGAGACGAAGGGCAGGAAAGAAAGTGATGGCTGGCACCTACGCGAAGAAGACCTCTACGAATTAGAAAAACTACCTGGCAATCCGACGGCTCCTGAAGCTGTTGAGCCCGAACTCTTCGGTTTCGATACATCTGATATAGATATTCAAAGAAGATTCAGGGAAGATCCTCCTTTTGCTGAACGTCCGCTATCACTGCCTACCGACTCTAGACCCAGGAGGTCTCCTTTTGGAAGAATGTTTCAAGGCTTGGTCAAACAGGACAATCTACCAGAGTCAATTGGGCAATCAAGTTCGAGTTCACACGCTAAGTCAGAAGCCGGCCTGGTTGAACTTCCTGAGCAGTTGCAGGAGGCCTTGGCCCCATTGTTGGAAGATGAAGTTATCAGGAAAAGGGCCAGAGAACAATTTGACGAGCTCAAAAATGATTCAAATCTTCGTCGCCAAAGTGCCATGAACTTCGTTGATGATATCGGCTTACTTCAAGACGAGGAGGAGGATAATAGCAGCAATGTAAGCCTACTCTACTTTTCAATATTCCTCACGGGCTGCAAATTGAGAATCGTGTTCATATCAATCCGTTCAAAAGCTACCCTATTTGGTGCACAATTCCTTTCCGGGACTTCTTGGGAGAGCGATCTTACTAACTCGGAATCTCGGTGTCAAAGATAAATCTTGTAAATGGGCTCCAGATGCTTGCCAAACCATTAAAAGATGGTCTATTTTCGTTACTTGAAGACCAAACATTTATGAAGGAACTCGAAAAGCAGTTTGTCAAGCTCCAAAACAATAGAGAGCTCTGCCAGGAGACT
>Ga0302140_10009218_pt1 | contig 12257 bp, 13 predicted proteins | sample I_Bog_E1_1_FD_202095 | JGI IMG/M metagenome (GOLD analysis project Ga0302140, IMG submission 202095) | Peat permafrost microbial communities from Stordalen Mire near Abisko, Sweden - I_Bog_E1_1 | ecosystem: Environmental > Terrestrial > Soil > Wetlands > Peat | place: Sweden: Abisko, Stordalen...
TCGCCATGATCCTCGCGATAGGCCTGGTGATCGACGACGCCATCGTCGTAGTGGAAGCCGTGGAGCGCCGCATTGAGGAAGGCCTCGATCCCGAAGAAGCCACAAAGAAAGCCATGGACGATGTGTCGGCCCCGGTGATAGGAATCGCGCTCGTCCTGGTATCCGTCTTTGTCCCTGTGGCCTTTTTGGGCGGCATCACAGGGCAGTTATACAAGCAGTTTGCCCTGACTCTCGCCATCTCCGTCTCGCTCTCCGCTTTTGTAGCTCTCAGCCTCACGCCCGCCCTCTGCAGCCTGATGCTGAAGCCGGCTAAAAAGAGCACCAGCCTGTTCGGACGCGCCATGGCGGGATTCAACCGGCTGTTCGACCGTGTGACGAACGGTTATGTGAGCGCAAACCGATGGATCGTCCGCTTCGCGCCACTGGCGGTTGTGGTTCTGCTGGCGATCTATTCCGGAACCGGGTTCCTGTTCGAGAAAATTCCTTCGGCTTTTCTGCCGTCCGAAGATCTGGGCTATGCGATCGTCAACGTGCAACTCGCCGATGCCGCCGCGCTTCCGCGCACCGAGTCGACTATGGACGAAGCACAGAAGATCATTCTTCGAATTCCCGGTGTCGAAAAGGTTGTTGGCTTTGCAGGCTTCGGAATCCTCGCCGGCGCGAACACTTCAAACGTCGGCACCTTTTTCGTCGTCCTCAAGCCCTGGGAGCAGCGCACTGCCGCATCGGAATCCGCTAACGCCATTATCGGCCAGATCAATATGCGTCTCAGTTCCATTCCCGAGGCAACCATCTTTGCCGTGGATCCGCCGCCGATCTCCGGTCTCGGCGTCAGTGGCGGGGTAACGCTCGAAGTGCAGGATAAGCTGGGCGGCGACCTTTCGTTTCTCGAAAGCTCCGCAAACCAGTTGCTCGCCGCCACAAAAGGAAAACCGGACGTAGGAATGATCTTCAGCTCCTACCGTCCTCACGTTCCGCAATACCGGCTCAACCCCGATCGCGAGAAGGTCAGTTCACTCGGCTTATCGCTCAACGATGTTTTTCAAACCATGCAGATTTATCTGGGCAGCTATTACGTAAACCAGTTCAATCTCTACGGGCGCGTCTGGCGCGTCTATGTACAGGCCGAATCCGAATATCGCGCCAAACCGGAAGATCTCGACCGGATCTATATCCGGGGCAGCCAGAACCAGATGATTCCGCTCAGCACGATCGTCACCTCCCATGACGCCACGGGACCCGACAGTTTGATGCGCTACAACATGTACCCTTCCGCCGAGATCCAGGCGCAGCCCCGTGGCGCCGGCAGTTCCGGGCAGTTGATCGCCGCTATTGAGCAGGCCGCTAAGTCCCTGCCGCCCGGCGCTGCTTTCCAGTGGACCGGAACTGCGTTTCAGGAGAAAGAATCCGGATCGCAGCAAAGTCTCGTGCTGGGTCTGGCAATTCTCCTGATGTTCCTTTGTCTGGCGGCTCTCTATGAAAGCTGGACGATTCCGTTTTCAATTCTGCTCGGCATCCCGATCGGAATCTTCGGGGCCTTCCTCGCCGTTCATTTCTTCCACTACAACGACGATGTCTATGTTCAAATCGGCCTGATCATGCTGATCGGCCTCGCGGCCAAGAACGCAATTCTCATCGTCGAATACGCCAAAGAACAACGCGACAAAGAAGGCAAGGATCTGGTGGAAGCCGCGATTCTGGGAGCGAAACTTCGTTTCCGCCCGATCCTGATGACATCCTTCGCCTTTATCCTGGGCGTGTTTCCGATGGTCATCGCAAGCGGCGCCGGAGCCGGCAGCCGGCACTCCATCGGCACGACGGTCTGTTTCGGGATGCTCGCCGCGACATCGATCGCGATCTTCCTGATCCCCGTTCTTTATATCCTCGTGGAGCGTCTGAGCGAAAAGCTCATGGGATCGTCCGCGAAGGCTCCTGTCCCTGTTCCCGCGGCCACTCCGGAGGCCGGCCCCGCATGAGCCGATGCATGAGCCGCCGCGCTCCCACCGCCGTCCTGTTCCTGCTACTGGCGGGTTGTACGGTGGGGCCCAACTACCGAAAGCCGCAAATCACTCCGCCGCAGGCCTTCCGGAACGCCGGAGCGGAGCCGGAGTCGGCCGCCTCGCTCGCCGACCTGCCCTGGTGGGATGTCTTCAAAGACCCTGTCCTGCAGAAACTGATCCGCACCGGCCTCGAACGAAACTACGACGTGCGGATCGCCGCCGAGCAGATTATCGCGGCGCGCGCTCAGGTCGCCTTGTCCCGCTCCTCACAACTTCCTCAGGTAACGCTCAATCCGAGCTATACAGGCGGAAAGACCGGTACCGCAATCCCTAACGTCAACACCAATCTCGAAAGCCTTACCGCCGATCTCAGCTATGCCCTCGACCTCTTTGGAGGCCTGAGGCGCGCTACCGAAGCTTCCAAAGCCGCTTTGCTCGCTACCGAAGAGGCGCGCCGAACGGTGATGGTAACCCTGGTCAGCGAAATCGGCAGCGATTACTACCAGTTGCTTGCTCTGGACCTTCAGCTCGAAATAGCCCGCCAGACCGTGGTATCGCAGACTAACTCTGTAACACTGACTAAGTCGCGAGCGGACTATGGCGTGGCCACTAATGCCGATTGGCTCCAGGCCCGTCAGGTCCTTGACGCCGCCAACGCTCAGATACCGGAACTGCAGCGTCAGATCGCCCGGATGGAAGATGCCATCGGCATTCTGATGGGCAACTATCCCGGGGTTGTGCCGCGAGGCGCCGTGCTCACCTCGCAACAGACACCGCCCGTGGTTCCGGTGGGGATCGCCTCCGGTCTGATAGACCGCCGCCCGGACATTCGCAGGGCGGAGAAGCTGTTGATCGAGTACAACGCCGATATAGGTGTCGCCCGGGCGCAGTTCTTTCCTCAGATTTCACTCACCGCGTCCGCCGGTCGCAGCCTTGCTCTCACCAGCCTGCTCGACAGCCAGGTCAGTATCTGGACTTACGCCGCATCGCTGACTCAGCCCATCTTCGAAGGCGGCAAGCTCAGGGCTAATCTCCACATTGCGGAATCGCAGCAGCGCCAGGCTCTCCTCACTTACATCCAGACTGTGCAGAAAGCCTTCGGCGATGTATCGGATTCATTAGTGGACGTTCAAAAGTACAAAGAAGTCCGCCTGAGAGACGACGAATACGTCCACGATCTGGATGAATCCGTGCGTCTCGCCAATATGCGTTACAACGGCGGAGTCACTACCTACCTGGAAGTCCTGCAGGCCCAGCAGTCACTGTTCGCCGAGCAACTGACTCTGGCCCAGTCGCGCGGCAATGAGTTCCAGTCCGTGGTGCAACTCTACCGCGCTCTCGGCGGCGGCTGGCAGCAATGAGTTGCCCCAGGATGAGACGCAACGCGGGCTTTTCCGGAAGTTATCGGCAACCTGGGGCTTTTCGCGGCACGCGCCGTGCGGCGTGCTTTTCTGTCCCCGATCGAATTCACGCTGATTCTGCTGTAAATCGAAGAAGTCGGTGCTCCTCGTGGTTTCATGTGGCTTCGCCGTGGGTTGCTGCTTACCCTGCATACCGAAGCACGCTGGTGCGCTTCGGCGCGGGTTCGATCATTTCTTTTGTGCAGTCGATTGCCTTCTTCGCGGAGCTCGGCCCTTTGCCGGCGGGCCTTCTGGTGGCTGGCAGGGTGGGCGCGGGCATTGGCGCTCAGCGAGTCGCTTCCGGGCGACGTGATCATCGTGGAGGGGTACTCTACGTTCGGTTCGCCGGACAGGCAGTTTGTGGTTTCGCGAAGATGCGCCGACTTGGTGCGCCTCTACCTGGAAGCCCACTTTAAATAAGACACAGCGACATAGGAATTGTGCCTTTGGTGAAGCCCCCCGCCCCGGACTCCGGGCGCGAAAGCCGGAACGGCGCCACCATCATGCTGTTCAAAACAGACTCGAAAAAATAATGCACGCGCGGCCGTCAGATCAGAGGGTTTTCCCATCTGTCCCCTGGAGCCAGAAGCGCGGCGGCTTCTTTGGGTCCCCAGCCGCCGGGTTTATAGAGACGAGCCTTTGAGTGGGCTTTTAGAATCGGATCTACGACGGCCCACGCGGCTTCGACCGCGTCTTCCCGCGTAAAGAGCGCGCCATCGCCCGCCATCGCATCGCCCAGCAGCCGCTCATAGGGCGATTGCTCGTCGGACTGTTCTTCGGACAAAAAGAGTTCACGCTGTTCGCCAGTGAACTCTTTTCCCGCCAGCTTTACCCTTGAAGCAAGGGCGATGGCCGCGTTCGGGGAAAGCCTGAAGCGCAGGTAGTTGGACCGTCCGTTTGGCGGCTCTGAATCGGCGAATAGCTTCTGCGGAGGCGGCTTGAACTGCACCAGTACTTCAGTCGCGGTTTCGGCCAGACACTTGCCGGAGCGCAGGTACCAGGGCACGCCTTCCCATCGCCAGGAATCGATCGAAAGCCGCAGCGCGCAGAAGGTTTCCACATCGGACTTCTTCGCAACGCCCGGTTCATTTTTGTAACCCGCATATTGGCCGCGCACCACATCCGCGCGCTTCAGAGGCCGCATGGCCTCAAAAACCTTAGCTTTCTCGTTGTGAACCGCTCCGAAGTCCCGGCCCGCCGGCGGCTCCATCGCAAGCAGAGCAACCAGTTGAAAGAGGTGGTTCTGGATCACGTCGCGCAGACATCCCGCGGTTTCGTAAAACGCCCCGCGTCCCTTCACACCGAACTCTTCCGCCAGGGTGATCTGAACGCTCGACACATAGTTGCGATTCCAGATCGGCTCCAGGAATGAATTGGCGAACCGGAAGTAGAGGACGTTCATGATCGCCTCTTTGCCGAGGTAGTGGTCGATGCGAAAGATCGAGTCTTCCGGGAACACATCGTGCGCGACTTTATTCAGTTCGCGCGCCGACGCGAGATCGCGGCCAAAAGGCTTTTCGACAATGACCCGCGCATGTTTGGCCAGGTTCGCGGGCCCTAGTCCTTCAATCACGGTCGCGAAAAGCGAGGGCGGGATTGCGAGGTAATGGGCCGGGCGCCGCGCGCCGTTCAGCTCTTTCTTCAAAGCGGCGAACGTGTCGGGAGAAGCATAATCTCCGCCCACATACCTGAGTTGGGCAAGCAGGCGCTTGAGTGCCTGTTTGTCGTCGATCCCGCCGTTTCGTTCGATGCTGTCCGTCACGCGTTTGTGAAGCCGGTCCGGACTCCACGCCGGCAGCGCCACGCCGATTACCGGAACCGCGAGAGTCCCCCGCTTCACCATTGCGTAGAGAGCGGGAAAGATCATCTTGTGGGCAAGATCCCCGGTGGCGCCGAACACCACCAATGCGTCCGAATGGGAAGCGGCCATCAGACAACCTCCGTGGCTTGTATTCGACGAGCCCCGAGCCCGAATGAGGCGAGACGGGCATTCATGAGCCTATAGTCACACATTCAGGCGCGTTTTCAACTGCCGCTGTGTATTCGCCGCGCCGGGCTGCGTGGTTGCAGCGCGCGCGGTGGATCAGAGCGTCCTGAGCCGCCCGCACATTGGTCTCATCGCCCTTCCAGGCTTTAAGAGCGTCCTGCTGCAGCGCGCGGCCGAATGAAAAGGAGAGAGCCCACGGCGGGCGCGATCCGTAAGTTTTGTTCATCGCATTTAACCGAGCCGAGGCCAGTTCCGGGGACTGGCCGCCCGACAAAAACACTACCCCTGGAACAGCGGCCGGTACCGCGCGAAAAAGACTCGTGACCGTGGCCGCAGCCACCAAATCAGGGGCGTCCTGAACGGGACTGACCAGACCCGGGAGAATCATGTTGGGCTTCAGAAGCATGCCCTCGGGAATCACATGTTGCGTATAGATCTGCCCGAAAACCGTATGAAGCACCTGCTCCGTCACTCTGCGGCAGGTGGCGATATCATGGTCGCCCTCCATCAGCACTTCCGGCTCGACTACGGGCACAATCCCGGCTTCCTGCGCCAGCGCCGCATAGCGCGCCAGCGCCTGTGCGTTAGCTTCAATGCAACTTCGGCTCGGCAAATCCGGTCCGATGCTGAACACGGCTCGCCACTTCGCAAAACGCGCGCCCATCCGCGAGTATTCGCTGAAGCGCGCCCGTAATCCGTCCAGCCCCTCGGTGATCTTCTCCCCGGGGCCTCCCGCGAGATCCTTCGCGCCCGTGTCCACCTTAATGCCGGGAACGATTCCCGCGTCGGTAAGAACCCTCACGAATGAAATCCCGTCTGCCGTCTGCTGGCGGATGGTTTCGTCGTAGAGAATCGCTCCACTGATATAGTCGCCCAGGTCCGGCGTTGTTACCAAAAGCTCACGATAGCTGCGTCGCGATTCCACTGTCTGAGGGATTCCCAGCACCGCGAATCGTTCGTTGCACGTGGTTGTGCTTTCATCCATGGCCAGCAAACCCTTATCGTGAGCCACCAGCAGTCTTGCGGTCTCTATCAATGTCTGCGTGTTCATTTTGCCGGCTCGATTTCTAATCCGAGCGCGGCGAGTTGGGCGCTGGTGGATTTGTAGTCTGTGTGCAGGATGCTTCGAATTCCCATGCCCTCCGCGATTTGCGTAAACATGGGAGTGTTTTCGATGTAGACGATCGTCGCGGCGGGCGCCTGAGAGATATCGAGCGCCAGCCGGAACATGTTGGCGTCGGGTTTGCGAAGCCCAACGAAGCAGGAGGAGATGAACGCATCCACAAAAGTGTCCAGACGGAACGTTCGAATCCGGTGCGCGTTCAGTTCGCGCGATTCATTGCTGACCACTATGATCTTCAGCCCTTGTTGCGCCTTGAGCTGGCGCAGCAAGTCGATCATGTCCGGAAAAGGCTTTGACTGGGCGCACATGAAGCGGCGAAACTGCGCCCGTGTGAACAGTCGCTTTTTATAGAAGACGACAAGGTTAAGGTAATCCTCAAAGGTCAGCTTGCCTTCTTCATGGATCTCGAAGGTAAGCCGATGCCGCTCTTCCATCTCGGCCCATTCGAGTTTGAAATGCTTCACGGCGCGCCTGCGCGCGTGGTGGTCCCAGCCGTTTGTAAGCAGGACGCCGCCGACGTCGACAAATAAACAGAAGATTTCCCGCGTTCTCTTCGCCAGCGGGATGCGAAGTCTCTGGCTTTCGGCAGTCATGAATAAGGTTTCGCGAAAAAGATTGCGGCGACAGCGAGCGGCGACAGAAACAGGATCTTCATGATGGCGGCCGCCAGACAGGAGAATGCACGCGCAGCACCCACCACACAATCGGCAAATGCAGGGGTTGCCGCGGCAGGGAGTGGCGGCTCACCGTCAGGTGGCTGAATACGGTCAACGTTTAAGTGGTGCTATGCCGTGTTTCCTTCAGTGGCGAACAGGCCGTCCGCATCGTGATGAGCGAAGGGCTGTAAAACCGGAGGCTGGTAAACCGGGCGGTTCACCATTGCTGTCCGGCTCTTGTTGGTGGCGGAAGAGGGGGTCGAACTTCTAGCTGGTATGCGGAGTCTGTAGCTTACTGATTCTACGTTGCCAAGACCGCCAAGTTTGCCGTTAATGCCGTGGCGCATTGCCCGGTATTGCCCGCTGGGATGCCCCTGCCCTCGAAGATTTTCTCATTTCTTTAGCGAATTTCCCCCCCAAGAAAACATCCGTCCACGGATCTCTCGGAGCCCTTCTGATTCACGTACGCCTCGTACTGCGACCAAAGCATCCGTTAAGAAACCGACGAAAGACCCGATCCGCGAAGACGGAGTCCATGAGGAGGCTATCGTGGACGCCCACGGGTCGGAAGAAAAGCGATGAGCTGGTATTACTACCTGGAAGGAAAGCTTTTTCCGTTTCAGGTGCGCTGTCCTTTCAGCCGAGTGGAGTCCTCATGGGTAACGTAGAGGGACTTTCAACCGGTGCAACGGGCAACGAAGCTGATCTTCCGACCGCCGTGCCTTATAATGTCGAGCGGACGACTTCGCGTATTGGAATTGGACACTTTGAACAGGGCCTGACACCAGTGCCTCGACGCTGCACCCCGCGCAGGCGTTAGATCGCTACTCGCCCGAAGATCGGCAAGATCTTCGAATGCTTAGGCTTGCGGGACCGCTGAGGGATGGCAATCTCCCGGATTCCTGAACCTGGCCGACTCTTAACCCGAATCTCCTTAATCGGGGCCGTCAAATTGCATATCGTTGCTGCGAGGACGGAACAGATGAAACTCTTTATCGCTGGATTGACAGTACTTACAACCATAGCGCTCGGCTCATGCATCGCTGCTGACGAGGCCAACCGCGCCAGTTTTCTTTCAGCCAGGCCTGCGCGCATAATGACCGCGGAGCCTGGAGTTGTACCTTCCGGTACTTCGCTGCTGATCCGCACAAACGAGACCGTAAGTACACGCCGAGCGGCGCAAGGCACTGTTTATGAGGCATTCGTCGCCGAAGACGTTCTCGACCAGAACGGAAGCATTCTTATCCCGAAAGCATCACCTGTCGAATTGGTCGTGCGTTCTCTCCCGTACCTCGGGCCCGGAGGCGTGATGACTGAACTGACTCTGGGCGTGCACTCGATTACAGTCAATGGCGCGACCTATCCGGTAGAGACGAAGACGGGGACCCCGGACACCGGCGGTCTTGTAGCTGACAGTGACGCTCCAAGCGTCGTCGGCGCCGGTGATCCGGCGGGGCAATCGCTGACGACCGGACAGCGCATCAGTGTACGGTCGCAGACTTTGTTGTCATTCCGGATTGCCGACCCGATTCGACTTAAAGGCTACATCCGTTAGGCGTATTCCCACTCTCGCAAACGTTAGCGGGGCGAAATGTCGAAGGCGTCGCTGTTCGGGACTGCTTCATTTATCTGACTACCCTTGAATATAGACGCCCAGTGGATGGTAGTTTAAGAATAAGTTGTGGAACTCTCAGACTGCGAGGCACTATGGACAAACTGACGACCTTTCAGGTTGACATTCGCCCGCTTTTCATTACGAGGCAGGTCAGACGAGTGCTGCCCGAACCGTCGCAATCGATCTGCCGCATAAGATTCCAGTCGAGTCTTGTGCCTGAGGCCCATTGGTGTTGATTCAGCAGTTTTCTCCAACGACGCGTCCGCCAGCCGGGGGCTTTCGGCCGTTCGTTCATCGGTCGCATCCCTTGCCGAGACCGGTTGGCACTTCAGTTGATAATACGCGCCCCCCGTCAGGTCGAGCTCGTAGCGGACATCTTCGACCGTATGGTGTTCGCTACGCCGTTCGGCAACTTTCGAGCCAGCAACTTTTGAACCCGCGTTTCCCCGACCTCCACTGGAACTGTCGTGTCCTTGATCTGAACGCCCCGTAAGAAGAGAGTGCTCTTAAGTTGGCGCACTTCGCCGCTGCGTTTTTGCAGCGCACGGACCCGTGTCGTTGTCTCTACCGTCCACACCGCTCGCTGCCCGCCACACGGACATCGTGCGCCTTTCGGGCAGGCGGAAACGCGGGCCTCGGGAGTCTTACTGGGCATCTGGATGACTCAGGGTAAATGTCAGGGAAAGCTCAGGTGCAACCTCTTTGGCGTGGACCAGCGACGGATGGATCCCGGGTCCGAGGGACTTAGTCGGTCAATTCTTGCACCGTCTTCTGGTCCAAATCCTGGCTTGCCGGCCCTTGTCAGTTATAACGGTTTCGAGTCGCCGTTCGGATACTTACTGGACGACCAGTTCACCCTTGAGGTACTCGACCGAGCCGTCATCGTTCTCCCATATAAGCGTCTTACAGTTCATACAGATTCGCGGTAAAGTTTCTTCATCGTCCTCGAAAAGAAACTCCGTGGAGAAGCCGCATACCGGGCAGGCGAGATCACTGGGCATGTTTCCACTCTTCCGGACGGAACCACTTCGATACGAATACCCCGCCGAGGCGCTCAACGTTGTACCTGCTTTCCGGGTAATGTTCGGCAATCGCGTTCTGGAGCCACGGCAGGACTTCCGCAACAGTCTTCACATTGCCGGTGAACTCATCGCTCCCGACGCTCACATCGATCCCGCCCTCCCAGAGCCAGCCGATATCCACGTGGATCTCAGAGTCGTACATTTTCTGGAGTTCGGTCGCGAGGTCTTTCATGCCTGCATTTTCTCACCGAAGCCCACCGTTTGTGCCCTGCCAGCCAGCGACTTTTTCGGTTATCGTCTGATGGATTAAATCGGTCGTGTTCCTCCGCATCTGGTCGGTCAAAACGCGATCCTACCTCCCTGGCGGTTCGATGCTGCCCGACGATCATTGTGGCGGAAGGGGCGGGGGGCCGCTCCAGCGTTCCCGTTGAACCGCCGCACTCGTGGGTCAACCGGGCATCTGAGCGACGCATCTGGGATCGGGCCGTTGGTTGCCTCCACCGCCGAGACCGTCCATACTGCGACCATGACCGTCAAGACTGCCGCATTTCTGGCGCTGATCGGCACGCTCCTGCTCACGGTTCTGCTGGCGATTGATTTTGTCGATTCCGTTCTGGCCGTCACCCGTGGATTGATTCCGGCGATTGATTTTTCTGCGGTCGTTGATTGATCTGGTTGTGAGTTTGACGGTGACGGTGTTTTTCTACGTCTTCAACCGGGCGCAATGACGGTGAACCGGGCACGATGGCTCTGGCTTTAATCGCTTGGTTTTTGCGGGCGCAGTCGGTTTCAAAACACAGTCTCGCCTGGCTCAAACGGGCAGGATGCCGGGTCTCGAACCACTTTTCTGGACCTGATCACTTATACCGAGCGGTAGGTTCCTTCGCGGGACCAATCATCGTTGACGGGAAAGCAACGAAGCGGTCCTTTAGGTAACTGCTGTTTTTTGTTCAGTATAACGTCAGCCCGGTAAGTCAGGAATCAGATCTCGGATCGAGAAAGATGCCTGAAATAGGCAGCGTCAGAAGTATGTAATGCTGTTCGATTCCGCCCAGGATCCTCCGGCGGACGCATGTAGATCCCTTCCTCACCGCGGCTGACACCGTTCTGCTGGGCCCACTGTTCGTAAACGGATTTCGGGCCGCCCGGAGGGGGCATGAACATTTCTGCCCACGGCGCGTTCGTCGTGGCCATAATGAAGTGCGAACCGTCGCGTGTTCCGCCAACATGTGGAATGACCGGGATATCGTAAGCCGATGCCAGTGCCGCGATGTGGAGGAGTTCAGTCAGTCCCCACACCAGTGCATATCCGGTTGCCAGATGCTCGCTGATCGGTGTTCCAGCAACTGGCGGAAACCGTACCGGTTATATTCGTGCTCTCCCGTTGCGATACGGATCTGTTTCAGTTCGGCGTGCAGCCGCCCGAAGCCGTCATAGTCGTGCGGTTGCAGGCATTCCTCCATCCAGTAGACCCGATACGGTCCCAGCATGTCCGCCATTTCCAGTGTGTACTGCTCGGTCCACGACATCCAGCAATCGAGCATTATGTCGCCATCCGGCCCGAGCTTCTGGCGTGTGCTCTTCACCAGTTCGAGATTCTTTCGCATTCCCTCGCGGCCATCGGCGGGGCCATATTCAATCGCCAGTTTCAGCCGCCGGAAGCCGAATTCGAGGTGCTGATCGATGTCGTTCCCTGTGCAGTAGGCGGGGATGCGTTGTTTCGTCTCGCCGCCGATCAATCTGTAGACGGGAACATTCAGTGCCTTGCCCACCAGATCCCACAGTGCCAGATCCACTCCGCTGATGGCATGCATGCCGATTCTCGCCCGATCGTAATTCATGCTCGACCGCCAGAGGATGTCCCAGTTGCGCTCGATATCGAAGGGATCCTTACCCACCAGGAGCTTTGCGAAATGTTCCTCAATGAGAGGACCTCCCGCCGGCCCGCCCTGCCCGTAGCCTTTCACTCCCTTTGTCGGTCGCGATCTCGACGTAGAAGCCGGGCAGTTTTCCGGCATCGGGCATGAAAAGGGAACGTCGCGCCTTGTAGTCCGGGTAGATCGACATCGGGCTCGCCACTTCCACTCCATTGGTCGACCACGCGTTGGCCGCGGGTGTGTAGGTGGGTAGGGGATGCTGCGGCGTCGGGTTTACCAACCGAACGGAAGTAATTCGCAGTTTGCTCTTTTCATCCGCGAAAAGAAGAGGCGGCAGGGCGAAGCCTGCCGTCAGGTGAAGAAAAGATCGTCGATGCATGGGGTGTGCCGGACCTTTCTGTAATCGCCGACTATGTTAATTCATCGTCTCGCGGCTACGAGCAACGAAGATCGTTTCAGGCGGCGCGGCGAGGCCCTTGAGCATTTTCCAATCCACGAATGATCATGAAATCGGTTTTTGATTCCAATGCGGAGTGATCATGAAACGGAGAGTCCGAAGAGGCCGCGCAGCGGCCGT
>Ga0302140_10009220_pt1 | contig 12255 bp, 7 predicted proteins | sample I_Bog_E1_1_FD_202095 | JGI IMG/M metagenome (GOLD analysis project Ga0302140, IMG submission 202095) | Peat permafrost microbial communities from Stordalen Mire near Abisko, Sweden - I_Bog_E1_1 | ecosystem: Environmental > Terrestrial > Soil > Wetlands > Peat | place: Sweden: Abisko, Stordalen...
GTGAACTGGCCCACAAGACCGAGAACGTACTGGACATGATCCGGGCGAGACAACTGGTGCCGCTGCCGGAGGTCGTCAACATTCTGCTGCTCGCTTTCGATCAGCTCAGCCATCTGATCGACAGCTACAGCACCAGCAACGATGCGGAGATCTCAGTTTTTCTCAACGCCCTCACCAACATCTCGGCGGGCAGCCTCACCTCCGAACAGCAGACGCTGCTCGAGCAGCCCGCATCGAGCGCCGTACCGGAACTCAAAGACTTCCCCGAAGTCACCGCCTTCGATCTGGATCAGGCTGTCCGGGCAGGCAAGCGCGTTTACATTGTCGGCTTTGACCTGCTGCACGACATCCAGCGCCGGGGAAAGACGCCTCTGGCGATTTTCCGCCTGCTCATGAACTGTGGACAAATTCTCGATTCGGCAGTCGATCTTCAGACGTTCGGAACCCTCGACGACGAGCCGGTTCCCTCGGTGGTCCTGCAGGTCCTCTATGCCACCACCCTCGACGCATTCAATCTCAGTCAACTGATGGAACTGGAGAGCGAGAAGATCAGAATCGCCGTCGACATCGCTCCTGCGGCCGTCGCAGGTCCGCCCGCACAAGCCCCACCCGTACAAGCCCCACCCGTGGTCGCGGAAAAAAAGGAACCTGCAAAGGCGCCGCCGGCGCCGGAAGCCGAAGCCGCAAATCCTTCCTCAGGGGACGGTGGAGAGTCCCGCGCGCAGAACGGATCCGGGCCGGCACCCTCGGAAGCCACCGTCCGTCTGAACGTTTCCCTGCTCGATTCGCTTATGAGCCTGGCCGGGGAACTGGTCCTCAGCCGCAATCAGCTCAATGAAGCTCTCGCAAGCCAGGACCAGAGGGAAATCAGCGCGAGCGCCCACCGCATCGGTCTGGTCACTTCGGAACTGCAGGAGGCGGTGACTTTAACCCGCATGCAGCCGGTGGGAACCCTGTTCGCCAAATTCCCTCGCCTCGTTCGAGATCTGGCCAAAGATCTGGGCAAGAACGTCCAGCTGAAACTGGAAGGCGGCGACGTCGAAATCGATAAGAGCATCCTCGAAGGGCTCAGTGATCCGCTTACCCACATGGTCCGGAACTCGGTCGATCACGGCATCGAACCGCCGGACGTCCGCGCCGCCGCCGGCAAGCCGTCCATGGGTACAATCACTCTGCGCGCCAGCCATCAGGCCGGACAGGTGGTAATCGAGGTTGCCGACGACGGTAAAGGCCTGGCCGGGGAAAAGATTGCGGCCTCCTCGGTCGCTAAAGGCCTTATCTCCGCCGCCGAGGTTCAGGCGATGAGCGACCGCGAGAAGATGGCTCTGATTTTCCTGCCGGGCGTTTCCACCGCGAGCACGGTCAGCAATGTATCCGGCCGCGGCGTGGGCATGGATGTCGTGAAGACCAATCTCGATAAGCTGGGCGGCAAAATCGAGATCGAGTCGAATCCGGGAAACGGTTCACGTTTTCTCATCAAACTCCCGCTGACACTCGCTATCATTCCCTCGCTTCTGGTTTCTCAGGCAGGCGAACGCTTCGCCATCCCCCAGGTGAGTGTGGGCGAACTCATCCGCATTCCGGCTTCGAAGATTGCCGAAAGACTCGACAGAGCCGGCAACGCCGAGATTCTGACTCTCAGGGACCGGCTCGTTCCCCTGCTGCGGCTCGCGGATATCCTGGGCGAACCCGACTCGCGCGGAGCCGATCGGGCGATGAACATCGTGTTGCTGGACGCCGGCGGGTCCGAATACGGGCTGGTCGTCGACCAGCTTCACGACACTGTGGAAATCGTGGTAAAGCCCCTCGGGCGCCATCTTCAGGGTATCCGCGACTACGCAGGCGCAACGATTCTGGGCAACGGCGAAGTGGCTCTCATTCTCGATGCCGTCGGAATTGCCGAAAGAAGCGGCAGCATGGGAGGCGCTCAGGCTGCTTCGGCTTCGCGGGAAGTCGGCGAGGAGACCCGTGAGCTCCAGTCTCTTTTGATTTTTCACAACGGTCCCAACGAGCCTTGTGCCGTGCCGATCGAACTGGTGAAACGCGTCGAGAAGCTCGATCCGTCCCGGGTCGAAAACCTGGGGGGGCGCCGGACCATGCAGTACGAAGGGCAGAGTTTGCCTCTCGTCATGCTGAAGGACATCGCCGCTGTCTCGGACCTCGAGATGTCTCAGCAGTGGGTGGTCATCGTTTTCGAGCGGGCCGGACTCCCCCTGGGCCTTCTGGCAGCTGAACCGCTCGACCTGATCGAAACTGCGGCCGACCTCGATACGGTAACCCTTCGCCAGCCCGGCATCGCCGGTTCGGTCATCCTCGGGGGGCGCACGACTCTCATGGTGGATATCTTCGAGCTGGCCGCGAGTATGCCCGGCCGCGAAGGCAGTCTTCAGGTCCGCGCGGCAAGGACCCAACGGCCCGTGACGGAGCACCAGGGCCAGGCGGCGGCTAAAACCCCCACGGTCCTGATAGCCGAGGATTCGGACTTCTTCAGAAACCAGATCCTTCGCCTGGTGGAGTCGGTGGGTTACAACGCCTTTGCCGCTTGTGACGGCCAGGCCGCCTGGGAATTACTTACCGAGCACGCCGACGAGATTTCGCTGGTGGCGACCGATGTCGAGATGCCCCGGATGGACGGCCTCTCGCTCACCAGAAAGATCCGCGCCGATTCCCGTTTTTCCGGTCTTCCGATCATCGCCCTCTCATCTCTCGCCGGAGAAGAAGAGATCGCGCGCGGCGTGGCCGCGGGGGTCAGCGAATATCAGGTCAAACTGGACCGCGATCTGTTTCTCGACAGCATCCGCAAATCCCTGGAGGTCGCCCTGTGAACGACGAAAGAAGAAACCCCGCAGCCGGTCCGCGCGCTTCCGACGGAGTATCCTCGCTCCTGGCTTCTTTTGCGGTGAGCGATTCTTTCTATGCGCTGGACGCATCCACGGTGCAGGAAGTGATCCGCGTACCGTCGCTGACCCGCGTGCCGCACGCACCGCCCTCGGTGCTGGGCATCATCAATCTTCGAGGCCGGATCGTGACGGTGCTCGACGCCGCCATCGTTCTTGGTCATGAAAAATCCGCGCTCGGCAGGGACAGCCGCATTTTTGTGGTCGAGGACCGAGGCGAGTTCATCGGGCTGCTCGTTGACCGGGTGGCGGACGTGATTGAATACGACCCTTCCGCGGCCAACGCGGTTCCCGCCAACGTACCGCGCGAGCAGGCCTGTTTCTATCGCGGAATTCATCTGGTCAACGGAAGAGCCATTGCCCTTCTCAATGCCGAGCAGATGCTGTCCGCGGCATTGGCCGGGGTCGCCGTACAGCAGCCGACAACCAGGGCCGCCGCGTGAACCTCCGCGTTCTTGTCGTGGACGACACGGCGCTGTTTCGCAAGCTCGTTTCCGACGCGCTCGTCGCGATTCCGGGAGTCGAGGTTGTCGGAACCGCGTCCAACGGCAGGCTGGCTCTCGACCGGATCGGCGCGCTTCGGCCGGACCTGATTACGCTCGATCTTGAGATGCCGGAGATGAACGGGCTGCAGACCCTGGAGGCTCTTCAGAAAGCCGGTTCCGCAAGCGGCGCCATCATGCTCAGTTCCCACACCGTGCGCGGGGGCGAACTGACTATGAGAGCCCTTCAGCTGGGTGCCTTCGATTTCATCACCAAACCCGACGGAGGGTCGCGCGAAGACAATCTGGTGCAACTACGCAGCGGTCTTGCGTCTCGAATCCAGGCCTTCGGCCAGCGGCGCGAAATCCGGCAGATCCTGGGCGCGGCTCCCCGACGGCCGCCGCTTCCCTCCCCCTCGCCGCCAAAAGGCGTCGTCGAGAACCGGGCCGCCCCTGCGCGCGGCCGGGCGGTCGGACCGCCCATCGTGCTCATCGGAGTTTCCACCGGCGGTCCCGCCGCTCTCGCCCAGGTTCTGCCCGCCCTGCCGGCCGGGTTCGGCGCGCCCGTCTTCATCGTGCAGCACATGCCTCCTTTATTTACCGAGGCGCTGGCGGGCAATCTGCAGTCCCGCAGCGCGATCGGCGTACACGAGGCGCGAGACGGGGAGATAGCCGAGGCTGGCTGCGCCTATATTGCGCCGGGCGGCAAACATATGAAGCTTGCATCGGGTCCCTCCGGAGAGATTGTGGTGCGCATCGTCGACGACCCTCCCGAGAACCACTGCAAACCCGCCGTCGACGTTCTTTTCCGTTCGGCCGCCAACGAATTTCCCCGCCGCTCGATCGCCGCGATCCTGACCGGCATGGGGCACGACGGCACTGACGGACTGCGCCACCTGAAACGAACCGGCTGCGTCTCGATCGCCCAGGATGAAGCGACCTCCACCGTTTACGGCATGCCTCGCGAGGCTTTTCTGGCGGGCGTTGTCGACCAGGTCCTGCCGCTCAGCCAGATTGCCGCGGCTCTGATTCGCTCTGTGCAGGAGGCCAGATGATCCGGCTCCGGCCAGACGAACGGAGCTTCGTAGCCGCGCACATCCATGCCATCTGTTCGATCGCGCTCGACGCTTCGAAAGATTATCTGATCGAGAACCGCCTGGGCGGGATGGCGGCCGAGCAGGGCTGCCAGAGCTTTACCGAGCTTTTCCACCGCGTTCAGGCGGATACGAGCGGCGTTCTGAGGCGCCGCGTCATCAACGAGATCACCACCCGGGAAACCCTGTTTTTCCGCGATTCCTCGCCTTTCGACTTGCTCCGGCAAAAACTCCTGCCCGACCTGATCGACCGCCGCGCGCGCGCCGGTTCGCGCACTCCCATCCGAATCTGGAGCGCAGCATGCTCCACAGGCCAGGAAGTTTACAGCATCGCGATCGTTCTGCAGGAGGCGCTTGGCGACCTGAGCCGCTTCAATATCAGAATCATCGGCACCGATATCTCCGACGCGGCCATTGCGACGGCGAGCGAAGGCGTTTTCAACGGAATCGAAATCGCCCGCGGTTTGAGCGAGTCGGCGCTGACGCGTTACTTCAGGCCCTTTGGGGCGGGGTGGAAGATCCGCGATGAAATCCGCTCCCTCGCCACCTTCCGCAGGCTGAATCTGATGGAGGATTTTTCCTCCGTCGGCACCTTCGACATTGTCTTCTGCCGGAACGTGGCAATTTACTTCAACGACCGCGACCGCACCTCTCTTTTCAGCAGGATCGGCCAGCGGATGGAGCGCGACGGGCAGCTGATTATCGGTTCCATGGAGTCCCTCAACAACCTCTGTCCGGAGTTCGAGTCGACGCGCCATCAGCGCTGTGTTTATTACACGCTCAAAGCCGTCGGGCCTCCACCATCAGGCGCGCTCCGGTCCTCCCCGCCGGCAGGTCGCGGTTATGCGTGAAGCCCTGCTGGCTGGAAGCTGGGACTACCGGCTCGTCGCGCTCTCGATAATAATCTCGCTGTTAGCGGCCTGGGTCGCCGTAGATCTGTGCTGGCGCGTGACAAATTCGCGCGGCACGGCGCGCATGTATTGGCTCACCGGCGCTGCCGTCGTCATGAGTTTGGGCATCTGGTCGATGCATTTCGTCGGAATGCTGGCGTATCTGCTTCCGGTTCCGGTCTGGTATCACTGGCCCACCGTTCTGGGGTCCTGGTTTGCGGCCGTACTCGCAGTTGCAGTGGCGCTGCTCAGAGTCGGCCGGGAGAAAACCGGGACCTGGAACACCTGGCGCGGCGCCCTGATAATGGGGGTGGGAATTGGCGTGATGCACTATGGCGGCATGGAGGCAATGCGCCTTCCGGCTATGTGCCAGTACTCGACCGGCCCGGTTCTGTTTTCGCTCGCCGCGGCAATTCTCTCTTCGTACGGCGCTCTTAGGCTGGCGTTTCCCGCGAAGGCCGAATCGCGCACGCAGCCGTGGAGGCGGAACTGCGCTGCAATTCTGTTGGGCGCAGGCGTCCCGATTACGCACTACATCGGGATGGCGGCGGTGACCTTTATGACGAGCGGGGATCCCTCCGCGCTCCCTCCGGCCGATTTGACGAACTGCGTCCGGATCTCGCTGCTCGGCGCCGTTGGCATCGCCGTCGCCGCTCTCATCGTTTCCGGCCTTTCCATCCTGACTCTGTTAGTCGATCGCCGCATGCTTGCCCAGGCGCTCGAACTGGAACAGAGCGAGCGCAGTCATCAGCAACTGGTCGAGTCCGCGCAGATTGTTCTGTGGCGCTGCAGCGCCGATACTCTGGAATTCAGCTACGTGAACTGTGAAGCCGAGGCGCTCCTCGGCTATCCCGCCGCCATGTGGACCGGCACGAAGGGTTTCTGGATCGATCGCATTCATCCCGAGGATCGCGAGCTGGTGAAATCGAGATGCGCCCTGGCTGCAGATTCCGGCAAGCCCCAGTGGTTCGAGCACCGAATGCTCGCCATCAACGGCGAAGCCGTCTGGCTCAGAACCTCTCTTCGGCTGATCGAATGTGGGGGGAGCGGCGTTCTGGTCGGCGTCATGGCGGATATCACCGAGCGCAAACGGGCGCAGGAAGCGGCGGAAAACGCGGATCGGGCCAAGAGCGCTTTTCTGGCCGCCATGAGCCATGAGATCCGGACGCCCATGAACGGCATCCTCGGAATGGCCGGGCTCCTTCTCAACAGCGAACTGCAGCCCCGGCAGCGCCGCCGGCTCGAGACCCTTCGCGACAGCGCCGAAGCGCTGCTGGCCGTTCTGAACGACATCCTCGATTTTTCGAAAATAGAAGCCGGTAAGCTGGAGCTTGAAGTCACCGCCTTCGACCTCCGGAAACTGGTCGAAGACATTGCGGATCTGATGGGCATCAAGGCGCAGGAGAAAGGCGTCGAGATGCTCTGTCATATTCATCCGGGCGTTCCCACGCGCCTTCAGGGCGATCCCAATCGTCTGCGCCAGATTCTCGCCAATCTGGTCGGAAACGCGGTCAAGTTTACCGGACAGGGACACATCTCGCTTTCGGTCACCTGCAGCCCGGAAGAATCCGGGCCGGATACTCTGCGATTCGAAGTGGCCGATACCGGCATCGGCGTTCCCGAGTGCCGGCGGCACCTGCTCTTCCAGCCATTCTCACAGGCCGACGCTTCCACCGCGAGAAAGTTCGGCGGAACCGGTCTCGGGCTCTCCATCGTCTCCGGCCTGGTTCGGATGCTCGGCGGCGCCATCGGCTTCGAAAGCATTGAGGGACAGGGCTCTGTGTTCTGGTTCACCGCGACGCTGCCGGTCCAGCCCGAAGTGAAACGCCCGCGAGCCCTTTCGCTGACCGGAGCTCGTGTCCTTGTCGTCGATGACAACGCGGCCAGCCGCGCCCTGCTGACCCGGCTGCTCGCTTACTGGGGCTGTCACTCGGATGAGGCGGCCGGAGCCGCCGAAGCCCTTGCCAAAATCGAAGCGTTTACCCAAATCGAGTCCGGCTGCGACGCTCCGTACGATGTAGTGCTGATCGATATGGAAATGCCCGGTATGCCGGGAGACCGTCTCGCTCAGACCCTCCGCTCGAACTCGTCCACCAGGCACCTGAAAATCGTGCTTATGACCGACCTCGGACAGTCCTCCGAGAACGCGGCATGGCAGATTCCAGGCCTCGACGGACGCGTTACCAAGCCCGTCAAGCAGGGGGAACTGGGCGGTTGTCTGGCGTCGCTTCAGGGATACGGTCCTCGCGGCCTTCCTCAGCCAGGAGGAACAACCGCTAAAGACCTCTCGCCGCGCCGCAGCCGCAGACTCCTGCTTGTCGAAGACAACCCGGTCAACCAGGAAGTGGCGTTGGGCATCCTCGAAAATCTGGGCTATCCGGCCGATGTTGCCGGCGACGGGCACAGCGCACTCGCATTACTGGCCAAAAACCGCTACGCCGCCGTTCTCACCGACTGCCAGCTTCCCGGACTCGATGGCTATGAACTGACGCGAATCATTCGAGACCCCGCCTCGTCCGATATTCTCAACCCCTCGGTCCCGATCATTGCGATGACAGCTCATGCTCTGGCAGGGGACCGCGAAAAGTGTCTGCAGGCGGGAATGGACGACTACATCTCGAAGCCCATTCGGGCAGCGACCCTTGAAGCCCTCCTTGAGCGATACACGGCGGGCAGTTTCGGCAGTCTGACCTCAGCACCCGTTCCGCAAGCCACGCTGCCGCCCGAACCGGCGGCTGAACCGAGCGGCGCGCCCGCCGTATTTCAGCCGGAGGATCTGATTGAGCGACTGATGGGCGACGAAGACCTGGCCCGGCGTCTGGTCGGCCGCTTCCTGACCGACATGCCCGCGCAGCTTGCCGCTTTATCGGACGCGATTGGCAGCGCCGACACCTCCGGCGGTCTTCTGCTCGCTCATTCCATCCGCGGCGCCGCGGCCAACGTCAGCGGAGACTCCATGAGCGGCATCGCGTCCCGAATCGAGGCCGCCATGCGGGAAGGCGACATTCAAATGGCGGGGGAACTTCTTTCCGGCCTCGGCAGCGAATTCGAACAGGCAGGCGCCGCACTCAGGCGCTTCATCGCAGGCTGAATCTCATGGCGGGTTCAAACCTTCGCGGCCGGGCGCAGTTTCTTCACCCATCCCGCGAATTTGTCGGGCGCTTCCATCGTCGAAAGCCGGCTTTGTTTCACCAGGGCCCAGTCCCCGAATTCCCCCGATTCCTTGATTTCCCGGAGCGTGACCGGCGGCTCGATCTTACCGGCGAACCGAAAGTCCGCCACCGCCAGCTTCGCATCCTTCGGATCGGGGCGGCCGTCGCCTGTTACCTGCGCCATTCCGACCACAGCCGAATCCCCCATACTATGGTAGATAAAGACCTTATCGCCGGCCTTCATGTTTCGAATCGCGCGCAGCGCCTGAGCGTTCTTTACCCCGTCCCAGACCGTTTGCCCGTCGCGCTCAAGATCCTCGATAGAATAGGTTTCCGGATCCGTTTTTGCCAGAAAGTATTTGTGCTGCATCATCCCTCCAACCCAACCCATAGGATTATCTCCCGTGTGTTAACCGAAGTATATTCTTTAACGTCTTTTCCCCTGCTAGGATTTAAGGTGAGTATGTTTCGTTTGCTCGGGACTTTGCCCGCCCTTATCTGCGCGTCCGCCTTGTTCAGCGCATCGCTTTGCATCGGGCAGACTGCCGCGCCCCCTACCCTTCCCGCCGGACCGGTGGTAGTGGGAGAAAAGCCGGCGCAGGATGAAAAGCCGGCGCCGGATGAGAAAGCGGCGCCGGAAAAAGATAAACCTGGGGAGTCGGAAGCGGCAGCTGCCGCAATGGACCTGGCGTTCCACCCGGACCCTAAAAACCTGCCTCCGGCTCCAGTCGCCATTCCGGCCTCCAAAGACCTGAGTTCGAAGGTTCCCCTGCCTGTCGACGCCGCCTCGACGAACGCCGGCGTTTCCGCGAATCCCCCGCGAACCCTTCCCGCCAAAGACGCGTCGGCTCCTTACACCACAATCGGTAAGCCATATGTAATCGGCTCGCTCGATGTCCTCGATATCAAGGTTTGGAACGCGCCCAACCTGAGCGGTTTCTTCGAAGTGGGCCCGGATGGCATGATCTCGATGCCGCTTCTCGGTGAGATTCGCGGCGATGGACTTACCAAAGAAGAGCTGACGCGCGTGATCCGCAATCTGCTTGCGACAAGCGTTTTCACGGAGCCTCCCGAAGTCAATGTCCAGGTGGCGCGCGTCAACAGTAAGAAATACTACATGTTCGGGGGCGTCAATCGCCCCGGTGAATTTCCCCTTCTCGGCCCGATGACCATCCTGGATGCCTTTGCCAACGCTGGCGGCTTCCATGATTTCGCGAACAAGAAACACATTTATGTCCTTCGCGGCGACAAGAAGATCATGTTCAACTTCAACGAGGTCAGCCAGGGTAAGCACATGGAACAAAACATTCTGCTTCAGAACGGAGATCGGATCTTCGTTAAAGAGTAACGGAGCGTTATTGCTATGACAGCGGCTCAGCCTTACATTGCGGTTTCACGTCGTCCCCTCGATCTTGAGGACTACATCAACGTGGCCCGGCGCCACTCCGGGTGGATTATCGGTCCGACTTTCGCCGGCCTGGTCATCTCCGTGGTCATCGCCTTCTGCCTTCCCAATGTTTACCAGGCGCAGGCGGTAATGCAGATTACGCCTTCGCAGATTTCCGAAAGCGTGGTTCAGTCCACTGTGACCCAGCAACTCAACGACCGCATTCAGCAGATGCAGTCTAACATCACCAGCCGCCAGAGTTTGGCCACTCTGATCAACGACCCCCGGCTGAATCTCTATCCCGATCTGCGCAAAAAAGAGCCGATGGAAGATGTCGAGGATGAAATGCGCTCGGCAATCCACATCCAGATCAATCAGGACATGAACACCCGAAAGGGCGCATCCATCTTCACGATTTCATTCCAGTACGCCACCAAGAAGGGCGCGCAGGACACGGTCAATGCTCTGATCACCCGCTTTATCCAGGAAAGCACCACCACCCAGCGCGACCAGCAGAACACTCTGCAGGAGTTTGTCGGCGATGAACTCGCCCAAGCCAAGGCAAACCTCGAAAAGCAGCAGGACGCGCTGACTAAATTCCGCCAGGAGAACGAAGGGCGCCTGCCCGAGCAGGAAGGCATGAATATCGAGCAGCTCCGCTCGCTCGAAGGCCAGGTTGGCAGCATCAACCAGGAGCTGAACCGCCTCGCCAACGACCGGGTCACACTGGAAACTCACATTACATATCTCGATAACCAGCTCAAGCTCAATACTTCGATGAACGAAGAGCTGGACAATATTCCCCTGCCCAACAGCACCGCCGCCCGCCAGAACGAACAACTGAACGGGATCAATAAAGCGATTGAGCAGCAGGAGTTCGATCTCCAGCGTCTGAATGAGTTCTTCCGCCCCAACTACCCCGATATCAAGACCCTGCAGACAAGCCTGAAGGTGCTCCGCAAAAAACGCGACGATCTGGTCGTGGAGCAGCAGAATGAATTAGCCGCCGAGGCAGCTAAACCGAAGACCGTCGCACCGAAGAGGACCAATTACAAAGCCCTCGAGAGCCAGAGCCAGATTGAGGGCGAAATTGCCCGCTATCGCGGATTGCTCCACAATAACGACACGGACAAAGACTACCGCCTGAAAGAACGCGACCAGCTCAATAAGGAAATCGAGGGCTATCGAGCCAAGCTCGCCGCCACCTCGGTGCTCTCGGCGCCTTACTCCGACCTGCAGCGCGACTCCGCTTCCGCTGCTGAAAAATTCGAGAAGTACCAGAAGCAGAAAGATTTGACCAATCAGACCGCGGAGCTGATTCAGCGCCGCGCCACCGAGTATCTCGATACCCTTGACGCTCCCACGACTCCCCAAAGGCCCACCAGCCCGAAGCGCCCGCTGATTATCGGCGCCGGGTTCGGTCTTTCCCTGATGCTGGGCCTCGCTCTGGCCGGAGTTCAGGAAGCCCGCGACTCGTCTCTCAAGAACCTGAAGGACGTTCGGGCTTATACCAACCTGCCCGTGTTGTGCAGCATTCCTCTGCTTGAAAACACCCTGCTGGTCAAGCGCAAGCGGCGCATCACGGCGCTTGCCTGGTCCGCCGCCGTCGTGATCGGTATCCTGGCCGTCTGCGGGGCGCTTTTCTATTACTACTCCGTCATTTACATCACATGAGAAACAGGATCGCATGAGAATTCAGGAAGGCTGCAAATGAGCCGCGTGCATGACGCCTTGCGCAAGGCGGAACAACTGCTGGAATCCGCATTGCCCCCGAACGGCAACGGCGGATCCCGGCCCGACAGCCCGGATGCCGGCGCTCATTCGCTCGTGGTCGCGGATGAAGGCGAAGTGGCAGGATCGCCTTTCGATATCGCCGGCGGCTCTCTCAATACTGCCGGGGCCTCTTTGAACAAAGAAGTAGCGGCTCCTTTGGAGGTACCGCTCCCGCCGGCGCCTCCCGCTCCGGTGACCGTCTCGGCAAAATTGTCGGCTCCGAGCGGGGTAGGGCGCAGTGAAATTCGGGACCTTCAGGTCGATTGGCGCAACTTCCTTACCCGCTGCAAGACCATCCCGTTCCGGCCCGCGCCGGAAGCCCATCTGATCAACATGGACCGGCCGCACGAGGTTCCCGGTGAAGAGTTTCGCAGTCTCCGAACCCGCCTGAACCACATGCAGAGCCAGCAGGACCTGCACGCGATCGTCGTCACCAGCGCTTCGCCGGCCGAAGGCAAGACCTTCACCGCAATCAACCTCGCGCTCGCTCAGGCCCAGCTGGAAGCGCCTGTTCTGATCGCCGATCTCGATCTCCGGCGCCCCGTGGTTCACAATATGTTCCAGTGCGAGCGCTCGCCCG
>Ga0302140_10009224_pt1 | contig 12254 bp, 13 predicted proteins | sample I_Bog_E1_1_FD_202095 | JGI IMG/M metagenome (GOLD analysis project Ga0302140, IMG submission 202095) | Peat permafrost microbial communities from Stordalen Mire near Abisko, Sweden - I_Bog_E1_1 | ecosystem: Environmental > Terrestrial > Soil > Wetlands > Peat | place: Sweden: Abisko, Stordalen...
TAACGTTCCTGTCGTGGCTATCCCGCGTTCTTACATGCAACGTCAGGCCCCTCAGCCGTAAGTCGTAAGAACCCCCTCAGCTTCCTGCTACTTTGCGCACACTTTAATGACGAAACGCAGGGTTCTGGGGGCATCTGAGAAGGAAATTGGTTTGAGCAGGCTAAGGAAAGATGGCCTGGGGAGCAGAACGTGGCCCTTTGTGAGGAGGGTGAGGCCTTTATAGCAATATTTCAATTGCATCTCTGCTGAGCGATCGGGATGCACAAATCAAGGAGATTGTGCGTTTATCTCCCCGGAAGGAGGAATATCTTATGGTGGGCAGTGAAAACGAGCACCGGCGAGGAGAGAGCTCTAGATCTTATCGGGGAGGTCCATTCTTCCTTAACATGTACTTGAGACTTTCTCAGAGGAGGAATCAAGATACATCAACAATTCCCTTTGCTTGCTGTGATTCTCAATGAATGCGGTGATCTTAAAAGTTCGACATCTGCGGCAAGGCCGCAGATAAGCGTAGATTGGTTTCACAGCTCCCTTTTCACGTCTAATTGTACTTGATATCTACTCCTCCCTTCCCAATTTCATAGCAAGCGAGAGATAGAACTGTGCTGGTTGAATAACCTTCTTCATCTCTGCTCGTTGACATAGCCGAAACTTTCGATGCAGCCTCTCACTGACTCAGTCTTTGGCGTTTGAGCCTGGATATGTAAGTACTGGAACTATTAAGAATATCGAAGACGTTTCTGCTGGAAATGAGACAGCGACGCTCAAGTTTTGCTCATTGTCTTGTCTTTCGTGGCTTGCTCCCTCTCAATGCTGGCTTTGCTTTGTTGATTTGCTTCGTGTCTAAGCGAGAATGAAAAGGGGGTGATATCACGTGATAAGTTGGCTTGTCCGCTTTGTTCTTTGAAGCATCGAGTTGCAGCATTCCCGAGGAGGCCACGAGGAGTTATAGAAAGCTCTGGGAAGCTTATTTGTACTTTGACATCGTTTGCATATATTGTCTCCCCGTTTCCTCCTACGAGGACAGCGCGTACACAGTAACCCGAGTATTCTTACAACAAACTTCTTTTATCACCGTGTCGAAATCTGTCTGCAATGGCAATAAAAATCCTCCGTGGATTACTATGGACTGGGAAGCTGATATGTACATCTTTCTATTTATGGTACTCATCTCGGTCATTGATATGCTGCTTGACGGCATCCCTCTCTTCCAAATCGCCGCCAGCTTTCTCGCGCTACTTTTCTTGTTTAGCTCCTTGACCATGGAACTAGTTCTTCAAGTTCTTTGCAAGATTCTAGACCCGGATTACAAAAGAGGCAAGGAAGTATTGCAACGCGAAGAGGCTCAGAAGGCATCGGAAGTGAAGCAACCTGCTTCGGCAGAAGGACTTCGAAAAGAGCTGACACGGAAGGAAGAGCCCGAAAAGAAACAAACTCTTCAGGATCAAGCTTCAAAAAAGCTGTCATCAATGGTATCTTTGTGATGAAACGCCCTCTCAGCGCACAGCGTCTCCAGGATTAGGCTCTGAAAAAACAAGCCCTCAAGAATCAGACTCTGATGGAGCAGGCTTTGAAGCAACAGGCCATTGAAGAGCAAGCTACCAAAACACGCATCCAGAATGAAGAGTCTACAACACAGGCGTACTTAGAACGACACACGCAGCGTGCTCTCGCCCACAATGTGGTGTGATGGTTTCAAAAATCTCGGGGTGTAATCATATGACTTGTTGGTTACCTGTTGGCAACTTGGTCTGTGCTTTCTAGAAGTCTTGCTGAGGACAAGTATTTAAGTCGCTGTGGTGAGAATATTACCTGGACAAAGGGGAATTATGTTTGAGGATGCTTGGAGAATTGTAAACCCTGGAATCCTGGAGACAGCCTGCAGTCAGCAACTCTATGGTCCGGGGTATGGAAGCAATACTATTTTAGTACACATGAAGCAGAATGAATAATATTTTGAGCATCCTTGGTAAATGGCAAAGATGTGTGGAAAGTGTTTTCGCAGGTCGTTTCTCTACTGAAGGGTAGCTGCACCAGATTTTCGTAAAGGACCACGCTGAGACTTCTGCTCCATTTCTGGTTTGACGGGGCAAACCATTGCTCTGATTACAGCAAAATCCCCTATATAAACAAAGTACTATCAGTAAAGTGTTCCAATAGCTTCTGGAATAATCAATACTTTGGAGGCCTCCCCGGGTGACAAGTATATGGACTCAAAACTGTTCAAACACTGCAAAGAGTGGTAATTTTCAGAAGGAGAGAGCGGACATGCTGTCGTCAGATCAATGATACAGCCTTTTGCGCATTGAGTCTTGAGAGAGAGGAGTTTTTCATCCTTCCATCTGGTTTTCTAAAGATATCGGTGTAGCATGAGACCTGCCAACTCGAGATGAAAATGATGGCAAAGCAACAAGCTAGCCATACATACTTCGGGGAAATGATCAGCCGTTGACTCAATATCTTTAACGAGCCTCCGCATTTGGAACAATTTCGCAGGTTGACACAACCTTCCAGCCCGTTACACAAATTCACCTTGAACCAGCGACAATCTGCCTACTCCTGCCCAGAACTACTGCAGAACCTATTGCTAGAGCAAGAGCAAATGCAATGATTCATGTAGCTCATCTATAAGCTGCTACAAAACACCTCAGAATCGGACAAGATACGTCACCTTTAGACCTCGAGAACAGTCAACACTCTCGGTTCACAAGGTCTTCCACGGTCATCAGCTTCGCCTAATAAAGTTAGCCATCCAAGCGAAACAAAGGCACCCCCGTCTTGAAAAGAAAACTTCTCGGCATATCTCCCACCTTACCTCGATCACTTCTTCACAACAACTCACCTCTATCACGTGGAAGGAAACGCAACAATTACACAGCTCTAACCTTTCACAAACACACCCTTCGGAGTTCGTGTTCCACAAGCTCTCGGTCTGTATTTTATAAGCTGACTCCAGCACAGCTCTACCATCTGGTGATTGTACTAGTCTGGGTTGGAACATTCGCGATGGCTCCAACAAAAGCTTATCCTGGCTTTCCCAAGCGCATCTTCGGACTCAAATGCTCACAGCATAGGGTTTCCAAGATGCGTGATATTCTTGGTCGCTACAACAAGAGATTCGGCCAAAGAGCAAGCAAAGAGAGACTTCTTGGACTCCTGGTCGACCTTGAGGGTGAGGTCAGTACGAGAGAAGGAGTAGCTATCAGCAGTTGGTTGGATAATCAGTTTCTTTCGACCAACACGCTCAGGAACTTGATAGACGATGTTCATTCAGAAGCTGAAGTAGATGAGACGTTGAATGAAGCGTTGTATTTTCCTTCACCCGATGAACCAGCTGAAGACAATTATCCCATCCTTCCGCTGCAAGCTGACTGTTCCATTTGCATGGAAACATTGGCCGTCGAAGAGTTTCCAGAGCAGACGACAACAGAGCTTTGCTCCCACGATCTGACGGTTTGTCGAAGCTGTCTTACTCACAGCATCGATTCACAGATTCCAGATGTTGCATGGGACCAAATTCAATGTCCTGAATGTACAGAATCACTGCCATATGATGTGGTCAAGACCTGGGCTTCCCCAGAGGCATTTCAGAGGCATAATCAAATCTCCCGAACGTCTACGAACATTACTGACTTTGCCTGCTAGATACGATCAGAAGTCTCTTCTTGCCGCATTTCATGGCATGCCAAATTTTACAATGTGTCTTGGTCCCGGCTGTGATTCTGGACAGATTCATGAGACAGGAGGCGACCTACCCATCATGACATGCACCATATGTCACTTCAAGACTTGCTTCACACACAAAATGCCTTGGCACGCTGGTCAAACATGTGCTGACTACGATGCCGAGAGAAAAGAGAGAATGGAACAAGAAGCAGCGTCGGAGCAGCTGATCTTGCGTACCACCAAAAGATGTCCCAATCCGGAGTGCGGGCATGCGATCGAGAAGAATGAAGGATGTGATCACATGACATGTAAGAAGCCCCCTTGAAGCTTTCGCAGATTGTACAAAGCTTACTTGGTACATTGATATCAGGGTACACAATGCCACCACCAATTTTGCTATGCCTGTTTGGCTTCTTATAAGTTTATTCTCATGGAAGACAATACAGTGCATGCAGACACGTGCCCGTGGCATCCCTCTCAACTTGAGGATTTTCAACTTGAGGATAATCAACTCGAGGATTTTCAACTTGAGGCTTTTCAATTTGAGGATATTCAACTTGAGGATATTCAACTTGAGGATATTCAACTTGAGGATATTCAACTCGAGGATTTGTAATTGTTCCGAAGAATCTAGAACAATGCAGTACGGGAGGGTGGATCTTAGAATTTTACAAAAATTGCGATGGGGTACGGAGACGGGGAAAATGTATCGAGCCAATTTCGATTTTCATTCTTCAAGCCCCAGGCTGAGCAACAGCGATAGAATCTACAGTAACTGCATGACACCACTTTTTATAGCCACTGCTTATTTCCAAAGTGAGAAATATATGCACCAGCTGATCCAGACTCCACACTAGCTTCGTCAAGAACGGACAAAACATCTTTGACAGCAACTTTAGGCTTGACAGGTCCAGCAAAAACTGGAGAGTATGTCTTGAACATCTCGAACATCTCTCCAGCCTTCTGCATCTGAATTTCTGTGAATATTTGCCTATTAGCAACTACATTTGGAGAAGAAGAAGCTCTTACGGTTGTCAAAGTATCCACTATCGACGGCACCAGGGCAGACAGCAATGAAAAGCACACCCTCTTTGCGGTACTGGGCAATAAATTCGGCTACCGCCATATTCAAGCCAGCTTTGCTGATCGCATAAGGTGCGTTCTAGTAGATGTCGTACTTGGAGATCCAGTCATCCTCCGCGATGCCAGTAGATATAGTCAGGACCTTCTTGGTCTTGCCCTTGAGAACGAGTGGCAAAAAGAGGTTGAAGAGATGGATGTTTCCAATGACATTGGCTTTGAAGGCATAGAGCAAGTCTTCCTCAAAGCGTTGTGGCTGTTCACCACTTACCTTGCTCATTAGTTCATTGAACACCTTGACTTGATGAAGAGTCTTTGTAGATGAGACTAATGACTTTGTTGGCCGGGTTTACTGAAAGCAGCTGAAGGAATGCGAACTATGGGCAATTGTTGGAGGATCATAGGGCTTTAGTAAGATATGGGCTACTTACACCGAAGCGGCGGGACAGGCCAGGGATGAGATATGAAGACATTATTGCTTCCGAAAGTCCTGGAAGAGATAGAAAGTGTATAGAAGAATAGAAAAGATATGAATTGCTGATGTATTGGATTCGAACTGGAGTTCGGTGGCTTTGTTTATAATTGATCGAATCTTGGCAGCTCATTTCTACGTCTTAATCCACACCGCAGCATTACAAACCAGAGTCTCAAAAAACTCCCTCCTGACACGCTCTGGCTAAAGCCCAATAGCGGAATATGATGAAAGTCGAATACAGTTATTGTGTTATTGGGTTTATTAATGCAACCTTTCCGGATGCGGATTAATAGTCATTTGGAGGCTCAGAGAAAGTTGTCATTTTCTAATGTCGACTATGTAGATAGGTTGAGTATCATTCTCAGCTCCAACGAGCCACTCCCTACATCTGTGTGACTGGCGACCTGCATCATCGATATGCACAAACGGCCAGGGAGAGCCTCGAGATTTGTTATAAAATTTGTTACAACGGACTGGATAATTATTTTCTTCGTCTGCCTCGACCGTCAATTGTCAAGAGTACTTCGTGTAAATGTGGAAGACCAAATTGTATTGTAATGCTTTCGGTATGATGACTGGCTACTTCACATGCTCGCCCTGGAGGTCTTTTATTCCTCCTAAGCACGATTGTACAGACAAAGTGTTATGAGTCACCTCTCAGCCTGACGTCTCCTCTCTTCAGCAAAACGCTGATGTATTCCCAAGCTGCCATCGGATCCTATGCCCATAGCAGCATTCCAGTCGAACGGGTGTCCGCACACACCTGTATAAGCATATTAGCAGCATTTACTATGGTTTTGAGGATGCACATGCAATCAACTGTCCCATAACCACCGGTCTCGAGCATCTTGGACATGGCGTTGATGAAGACGAAATCAAATTTTCCGAGGCGGCGGCTTCCTTATCCAGCTTGTTGTTTACTTGCTGCTGGTCGTACTCTTGGCAGGTATGACCCTCATGCCAAGAGTGTTGGTGAGTAAAACAAGTAGAAAACGAGCATTTCGAGCACGTGATCTTGGGCTCAGGTTCTCCTTTGTTATGAATTTGTCCCCAATCGCACTTTGGATTGGCACACCAGCGAAATGCCTTTGCATTGAGAATTGGTTTAAATGCCAAAAAATCTATTGTACCTAGAATCTTGATCAGCAAGGAATGTGCATATGCATCCTGGGTGGGCTAGTACTTCTCCAGATTCTCATGGCTGAGATACTGTCCGACAGCATCAGCAGCAAGTAGATCACCGTCAATTGGGAAGGTAAAGTTTTCCCAAGACACAGAGGAGAATCGTGTGTTTATTTCCTGTTTGATGCAGGACACGCAAGCATGCACTCGGCCTGAGATACATCCTGAGTGCAGGAGAGTGTCCGGAAAGTCCTCAAGAGGCTTCCTAAGGTAGCATAAATTGCAAAGCCGGTCTTTGAGACTGCCTGCATCTTTTTCAGCATTAGGTAAGGTGGAGCCATAACTTGCTTCCCCTTTGCAATGCCGACTTGAGCAGCAACTTGCTTTGCAGGTTTCTCGGAGCGCCGAACCTTGGACTGGTGTCCATGTTGTCCTTCGCGCTCATCATAATAAGCATCTTCCTCGTCATCGGTCTCCTCATAGTCCTCATCTTCGTAATAATCGCCGTCACCCGGTGTCATCTTGTTCACCGGGTTGGTCAAAGTCCTCCCGACGAGCAGTGATCGTCGCACGCGCAACCTCAAGATTTTCCTCGAGTAGTTGAGCGATAACCTCTGCATTTTGCTTGTTAATGATGCTCTCCAGGTGAGTGACTCATTCAAGAAGATCTGCTCTCAACTCTCGTGCTCTCAATTTGTACCCGTTGCTGATGAGGATACTCCGCAGAATCTTGACAGTGAATTTCGCGGGATTCTGGCGGAATACCGTGGGGACATGAGCCATTGCATCGAGACTCTTAGACCGAGCAGTCTGCATGGTACCAAACTGTTTGCGATACATACCTATTCACGTCTTCCAGGTCGAATGTATTGGTGAAAGGGACTCAGTAGTTCGAGAGAACGATGCTTGATGGTAAAAGACTCCTTGTGTTTGAGGACCCCGCTTTTTCTAGAAAAAATGGCAACCCTCGACAAATTTAATTTCAAGTAAATATAAGTGCAGGTGAAACCAGGGCGACAAAGCAAGAGGATTCTAGAAGGATTGGTGTCTCAACTCGTCTGTTGCCCCCGAGTCACGAGACTTAAGCGACTCGCTTAAATATCGCTCCCAAGCTGCCCCTGAATTCAGGCCCACGGTCGCATATTTGTGTTTATTGAAGATCTTGCAATGGCTGTACAGCTTGAATTTGTCCTCATTCTTCGATACATTGTTCGAAATTCTGCCTCAACAGCAGTCCGTGTTAAGGTCTTTAACAGATGTTGCTCCTGGGCAGTTTCAGTCCATCTGAACTAATCCGGCTGCTACCAAATTTCAGTGGAATTTGAGCTTGAATTTGTAAGGAAGAAGCAAAGTATTCTCTCCAGAAAGATTTCTTAATTCGAGGCAATTCCACGACTCCGTCTTTCTACTTTCTTGGTTTCGAAGTCCGCGGTGACTCGCTCCTGGCAACTTCAAACACTTTTTTTTACAAAAGAGCATTCGTCACTGTAAGAATACAGACTGGTGTTTTCCCTGTCATGTAACTCCTGAGTCCTTTTCTTTTAGCAACAAAGGCTCGTGATTTGATGAGTTGTCGTCCACGTGGAAATATTACGCCACCTACAACAGTGGCTTCCAGTACCTCTTCCGCCTCAGACATCCTATCTCCAATGATATTGCACACCGAGCTGTCTTTCGCCTTAATTTTATGCAACAGAAGCATCTTATGCAACGTTGTAGAAGTAGCAGATAGGGTGACGGGTATTCAGATCCACGCCAAGCCAACCGCCACTCCCGGTGTGACAAAGTTTATTCCGTCTCCAACACTTCAACATCTATCTTCTCGTAGATCCCACAGAAATTCCTTCTGCGAGTATCAACTTGCTTTTACCGCTCTTTCATGAAGTATAGAATCTTTATTCCTACGTTAATCAATCCTCAAGTCAGCAGGACAATCAGCGCGGGGTGGAAAGAGGGCCACCTTGCTGTCAAAACTCCACACTCCACACCCCAAATCACTTGATATTCCATCGGTCCTTCCTAACATAAAAGGTTCCATTTTTTACAGACGCCGTTGACACCATGTGAAGTTGTCTAAAAGCGTTCTGGTATAGGTGACGAAGATCCCCGGATTTTGACAGAAGCTAAAAATTAAACGGTTTAGGCGATGACGATCTTGTACGTGCTGAGCCGAATCCTTGGTCCACATTTGGATTTTAGAATTATTCGCACTGCGAATAGAATAACAGACTCTTAATAGTCTCGCGTTGCAGTAGCAAGCTCGGGTCATGTCTTCCGGGGGTAGGGCCGAACGAGAGGCTTGCCAGCCGCGTACTGCAAGAAGCGTCTCCGTGACTTCACAGCCCGACAACCAGGCTCGAATCCTTCGCAAAGTCTTGAGGTCTGTCAAGTGGCAGACTTACTTTGTACCGTCCCTACATCATCTTCATGTGTTGAACTCGGAACTGGGATCGTATGTCGCACAGCCGAGCTCGTTCCCGCTATGCCAGTCACATTTCGACCGACCAAACTTCCCCTTTCTTTCAATAGCGAGATCTTCTCGCGCCGTCAAACCTGTCAGCAATGTCGATTAAATGGCCTACCAGTTTCTTGGAGATCGACATCGCGGGGTTTGTAAGTGCGAGGTAAGTATAAAACCCCCTGAACCCTTCGTCTCTCGTCGCTGCCCAGTCTACCTTCACGTCAACATCGCCATCCTTCAGGTTGGCTTTCCTTCACAAGTCTCAATTTTGTCTCTGCAATAATTAAGATGGTTGTTGGAAACATCTATATCATTGCGGCAGTGGCCGTTGTCGGCGGTGGTCTCTTCGGCTTCGACATCTCGTCAATGTCAGCTCAGCTCGGAGAGAATGCCTACAAATGCTGCTTCAACCAAGGACCTGAAGGTCCACCCTTCAATGATAATATGAATTGTAGCGGCCCCAGATCTCTCGTGCAAGGAGGGATCACGGCTTCCATGGCTGGTGGATCTTGGCTTGGTGCTTTGATTTCGGGCATCCTTCCAGATCGTCTTGGACGAAAGACTTCTCTCATGACCGGCTGTGTCATCTGGTGAGGAAAAATCCCAGCATTCAAGCTTTTCTGAACCTGGAACTGATGTTTTCAAGGGTCTTCGGATCCATCCTCGTCTGCGCGTCCCAGAATATCGGCATGCTCATTGTTGGTCGAATTGTCAATGGTCTTGCTGTCGGTATCGAATCAGCTCAAGTCCCAGTCTACGTCTCAGAGCTCGCACCACCCTCGAAACGAGGTCGGTTTGTCGGTGCTCAGCAATGGGCTATTACCTGGGGCATCATGATCATGTTCTAGTATGTTCAGCCATTGACAACTCAACATCGACAGAATGCTGACCCACCTTCAGCGTCTCATACGGCAGCTCCTTCATCGGCGGCCAACACTCCAACGACTACAGCACAGCCGCGTTCCGCGTCCCATGGGGAATCCAGATGATCCCCGCCGTTGGCCTCTTCTTCGCCATGATCTTCCTTCCCGAGTCACCTCGCTGGTTGGCTCGCAAAGACCGCTGGGAAGAATGCCACTCCGTCCTGACTCTCGTCCACGGAAAAGGAGATCCGAATAGCCCATTTGTCACACTGGAACTGACGATATCAAGAACATGTGCGAGTTCGAACGTCTTCATAAAGATGTCACGTACCTGGATTTGTTCAAGCCGACGATGCTGAATCGGACGATCATTGCTGTCTTCATGCAGATCTGGTCCCAATTGACGGGAATGAATGTCATGAGTATACGCCCACATCCCCTCTTCGCAGCAGGTCGATGCTAATAATATTCAGTGTACTATATCTCCTACGTCTTCGGCATGGCAGGCTACTCAGGTAACGCCAACCTACTCGCTTCCTCAATCCAATACGTAATCAACGTCGTGATGACGGTTCCAGCTCTGATTTACGTCGACCGATGGGGTCGTCGGCCTACACTTCTCATCGGCGCTGCTCTCATGATGATCTGGATGTTCGTCAACTCAGGCATTCTCGGAGGTCAAGGCGTCGTCGTGCCAGACGGTGTAGATGGCGTCCCTGAAGAGTCAATGAAAGTCACTGGCGCTGCGGCGAAGGGCCTCATCGCTTGCACATACCTGTTCGTCGCCTCTTATGCCCCAACTTGGGGACCAGTCTCCTGGATCTACCCACCTGAGCTCTTCCCCCTTCGTCTCCGAGGCAAAGGAGTCGCACTTGCCACCTCTTCAAATTGGGCCTTCAATCTCGCTCTCGGCCTCTTCACTCCTTCTGCTTTCGTGAACATCAAGTGGAAAGTGTATCGCATTTTCGGGATCTTCAATTTGGCCATGTTTATCCATGTATTCTTTATGTTCCCTGAGACGGCAGGAAAGACGCTCGAGGAGACTGAGAATATGTTTGAGGATCCGAATGGACCGAAGTATATTGGAACCCTGGCATGGAAGACGAGGGTTGATCGCCATGCGACGATGTTGGAACATGGACAAGCTGACTTGGAGGGTAAAGCCGCTGTGAGGCATGTGGAGGATGATGAGAAGACTGTTACGGGTGATGCGAATATAGCTTCGGAGAGTGATGCTGCTACTCCTCCTGTTTAGATGGGAGAAGTGGTCACTGGACTTTCCCGTGTTGCGAGGGGGAAGTTGAAATGGAAGAGTCGAAATGGAGAGTAGTCCAGCATTTCTTAATAATCTCGGGTAGACAATTGTGTCTACTCATCCCAGAGAACATCATATCCATTAATAGAGAACCATATCAAAACCCATACCGAATGAAACATTGCCAAGCCAATACTTCAGCTGAGTGATGGAAAAAATAAAGCAGAGATGATATGTGGGTTATATTATGGTTCGATTATAGTTGCTCAACTCTGCCAAGCTGCGATTTCCTTGTCAAGTTTTTCCCATGCCACCCTCGCTCTTCGAGCGTGGTCCTTGGGCACTTCATCACCTGGCTCATTCATCGTTCTTGAGAACAACTCCATGCTCACCCATCCCTTATACCCCAATCCCTGTATGATCGCCTTCGTTACATCCAGAACAGGTAAATACCCACCCTCCTCGAAAGCAAACAACCTCGCATTCCTCGACCAACTCATCCTCGCCGGCTGATCTTTCGCATAAAACGCATGTCCTTCAACCAATGGGCTTCGCATCTTCTCCGCATCAACGACTTGGATATAAAACACCTTCTTAACATCCACCCTCTTTACCATTTGCTCCAAACTTTTCTTCATATCCGCATCCGCATTCGGTGTCTTCCCATCAGGGGCAGCAGGATCAGCATATTCTCGTCCAGCGATGTTAAACGTATCCAAACACATCCCGAAATTCGGTCTATCAACCTTCTCAACCAGATCCCAAGCTTTCTCCCACGTATCGAAGAATGTACTCCAGCATAGGTTCTCGTACGCAAACTTAATAACTGGCGCCTCTTTCAAGCCCATATCAGCAACCTCTTGCAAATCCTTTGCCACGACATCTAAATCCCCTGTGATCTTGTCTTTCCCCAAGAAATTCCCAGGAATCTGTATGATGTCCGTCCCCAGCACCTTAGCAATCTTGAACCAAAGCTTCAATTTCTCGATCCGCTGCTTATGCTCTTCCCTATCTAGCAGTCCTTCGTAATGCATGAAAGGCTGCAGACCGATGATAGTTAGATGTCGTTCATCGCAGAGAGTACGAATGGTTTGTGTGGCGTAGAGTTGTGCTTCTGTGGTAGGTTGGGCGTCGGCAGGCATATTAGATTCGGCACGCGCGAGGTACTCGAGGTCTTCGAAGAAGATTTCGATGCCGGTGAAGTTGTTGGCGACTGCTTGGTCGAGCTTGTAAGGTAGCTGGTGAACCCAAGCGCGTCCGAGGGACATGGATGCTATTGCTGGTTTGTAGGACATGATTGCGGTGGTTCGTTGTGCCCAATTTGATGTGCGG
>Ga0302140_10009228_pt1 | contig 12251 bp, 14 predicted proteins | sample I_Bog_E1_1_FD_202095 | JGI IMG/M metagenome (GOLD analysis project Ga0302140, IMG submission 202095) | Peat permafrost microbial communities from Stordalen Mire near Abisko, Sweden - I_Bog_E1_1 | ecosystem: Environmental > Terrestrial > Soil > Wetlands > Peat | place: Sweden: Abisko, Stordalen...
ATTTTTTTATTTATAAATTTTCATATATAAAAAATAAAATAAATTTAACCCTATCAAAATTTTTGAAACATTTTGTTTGACAAAAACAAAAAAGTTTAGATGAAATAAAAAATATTAAAATTTCAAAATTATTAACACTAAAAACCTATGGAAGAAAACAAGTTCGATGAAATTTGCAGAAATTTAATTATGCAAATAAAGTGCACAAAGGCAGATCACAATGAAGAAGATCTCACTATAATTTGTTTGAAGCCAGCTTGTGAACAAAAACGCTTGATGTGCCTAAAATGTTGTCTCGAACAACATTCCAATCATCCTTTCATTTATCTCAACGACTTTTTGATTCAATGCAAACAAAACATCATCAATGTGAAGAACATGCTACCAAATTCTATAAAAATAATTGGGGAATTGGAAGAAATCCATAACTCTATCATCAAAAATTACAAGGAAAATTTAATCAATTTTATTGATAAGCGGATGAAAACAAAAACTCAGGAGTTTTTTCTAAGACTCAAAGGCATTTTGGGCTCTAGAGCTGATTTTGATGCAATTTCCCATGCGATAATTTCCATTTATACAGCTTCATATAAAGATTTAAATGAACTCAATGCAAATTTGAACTTCCTTTTCAACAGTTTAAAGCTTAACGATTATTTTGGTCAAAATAGTCCTTCTTCAAAGCCAATTAGCATGTTTAATTTTAATTTCGAGAATGGATTCCAAACTTTGATTGAAAAAGGCAGCATTTTGAATAATGATTTGAACGCATTCCTGACAAAAATCACCAATGAAACTAAATACCACATTGACTCTATTTATCACCTCCACCTTATGGAATTTCAGGCAATTTAAATTTTTATTTTAGAGTAAAACAATATTTAGAAGGAAAATTTTGAAAAAAACTTTGAGATCATCAATTTCAGAACCTCACAAATAAAGTTTGAATGTTCAGTTGAAATTAATAAAAATATCCTAAAATTTTGTTCCCTCGACCAAAAAGAACGCACTTACAATTTCGCCTCGATTGCCGAAGAAGATGAAGTGATCACCATTTGGAATTTCGAGCAAAAAAAACCGGACATCATAAAAAAATTAGTGGGTCATACGAAACCAGTGACCGATTTGCTCTTTTACCGAGAGAGCCATACTTTAATTTCTTCGAGCTTAGATAAAACCATAAAAATATGGGATATTGATAGCGGTGCCTTATTGAAAACCTTAAAAAAACACGAAGATGCTGTTTTTAGTCTTGTCCTCTTGAATGATTTATATGTGTTTTGTTCTTCAGCAGGAGATAAGACGTTACAATTTTGGGATATTGAAACATATGAACCTAAAATGGTTTACAAAATAGACACTAAAATCTGCAAAATGATTTATATAAATACCGAGGATAGCAAATATTCTTTGGTATGTGGATGCAAGGGGGGGTTTTTATATTGGATGATGAATGTGGAAACATTAAAACTTGAGTTAAAAAAGAAGATCAAGGCTCACAATTCAGGTATTAATCAATTATTTTATGTGAAAAGCAATAAAACTTTGCTATCTTGTGCAAATGATAAAAGCATCAAGATTTGGGATATTGGAACCAAAGACTTGGCTAAAGAAATTATTATAAATGAAGATATCATAATTCCACAAATTTGTTATGACATTTATAATGATATAATAGTTTGTGGGAGCAGCGATGGATTTGTTAGAATAATAAAAATAAAAGATTATAAGGTGTGCAAAGAATTCAAGGAAGAGCTTAATGATTTTGGGGCAGTTCAGTGGGTAAATGAGAAATCATTTCTGTTGATCTCTGGAAAACAAAAACAAAAAAATAATAATCAAACGATTTGCTTTATGAAAGCAAGACAATTTATTTAAGAGAATAATAATTGAAATTGTTATTTAATAATACATTTATTATGCAGAATTAATCTATGAATTATTATTTTTTTTTTTGGGCAAGTTCTCATAAAGCAAATTCAATAATGGAAAAAAGAAGAAAGCAGAAGAAGAAAGATAGAATAATGAAAGATAGAAGGAATAAGGACAAACTTCTGAATGATTGATTAAAATAATAATCAATAAAAAAAGAAATTTTGATCAATTAAATCAGCAAAAACCGCTTAAAAATTTTCATGCCAAACAAAACAAAAAAAACCAAAAAAAAAAAGAAAATGGTATTCCTTAAAAAAATATTTTTGAGGAAATTTTCTTTAAATTTTTTTTCATTCATTAAAAAAAATTGTAGTTCGTAGTTCTAAAATTTTCTTCCAAAGGAATTAAAGAAAAAGAGAAAAAAGCTCATAAATTCCATTTTTTTATTTAAAACTAAAATTTCTTAATTTTACAAATCTCCTCAACATTTAAAAAAAAAAAGCATAAATTTTCATTCATTAGATGGCTGAACATCAAAAATCTCAAGCAAGTCCCTATAAGTTAAAACTGTGGTTCGCCTACACGGGAGAAGAAAAATCATATGTGGTCTATCAAGGATATAAAAGAGGAATTCTGAAAAGTGAAGAAGTTGCTCCCTTTTTGCGTAAAGCCCGATGGAATCATGCCTCAAATATGTTATTCCCAGTTTTGGTTTTTCCTTTTGTGAAATTTGGGGTTTATGACGTTTTTAAATCAAGGATTCTTTCTAGATACACACCAAATGTTCTTTATGGGATAGCTGGAGCGACGATTGGAGCTTTATGGGTTCTTTGGTTAAATTGGAGTCCATTATACTCATCTTTTGACAATAAAAGAGAAGATCTTTTGGAACTTCTTGAAAGAAGAATCGGGCCAAGCGTTAAACAACTGAATGATATTTTACCTAGATTTTGGACTGAAGGGGAAGTGAATAGAAAGATAAGGACTCTTTATAATCAGAGAAATGGCTGGTTGGTAGGATATATCTATCCATATGAAGAGTCTGCAGATCCATTAGTAGACATGGCAACGTTCGCCAAGAAAAAGAACAATAAAATTGCCAAATAAATGAAAAAAAGCCAAATAAATGAAAAAAAAATAAAAAAATTAAAGAATACCAAAAAAACTAGAAAAAAATCAAAGAGAAAAGGACCGATTAAAAAACCAATCGATTAAAATAAAATTAGAATGTTCTTTTTTCATAATGGTCGAGGCTTTTAAATTAATGAAGTAATATTTAGAACTCATTCCTAGCGTTTTGATTTTCTTATTAATAAAGAAAATTATTAAAAATTAGTCTCAAAATTTCAAGCCTTAAAAAATAAAAGATTCTTAAATTTTATTATTTGAAAAAAGAAAATACAAAAAAAGCCTCTTAAAGATAAATATGAGTGTGATAAATAAAAATGTGCAAGAGTTCACGAATTCTCTCAAAAATCTCACCATCAGCGAGAGGCATAAAGAATGGATCAAGCATTTGAATAATCTTGAAGATTCTGTAAATCTTTTGCCAAATTTGAAATATTAACCCTCCAAAATTTTTAGAAAGACATCCATTTGGAGTCCTTTTATAAAGAATATTTGGAACTTTTCCCTTTTAATTTCACCTATTGGAATAAATATGCTCAAAATGCAGCAGTTTCTTCTGGAAAAGAAGAAGCTTTGAAGATGTATTTTTTTTCTTTCTCTTAAAAATAATCTAAAAAAAAATAGTTATCAGAAGGCAGTTGAAATGAACCCCCGAAGCATAGATTTATGGAACTGTTATTGTTCCTGGGTGGTTCATGCATTTAGCTCTCAGAATGATTTGATTGCCAAGTAACATTTTTCTATGTTTTGCTTTAATAAAAAATATTTAGCATCTATGAAAAAGCCATTGAGCAAATTGGATATGATTATAACTCTTTTATAATTTGGGATGCATATTTAAATTTTGAGATCCCTAGAAATATTGAAAAGAGCCATTTGCTGTTTTTGAATGTGAATAAACTTCCGATTGGTAAATTGGAGAGTTATATTAATAGGTAATTTTTCCATTTTTTAATTCATAATTTTCTTTTTTCTTTTTCTTATTTTATGCTATTTTTTTTTTCTTTTATGATGATAATAAAAATAATCAATTAAATTTAATTTTAAGAAGTCAGTGAAAAAAGCAGGAAAATGAAAGTTTTTTAGAAATAAAATATTTTTATAACATGAAAGCAGAAAGTCCCTTTTTCTTCTTATTTTTTCTTTTGTTTTTCTTTCATTTTTCTTTTTAGCTTTCTTATTTTCTTTTCTTCAATCCAAGATTTTATATATTCACCATTTTTTAGATTCAAGGAGTTTCTCTCCGGATTATCTGAGCTTGACATCATGAATATTTACCATAAACATTATTCCAAATCTGAAAATGATGTTCAAGGTTTTTATTAGTCACAAAACTAAATTATATTTCTGTAAAAAGATTTGAAAGGGACAATGATTCAAATTTATGAAGCGGACAACAAAAAAGCCATTTTGGAATGCAAAGATCGCAAATTATATGAAAACCAAGTAAGGATTTTAAGAAGAAAAAAAAATGATGAATAATTTTATTTTTTTTTAAGTTCAAAAAAACGGAATATGATGAGACTGCAAATTCAGAAATGAGTGTTTGGAGCGAATATATCGAGCATGAAAAACAATTCAAAAAAAAGGAAAGAACTGCATTCATTTATGAGAAAGCTCTTATAACTCAAGTTTCATTAAATTTGGAAACAATTTTAATATATTAAATTTAGAGTGCCAATGTTGAATTATGGTTCGAATATTTTGAATTTCTGGAGGAATGCACGGATATTTCAACTTTTTCTTCCCTCTTCAATAAATATAAGGATTTCTTTAAACATTTAGAGTAAGCAAAAAAAATAATATGACACCCTCAAACAGAATGTTGATTTTTCATTTTTTTTATCATTTTCAAAAAAAACAGTATCAACATACTATATTATTGGGCAGATTTTTTAGAGACTCAGGACATTGAGAAAGCTCGAACCTATTACCTCGACCTTCAGAAAGATAAGAGCTGTAAGAAAATATTTCAAAAATTAATTAATATTTTCTTTAGATTTATTGCAGACGTCCCTTCGTCTTTGTCAATTGGAAATCAGAGCTAAAAATTTCATGGGAGCCAAAAACATTTATGAGCAACTAATTTCCTCTTTTAAAGATCAACCCCAATTAGTGACCTTTGTTTTGGTTGAATACTCCGATTTTTTAAGAGCAGTATTAATTTTTTAAATTTTTCTTCCAAAATTAAAAAAATCCATAAATAAATGTAGTATTTCAATGACATCTCTCAGCTCAAAAACACTTTCCAAACGATTTTCGAGAAGATTCCTTATTCCAAATATTTCATTTCAACATATTTGAAATTTTTAAAGGATGTTTTGAACGAAAGCTCAAAAGATTTTATTGTTTTCATCTCAAATTTGTGTGAAAGAATCTTAAAAAAATGCTATGAAGTAACCCTAAATAAAAAACCATCCTAAAATAAATTTAGACTGCCAAAACCGAGATTGCAGAATGCTCAAAAATATTAACTTCATTTCTTCGATCTTCATCAATGGATCTTGTTGAAATTAGAGGATTGGAAAAAAAGTGAGAAATTTTGTTTTAAATTTGAATAATTATTTTCGAAAGAGTTAAAAACATAATAAAGAATTATAAAAAAACAAAGGAAAACAACATCGAAGATGAGAAGTCTTATGACACCTTGCTAAAAAAGAGAAACTTGAATGAGATTGATAATCTAGGGAAAGATCTATTGGACAATGTGGAAAAAATTTCGAAGCAAACTAAAATTGATAATTGATTTTGATCCATAGAAAAAAAAAATACCAATTACAATTCAAAACAAAAAAATTATTAAAAAAAATTTGAAAAAACATAGAGTTAATTAATTTGTTTGAAATAAAAAAATAATTAAATAGTTCATTTTTAGATTTCATCCCAAAAATATTTTTCCCCAAAATATTATATATTTATTTATATTCTATCGGCATTGTGTAATTAAATGTAGCAATGGTGTCCTAACCAAAATTATTCAATTAGAAAAAGTAAAATATTTTTACTTTGTAATAATATCCCACAATAGGCATAATTTCGGCATCGAGAGTAATACGCACAGTTTGTCCTCTTAAGTTATTATAAACATCTCGGAAGGGATATTTGATTTTTTCATTTCTCAATTTCAATATTCTTTTTCCTTTGATTTCTATGGGAAGAATTGAATCCCAAAGTATATTTTCGCTATATTGCTAAAGAAATTTATTACAAACAATTTTTTTTAAAAACTCTTGGCTTCCCTTCATTGAAAGTTATCTTGAGGAACAAAAAAATTTGTTTCACATTCCAATTAAAAAGAGTGGTCAAATCTATTCAGAAAAAAAAAAAAGAAGATTTTTTAAAATATATCTCAAAAATTACTTGCATCCAAATCGAAAGTAAAAACGCATTCATCCCATTTTTGATATTTATTGATACCACTAAGACCCAAAAAACTTTAGAAAATATGTTCCAGAAATTATATACAATCTCTGAATTGTATTGATTTGAAAATTAACTGTCGGGGTTGGTTTGTAAAGATAAAAGCCCGTGAACATGTTCCCCAAGGAGCAAACCACTAAAAATAGAAATGAAAATTATTATGAAATTTTAGTTTACGAACATAAAACCATGGCTGTATAAAACAAAACTGAGTTAAATCTGACTGATACAGAGTACATTTCTGGAGATATCTTTCTTCAAGGTTTCGATCAAAAAGTTCTATTTATAATATTTGATTTTTTTTTTTAGAACATTTGAAAAAACTAAGAATTAAAAAAAAAAAAATTAAACCTAAATTTTTTAGCTGTTTTTATAATTTTGTAGAGAAAAACGTAAATTGCATAAATAAATCATGATCCAACATGAGAAGCAAAATGAAGTGATGGAGGTCAATAGTGAAGACTTATCTCTTCAAAATATTTCAAATAAAAAAGATTTTGAGGTAAAAGAAAATTCCGAAAAAAAATTACAATCAATTCAATGCTATTGCATATTTTTCTATTTTGGGATTATCATGCTTTCAGTGTGTCTTTTCACCTTCAACAAGACATTGAACAAATTTTTTATGGACTTTTTTTTGCATATTGACGATAACATGACTTTGAACCAATTTTTCCTTCTGGCTGCTTTCATCACATTTCTTGTTGTCATAGGTTTTCCCACAACCCCTTGGGAATTGGCCTTCGGTTATTTCTTTAATAATTATATTTTGGCGTTTTTGATGGACATTTGCTGTAAATTAAGTGGGTTTGTCATAATATTTTGCATAGCGAAGACATTGTTAAAAAAAAGAATAGATGATCTATTGAGAGACAATAAATATTTCAGGATTATTAAACTCGGTGTGAATACCCATCCTTACAAAACTGTTTTTTTGATCAAAGTAATGATGATACCACATTTGATTAAAAATTATGGGCTGGGAATCACTGATATCAATTTTATTCAATACCTTCTACCTTCTGTCATTGTCGCTTCTATTTTCGGAGCAGGTTGGATTTATCTGGGAAGGCAACTGGCCAGCTTTTCTCATGTTTTTGATCCTCATACTGATCCAGGTCATCAAATTACTTTCTTCAAAATTGCTTTGTTTGCAATCACTTGTATCTCGATCATTATTATTTTATGTTATGCCAAGAAATTGTACAAGGATTTGGAAAAAGAAATTGAAAAAGAAGATTCAGCCCGTCCATCAGAAGTGAAAGATTATGGATCATGTATTAGAAGTTCTGAAAATTCTTAATAAATAAACAAGCTTTTTAAAAAAATAAAAAAATAAAGTTTTATTTTTATTATTTAGTAATAAATAAGAAATTTTTTTAAAAATAAAATTGGATAATCCCAACGGTTTTAAAGAGATTATTTTAATGTTGTCTTGTATTTAAAACATTCCAACTTGTCATATTTCATCCTTAGTTTTTTCAGCTTAAGTCCCTCGCGATCACTTTCTCTTGTAAGTATTTTTGAGTCTTTCTTAATCAAAAAGAATTTATATTTATTAAAAATAATCTGAAATCATAAACTCATTTCATCGGGGTAATTTTCATTTGTTATTGTCAAATAAAAAATTTCCAATAAAAATATATTAATTTCAAACGATGATTCAAAAGTTGGTGAAAAATGTGGTGACCTATTCTGCCAACAGTAATTTCGAAAGAGTGAGTAAAATTTCACAATTTAGTATGGAAAACTTAAAATAACAACAGGCGAGATTAAAAGCCACGTATAAAAGGGACAAACTCCAGCCAAGCGAACATCAATTGCAAAGTTCTAAATTTAATTTTTCGAATAAATATTTTTCTAAAAGTTATTCTGACGACTTTAAGAGGAGAAGATCCAGAAACTCCAGCGAATCTCGCGTTTACGACCTTAATGGCCAAATTGGAAGCGAGTGATGGTCGGAAAAAATGGAACTATATCATAAAGAATTTGATAATTTTTGATCGATGTGTCGAAGAAAGGAAATTCTTAATAGAAATTGCAGAGTTCAAAATCTTGTCAATTGAGAATTTCGTTGAGAAGAAAGAGCGATATAGTTCCTTGTTATTCATTTTTTTAAATTTAACGGTTTATTCATAAGAACAGAAAATATGTTGTCAGAAGAATACATAAGCAAATATTATAATTTTATCAAAGAAAAGGCCCAACAATATTTGGTTGAAACCTCTTGTTTTAATCAAGACTCAAAAGGCAAAGGCAAGTTTTTTGCTACCTTGGACTCAAAAGAGCTCATAGATCAACTATTAAATCTCCAGAATTTTTTTCGAATGGCTTTAGAAGTAAAAATCCATTAATTTTTTATTTCAAATAGCCCAATAGGTCACTTCTATTGATCAAAAAGGACTTCTTCATTATCCCCTTAATCAATATGTGTTTTTGCTTATCCTATCGACTTTATTGAATTTATACTCGAACCAATATTTAGGAATTATTTCATTGCTTGATAAAGTTTTCACTTTAGAAATCACGGAAGCGAAAACATGCAAGGAAATTTATGAATTTTTTCTATCCAATACAGAAGAATTGAAAAAATTCATCAACTCCCATCAATATATTCAAGGATTCCAAATCTCCACATCAGAATTCTATCAAGGTGAAAGGAAAGTTCTTCAAAATATGGAAGAATACATTAAATTATTGAAAGAAAAGAAGGATGTGAAATTGTTCCGAAAGAGTTCAGAAAATTCGGATTTTGTTGAAAATAACAAAAATGTGGAAATTCTCGAAGGAAGAAGTTCTCTTCTCAAGCTAAGTTCTGATTTTTCCAAATTTAATGAGGAAGATTTAAAAATTGTTGAAGACGAGGTGCAAGAAACAGCACCAGAACAAGAGAAACCTGTAAAATAAATAAAACTTTTATTTAAGTCATTGAATTAGGTGGAAAAAAATAAATTACAACTACAGACTTATAGCAGTTCAATGAGAAAAGATGATGTTGATATACGAGCAACAATTTTGATGGAATATGAGAATGAAGAAAAAAGATTTAGTCCTTCAAGGTTGTCAAATTCTTCCACAAAAGAATTCAAATTCTCGATGATATACAACGATAAAAATTATCTCAAAGATTTCGAAATGTTCAGCAATAATTATAGCCAAGATTATAAAAATATTGACCTTTCACTATATCAACAGATTAATTTCGAGTTACAGGTTAAACCATCAATTGAAGATCGATTGTTGAGGAAGTTTACCAATGAAAATATGTTTGTGGATGAAGATACGGATTTTTTGATTATCAAAGAATTTGATGAAAACATTTTCACTTCAATGAAAAACGGATATAGCAAAGATTTTAAATTCCAAAGGAATCGAAAAATATCAAAAGATGACATAGAAATGTCAATAAAGGAAAAAACTAAAATTCTAATTTAGATTGAATATTTTTAAAAGATTTTTGAAAATCTTCAATAAAAAAAAATGAATATTTTTAAATAATATATGTCCTTTTTCATGGTTTCTCAAAATTAAGTTATTTTTTTAATTCTTTTTTTATTAATTTGAAAGGTTTTTATAAAAATTATCAAGTTCGAACCTTTTTTTATAAATTTCCAATTCAAAAACAGGAAATATCTAAAATAAAAATCTTTCTTAAAGTTTCATTCCGGAATGAGCGAGGATTTAACCACCTTAGAATTAGGCATAAACACAAATTATGATTATAGATTGCATCCTTCTGTTCCCTTGGCAATCTTAGAATTATATTATAGAAGAAGAACCAAAAGCATTGCTGGCACCCTATTAGGCATCATTTATTCGAATCACATCGATATAACAAATTGCTATGCTGTGCCTCTATTAACAACTGAAGAGGAAGATGACAAAGTTCCAGCTGAAGTATTAAAAAAACTGCCAAATTGCATAAAATATAAAAATATTTTAGATTGGGATTGATAAAGATTATCATAAAAAAATGCTGGAATTAAATCAGAAAGTGTATCCAAAAGAAGTGGTTGTGGGCTTTTTTTTCACTCAAAGAGAATTCACTTATGATATCGCGGCATTGAATGGCTTCTATTTTTCAAAAGAGTCGAGTTTCGTTCCTCAAGGAGTCTTCCAAGCACCAATAATTCTGACGATTGATCCTGAAATGAGCTCAGGGGGTTTCGAAATGAAAGTCCCTAAATATATATTTTGATAAAATTAAAGTTAAATGTGAATAGGGATACATTAATGCGCCTTTGGGATTATGCAGAGATAGTTATGTTATGTTCCAAGCGATTAATTTAAGAATGGAATTTTTCGAAGAAAATGTTCATGAAAGTAAAAAAAAAAATTGGTTTTCATTTTTAATTTTAAAAAAGTTGCTTCTTTGGTCAGGGATCAGGAACTCTTTGAAAAAGTTGAAAAGGAATTTTCATTTTCTCGTTTTGAAAATTTGGATACTCTTCTCGAATCAACCATTTCAAATTTAAAATATTTGCAGGCTTATGTAAAAAAAGCGAAAGTAAAATATTTTTTTTTCAAAATGATACCATTTGTAAATTTTGCAGGAAGAAAATTTGGAAAAGTTTGATCAAAAGGTCGGAAAAGCTTTGAAAAAACTTTTGAATTTAGCACCGGTTTTCAGCCAAAAAGAATTCTCATCAATTCTTGCCAAAGAAATGCAAGAAGTGCTTCTGATTATGTACTTAACAAATCTCGCCAATGTCCAAGCATCGATCTCAGAAAAATTGAATAAAATATAAGCTAAATTTAATATTTAAAAAATAAATTAAAAATTTAAAAATGAAAAAAAAAAAATTTATAAAGTTAATCAAAATTTCAAACAAAAAACTTAATCAAAATTTTTGCTTCATTTTTAAATTTTTGCCTAAAATGTTAAAAAATAATAAGAGTTTTTAAATTAGATTTCATTATAAATATTTTTGAATTATTCATAATATCGATGCCAAACATAAAAAATATCGAAAAAAAAGTCTCTCAACCTATTTTTATTGAAGAATATTAGCAAACAAATTGTGAAATTATTGCTAAATTTATTCTTCAATCACGAAAGAGCTTTAAATTTTTTAGAGAAATCAAATTATCATCAATTCCGAAATATTTTAAATTTTTTTTAGAAAATAAAATGATGAAAAGACAAATTTAATTTTCCCTTTAGTTTTATTTAAAATTCAATTTTTTGAGATTTCTTTAGCTGTATAAATCATCCTCATTTTGCATTTGATTTCCGTACATGTTGCTGCCACCAGCACCACCACCAGGTTGATTTGGCCAATTGATTTTCATCCCTCCACCTAAACTTCCATTTTTAGCAGCATAAGATGGATCGAACTTTTTGGCAAAGTTCACATATTTCTCGAGATCCTGATGAATACATTAAAATTAGGACTTAAAATCTATAAAGTTTTGAAATTACAATGTTAGTGACTGATTTTCTTGCATTTCTCAAGGCTTCTTCAAAATGCTTCCTTGAAATTTCTGGAACTGGGTCATAATTGGCTAAATTGCCTTGTTGATTCTGATTGACTGCCATAGCAGCTTTTAATCTGGCTTCAGCTTCAATAGCCTACGATTTATTTTATTTAAAAAATCCTTCTTTATTTATGATTCTTACATCTCTCACTGCAGCCTTAGCAGCTCTTTGACAGATTTCAGTAAGATCTGCCCCAGAAAATCCATCAGTGAGTTGGGCCATGAAATTCAGGTCAACATCTTTACAAATAGGAGTCTTCTTCAAATTTGCCTTCAAAATTCCCAATCTGGAAGGTAGATCAGGCAATGGGATATAAATCAATTGATCCAATCTCCCCTACGAAAATCAA
>Ga0302140_10009231_pt1 | contig 12248 bp, 14 predicted proteins | sample I_Bog_E1_1_FD_202095 | JGI IMG/M metagenome (GOLD analysis project Ga0302140, IMG submission 202095) | Peat permafrost microbial communities from Stordalen Mire near Abisko, Sweden - I_Bog_E1_1 | ecosystem: Environmental > Terrestrial > Soil > Wetlands > Peat | place: Sweden: Abisko, Stordalen...
CGGCGAGGGAAGATCCGATACCCGGCGTCAGTTCGGCTCGTATCGCGGAGAAGATTAAGAAGCCAGTCCACTACATACCGTCGCGTCACCTACTCCCGATGAAAGTGGCAAAGATGCTTCGAAAGGGAGATGTCGTAGTCGGCATGGGCGCAGGGAATATTTCTGAATTTGCGCCCGCTTTAATTCGAGAACTTGAGCGAATGTACGACCTCGCTGCCAAAAGCGACTCGGATGGCCCCAAGAAAACGCCGAGGCCGTTGAATGTCTCGGTCGTGTACGGTGGCGATAGCGCAGAGCGCGAAGTCAGTATCCATTCTGGTCGAGAAATCCATGACGCACTGACGAGGCTCGGCTACGACAGCAGACTTGTCGATGTAACGGAACTCCTCTTCAAAACCGGAAATCTCAGCTCCTTCGTTGGGCCAAACCGGCCTGATGTGGCGTTCCTTGCCGTACATGGCACTCATGCGGAGGATGGGGCGATCCAGGGGCTCCTGGATCTCTTGCATATTCCCTATACGGGCTCCGGCATCCAGCCAAGCGCGATTGCCATGGACAAGGCATTGACGAAGCAGATTTTGGAACAACACGGATTGCGGGTTCCAAAGGGGGCGCTTCTGACCGAACCGGACCCACCCTTTGATATTCATCCTCCCCTCATCGTTAAACCCAATGCTCAAGGCTCTACAGTGGGATTGACTTTCGTCGAGAATCGAAACCAACTTTGTCCGGCACTTCTCAATGCGTTCGCCTACGACGACTCCGTTCTTGTTGAAGAATGGATCGTAGGAATGGAGATCTCGACGCCGGTCCTTAACGATCGGCCGTTGCTTCCGGTCGAAATTGCACCCGTAAGTGGCCGCTACGACTTTGAAAGTAAATACACCCCCGGAGCAACGATGGAGATCGTTCCCGCGCGCCTATCACCGAAGTTGCTGGAAGAAGTCCAAGAAACGGCATTGAGGGCCCATCGAGCGCTTCGATGCTCTGGCGCAACGAGAACCGATATGATTGTCCGGGGCGAGGAGATTTTTGTATTGGAAGTAAACACCCTGCCAGGGATGACGCGTACCTCGCTGCTTCCGAACAGTGCCGCTGGAATGGGCATTTCATTTGATCGTCTCTGTCAGATTTTGGTGGAGGATGCTCTAAGTCGCCATGCCGAAAAAGCGTAAGAAAACGAAACTGCGCCCTGCCCCGATCCTGTGGCTTCTGCTGTTAATCAACATCGGGATCGGACTGAACTACAGCTACATCACATGCATCGTAAACGTTCGAGCCGATGGGATTGCCCCATTCGATCAGGACCGGGTTCAGGACATCCTCACCAAAATGGAAGGGAAACCATGCTCGCGCATTGATGCTCGGTCTGTGGAGTCCGAGGTAATGGCGCTTCAAGACGTCGACCGGGCCGAATTGACTCGCAATGTGTTTGGAAATGCGCTTCTAAAGGTCACCTACCGCACACCGGTTGCTCAGTTGGATGGCAGACCACAAGTTGCTCTCAGTGACGACGGCGTACTGTATAAAGCCAGCGACACGATCTCGGACCTTCCAAAGCTCCAAATGCCCACCGGAGGTCCCCCCACACTGATCGCATTCGCGGGTAGTTGGCAGCCGGCGAGCCTTGCTTCGATCGCAATATTCTCTCGCAAGAAATTTGCAAAAAGAGATGTTAGAATTGGGGTCAATCAAAGGGGCGTAGTGTGCTTAAATATAGATTCGGGGCGCGTCATACTTGGCTCATGCGACGACCTTGATTTGAAGCTCAAAACACTTGAATCGAGGCTTCAAAAGAACCCGCAAGAGTTGAACGAAGTTCAAGAATTAAATCTGACACTGCCGACGGCCCCGACTGTTGTGCCGAAGAAAGTTGAGAAAAAGCTGTGAACCCGTTTGTCGCAAGAATTGAGAAGCAATCCTGGATCGTGCCCGTGTCATGCATGTGCCTGATTCTTGGTTTTATGATCTGCATGGCTTGGGTGACCCAGTCGACTCGGACGAGTCGGCAGAACTATTTGCCGGCAGACCAAAAGATTCGTGTGAACGAGAACGTGGACATTGAAGCTTTTGCCAAAATGTCGAGCGAAGTTGCTAAGCTCCAAACGGAAAAGACACGTTTGGAGAAAGCTCTTTCCCGCCATGACGGACAGAGCCAGGTGCTTAACGATAGCCTGCAAGAACTAAAGGTCTTCGCGGGAATGACTCCGGTCGTGGGGCCTGGCGTTGTCGTCACTCTTCGCGACAGCCCAAAATATGCCGGTACCGGCCTCGGAGCAAATATCGGAGTTAGTCCCGATGCAACGATCCACGACGTGGATGTGCTTAAAGTCTGCAATGAGTTAATCGCCTCTGGAGCAGAAGCCGTCTCGGTCAATAATCATCGAATTGCAGGCAATTCGAGTATGCGGTGCGTGGGCACTACCATTCTTGTAAACGACGTCAAGATCGCATCCCCAGTCGTCATTCGGGCAATCGGTGATCCGAATACGATCATGGGCGCGATGAATATGCCCGGAGGAGCTCTGGCGGAGATACGGCAGACCGACCCAAACATGGTACAGATCGAAACGGTCAAGAGCCAAGAACTGCCTGAGTTCGTGGGGAATACAATCCGTCGATACGCCAAACCGCCAAAGGAGATGAAATGATTCTCCTTCCTATCGTCGCGCTGATTATTGGGGCAGCGATTGCGCTGGCAATCAAGCTCCCAGCAATCCCCGGAATTTACGGTCAATACTTGGCAGTGGCTTGTTTAGCCGGGTTCGATACGATCTGCGGCGGAGTTCGAGCCGGTCTGGAAGACAAGTTTCGCGCCGACGTCTTTATCACCGGCTTTGTATCCAACGTTTTAATCGCATTTTTTCTTGCTTGGTTTGGCGATCAAATCTACATCAACCTGTTCTTGGCGGTAGCCTTGGTGCTTGGCGCGAGGATATTTACAAACTTGAGCCTCATTAGGCGGTATGGTTTGACAAAATGGCAAGACACTAGGGAGCGTAAGCGCCTCCAAGCTCTCGCACAAAGTCAAAGCGTAGCGTCAGCACAGCCAGAACCCAATCCATGAATAGTGATTTAGTAGCCGTCCTCGACCTTGGATCAACCAAGGTGACTTGTCTTGTCGCATCAGCCGAAGGCGCTGATGGAATGGCCGTTCATGCGGTTGCCTCAACGCCATGCCGAGGGATGCGAAAGGGCCAGGTCTCCGATTTGGCGGAAGTCACTCGAGCCATTGCAACCGTGTTAAGCACCGTGCAATCTCAAGTCGAAGCTGAATTTGATGTCCTCGTAGTCGGAATCACCGGCAGTCATCTCGAAGGCATCAATTCGCAAGGGATGAAGCCCGTATTTCCGCCTGGCCGCAAGATCACCCATCAGGATGTACTGGAGGTGATTAACCATAGCCGTGAGATTTCATTGGGATCGGATCGAGAGCAGATTCAAGCACTCCCTCGTGAATTTCGGGTTGACGGGCAAAGGAACGTACAAAAGCCGGTCGGAGTGAGCGGTTCCAAAATTGAAGTCTTCACTTATATCATCAGTGGACAGACATCGTCGCTTCAGAACATTGAACGTGCAGTGAGCGATGCTGGCAAACGGGTCGAGCAGATGGTCATTCAGCCGCTTGCGGCGGGCATCGGAGTTCTAACTCACGAAGAAATGGAGCTAGGTGTCGCCGTCGTCGATATTGGGGGCGGGACCACTGACTTAGCCATCTTTATCAATGGTTCGATCGCCTACAGCGCATCGATACCCTTGGGTAGTGCTTCGGTGACGAGTGATTTGAGCACGCTTCTAAAGACGTCACCCGAAGAGGCGGAGAGGTTGAAGCTTCAATCTGGCCACGCCAGTGCGAAAATGGTCGACGAAAAGGAGAGCATCGAAGTTCAACAGCTTGGCCAACCGGTGGGACGTCCCATGCAGCGGCGCGTGCTTTGCGAGATCATCGAAAGTCGAATGCGTGAGATTGCTAGCCTGGTAGGTAAGGAGCTTGAAAAGAGCCCATTCGGAACCGCCCTCCCTGGCGGAGTAACGCTGACTGGCGGAGGAAGCGCCTTGCCCGGTACCGACAAGCTATTTGAGAGCACCCTTCCCCGGTATCGGTTCCGGGTTGCCGAACCAAAACTCAGCAAGAAATTCGAGCCTCAGCCGGGCCTCGCGGTTGCAGTTGGATTGGCCAGCTTTACGATCCAGTGCTTCGACGAATTCTCTCCAGCCGAAGGAGTTCTTCCTTGGCGAGAGCGTGTCAAGAGCTTGTTCTCTCTTTTGAATCGATAAGTCCCTATGCGAGCGGTCGTTCAACGCGTACTATCAGCATCCGTCGTTGACAACGCAGATGGAAGCGGAGGGTCGATCGGCTCTGGGCTTCTTCTGCTCGTCGGCATTCACTGTGATGACACGGAAACAAATGCCAGGAAGCTCGCCGATAAAATCGTGAATTTGAGGGTCTTTAACGATGTAGTGGGAAAGATGAATATCTCCCTCTTGGATCTTCCCAAGCACGAAATACTCGCCGTCTCCAACTTTACGGTTTATGGCGACACAAAGAAGAGCCGGCGTCCCAGTTTTGGCGAGAGCGCGCCTTACGAGCAGGGAAGGATCCTTTTCAACGAGTTCGTGAGTTGTCTTAGGACTCACGGCTTTCAGGTGCCTACCGGAGTTTTTGGCGCAGACATGGCGGTGTCCCTGGTAAACGATGGGCCCGTCACCCTTGTCGTCGATGCGTGATTCAGAGTTCTTGCTTGCTCAAGTTGGGTTGAGGCATTGGGTGAATGGTAGAACGCGACCGTAAGGTCAAGACCGATGTGGCTTGAAAGGCTGACTGTACAACGTATTGCCGACGCTGGGATAACTGCCCTTCGAAAGTGTCTCCCCGGGGTAAGCACAGGCGGTGACCGACGCCGTAGCCGACCGCTCACCTATGTTACTTGAATCGTTGCCAAAGGCGCTTCATACGATCGCTTTCCAGAGATTGGCGATAAGTCATCCCCCGATTTGGCTCATTCCACGTCCAGTGACCTTCTGGCCTTCAGCCAAATAATGTCGCTCTGGCTTGTGAGCAACTACGTGACGGTAGAGCCCCGCAAGCTCTGTGTCCGAAGCTCCACTTCTCATCGGCGTTCTTAGGTCCAACTCCCCATCAGACATGAGACACGGACGAAGAAATCCATCGGCAGTGAGCCTCAAGCGATTGCATTTTGAACATAAGTCGCTGGAAATCTGACTAATGAAGCCAACCGTGCCAAGGGCTCCCGAAAGTCGATAAGTTCGCGCTGGACCATTGGTTGTAATCTCTGCGGGAATTAGCGGTCCATGTACAGCCTCAATCTTTTTCCTGAGTTCTTCGGCGGAAACAAACATTCGACGCATTTGAATGTCGCTTAACATCGTTCCGTTGTTTGCCTGCCTAAGTTGAAGGAGGCCATTTCCCTGATGAGCGGTTAGGGGATCGAATCCCGACGTCTCATCAAGGTTCCAGCGAATCGGCATGATCTCAATGAATCGAAAGTGGATCTCTTCGCGGAGCGTCCAAGCCGCGAAGTCTGCTGCCTCGTCGTCGTTGATTCCTTTCATGGCAACGCAATTGATCTTTATAGGCTTGAGACCGACTGTCTTGGCCGCTTCGATACCGACCAGCACTCGCTTAAGATCACCACGCCGCGCAACCTCCTTAAATCGATCCGCCTTTAAAGTGTCCAGACTGATGTTCACTCTTGTGAGTCCTGCTTCCGCCAAAGGCGCCGCCAACTCCCCGAGTAAGTAACCGTTCGTGGTGAGACTCAAATCTCGTATCCCCGGAATCGCCGAGACGCCACGAACAATCTGGATCAAGTCCTTGCGGACCAAAGGCTCTCCTCCGGTTAGCCGAACCTTTCTTATCCCCGCCTCGACCGCGATCCTAACAAGCCGAATGATCTCATCTCCGCTTAGCAACTCCCCGTGGGGCGCAACCGGAAAACCCTCTTCGGGCATGCAGTACACACACCGAAAATTACATCGGTCGGTGATCGAGACACGGAGGTAGTCGATTATCCGGTCAAACGGGTCGACAAGTGTCCTTAAGGTGTCCATAACTTCATTGGGTATTTCGGAATTTGAGTAGTCGAGGCCCTGGCTGAATGTTCCTGCTTCGTGGTCAGAGATGTTCTAAGTATCTTAACCATACGAGTTTCGAGGGGCGTTTGTACGTGATATCTGATTTCAGGGAGAAACGATATTCGGAATTAAACGTCACTTTTTCAGAGTGTACGCAATGGAAGGACCGATCTCGTGGTAGAAAGCAGGGTTATGGGATACGATGCGTCTCTAAGTGGACGCATGGAATTGGATACAGATAGCGCGCTTGTCAAGAAAGCACGTAACGGAGATTATGGTGCGTTCGAAAAACTATTCGATCGACATAGAACCCTTGTGTATCGATTTGCCTATCAGATGACTTCGCGCCGCGATGATGCGGAAGATGTTGTACAAGAAGCGTTCGTGCGAGCGTATCAAAACTTACACCGGTATCGTGATGAAGCAAAATTCACCACGTGGTTGTTACGAATTGTCACCAACTTATGCACTGACCAAGCGCGAATGTCACAACGGAGGTTGGCCCTGGAGCAGCAGGAAGCATCTGGCGCCCTGGATTGGATGACAAGTGGAGACATAGAAGATCCTGTTCACAATTTGGAAGCAGATCGAAGAAAAATCGCCTTGCGTAGGGCGCTGAACGCATTGCCGCCGCATCACAAAGCGGTAATAGTATTGAGAGATATTGAAGAAAGAGAATATCCTGATATGGCGGCCATATTAGGTTGTACGGTTGGAGGAGCTAAGCTGCGTGTGCTTAGGGCGCGTAGAGCGCTTAAGGAAAGGATCGCCCCGCTTTTAGGGGAGGAAAGGTCATGAACGGTAAGTTTGAAGAAAAGTTGGCGCAACTCGCATTTGGAGATCTCACTCCGAGTGAAGCAAACCGGTTGGAACTCGAGGCTGACAAGGACCCCGAGGCTCGCCGTGCGCTGATGCTATACAAAGATATGCGAGAGGGCCTTCGGAGTCTCGCCGACGTGCCAGAGGATCAATTCTCGAAAGAAAGACTTCGCGATGCTATCTTGAAGCAGGGTTTGAAACCAACTCCTTCACGACCATTGTCCAATCGTTCTTGGCTTTGGATGCCGGTCGCGGCATGTGCGATCGGATTTGGGTTGGTCTTTACTCGCCACATGATTGAACAAGGAAGGATGCAGACTGAAGTCGTCTTAGGTCCAGAGTCACTCAAAACTGGACCGATGTTTGGAGTTGAGAAGCTGATAGCTTTCGCTTCAAAGTCGGTCAATCTCCATCAGGAGTTCATTGGACCGATGCTTACCGCGGCACGCAAGCCGATAGTGCTTGCAAGCAGGCACCGAACAAGGCATCATCTTGAACCACACGAATTGCCTCATAACCTCTATGTGGAAAATGCGACGGGTGAAGAAGGTGATATGTTGTTCCTAGGTCCCGACTTGACAGATGTACCGGCGGACACTACGCCAGCCAGGCAGGCAGTTGTCGCGACAACCGCCTCGACGGGTCCCATTTTATTGATCGATCAAGACAAGGACGCCCAAACGGGCGCTCAAAAGGCTACGGAGGTAGGCAGCGCAACAAATGTTCTTATTGGCGGCTAGACTTGCGGTGGCGATCCTTTCCGGCGAAGCGCAAGCGGATCGTCTCTCGGACCACGAAAAGGCTGTTTGGACTCAGTTCCGACCGTCGATCGTGACGTTATATGAGAACGACCGCGCCTCCGGCGTGGCTGCTCTTATCGACGACTCCGGATACTTTGTGACGCACAACGGGAGCGTTTCTGGATCTTCGATCGAAGGAAAGTCCTATTTGGGTCGGGACATTACGTTTTCGGTCGTCGATCGGGACAGCTTGACCCAGTTAGTCTTGCTAAAGGCAAACGCATGGACATCCGGATCAGCGCGCCCATTTCGAATTCCATCCGAGGATGAATCGGGCGGAGGCTCATTGCTTGCCGTTCTGCCGACCGGTCCCATCCGAGCAGCTTACGTTTCAAAGCATCAACCCGGCGTGCTGAAGCCTTCGCGTCGCCTTGTCACGCTGACGGAGATTCGATTTGAAGCGTCCTCGCAAATGGTGGGAGGCGCCCTCATCTTCTCGGAGAGCGGGGAACTGATTGGAACGCTGAATGCGACGCTCGATCGACCAGAGAGTTTTGCGAACAACGTTCAGAACACCGTTGGTGGTTACCAAAATTCAAACGCACGCGGTGGACCGGTGCTTCGACCGCCTGGAATCCAATTCCAAGGCCAGGGACAAGGCCCAGGTGAAATGACGGTTGCCTATGCAGTCGGGCCTGAGGTTGTCCAGCATACTCTGTCGGGTTTCCTCTCGCCAAAGCATGAGGCGGAGTATGCGGCATTGGGAATCTTCTGTACGAACGCAATTGGAGGCGGAGCCTACATCCAAAGCGTTTCGCCCAATTCGCCGGCGCAGAAATCTGGCCTGAGACCTGGGGACGTCCTCATGAGCATCGGCTATAACCAAATCGCAGATCAAGTGGCGTTCGCAACCGTAATGCTGAGCCAGAAGGTTGGCGAGAAAATCCACGTTGTTATCAAGCGCGGACATGCGACGATGTGGGTCGACATTATTCCTGCGAAAGCAGTGGAATAGGGCGAGTGCGCCGCTCCTAGAACTATGACTGCCCAACGGGTGGCCATGGGTTTCTAGGGTAGAGCCGTCCTACTTTTTCACCCAAAGGGGAAATGCGCTTAATCTATGCGGCTAGCTGATGATGTAATCTTTGATCTGCCAATTGAGGGACCGCGCACCTCGCCACTCATTGACGTTTGCTTGGAACAGTAGGTCGGTGTCTACTCCGGCTCCCGTAAGCGTGAGACGCTCTCCGATTCCGAATGCGATCCCGGCTGCGGAAGAGCCAGAGCCAGATCGCAGCATAAGTCGCACGTGCTGTGGGTTTTTTGTAGGCTGGATTTGGGCGAGTGTCATATGTCGGGCCAAGAACAACGGTTCAGGATTTGCGTAGCCGAACGGTTCAAGTTTGAGGAGCGCTTCGGCAGCTTGCAGCGTGACCTCGCTTGAATCCACCTCCATGTCCACACGTACCGAGGGAATGAAGTCCTCCGGCTTGAGGAGATGGCCCGCATAGGCGTCTAAAACGTCTGTGGCGCGTTCTAGATCCTCGAGTCGAATGGAACAGCCTGCGGCCATTGCATGGCCGCCACCGGTCATTAAATCCGGATGAGCGCGAATCGCGTCCGCTAAATGGAAATTTGGGATCGTACGTGCCGAGCCTTTGCATATTCCCGCAATCGGGTCGATCGTCAGCACAAATGTAGGACGGTAGAATTGCTCGACCAAGCGGCCAGCAACGATGCCGATAATGCCGGAATGCCATCCTTCCTTCGCAACGACGATTACGTTCCGGTTCTGACTGCCGGATGAGAGGACCATCTCAATTGCTTCGTCGGAGATACGCTGTTGTTCTCCTTTGCGTTCAATATTCACCGATTCGATTTGCCTCGCCAGTTCTTCTGCCGCGCCCATGTCGTTTTCCAAAAGGAGCCGAAGGGCGATAGCCGCATCGCTGATGCGGCCGGCGGCGTTCAAACGGGGGCCAAGTTGAAATCCCACTTGGGATGCTCGCAATGGCTTGCCCGGCTCCAAGCTGATTTTCGACTCTTGGATTAACGCTCTGATACCGACCTTCTTGCTGTCAGCCAACCTCATGAGGCCAAATTTCGCAATGATTCGGTTCTCCCCGATCAAGGGCATGACATCGGCAATCGTTCCGAGCGCGGCCAGATCCAGGAACCCGCGGTAATAGCTCTGCGGATCGTGTCCAAGTTCGCGAGTAAGGCCGTCGCACAGCTTGAACACGACGCCGGCCCCACTCAGTTCGGTAAACGGATAGATCGAATCCGGCCGATGCGGGTTAACCACCGCATCGGCATGGGGCATTTCGCCAGCTACTGTGTGGTGGTCGGTCACCACAACTTTCATGCCGGCTGCCTGAGCAAGATCGACCTGCTCGTGGGCGCTGATGCCGCAGTCGCATGTCAGGAAGAGCTTTGCTCCAGCTGCTTCCGCCGCCGCCACCGCACTCTTGTGAATGCCGTATCCCTCCTTCATCCGATGAGGGACGTGCGTATGAACTTTGCATCCGATGGCAAGTAAGAAGCGGTTGAAGAGTGCTGCGCTGGTGATGCCGTCTACATCGTAGTCGCCGTGTACGAAGATAAGTTCCTTTCGCTCTCGTGCCCCCAGGATCGCATCCTTCGCCTTCTCGTAATCGGGTAGCAAAGACGGCGGATGCAGTTGGTCAACCGAAGGATTGAGGAATCTGTCTGCCTCCGCTGGATCGGTATATCCACGCTGGGCCAAAACGGCCGCTACCAGTGACGGAATTCCCAACTCCTTCTGCAGCCGTTTCTCAGCCCCCTCGTCTCGAGGAGCAACAATCCACCGGGAAGAGAGTGGCGAGTTGGTCATTTACATGTTGCTGCGTGGGGCTTCATCGAAAAATCAGCATCTTGGAGCGCAAACCTCGATAGAGGCAAGTTCTGCGCCGAAAAATGCAGGCTCTCATCCAACTCCGACTTGCCATGTGACCGCGATGCCGAAGGCGCTTCGGAATGAAGCTCTCTAAAGTTTCTCAACTTGGCTGAAATCGAGTTCGACCGGCGTGTCGCGTCCAAAGATGTTGATAAGCACCTTGAGCTTCTCCTTGTCTGGACTGACCTCTTCGATCTTTCCGGTGAAGTCGCTAAAGGGACCTTCCACAACGCGAATCGCGTCCCCTTTGGCCCACGAGACTTTGGGCGCCTCCTTACTGGCTTCAAGGTTCGTCATGATACGACTCACCTCGTATTCCTCAAGAGGAACGGGCTTGTTGCCGCTTTGAACAAATCCGGTAACGCCGCTCGTGGATTTGACGAGTTTGTAGGTGTCGTCCGTTAGCGACATCTGCACAAGAATATAGCCAGGGAAGACCTTCTTGTCGCGAAGGTAACGCTTACCGTTTCGAGTCTGAAGCTCCTGTTCAGTTGGAATCAGAATCTGATAGATGTCAAGGTCCCACACGCCCTCGACGATTGCGCGACGCGTTAAGACATCCTTGACCTTGTTTTCATGTCCGGCGATCGTGTGGACCGCATACCAGGCTTTAGGCATCTAGTGCCATCCTTTTGTCAAGATATTGACCAGGTTATCGAAAATCACGCTCATAGAAGTGAATAAGACCACAAGTCCTGCGCACACCGCGAGCACGACGAACGTGAGTCGGTTAGTTTCTGACCGGGTCGGCCAGCTAACCTTCTTCATTTCGCGTTGAACCTCGCTAAAGAAGCCTTTAAAGCCCCTTTTCGACTTAGGAATTGGGAGTGAACCGCGGCCTTTGCTAGGCTCGTCTTGATTTGTATTAGACATCGACGTTAGTGCCATTGACGTAAGAGTCCGTGCTTGGGATGCAAGGGAATGCACTATCATACCGCGCTGGAGAGGCTAAGTATCGCCTCAGAGTGCTTCCTGACCCCAGATTAATATCCGAACTTTTGCGCAAATCACGTGATTTCTTGCTGATTTTGGGTTTTCCGGTTACAGTAGAGCGTCATTCGCGGTGGTGTGATAAACACTTGCCCTTTTTGCTTGCTTAAACACTATGGGAACTTCTGGCCCTTACAGCGAACTCGAATACCTTATTCTCGCCATGGTCGGCGAAGGCATTAACTCCGGCTACGCAATGCGTAAAGAGATGAACAAAATGCGCGGCGGACGCTGGAGCGCAGAGAGCGGTTCCGTTTATCGCGTCTTGCGCCGTCTCGAACGCGACAACCTGCTTTGCGAAGCCAGAAAAGTCGGTGTGCCGAATCGGGAACGAACCGAGTACGATCTGTCACGTTCTGGCGAAGCTCTCTTGCAGAGTTGGCTTACGTTTCCACCCGATCGAGGCGAAATGGCCTTTTTGGTGGATCCGTTGCGCACGCGATGCTATTTTCTTCATCGCCTCAAGCCAAACGAGCGCATTCGCGTTGTGAAGTCATGGCTCCAAGAAAGCAAGCAGTTCGTGGCAGACCTGCAGCGAGACCTTGATGCAACCACTACATCCGACCCTATTCGGAACGTAGGCTACATGAATCTCCTTTATCTTGCTCAAGCTCGTCACGAGTGGCTGAAGCGTTTGCTGGTGCAAGTCAAGCCCACCGGAACTCAGCAACCGGTAGCGGTCGGTG
>Ga0302140_10009235_pt1 | contig 12246 bp, 14 predicted proteins | sample I_Bog_E1_1_FD_202095 | JGI IMG/M metagenome (GOLD analysis project Ga0302140, IMG submission 202095) | Peat permafrost microbial communities from Stordalen Mire near Abisko, Sweden - I_Bog_E1_1 | ecosystem: Environmental > Terrestrial > Soil > Wetlands > Peat | place: Sweden: Abisko, Stordalen...
GATCTGGTACACTGAGAATCTCCCTACTTCAGCGCGCCTGCGGTGAGGCCACTGACGATGTGGCGCTGCAACAGGACAAAAACGATGAGGATCGGCGTGACGTAGATCGAGGCGTAGGTCATCAGGCCAACCCAGTCATTGGAATTGGCGCCCAGAAATGACGACAGGCCGACTGTCGCCGTCTGCAGTTCCTTGGTCGCGATCATCGAACGTGAATAGACGTATTCACCAAAGGATTGCAGGAACACCAGCGTCGAAACGACGAGGATTCCATTGCGGGCCAACGGCAGGACAATGTGCAGAAAGGCGCCGATACGGGAGTTGCCATCCACCAGGGCGGCGTCGCGCAGTTCCCCGGGGATCTGGGTGAAGGTGGCGCGGCAAAGGACGATATAGAAGGGCAAGGTCTTGGCCGCGGTTGCCAGCACGACGGCAAAGCGGGGCCATTCGAGCAGCCCCAGTTGATTGAAGGCGACGAAGAGCGGCGTGACCATCAGCGACGGCGGTAGAACCTGCAGCATCAGGATGGCGAACAGCGCCACAGTGACGATCGGATGCCGCACGTTCGCCAGAACGTAGGCGGCTCCGGTGCCGAGCAGCACCGTGATGAAGGTGGCGCCGAGCGCAACGACGAAAGAGTTCCAGACATAACGGTCCACCTGATAGGTGGCGAATACCTGGGCTAACTGCAACCGTGGGTGGGCCGGCCAGAACGCTGGCGGATATCGGAAGATGTCGCTGCCCGATTTAAGGGCCGTGACGTACATCCAATACAGCGGGAAGAGATAGATCGCCGCGAGAACAATCGCGATGAGCAGAAAGACATAGCGTTTCATCGCTACCCCCCGTCACAGGCGTTGTTCGCGCTGCACCGAGCGTACGTAGATCAGGGCGACCAGCGCCACCACCGTCAACATCAGCGTGGCGATCACGCTGCCGTCCGAGATTTCGTAGGTTTCGAACGACAACTGCCACGACCAGTACTGCGCCACATTCGAGGCGTTGGCCGGTCCCCCCTGGGTCAGCGCCGCCACAAGGTCGAATTGCTGAAGCGTGAAGATGGCGCCCAGCGCGATGACGGCGCCGAGCGTCGATCCCATCAGCGGCAGCGTAATGGTGCGGAAGCGTTGGAACGGGCCGGCGCCGTCCAGCGCGGCCGCCTCGTACACGTCGCCGGGGATGCCGGCCAACCCAACCGAGAGCAGGATCATGTTGAAGGGGATGCCGAGCCAGATATTGGCGATGATGATGGAATAGAGCGCAACCGCGGGATCGGAGATCCAGAACACCGGCGCATTGACGATGTGCAGGCTACGCACCACCCAGTTCAGCACGCCAAAATCGCCGGCGAATATCCATTTCCAGATGGCGCCGACGACCAGCGCCGGCATGACCCAGCCCGCCAGGAACAAGCCGCGCAGATAGCTTGCTCCCGGAAAGTCGTTCTGAAAGAATAAGGCCAGAGCAAAGCCGATCGAAAGCTGGAAGACGATCGACAGGATCACAAAAATGACGGTATTCCACAATACCCCGGGCGTCTCTGGGCGACTGAAAACATCGATATAGTTGACGAGCCCAACAAACGGGCGGTTCAGGGTGGCGATACTGAACATGTCCACATGCTGAAACGACATCACCACGTTGTAAATCAACGGAAAAGCAGAGAAAGCCACCAGATATACCACTGGTGCGATGACCAGCGCCGACTCGAACCCGTTGCCATCACGCAAGGCATTGAAAATCTTCATAATTTTCATAATGAGACATCCTCCGCCTCGCTGGGAACGCACGCAGCGTCGATGTTACTTCTTCAGCACCTTGTCGATGGTCTTTTGAGCGGTCTCCAGCGCCGTCTTGGCGTCGGTCTGATCCGTCAGCGTCGCCTGAATCGCCGTCTGGATCGCCTTGGAGATCAGCGGCCATACGGGGCTTGGTCCACGGGCGCGCGCGTACTTCATCTGCTCGGTGAACACGGCATACGCCGCCGGCCACTTCGGGTCTTTAGACGCCGCGTTCTGGACGGAAGGCAGCATGCCGAACTCGTTCCAGTTCCGGCCGGCCTGGGAGACGAAGTACTCGAACAGCCGGAACGCCTCGGCCGGATGCTTGGTGCTCTTGAAGGCGGCGTAATTGAATTCCCCAAGCGCCGAGACGCGAGGCGAGCCCTCCTTCTCGACCGGCAGCAACGCGACGCGCCAGTCGAATTTGGCGTCCTTCTGCAATGCGGGCAGTTCCCACGGACCAGAAATCGACATCGCCGCGTTCTGCGCGATGAACGAACCCGTGGCGTCGTTCTGGCGCCAAATGAGGACGTCGTGAGATGCGAGCTTCTCATCCAGCAGCTTTCGCCAGAACTGTAGGGCTCGGATGGATCCCGGAGCGTTCAGCGCGTCATAATTGCCGCCGGCGGTCTGCGCGAACGGCAGGAACTGGAAAGTGGATTCTTCTGTGGCAATCGCTGAGAATGCCAAGCCGTAGCGGCTTTTCGCCGGATCCGTCAGCTTCTTGGCTGCGTCGTACAGGTCCTGCCAAGTCTTCGGGGGTTTGTCCGGGTCGAGGCCCGCAGCCTTGAACATGTCGGCATTGTAGTAAAGCGCGACAGTGTTGGAGCCGCGCGAGATGGCAAGGATGTGGCCGTCCCAGCTCATATTGGCGAGTGGCCCCGGATAGAAATCGTCGCGGTGGATGACTTTGGAGGCCTGCACGTAAGGCGTCAGGTCGAGCAGCAGATCGCGCGAGGAAAATACCGCGGTTTCGGGATTGTCGATCATGGTGACGTCGGGGGCGGTTTTGGTGGCCACGGCGCGCACCGCGTCGTTCACCAAGTCGCCGAAATTAACGATCTTGATATCGACCTTGACGTCGGGGTTCTTCGCTTCGAACTCGCGCGACAATGTCTCGGTGTAGTGGGTCGGCTCATCGAGCGCCCAAACCTGCAACGTCACCAGATCCGCCCTGGCAGCGGTCGCCGAAAGCGCGGCGACAATGATCCCAAAGGTGAGAGAATTCATGTATCTTCCTTCCCGGTCACAAGTGATTGTTCTTGGAAGGTGAGAAGCGCAAAGACCTACAGCATGCACTCCGATATCGGATCACGCCTGTAGATCACTCGCGTCTACCTTCTCGTGCCGTTGTCACTCGACATCCTGGCACATTGAAAGACACTCTTGTCTTTGAGATGCTTACAACTCGCCACGATTTGATCCCAATCCATGAACCCTTTTGCTTCATGGCTCGCGCGATTAGGAGGCCATGAGCTGTCGTAGGCAAGGATCGGAATGTACTCATCCGGCTTTTCAAAGCCGCTCCGCGGCAGTCGGCCCTCGTGGCCGAGCAAATCCGGCTTCAAGCCGCGACCTGAACCCACCGGCCTTCGCCGGCGGTCGTTCACCCTATTCGCCAGACTTCAACCCGATCGAGAACTTCTTCTCGAAGCTCAAGGCGTACCTGCGCAAGGTGCAGGCGAGGACCAAATCCGACCTGGCCGCCGCCATCTGAAGTTCACCAAGTCGGACGGATCTGCCTCATTGAGGAAATTGCGGTTCGCCATCATGCGGCGATCGGAATCGGCTCGGGTGATCCAGTCAAACGATTTTCGGAAAGCCAAGGAGTCGCACCATAATGAGAGGCGGCAAAATGTCCTGTTGACCCGCTGATATGGTAGTATATATATGCCTTGAGGAATGGTCCAACGTGGCGGTCGCCTGACTGCCTCGGATGGGTATAATAGTTATGGCGATCGAACCAACACACAAACATAAGCGTCGGGCCGACCAAGCCTACGCGATCATCAAGGGAGAAATCATCAGGGGGATATTGGCCGCTGATGCCCAGATTTCTGAGGCCGAGGTTTCCGAGCGTCTCGGTTTCAGCCGAACGCCGGTCCGCGAAGCCTTGATCAAACTGGCCGAAGAAGGGTTGGTTAAGATCGTTTCGCAGGTTGGCACTTTCGTCGCTCCCATTTCGGTGGCGCAGGTCAACGAAGCTGGTTTCGTTCGCGAACATCTGGAATGCGCGCTGATTGTCGAGGCGGCCACGCGGATCGACGCAGTCGGCGCGCAACGGCTTCACCATAACATCCTTCAACAGGAGCAAGCCGTTCGCGCTAATGACCTCGAACAATTCCATGTTCTCGATGAAGCGATGCATGAATGTCTGACGGAGGTCGCCGGATACCCGACGATCTGGCGGATCATTCAACAGTCGAAGATACATATGGATCGCGTCCGGTACGCCAGCTTGCGCCTGCCCGATGGGTTGTCCCCGGTGTTTGCCGAACATCGCGCAATAGTCGATGCGGTTCTCCGCGGCGAGGGCGCCGAAGCGCAAAAGGCGTTGCGCGATCATCTTCGAGGCTTCTTCAAGAAGCTGAAGATACTCGGAATCGATGAAACGGCTGGCAATGCGCGCCCGCCAAGCGAGGAGGCGTCGTGATAAGGCGCTAGGGTGAGGCGTCACTGCATTCGAGGATTGAGCTTGGGAAAATGTGTATTAAGTATAATGCGACTCCGAAGGGGTCGTATGTATTAGCGTATATGAAAGAGATAAGTCTGGTATATTTACGATTTGCTTGTAAAATTACAATATACAATTGCATAATGGCGAATAATACATTTACAACCAATAATTTAGATATTGACACATATCAATGAAAATAAATAATACTTGTCATTAAATAGTGCCATGTAATTCATGGCAACTACTCTTGCGTTAGAGTAGGGAGTGAAGACGTGTAGTTGATCTATCTTGGGTGGAGGGAGCGATGAACTCAAAGCGTTGGTTTTTGAATGCTGCTGTCATAGGGATCCTTGCGCTCGGCGCCGGACGAGGAATGGCGCGCGATTTCCGCTCGGCTGACGTTCAGCCGCTGGAGTATCCCACCGTCAAAGCCGTGCAGCACATGAGCGACGATCTCGGCAAGGCCACGGACGGAAAATATACGATCAAGGTTTTCGCCAACTCACAATTGGGCAGCGAAAAGGACACGATCGAACAGCTCAAGTTGGGCGCGCTCGATATGCTCCGGGTCAATTCCGGTACGCTCAATACAATTTGCCCGGCGATGATGATCCCAGTGCTGCCCTTCGTGTTCCGCGATACGGCGCATATGCACGCCGTGCTGGATGGTCCGCTCGGCGACGAGATCCTCGCCAGTTGCGAAAGCCAGGGCATAGTCGGGCTGGCTTGGTACGATTCCGGCTCACGCTCTTTCTATACCAAAAAGCCGGTCAACAGCTTGGCCGACCTCAAGGGCATGAAAATCCGCGTCCAGCAGTCGGACGTCTGGGTTGCGATGATAAAGGCTCTCGGAGCCAATGCGACGCCGATGCCGGCAGGCGAAGTCTTTACGGGCCTGAAGACCGGCCTGATCGATGGCGCGGAAAACAACTGGCCGAGCTTCCAGTCGTTTCATCATTATGAAGTCGCTAAGTATTACACGCAGACGGAGCATTCGATGGCGCCGGAAGTGCTGGTTATGTCGAAGCGCGTCTTTGACAGCCTTACCCCCGAGGAAAGGGTCGCTGTCCAGAAGGCCGCCAAGGATTCCGTGCCTTATATGCGCAAGCTTTGGCAAGAGATGGAAGTGTCGTCCCGGGCCATTGTCGAGCAGGCTGGCGTGACTGTCATTCCCATCGACAAGGCGCCTTTCCAGGCGGCGATGAAGCCGGTTTACGATCAGTTCGTCACCGATCCCAAGATGAAGGATCTGCTGGCGCGCGTGGAGTCGACGAAGTAACGCGCACGGGCAAGCGCCCCGGTATTCCGGGGCCGCCGCGAGCAACTCCGTTCACTCTTTCGTTCATCATGCATCCGAAGGCCGCGCATGGCCTTCGGAAACTACCTCGGTGTGTGAACTTCAGGAAGTCGACGTTCCGTTCCAGCGTGCGTCCGTGATTGGACCGCGTAACCCGGAGACACAGGGATGGCTGAATACAAGCCGACCTCACCCCATTCCGCCCGCCTGAAAACGACTGAAGTCACCGGCGTTTTGGCGTATTATTTCCGCTTCAATGCAGCGCTCTCCAAAATTTGCCTCAAGGCGGCGGTGGCCGGACTCATCGTCATCACCACCTCCGTATTGACGCAGATTTTCGGTCGCTACGTTCTGAATGATTCCCCCACCTGGACCGAGATCCTGGCGCTGGTGCTCATTCTCTATGTCTCCTGCCTCGCCGCTGCGGTCGGCGTTCGAGACGGACGTCACATCGGCATGGAATCGCTGCTGAAGAAGGCGCCGCGGCCCGTGCTGCTGTTCGCCGACCTCTCCGTCTATGCCGGAATGATCGGCTTCGGCGCGGCGATGGCCTGGGGCGGCTCGATCCTGGCCGTTGCGATGATGGACTATGTCAATCCCGGCCTGCCGATCTCGCAGGGTTGGTCCTACGTGCCGCTCGTCTTGGGCGGCGGTTTGATCGTGATCTTCGCCATTGAACGAATTGTCGCGCGGCTCATGAACCTGGAGATTGTTCCGTCGTGGCACTAACGATCCTCTGCCTGACCTTCATCGTCGGTCTCGTGCTCGGCATGCCCGTGGTCTTCGCCATCGGCCTCTCCTCCATCGCCACTGTCCTTTACGAAGGCCTGCCGATAGCCGTTGTTTTCCAGCGAATGGCCGCTGGCATGAACGTCTTCGCTTTCCTCACAATCCCCTTCTTCATCTTCACCGGCGAATTGATGATGTACGGAGGCATCGCCGATCGGATCATCCGTTGCTCCAAGGCCATGGTCGGCCATGTGCGCGGGGGTATCGGCATGTCCAACGTCCTGGCTTGCACGATGTTCGGCGGCGTGTCCGGATCTCCGGTGGCCGACGTCTCGGCAATGGGCTCCGCCCTGATCCCGTTGATGAAACGCGAAGGCATCGACTTGGATTACGCCGTCAACGTCACCACCTATTCATCGCTTGTGGGCGCGTTGATGCCGACCAGCCACAACATGATCATCTATTCCCTCGCCGCCGGCGGCGTGGTTTCGATGAGTTCGCTGATCATGGCAGGCGCCGTGCCGGCGGCGATGCTCACAATCGCCAACGTGTTGGCCGCCTATCTCGTAGCCCGGCACAGGGGTTATCCGCGCGGCAAGTTCCCGGGATGGCGGGAAGTTGGCGTCAGCTTGGCCGTCGCGCTACCCGGCCTGTTCATAATGGTGATCATCGTCGGGGGCATCCTGTCAGGCATTTTCACTGCGGCGGAGGCCGGGGCAGTTGCGGTGCTCTACGCCTTGCTGCTCACGGTGCTCGTCTATCGCAGCCTGTCCTGGCAGAACTTTCTCAAGGCGGCGGCCAAGGCCACCAAGACCACCGGCGTTGTGCTCTTGCTGATCGGCATCTCCACGATGTTCGGCTATCTGATGAGCATTTACGGCGTCGCCGATATGGCGGGCGATGCGTTGAGCAACATCAGCACGACTCCCTGGGTGGTTTTCCTCCTGGTAGACGTCGCGTTGTTCGTCTTCGGCATCTTCCTCGATATGGCGGCGCATATTCTGGTGTGCACGCCGATCTTCCTACCCATCGTTGTGCATTACGGCATGAGCCCGGTGCAGTTCGGCATCATTGTGCTCCTGAATTGCACCATTGGCCTGAACACGCCTCCCGTCGGCGCCGCATTCTATCTCGGGTGCGCCATCGCCGAAGTGTCGGTCAGCGAAGTCGTGCGCACGATCTGGCCGTTCATGCTGGCGCTGGTGATCACGTTGATCATCGTCACCCTGGTCCCGGAGACTTCGATGCTCGTCCATGATTTCATGCTGAAATAGCCGAGCAACACTGATCGCAGGATGCGCAAATTACGGTTCGCACCCTGCGGAGTTAGACAAGATATCTGCGAGAGAACTTCGATGATGGACATCCGCCAAAGCATCAACAGCGCTTACGCCCGCGCGCTCGACACGGAAGGCCTCCGCCGCGAGTTCTTGATTCCCGAGGTCTTCCGGCTCGGCGCAATGACCATGACTTACAGCCATGTCGACCGGATCGTTGTAGGCGGCGTCATGCCGTACGACGCCGTGGTGGCTCTGCCCGACGGCATCGGCAAAACCTTTGGCGTGGATTTCTTCTTGCAGCGTCGCGAGTTGGGCTTGATCAATATCGGCGGCCCCGCTGCAGTCGACATCGACGGTCAAAGCTTCGAGGTTGAGACTGAGGAAGCGCTTTATGTCGGAATGGGCGCAAAGGCCCTGACGTTCCGCAGCCTTGATCCGACAATGCCGGCAAGACTATATTATAATTCAGCGCCAGCGCATCGTTCACTACCGACCCGGTTGCTGACTCTCAAAGACGCCTCGTCCGTTACATTGGGGAACGCGACGAACGCCAATCGGCGAACCATTCACAAGTTCCTGGTGCCCGAAGTGATTGAGACCTGCCAGCTGAGCATGGGGCTCACGAAGCTCGAGGAAGGCAGCTTGTGGAACACAATGCCATGCCACACGCACGACCGTCGGATGGAAGTCTATCTCTATTTCAATCTCGCAGCCGGAGCCGCGGTCTTTCATCTGATGGGCGAGCCCCAACAGACGCGGCATATCGTTGTGCAGAACGAGCAGGCGGTGATTTCTCCGAGTTGGTCAATTCATTCAGGCGTCGGCACCCAGGCCTATAGCTTCATCTGGGGCATGGTAGGCGAGAACCAAACATTCGACGACATGGACCATGTCGCCGTTTCAGACATGCGCTAGAGCGCTTCCCGTTCCTTCGGACTCGAAAAGTCGCTCTATATATCTGTTTAGAGGCCCATCCTGATCCAAGAAGTCTCCGGCTTCTTGGAAATATCCACTCGGAAAGGCAAGGAAATGTTTGATCTTGATGGCAAGGTCGCGCTGGTCACGGGCTGCGACACCGGGCTCGGTCAGGGCATCGCGTTGGCGCTTGCGGAAGCGGGCTGCGACGTGGTTGGCGTCAACATCGTTCCGTCTGATGCGACGGCTTCGCTCATTGCTGAAACTCGACGACGCTTCCACGATATTCGCGCTGATCTGCGCACGGCTGCGCCGTTGGAAATAGTCGCACAAGCGACCGGCGCTTTCGGGCGGATTGACATTCTGGTCAATAATGCCGGCATCATTCGCCGCGCGGATGCGCTCGAATTCACCGAGCGGGATTGGGACGATGTAATCGATTTGAATCTGAAAGCGGTGTTTTTCATGTCGCAGGCGGTCGCTCGGCAATTCATCGCGCAGAAGTCACCGGGACGGATCATCAACATCGCCTCGATGCTGTCCTTCCAAGGAGGCATTCGTGTCCCGTCCTACACGGCCTCGAAGAGCGGCGTAATGGGGTTGACGCGGCTGCTGGCGAACGAATGGGCGCAACACGGCATAACTGTCAATGCGATTGCGCCGGGCTACATGTCGACGAACAATACCGAAGCCCTGCGCGCCGACCCGGTCCGCAGCGCCGAAATCCTCGGTCGCATTCCTGCCGCTCGTTGGGGATTGCCGGCTGATCTCGCCGGGCCAGTCGTGTTCCTGGCTTCGGCCGCCTCGGCTTATGTAACGGGTCACACGCTCGCAGTCGACGGCGGATGGCTCGCTCGCTGATCTCGGCCCCATTCTTGGGAGGGCGCTAAACCGCCGAGATCGTAAAGCTATTTGCGCCGACCACAGGAAGTCGGCGCGCATATATTACGATGCGTATGGCTCGGTCGGCGAAAGGAAAGCAGATGAGCGAACAGGCAGACCCTTCAAGCGACATATTTGTCTGTAACGCGGATACGTTGTGGACCGAACTTGGTGGCGGCGTGCGGCGCAAGGTTTTGACCTATGATGCGGGCGTGATGATGGTCCGCGTCGAGTTCGAGACAGGCGCCATCGGATCGCCGCACTGTCATCCGCACGTGCAGTGTACGTTCGTCGAGCACGGCGCCTTCGACGTAGTCATCGCCGGTCGCGCGGCGCGGCTCGTTGCAGGCGACAGTTTCATCGTACCTCCGAATGCAATCCACGGCGTCGTCTGTGTCGAGGCCGGTCGCCTTCTCGATACATTTACGCCGGCGCGGCGGGATTTTATCGACCGGGACTCTATCTCATGACCTCTTCGGCGGACGTATCCGCGACCTACCGCTATCCCTGGGACATTTTGCCAGCCTGCTGGCCGAATACGTGGCCGGGGACGTGTGAAGCGCCGCGATTTCCGCGCCCCTTCACGGACGAAATGGCGTCCCTTATGTCTCCGGCAATCGCGGTCTTAGCGCACGACAAGAAGAAGGTGGCGCGCGCCGACCGGTTTGTCGCCCACGCCTCGCAATTGCACGCGCATCGGCTGATCGGCGCCGCGCCGGCAGTCACGAGATCGCCTGCGGCCACAACGTATGCAACGGAAATGTCGACCTAATGCAGAGTGGGCGCTCCTCGGCGCCCCTGCCCATAACTTACAATTAGATACCGCGTACGCCATAACGGCGGCTACGTTGCAGACGGGGGAGTGGATCAGCCTCAAACCGACATTTGCCTTGAACCAGTCGATGCGGGCCGATCACCCAATGCAAGGCCGGATTCAAACGACACGGGCTCAACGAAGGGAGAACAAAGAGATGCTAAAGCTCAAATCTGATCCGACGCGTCGCGCGGCGGTTGCCGCTTTTGGCGCCGGCGTCATTGCGCCGATCATGGTCTCAAGCGCTATCGCCACCGAACCATCTGGTGACGCGGCGTCTTTGGAGAAGGCCGTCGAGGCATTGCGGGCTGCGATGGTCGCCGGCGATGGAAAGGTGCTGCAAGCAGTGCTGCACGATCGCCTGACCTACTCGCATTCGGACGGGCATCAGCAGACGAAGGCGCAGGTCATTGACGAACTGGCGGGAAAGAACTCGTTCGCCTCGCTGGTGTTATCCGCCCAGACAGTCGACGTAGTCGCAAATGTCGGCGTAGTTCGCCATGTGTTCGATTCGGTCAACAACCTGCCGGATGGTAAGACCAGCACGGCGCATATCCGGGTATTGCAGATTTGGGTCGAGGCCGGCGACGGTTGGAAACTACTTGCGCGCGCAAGCACGCCTATCAAGGGTTAGTGTCTGCGTCAGTTTCGAAAGGGGCGACGAACGTCGCGCGGGCGTTCGTTGCCAGTTCGTCCCCAGCGATGAAAGATACAATCGAGATGACGACAATTGCTGCTTGTTTGTTTGCAAAGGGAGACGGTCATGAACATCAAGGGCAGCATTGAGAGGATCCCCGGCGGTATGATGATCGTGCCACTGTTGCTGGGCGCCTGCCTGAATACGTTTGCCCCGAACACCGGATAGTTCTTTGGCTCGTTCACCAACGGGATGATCACCGGTACGCTGCCCATCCTGTCCGTGTGGTTCTTCTGCATGGGCGCCAAGGGGAGAAACGTGAGATGACGATGCCGAAGGCTCTCGAAGGGCGGCTGCGGTTGCCCGCGATAGTCGCCCCGATGTTTCTGGCGTCAGGCCCCGATCTGGTCGTGGAAGTCTGCCGCGCCGGCCTCGTCGGCGCGTTTCCGGCGCTCAACCCTCGCAGCAGCGCGGGATATGCGCAATGGTTGGAGGACATCGCCGCTCGGCTCGCCGAGACGCCGACGGCGGCGCCGTACGGCGTCAACCTCATCGTGCACAAGAGCAATCCTCGGCTCGCCGCCGACCTGAAGCTTACGGTCGAACACAAGGCGCCGCTCGTCATCACCTCGCTCGGCGCGGTCCGGGACTCGTCGACGCCGTTCACTCCTGCGGCGGACTGGTTTTCCATGACGTCATCAACCGGCGGCACGCCGAAAAGCCCGCGGAGGCCGGCATCGACGGTCTCATCGCCGTTTGCGCGGGCGCCGGCGGGCACGCCGGCGTCATCAGCCCGTTCGCTCTCGTAACCGAGATCGCGGCGTTCTTTTCCGGCGCGCTCGCCGCGGGCTCACAGCTTTGCGCCGCAATGCGGCTGTTCGCGCGCCACGGTCGGCGCAGGATAGGAAAAACGGCGAAAACCGCGTACGCGGCTCGCGAGGGAAAAGCTGCGTGGCAATCCGGCCTCGCATCGCCGAAGGCGGCGCCTGGCGACTTCGCTTCAAGTGAGGGCGAAATAGAGGTGGTATAGCGTGCTGGCAGGCATGACGGAGCTGAGCGGACGGTCGAATTCGTCGACACGATCGAACCAACCGCCGCAAAGCTCCGGCGGGCAAAATGTCTTTTGCAGACGACGGCGGATCGAAGCCGACATCGGCGCCGAGGTCCCGGGAACGGCCTCGAGGAGTCGCACCGCCTCGGCGTGCGGCCAGACGCGGCCGTGACGGGATCGAAC
>Ga0302140_10009240_pt1 | contig 12244 bp, 7 predicted proteins | sample I_Bog_E1_1_FD_202095 | JGI IMG/M metagenome (GOLD analysis project Ga0302140, IMG submission 202095) | Peat permafrost microbial communities from Stordalen Mire near Abisko, Sweden - I_Bog_E1_1 | ecosystem: Environmental > Terrestrial > Soil > Wetlands > Peat | place: Sweden: Abisko, Stordalen...
AGTTACGCCACACCTACGGAACGGAAATGCTTCGTGCCGGCGTTGGCTTCGCCGCGGTCATGAAACTGCTCGGCCACACCGATCCGGGCATGACCATGCGCTATGTGGATGTGACCTTGACCGATCTGCAACGGGAGTTTGAACTGGCTCGCTCCAAGCCAAGGCACCTGGCTCCCCAGCCCAAAACCTCACCCGCGCCTCTACGCGCAGGTCACGACGGGCTCATCGACTCCTTGCTCGCCGCTCAACATGTCATGGAGATGTTCCGCCGTTCCCTCCCAAACGGTAGTGCTCGCAATCGGCTTCTCAGGCTCTCAAAACGGCTCATCAAGATCCTCGCCGAGATAAGAAAACTTCCTACCGCCTGAATGAAAATGGGCACCGATTGGCCGGTTAACAGGCCAAAGCACTCATTGACACCCGGTTACGCGCGATTGTCGTGATTACTCCCCGAAAACGCCGATGTTGGTTGGGAAGACGGCGCGGAGTGTTGTTGTGGGTTGGGTCGTTGGGGTGTTGGCGCGTGTGCGGGCAAAGAAGCAAATGCGCGTCCTCTTCGACCAGGCTCAGGGAAGGCTCTTTGGGCACTTAGATCGGAAAAAAACAACCGCAGGTCCCCTTCAGACTGCTGACAAAGGTCTGATTCTGCGCGGACCCGGCGAGAAAGGGGATGGGGCTAAAGCCCCATCTCTCTCATTTGAAGTGGTTTGCGGCACGACTGAAGTCGTGCCCTTTCGCACATCTACGTTGAATTCAAGGTTTGTCATCAAACCGCGGGTCCCCTTCGACTTTGCTCAGGGCAGGCTTTCGACTCCCTTCGCTGCGCTTCGGTCGCTCAGGATGACAGTCCCTTAGGGGATGACGCCGCGATGAATGGGGCACAGGCCCTACTTTGAATGCGATTCGTTCTTTCGCTGGGCTACCCGACGGACTATCCTCGATCCGGAGGACCTTATGCTGAAAAATGCAACGGCTGCGGCTTTCTTTACGTTTTCATTGACGATGGCCTGGGGGCAACAGGCGGAGATCAAGACTGCCGACTGCGCGAAGCTGGCGAGCCTGACGTTGCCGGGGACGAAGGTTGTCTCGTCGGAGGTGGTGGCGGCGGGGGCGTTTACACCCCCTGGGGCGGCACAGCCGTCTGCGAATGGAAAAGCCCTCTTCGCGTGGACGCCGGCCTTTTGCCGCGTGGTGCTGATGGACAAGCCCAGCGCCGACTCGGCGATTCCGATTGAAGTGTGGATGCCGGTGAAGGGATGGAACGGGCGGTTTCGCGGGCAGGGAAATGGCGGGTTTGCGGGCAGCACGGATTATACGGGGCTGGCGTTGGCGGTGACGAAGGGGTATGCGAGCGCGGCGACGGATACGGGGCACGAGGGATCGGTGGGCGATGCAAGCTGGGCGCTGGGTCATCCGGAGAAGGTGATCGACTTTGGCTACCGGGCGATTCACGAGATGACGGTGAAGGCCAAGGCGGTGGTGGAGGCGTATTACGCCGCGCCGGCCACGCACACGTACTTTGCGAGCTGCAGCGATGGTGGGCGGGAGGCGCTGATGGAGGCGCAGCGATTTCCGGAGGACTACGACGGGATTATTGCCGGGGCGCCGGCGAACAACTGGACGCGCCTGATGGCGACCGCGCTGTATAACACGCAGGCGCTGACGCTGGACCCGCAGGATTACATTCCATCAAGCAAACTGCCGGCGATTGCAGCGGCGGTGCTGGCCGAGTGCGACGCGGCCGATGGGGTGAAGGACGGGGTCATCAACGATCCGCGGAGCTGCCACTTCAAGCCGGCGACGATGATCTGCAAGGGAGCGGAGACGGACCAGTGTTTGACGGCGAAACAGGCGCACACGCTGGAAGTGCTGTATGCGGGCAGCCACGATGCGAGCGGGAAGAAGATTTTTCCGGGATATTTGCCGGGATCGGAGGATGGGCCGGGTGGATGGAGCCTTTGGATTACGGGACCCGTTCCAATGGGGAGTGCGATCTCCGGGTTAGCGAAGGGGTACTTTGCAGACATGGTGTATGAGCGGGCGGACTGGGACTTGAAGACGGCATCGATTGAGGACTCGTTGAAGGCGGCCGTTGCGAAGACGGGGCTTGCGTTGGACGCGACCGATCCGAACCTGAAGCCGTTCGTCTCGCGCGGGGGCAAGCTGATCCTGTATCACGGATGGAACGATCCCGCGATCTCAGCACTGAACACGATCGAGTATTACGAGGCGGTGCGCGCGGCGACGGGAGAAAAACTGGCGGACTCGTCGGTGCGGCTGTACCTGGTTCCGGGGATGCAGCACTGCGCGGGCGGGCCTGGAGCAACAAATTTCGGCCAGTTTTGGTTGCCCCCGGGGAATTCTCCGGACGATGCGGAACACGATGTGAACCTGGCGATGGAAGCGTGGGTGGAAAAGGGAGCAGCTCCGCAACAACTGATTACGGGAAAGTATGCGGACCAGGCGAACCATTTTCAGTTGCTGATGACGCGGCCCCTGTGCGCGTATCCCAAGGGGTCGCACTACAAGGGCACGGGCGACACGAACGATGCGGCGAACTTTACCTGCGTGGGCGCGGGGAAGTGAGCCTGGAGGACCAACGGAGGACATCCCTCAGGGGCTGAAGCCCAGTGATTTTTTGCGGCGTTTGCGGCACGACTGAAGGCAAGGTGTATGCGCGCGGACGTGGACGTCCGCGGTACAGCGGGTCTGGAGACCCGCGCTACTTTCTTCGGCTCCCTTCGCCACACTACTGTTTGGGCGGGGTGTTGGGGGTCTTGGGTGGGGTGATGTCCTGGCCGTTGTAGATGATTTTGCTGGTTGATCCGAACTGCTTGTAGTCGGAATACTTGATGGTGTCGCGGATGTGGACGTCGTTGGCCAGGTAGCCGTTGCCACCTGAAAAATGCAGGACGCCCTCGCCCTTGGTGTAGACCGGGAACCAGTAGTGCCCGTCGACCTGGGCGCGCCAGGTCATGAAGGGCGGATGGAGGTCTTCACTGTTCTTGCGGGTGTCGTCGGGGACCATGCGGCCGTCGGTGACTACAATCTGCAGATCGGTTGCGTCGACCCAGATGCGGCCGAGCAGGTAGCGTTTTTTCTTTTCGATGATTTTGGGGCTGACATCGAAGACGAAGCAGTCGATTTCATCGACCTTCTGGCGGCCGACGTATTTTACGTCGTACTGGCCGATGTCCTCGGCGGTAAGGACGAAGGGGTATCCGTGCTGGATGTCCTGAAGGTCGGAGGGCGACATCATGACGCGCTGCAAGGTGTTGCCGGGGGCGTAGACGACCTTTTCAGTGCGTGCGCCGGAGGGGTCGAAGATGACGTCGTCGACTTCATACCACTCGCCGTCTACCTTGTTGGTGTCGTCGTCGACGGTCTGGACGCTTGCGATGCGGCGGTAGGTGTAGTGGTTGAGGGCCTGCTGGAACTCGCTCTCCTTGGCGGCAAATTCCTTGATGATCTGTTCGGGAGGCGTGGCGGGGGCGGTGATGTCCATGGGCCCGAAGCCGGAGTCGAGCGCCATGGGCGTGAAGCTGTCTTTACCTTGCGCGGCGGCCTGCAGGACGCATCCCGCAGCCAACAGCATCGCCATCCATTGCCGATTGCGCACCTTGGCTCCCTCCTGGTGGGTTCGATGCAGCCTGGGCCACGAGGGCCGAGGGCCAGAAGCCCATCCTATCTACAACATTAGACGCATAGACTACGCCGCAGGGTGGATTGACAATCCAGGCTCGGACGCCCACGGGGTTTGCTGGACTGAGCGCACTCTCATGTTCCGCAGGGGTCGCCTGGGGGTCGTCCACCTGGTTCCCGGTCAAGAGCAGCATATCGGACCCGGTCCCTTGTCCGCTAACATCGAGTGGCGTCTTCCCTGGATGGGGATGCAAGGAGCGCTTCAGAGTCCATGTTCGATTCGTATCACATGCCGGCCCTGGTGCTGACAACCCTGCTGCTGCCCGCATTCGGTTATCTGTATATGCGTTTCCGGGATACGCGCACGCTGCTGTGGTTCCTGGGATTCCTGTTTGCGATTGTCCGGATGCTTCTGATCTACAAGCTGCCGTGGTGGGATGTTACGAACGGCAGGATGCATCCGTGGGTGGCGGCGGCAAGCCAGACATCGATTCAAATCTGCTCCGCGATGTTTCTGGCGTCGCTGTCTCCGCTGCGCTTTCGCATCGGCCGGCTCAGCATGCTGTACGTCATTCCGTTCACCATTCCGCTGGTTGCCTATTCGATCCTGTTTCACGGCGTTTTTCGCGGTGTTACGCCCGGCGAGCCCAAGTTTCTGATCTTCCCGGCACTGGGGCTGATGGCGCTGGTGGTGGGTTTTTTCTGGGGAGTTGCCAAGGGCAGCATGCCGAAATGGCTGGGAGGATTTCTCTGTGTGGTGGTGGGCGGGCTGGGGCTTTGGGTTTGTTTTGCGTCGGGAGGCCGCTGGCCGCTCACCCTGGTGGAGTGCGCCAACCACTTCATGACCGCGCTGCTGCTGATATTCGTGTTCCGGCGATTTTCTCCGGGGGTGGTGCTGAGCGTGATGGGGTTTTCCGCCTGGTCGCTGACGGTGTTGAAGATGATTCATGCGATTGCGCTGCATCCGGTGATTCACATGAACCTGGACCGTTGCGTGAGCATGGGCAAAGTGGTTGCGGCGGTAGGCATGATCATGCTGGCGCTGGAGGATGAGCTGGCCATCAACAAGGCGGCGCAGGAGCGCGAGCGCAGGGCGCGCCGGGAGTTGGAGGCCTACGCAAACCTGATCCTTTCGCGGCGCAAGGTGGAGGATTTTGACCGCCAGGGAAACGAGATCTGCCAGACGGTGGTGGAGCACAGCCGGTTTGCGCAAGCGGCTCTGCTGCTGAATACCGCGGGACGGTTGCGCCTGGCCGGATCCGCTGGTCTGGAGGGCGCGACGGCGACCGCGCTGGGGGCGCTTGCAGTGCGCATCCCGGTTGCCGGGTTTCTGGCCTCAGAATCGATGCCGTTCGCAGTTGAACACTGCCAGACTGTTCATCTGGACCTGACGCCGTGGCTCAAGCCGGGAGACGATTTGAAGCGGCTCCATTTTACCGAGGCGCATGCGGTGCCGATCATGGGGCGCTCGGCCACGGAGGGCGCTCTGCTGCTGGCGGGGATGCGCGACCCGCGAGAGCCGCTGCGCGCCGACGATTTTCTGCCTGTGGAGATGCTGACTGCGCGTTTGCAGGCGGTGCGCAGCCAGACCATCATGCTGGAGAAACTGATCGACTCAGAAAAGTATGCCGGACTGGGTCAATTGGCCAACAATGTGACCCATCAACTGAACAATCCGCTGACGGTGATTCTGGGGTACGCAGCGCTGCTCGATGAGGCACCGACTCTGACTTCGCAGGAGCGCAAAGGGGTGGAGGCGATCATGGCGGAGGCGCGGAGAATGAGGGCTACGCTGGAGAGCCTGTCGCGCATCTCCCGTGCCCACACTGACCATTTGACCGCAGTTTCCGTGGCCGAGCTGCTGGTGGATATGGAGGAACTGCATCGCTCGGAATTCCTGCGCCGCTCGATCGAATTTCGGCTCAGCATCGCGCCGGGGCTGCCCAAGGTTCTATGCAACGCGCAGCATTTGCGCCAGGCGGTGCTGCATTGCCTGCAGTTCGCCATTGAAGCCGTGGACAGGCAGAACCCAAGCACTTTCGCGGGGCAGGGAGGGAGCGAGCCGGCAGTGAAATCGGTAAGGCTGGAGGCGGCGGCCGAGGGAAATGTCGTGCAGATCATGGTAGCGCATTCCGGGCCCGGCTTCCTTGATCCGGAACGCGCGTTCGATCCGTTTGTGCCGGCGCAGGCCTCGGGCGAGATCGCGGGTCTGGGGCTTGGGCTTTGCGCGTCGATTCTGCGCGAACACAACGGGCGGGCGTCGGCTGTGAACCTGGAGCCGTACGGTGCGGCAATCCTGCTTGAGCTTCAAGCGATTTGAGCACCTGCGGTGCGGCCAAACGCTCGCTATTCGCTCGCACTAGCTTCTCGCCTTCCCACCCTTGCGCCACCTGCGGTGCGGCCAAACGCTCGCTATTCGCTCGCACTAGCTTCTCGCCTTCCCACCCTTGCGCCACCTGCGGTGCGGCAGGCGCTCGCGGGAGGCTCGTGGGTGCGTACTGCTTCCCACCCATTCCGCCGACCACCCCACGGACCAAGACCTGTCCGTTGGGACCCCGGTAGAGCGGAATGGAGGGGCGCGGGGCTTCCTCGGTTGGGAGCGGAGCGTGCCGTCTTTGGTTGCGAATGGAGCTTGCCCGGTTGGGAACTCTGCGGATTGGGATCGGCGCGCACGAACCGGTGCGGTAGGATCGAAGGCATTCCAGTTTTTTTGAGGAGCGTGCTGTGGGAGATTTGTCACGACGGAGTTTTCTGAGGAGTGCAGCGACGGTGGCGGTTGGTGCGCCGGTGTTTTTGCGGCACAGCTACCCGGTGTTTGCGCAGTCAACGCAGGAGTATCCGGAGCGCGTGGTGCGGCTGATGCGCGAGTCGCTGGTGATCGATATGCTGAACCAGTTTCTCTATCGCATGGACCAGAAGGACCTGCTGGAGAAGTGGCTGACGGTGCCGGGGGCGTTTACCGAGGCGGACTATCTGAAGTTCAAGAGCTCGGGCGTGAACGTGATCAACTTTGGCAACGGGGCGGACAACTACGCGGACGCGGCGGACCTGTTTGCGAAGTTCAACAACTTGATGGCGATGTATCCGCAGTGGGTGATGCGGATTGACTCTGCCGCCGATCTGATGAAGGCCAAGGAGACGGGCAGGCTGGGGATTATCTATGGCTTGCAGTCGAGCGAGCAGTTTGAACATCTGGACGACGTCAACAAGTGCTTTGGGTTTGGGCAGAGGATTTCGCAACTCAGCTACAACTTCAGAAGCAAGATTGCGGATGGGGCGTTTGAGCCGTTCGATGGCGGGGTGAGCGAGTACGGCGGAAAAGTGATTGGGCGGATGAACGCTGTCGGCATGGTGGTGGACCTGGGGCACGCCAGCGACAAGACGAAGCTGGATGCGCTGGAGATTTCAAAGAAGCCGGTGATTCTGTCGCATGGGAACTGTCGCGCGCTGATTCCTGGCGGGCTGCGGGCGAGCACGGACGAGGCGATCAAAAAGCTGGCGGCGAAGGGCGGCGTGATGGGGATTACCGACATTGCGTTCATGGTGAAAGGGACGGAGCCGGTGACGGTGGAGGACGTGGTGAATCACTTCGATCATGTGCGCGACCTGGTGGGGATTGAGCATGTGGGTGTGGGCTCGGATGCGGGGATCGAAAGCAACGATCTTGGGTCGGACGTGGCGAAGGACATGCTGAACAAGGCCGATAAGCGGTATCACGTTCACGGAGAGTACGAGATTGTGAAGGGGATGCAGGGGCCGACGCGGATGTATGAGTTGGTGGCGGCGTTGGTGCGGCGCGGGTATACGGATGAGCAGATTCGGCTGGTGATTGGGGGGAACTGGGCGCGGGTGCTGAAGGATATTTTTCAGGCGTAACTCATTCAGCGAGTTAGCTCCGCTGCGCGGATTAGCACGTCAGCGAGTCAGCGGGACCTATTCGGTCCACGGATCGAGCAACTTCACGGGGGTATCACGGACGTCGCGGATGTTTCTGGTGACCAGGGTTAGATCGTTGACAACGGCAGTAGCTGCAAGGATGGTATCGACGACCGGCCTCGGGCGGTCGGCGGACCATTCTCCCCACAGGCGAGCTATGGCGAGGTCGATGCCCAAGATTCGGTTCGAGAAACTAACCTCCATGCCTTCGACCCAGGCAGCGAAGCGAGTGGCCGCGTTGGGGTCCGGATCTCGAAGCCGTATTGCAGCTACGCCTTTGCGTAGCTCTCCCAAAGTCAGGACGCTGATGAAAACTGAATCGGGCTCAGTGGCCTGGAGGAACGCAATGACGCCGGGGTCAGGTCTAGGCTTGCGGGTTTCGCTGACAACGTTGGTATCAAGCAGATAGCGGGTCTGCCCGTTCACAACTCAATTTCCCGGCCCGTGTCGCGGCTGTACTCGATTTCGAAGTCGTCTGATTTTGGTCCGCTGAGCAGGTATTCAATCAAGTTGGGCTTGAGCGCGACGAGGGCGCGGTAATCGGCAATTGATAAGACGACGGCCCGCTCCGCGCCATGACGCGTGATTACCTGAGGGCCTTTGGAGTGGGCCTCTTCGATTACTTCACTCAGGCGGGTTTTTGCTTGCTGGAGCTGCCAAGTCATGATCGCCTCCCTCAATTTCAACTAGAATTATAGTCGTTCTAGTTGAAATAGTCTATTTGGGCGTTTCTGTCCGCAGATGGCGGGCCAGGGACCACTTCAGCTCTTCGATGCCCTGGCCGGTTACGGCGCTGATTTCGTGGAACTCCAACTTCTTGCGCTTGATGTGGGTACGGAGCTTTTTGAGCTTGTCGGGGTTGGCGCTGTCGATCTTGGTGGCGCAGACGATCATCTGCTTGCCGGCCAGGGGGTGATCGATCACGGGGCCGGGGCCGTCGTTCATGGGGTCGGCTGCGCGGGTGGCGGTGAAACTGTCGAGCTCCTTGTTGATGACTTTGAAGTCTTCGACGGGGTCGGGGCGGCCGCTGGAGTCGCTGACGTCGACGAGGTGGAGCAGGAGGCGGGTGCGCTCGATGTGGCGGAGGAACTGGACGCCGAGGCCGGAGCCGAGGTGGGCGCCTTCAATGAGGCCGGGCATGTCGGCGACGACGTAGGATTCCTGGTTGGGTTCTTCACCGACGGTGACGACGCCGAGGTTGGGCTCGAGGGTCGTGAAGGGGTAGTCGGCGATTTTGGGCTTGGCGGCGGAGATGCGCGAGATGAGGGTGGATTTGCCGGCGTTGGGATAGCCGACCAGGCCAACGTCCGCGAGGAGTTTTAGCTCGAGGCGGTAGAGTCGTTCTTCGCCGGGGCGGCCGAGCTCGTGTTCGCGGGGAGCCTGGTGGACGGGGGTGGCGAAGTGCTGGTTGCCGCGTCCGCCGCGTCCGCCGCGAGCGATTACGACTTCCTCGTCGGGGGTCTGGAAGTCGTGGATGAGCTCGCCGGTTTCCTGGTCGTAAAGGGCTGTGCCTACAGGGACCTGGAGGGTGACCGAGCGGCCGTCAAGGCCGGTGCAGTTGGAGCCCATGCCGTGTTCGCCGCGCTGGCCTTTGTGTTCAGGGTTGTAGCGGAAATGGATGAGGGTGTTGTGGCGCTGGGAGGAGACCATGACGACGTCTCCGCCGCGGCCGCCGTCGCCGCCGGAGGGACCGCCGCGGGGGACGAACTTTTCGCGGCGGAAGGCCATGCAGCCATTGCCGCCGTCGCCGGCTTTTACTCGGATTTTTGCTTCATCGATGAACATTAAGAACCAGTTTTCAGTTGTAAGTTTTCAGTTGTCAGTTGTCGGAGATCAGGGATCGGTTCGGCCTGAATTGTGCTGTTGGTCACAGCTGTGACTGGCCGTCTATTCAGTTTACCGGAGGAGGCTTACAATCGTTTGCAACTTCACTTTTGGTGATTTGGGGTGGCGAGAAGCGGGCTTGGGTAGGTGCCGCGGCTTGGGCACCCATTTTTTGAAGCCGCCGTAGAGCGGGCGCAATCCGTGTGTCGCAGGTTTTCCCAGGGTCTGCCGCGAGAAGGATCTCGATGGCGGGGGTAAGAGGGAGTTGGGGTTGGGCTGCGGCTGCTCTGCTGATGCTGGCTTGGCCGGCGCCAGTTGGGCGGGCGCAGGCTGGACAGGCGGCAACGGGGGAGACGGGCTCGCTGGCGGGCAGGCTGACGGACGTGCACTCCGCGCCGCTGGCCGGGGCGACGGTGGTGGTGCGGAACGAGGCTACCGGAGCCGAAACGCGAACGACGACAGGGAAGAACGGGGCCTACCGGTTTGCGGGGCTGGAAGCGGGCGCGTACGCGCTGGAGGCGGAGAGCGCGCTGGGACGGGGGCGGCTGGCGGATATTGTTGTTGCCGCTGGACATGAGGCTCGAGTGCAGGCGGCGATGGAGTTCGAGGCGGCGCCGGCGCAGCCAATCCAAAGTGAAAATCAAGCTATCTTGGCGCTGAGGGCTCTTGAGGCGCTGAGGGCTCTGGGCCATTCAGCGGGCGACGGTCTGCGGGTGGTGGAGACGCGGCTGGATGTAGCTGCGGTTGCTGAGACCTCGCCGCTGCTGGAGATGGCGATGAGCGAGCGGGCACTGCCGCCGGTTTTGCTGGCCGGGGCGGCGTCGCCGGAGATGCGCGTTTTGCTCGTCCCGGTGCTTCATCGCGGGGACAATGGGTTGGCTGTGGAATCCCGGGGCGCAGTGGCGACATTGGAGTTGGAGCCGTTGCTGGGTTTGCCGGTGCTGAGGTTGCCGCTGCTGGGGGCGCCGGCGGGACTGGGGTCAAATGAGCATCCAAATGAGGCTGCGATGGCTGCGGCTCAGCGTGTCGATCCGGTTGCGCCGGCGGTGACGACAGCGGTGACGGGCAACCAACTGCAGGCGCTGCCGGCGAGCGGGCGGCGGTGGCAGGATTTTGTGCTGGATACGCCGGCAGCGGCGGGGGGAAATGCGCAGGTGTCTTTGCAAGGAGCTGGAAAGGAGCCTGCGGAGACCACGTTGGATGGGGCATCGACACGGCTGGCTTTTGGCAGTCGTGGATCTGGAATAGCTGCGGGGAGCGGGGCTGACCAGAATGCGATGGGGCAGGCGTGGGCTGGCGGCCGGGGATCGGTGATTGCCGAGGCGGCCATCCGCGAGGTCGAGACGGCTCAGGGGAATGCAGAGGCCGGGGGGACACGGAGCGCGGGAGGGCGCATGGGTGTGGCGACGCGGAGCGGGGAGACACGGGCAGGCGGCAACGAGCTGCATGGGCAGGGGTTTTTGTTTGACCGGCAAAACACATGGGGGGCGCGGAATCCGTTTACGCAGTGGGTGAAAGAGACGGCACCGGCTACGGACACGACTTCGCCGGTGTTTACTGCGGAACCGTATACGCCGCCGGACCATGAGATGGTCTGGGGTGTTGGGCTGGGGAGCCAAATCCGGCGGGACAAGCTGTTCTGGTTTGCGGCGCTGGATGGCTACCGGCGCAACGATCCGGGGCTGGCTACGGTGAAGTATCCGGCGGAGTTCTTTGCGCAGCCTTCGAACGACCAGATGCAGGTGCTGAGCGCGCGGCTGGGGTTGGGCGGCACGAATCCGGTGGCCGAGGGGCTGGCGGCCTACTCAAAGATGCTGGAGACACTGGACGGGCTGCTGGGGCCGGCGCCCCGGACGGCTGTGCAGTGGGTGGGATTTGGGAGGGTTGACTGGAAGGCGGCGGAGCGGCACCGGTTCACGCTGGAGGGGATTGGCGCGACGTGGGATTCACCTGGCGGGGGATTGACGCGGGTTTCAGAGAGTTACGGGGCCAATAGTTTTGGGACGAGCGAGGCCAGCGAGGAGTGGCTGCTGGGACGGTGGGAGGCATTTCTGACTCCGAATCTGCTGGCGGTGAGCCAGGGGTCGATGGGGCGGAACGTCCTGAGCACGCACGCGGAGAGGCCGTCGGGGTTTGAGCAGACGTTTCTCGGTCCGAATCTGTGGGGGCAGTTACCGCAGATCAATGTGGACAATCGATACGGATTCACGATCGGCGATCCCGCGCGGTTCGGGCAGGGGAGCTATCCGGATGAACGGCTCTTTGAGGGGCAGGAGAGCCTGGACTGGGTAAGAGGCAGCGTGCTGGTGAAGGCAGGCTTCGATTTGATGCATAACTCCGATGCAACGAACCTGTTGCGCAATGAGACGGGAACCTACTCCTACGCCAGCGTGGAGAACTTTGCTTCGGACGCGCTGGTGTATGGCGCGTTTGGATCGTTGGGAGTGTTGGACCCGGATAACCAGCATAACTGCGACCAGACGGGGAAGGTTTGGCGGGATACGAAAGGCGGACTGCGGGGGCTTGGTTCTCTGCCGTGTTATTCCTACTTCTCGCAAGTTGTGGGGCCGGCAAACTGGCATTTGAGCACCAACGACTGGGCGGGGTTTGCGACGGCGCAGTGGCAAGCGAAGAAGCTGATGGTGTTCTCTGCCGGATTGCGGTGGGAGCTGGAGCAGATGCCGCCGCCCATTGCGGCGCTGGCCAACCCGGAGCTTCCGTTGGCGGGCAGGATGCCAGGGCTGGGTAGCGATTGGGGTCCGCGGATCAGCATGGCGCTGGGAAGTGCGGAGGGACACTGGCCGGTGCTGCGGATGGGCTACGGCATGTACTTTGGCCGGAC
>Ga0302140_10009242_pt1 | contig 12241 bp, 10 predicted proteins | sample I_Bog_E1_1_FD_202095 | JGI IMG/M metagenome (GOLD analysis project Ga0302140, IMG submission 202095) | Peat permafrost microbial communities from Stordalen Mire near Abisko, Sweden - I_Bog_E1_1 | ecosystem: Environmental > Terrestrial > Soil > Wetlands > Peat | place: Sweden: Abisko, Stordalen...
GCGCAAGTCCACCTCTCTCATCAGCACTGAATCCCTTCAAGAACTCGCTCATTATCCTCCTCGCCTCATTTTCACTCAACTCCTCGTCCTCCTCTATTCCTCCGCCTCCTTCATGTCCTATCATCATCTTACCTTTCCTGTCCTTCTCGATCCTGACGTTGCCTTCCGGCTCCTCGATCCGCTCTCTCCGCACTAATGTGTACTCTTCCTCTGGCCCCTGGTACCGCTCAGTTTCGTAGAGCACGAGATCAGTTTCGGAGACACGACCGCCACGGCGGACACGATCTGCTTTGCGGAGCTCTCTCTCGGCACGCTTCTCAGCTCGAAGGGCCTCTTTCTCAGCCTCGAGGGCTTCGATCTCGGCTCGGATGGCGCGCTCATCTTTGGAACGGTAACGCTCAGGCTGGATTGCTAAGGCTAGAGGACCGACTGGGATAGGATCAGAGCGGTCAACCCATTCTCTCTTCGTCTTAATAAATGTGCTCTCTTCCCGAGGACGAGCTTCAAGGATCACAGGGCCTTCATGGTGATGATGGTGAGATCTAGCGGGAGAGTGGTCGCGGTGTTTCTCTGTAATCTTAGTGTCCTTGACAACTTCGAAAGCACCTCCTAGTGGTGGTGGAGGAGGAATGGTGAAAACTTGTTGCCGGCGTTCTTCGATGACGGTTCCAGCCTCGGAGTCACTCTTCCGCTCCCTGGACGCTCTCCGACGTCGATCCCCACGATCTTGCTCGCGCATAATGACTGGTTCTGTGCTTTGGTCGTCGTCGCCATGTCGACTTCGACTTCTGGCACGGCTATACTCTGCCTGGGTCTCGGCACCCGACGCACCAAGAACACCATCTGCAATGGCTTGCCCGGCACGAAATTCGGTTGAAGGTTTGTAAGCACGCGAAGAATTTGCAAATGCATCCCAGTCCGGGGCATCACGGATGTCGGCTGACATATTACGGCGAGACAGATTTGTGGGCGGCGAGGTTACGGATGGTTGTGCTGCGCTGGTTCCATGTGGCGCAGATCTGCGAGAGATGGTGGACTCATGCGATGCTACAGGTAGGTCATAGAAGTCCTCTTGAGGAGATATGCCTGTAGCTAGTCCACGAAGAGGTTCGTCCTGTCTGTCATCATACTTGTGGCCGCGGGTAATTCCCACTCGTACTGGTTCCCTACGTCCCACCTTATCAAAGCCTCTTATGAAGCGCTGGTGGGACAGCTCATCTCCAGGGAATATGTTTGGGCGGCGCTGAGTCTGAGAAATGGATTCTCCATGCTGATAACGGCCGCTTGACTTGTTTAGTGATCCAGCATTGTTGAAATCACCACCTAGCACGACCAGGCCCTGGGGAACAGGTGCACTGCGATGGTACGCATTGGGCCTTCCGGGCCCTCCGTATGGTTCTCGAACCTCTCCACGAGGAGCAGGATAACTATAGGCGGCTGCTGGCGGAGCGTCGCAAGCAAACGCCGGATCGCCTCCTCTCTCATAGCGATCGGAATATCCACCACGACCGCCCTGTTCCCGTGCCCATTGCCGATCTCTTATGCTCGGTGGCTCATCTCTGTACGCAACGGCGCCGCGCCCAAGATGGCGTGGCCGCCACGGGTTGCTGTATCGGTCAGGGAGATCTTCCGTTTCTTGCTCAGAGGGATCCTGTAGTGCTCCACGAAGAATGACCAAGTACGTTCCAGATTTTTTATCCTTTGATTTCTTTCGAGATGGCCATCGGGAGCTTGTAGTTGAATTGTATGTGCTGATTGCGGCGACTCTCCACCCATATAATCGGGAAGTATTATCATTCCTGTCCTGCAGAAGTTCTTCGACTTCGTCTCGAGCATCTCTGGGTAATGAATTGAGGTCTGAACGAGGTTGAGAAGGACTTTCGATGCGGCGTTTGAGTATGGATCTGTCACGAGAAAATGGTGTAATGAACCAGCGAGGCGGAGTACCAAGACGGTAGTCCACTGGTGTTTGAGAGCAACAGAATATTGCGAATGGTGGTTGTTTCGGTAGATCTGATGATGTCTCGAGCAACCATCCTTCGTAGATGCTGCGATCGTCTATCGAAAGGGGCAACGAAATGGAGCTGGTACTTGAATATTGTGAGGATTTCTTGGATGCTCATATTACAGGATATATAGGATCTCACTTACGTTGGTGGGGGTGACGCCAACAAATCAATGAAATCTCGAGGCTCTGCATGGTCTCTGACTACAGGGAAGACTCGTGGTCGCTCCCCGTTCTCCGTTGAGATCTCTCTTTTTCCCTGTAGATCTTCATTTATTCCCCGAGGCAATATTTCTGCGTTCCTAGGAGAAGGGGAAGCGTCTGGGTGATTCGGGAAGCTTTTTGCAGATTTGGGGAGAATTTTAAAGACTTTATCCCAAGACTTTGCATCTTTAGAGACAGCCTCTGCTTCGTCTTGGTTTTTCTCCGGCTCGGTCTGTATCGGATGACGATGACTTGGTATGTGACGATTCTGGCGTTTGAGTTGGTGCTGAAATTCGACCGCTGGGGCAGAATCCTTGATGTTAAACGAGGCACGAACCGCTGACACATTTTTGCTGTTCTCAAGGATATCTCTTGGTTCATTGGCCGGAGTAGATACGGTGCTGTAGCTCTTCATAAGTGACGTTGCCACATTCCAGTTATTGGTTGTGTTGCCAATGTCATCCTTAGATGTATACAAATTGATGTTTGAGGCATTCCTAAGCCCACCTACGAACTGCGGACCACTTTGTTGGACTACGTTACTTGGTTTAACTGATAAACTGTGCTCCTGTGAGAGTCCTAGAGTGCTTTGCTGATGGCCTGACTCTCCGGATGGACCGATCATAGCGCTACGCACGCCATTGTCGTTCTGGTGGGCCGATGTCATCATGGACATCAATGCAAAGCCTTCTTGGAAGGGAGCTCCTCTGTTTAATGTCTTAGGAACTTGTGGTAGATTGGCGGTCATTGAAGTCGGAGCTGCCACTGTTTTGGGGTTACCTTCTTGCTCCAGAAGTCCTCTCGGTGCCTTTCGATTCGTCGTGGTTTCTTGTAGACTCCCCAAAGTACCTGGTTGGTCAAGGAACAAGCCGTTGGGTTGGTCAGTTGGTCCATCGAGCATCGACACATGCATGACAGTAGTGGGCTCTGAGATGAAATGGCGTTCTCGCTGTCGTTGCCTTGGCTCAAAATTCCCCAACCCTGCACGTCGAATGCCCATAACGAGTACCGGAACCTTCTGATTCAAGAGCTTGATGTCTTCTCTTTGCTCTTCGTTCAGCTCATGCCTATGTGTTGTCAACAAATACTCATGGAATTAATATGAGAAATTTCATGGAGATGCAGGACATACAATCGCAAAAGAATAAAGAGCTTGAACGATTCCAACAACAGCTGAAGAGTCGACTTCGAACTCTCGATCTCCTGCAAAAAGGTCTTCAGCTCGTCCTCGCCGCCCAGAGCAAACATCAACTTCTCCCATGGTCCCACACTTCTCTCCTTCCCAAAGCTCTTCCACTTGGCGTCTCCCACTCCAGTCTCATCCTTCTTCACTACCTTCAAGGCCTTTCGCAGCCTTTCAAAATTCCGCTCACATGAGGCCTTCGCCTCAATGAAATTCGTCGCTGTAATGTTGAATTTCTGTTCATATTTCGTGATTGAAGTCCCTAGGTCGGTCAGGATGGAATTTATAAGTGCCAGGTCGCTGGAGAGGCCGTTGATCTTATGTGAGGCACGGGAATAGGCTGAAGCGTACGTCCGCAGCGAAGTTACGATTTGAGCGCCGAACGTGGCAAGTCCAGCAATCGACGCTCCGAGGCCGATGGCTTCGGCCATGAAGGTATGTTGTTGAGATGTAATGTAAGCATTGATGAGATGATGGGGAGAGTGAAGAAGGTGGAAGAGAAGAATTGTGGATAAGGCTGAGGTCGATCAGAGATGATGTCCCGAGCTGAAGTCCTGCATTGCAGGGGTGCTGCGTCCAATCAGGGGTCCGCACAAAGGCGCTCTCCTACTACCCTCCATTAAAACCATCAAATATTCTTGATGCCGTGATATTGACCATAATGTTGAATAGAGAAATATAAATACCCGCCACCTAAGTTCGCCTTTAAGAATCTTTTCTGTACAGGGGTTCCGCCGGGCAAGCTTCTAACACATCACGAAACTGCTCCAGATACTCCTCATATCTGTAGTCATCCTTGTGCAGCAGCCGGAATCCATCGGTAGCGCCTTGGCTATTAAATCCAGCTGCTTCAACGCTTGCAAGGCCATCTTTGGTGTGAAAACCCTCGAAAGGGATATCTGCGTAGGATGTCCGACTTACAGACGGCTCGCCGGCAGTGGGAAAAGTCACCGAAAGCAATGATTGCAGGCTGGGAAACGTGTGAAAGGTCTAAGTGCTAGGTGGAAAAGGCGTCGTGTAGTGCTTTCTAGGTCAAGACCCGTGATTAGGACGCACAAGAGTTTGAGACTGTTGACTTGTGTCGCTATGAGCTAGGAGATGTTTCTATTCTTTGTGGTCGATCTAAAAGTTAGCTCTACGCATCAGTTTACATGATAAAAGATGGACTGCAAGAATCCCTCGCGTGTCTTGCCGTGGATTTCTGGTGAGAATTATTGGATACTCTCGATCTTTCTTGGGAAAGATCGGGTTACCCGTATTCAAGGATAACTCTTCGATGTTCGGTTACTTGTAGGCAACTATTCTCCGGGGCCAAGGACGTCCTTTGGTACACAAGTTCCAAGGTGCCACCTGTGCCTTCGAATCAGGTACAACAACCGATTCGTTGTTGGGAGACTTGACATACCGGAAACACTGAGATAGCGATCTCGTAGCCCCTGGAAGAGAGGCCTGAGCGAGGGCATCAAATCTCCGAGCTCGTTAACTCTCGACTCAAATTCGCCGTCAATTGTATCGATATCATCTCCATATGCCTCATGGAGGCGATCAAAGTTGCTGAGAATGTCGTAATGGAGACAGCGAAGCTGATCCTTCATCATAGATCCAAGGAACGAGGTATTTCTCGCATGTGTTAGGAGTGCTGATTTTCGGAGCGCAACAACTTATCAATATTCGTTCGGGCCAAGTTCAATTCATCTTCAGACGTAATGATGATCGACTCATATAAAATGGGAAGAACAAGAGTGTAGAGCTTTTTAGACACCTTGCTGACGCTACTGCGGTCTCGCTTATGAGAAAGCTGGACTCGTCAGCACACACCAAAAGAGCACTAGTTGCAATATACAAGACCTGAGCAACGATAGCAAGAAGGGTCTCGCGAGGAATGAGGTCCAGCATTACTTGGAAATGAGGAATCTAAGTTGTCAAGGTCACGTGGTCAAGCCTATCACCACTGTCGTCCTGAGTGAGGAGATGAATCGGTTCGGATGCATCTTTCTTGCTTTATTCTGGTGCTTCAATCCTGTCTCTGTCCGTTGCTTTAGGTACTATAAGTTCAGATGCATTCAGCCAAAGAGGAGAGGAAAGATTCAGTTCATCTTTGCTGTGAGGTGAAACGTACCTTATGGACTAGACTCAATTCGGAGAAGTGTCGTCATCACGTGAGATCGCGGACCTACGCGATGTCTCACCTTTTGCTTTGTACTGGAAGATCGTAAGGGTCTGTGCTGAGGAAAAGGGTATAAGATGGGGGTCTCCCCCTTCCTCTTATGCAAGAAACCTACGCTTTTCACACTTGATTTCAGGGTCTCTGATTCGCTTTGTTGTCCCATCCACCATCCCTAATGGGTTTCATTCCTTTGTCTTCAAACACATGTACATAGATCTTGACAGCTCAATATGAGTTCACCCACGTAGTGGGGTTCTCGAAGCAGTCCCAGGCGCCCTTATGGAGGTCCTGGTGGTCCTTCTTCCGAAGCTTAGTCAACCTTCAGGCTTTGCCTAACAGGTGCTAGCTTCCGGGGAGCCTGTGCCTGGCCAATCATATGTCAAAAAAAAAGCTCTCCAAGTTCTGTCTGTGAAATCGTGATGACGGGGAGCTCAGACGACCAACATCTCGGATCCCGACCGCCCCAGTCTTGTATTTGTACTCCCCCGAACTACAGCGAGACCTCGCACATGTCTCTACAATGCGAACACGATGGAACGACATCTACACCCCACGTTCGTCCGACAACCCAAATCAAAATCAGTACCGATAAGAGATCCTGGTGATGCTCGTCCAGCTCCGGTCTCACAGCAGGAACAGAAAGCCAGAACTTTGCCTGTTGTGCCTCGTCATATCGCGAGAGATGCTCGACTGCCGGCTGTCGCACCACCAGTATTTGCAAATAGTCAAGACTTTCCTCCGCTACCAGGTACGCAGTGGAAGTCTTTGGATGGCGAACCGAAGGAGCAGCACCCTGCTGGATCTTCGCCAGCTCCGCTTCACCCTGTCCCGAACGGTGTTCTCTTGAATACGCTTCCGAATGGGAAAGCTTTGTCAAGATCTGTAATGCAGCAAAATTCTCCATCTGGCGGCAGCGGCAGCGGCAACGGGCATGACTTCAATGTCTATGCACGTCCTTTCGTCCCAGAAGCTTTCTTTATCATAAATCAGCTAGCTGGTTATGAGGTCAACACTCCTGGGAATAAAGAGATTGACTTTGAGGTATACGTCGGGCGCTGTATCGGATGGGATTTTCTACCACCTATTCCCCGCCCTATCGATCCTCCCGTGAACGTGCCTTTCGGCCTACCAGACAGTATTATTCGTGTTGGATACGAGACATACTTTCGGTACCATCTTGAAGCTGAAATTCAATCACAAAAACAAGAAAACGAGTCTTATGCGCTGTTTGGGCATGACATTGCCATCAAGGCTCACGATGCTACTCAGACAGAGTGCTCTTTCCTAGTTTCTGGTCTCCGAGAAAATAGTCCCTATATCGAGGAGGACGACATCATCCAACTTCGGCAGCTTCGTTATGACACCCAAGGAAAGTTATTTGGAATGGAGGCTTGGCTTTCCCCGCCGAACATGCTTCCCGGGAGCGGGCTAAGTGGCGGCCGGTGGAGAGGTGAAGCTGCACCTGGATGGACAAGTTTGATCTACAACGCGCGTGTTGTAGCTGTTCAACGGAAAGACAACACCTTGTTTATCAAAATAGGCGGTGCTCCAGAAATGCGTCATGCGATCCTGCATATGGGCGCCTCGAAATTCAACATCCAATTCCCAGTTTCCATCAATCGATACATGCCGATGAAGCACATCTTAGCCGTCGTCCAAGAATCTTTGAGACAGGCCAATACAGCTCGGAACCACGAGTATACTACATATGAAGATGTCAGCCAGTCACAATCCAGCTCTTCCACCATATCTCGGAGCTCTGATAGGGCAACCGATGTGGACGATGATCCTCACACTCCTTGGCTTCAATCGATGCTTTTCCCTATTGAAGCAGATTGTGATGTTCAGATGGTGCTCAATCCAGCATTCTTCGATCGAGTATTCTTCGACAAGGAGCTCAATTGGGAACAGAAGAAGGCTATTGGAAGTATCTGCTCGCACAACTATGGAACGCTTCCATTCCTAGTTTCTGGCCCTCCGGGCACCGGCAAGACGAAGACCTTAGTTGAAGCTGCACTGCAACTAATCAAAACTGTCGACGGTGTCTCCCATGTGCTCTTTTGTGCACCATCCGACCCCGCTGCTGATATGATTGTGCAACGAATCAGCTCTCATTTCAACTCAACTGAGCTTTTGAGGCTGAACAGGCCTTCTCGAGCATTTGCCGAAGTCCCTGGCTCGGTTCTACCCTTCTGTTGTATCTCTCAGGACAGGTTCGATCTGCCAAAATTCAAGCAGCTTATGGCGTGTAGACTTGTTGTCACCACGTGCCGGGATGCCTCGTTGCTTGTTCACTCACGCATGACAAACACCGACCTGTTTGCTGCCGAATACGGCCTACGAACCTCAATCAATCCCTTCGCTGCTCCCCCTTCTCAGATCGAGCTCCACTGGACAGCTCTTCTCATTGACGAAGCCGCTCAAGCAATGGAGCCTGAAGCATTGATTCCGCTTTCTGTTGTTGCACCTCCACTCGGCCAAGTCGATATCGTTTTCAAGCCTCTGGTCGTCATGGCCGGCGATGAACACCAACTTGGCCCACGCACCTCACTCCCGAGCTCTCCTTTGAAGACCTCGCTTTTCGCACGACTCTTCGCGAGGCCTGTGTATGCAGACCACCCACTTGCAAGAGGCAGAAGTGGAGAGCGGGCACCACAAGTTCTCAAGAAAAACATGCTTCCTATTGCCCGCCCGGCGTTCACAAACCTGATCCGCAACTACCGCTCACATCCTGCAATCCTTGCTGTTCCTTCAGCGTTGTTCTACGCCGATACCCTTGAGCCCGAGGCCAAGGCCGCCGATATAAACCGCCTGACTTCCTGGTCTGTATGGCGGGGAAGAGGATGGCCGGTTCTCTTTCACAACAGTGATTCAGAAGATGAGATGGATCTGAATGGGGGCTGGTACAATTCGGGAGAAGCCCAGGTCGCTTGCGCGTATGCGCGTCGTCTTGTTCAAAGCGGGCTCGTAGAGCAGCAGGAGGTGTGCATCATGTCTCCTTTCAAAGCTCAAGTGGCATTATTTCGTCGAACCATTCAGGGTCCTCGATTCGGCTCTCTCTGGGGCGTTGACATCGGCCCTACGGAAGCCTTCCAAGGTCTTGAACGCGGTGTTGTCATCCTGTGTACCACCAGATCCAAGCAACGGTTCGTCGAGAGCGATAAGAAGGCCAATTGGGGTCTCATCGGTATGCCGAACACGATGAACGTCGCGCTCACGAGGGCAAAATTTGGATTGATTGTTATCGGAAAGAGGGATGTATTGCTCAGTGATCCAAATTGGAGAGCATTCTTGGACTTTTGTGACCGCAATGGATTGGTTGCTGGCGACACTGAGCGCCCAGTACAGGACAGGGACAACGTCCAGCCAACTAGGCTAGAAAAGGTTCTCTTAGCTCAGGAACAGGACTTGGACGAGTCTAAGCCAAGGGCTTTGAAAGTAGTGAGTCAGGAAGATGAGATGTGGACTGGCGGTATCCAGGCCGCTTTGGACGCCGGAAGTGACAATATATCTGAAGGTAGCGACGAGGAAGAAGATATTGAGCAGGATGATAATGAGGAAGAAAATGAGGAGGATGAGGATGTTAAGGAGGCCGCCGAAGTCCCACTTTCGACAAGATTCCGTGAGTCAAACTTATTCTAACTCTTTCTTGGTCGAGCAGATTCTACACTTTGTGTAGTCGTCAATATCACTCGAAAATCTGGAAACAGTCTAGGTAAGATTTTGGAATACGCTTTATCAGCTGTTCTCAAAAACCCAAGGAAGGCATCGACCAATACAGCTTGCGAACTAGAGAACCCTGCTTCGAGCCTTCTCCATACACCACAACACATACTCCCCGCTTCCCGCCCTCAACTTGTTGGCTATTGCTCTATGCTCGATGAGCAGTGTATGGGCAGTGTGTAGGATAGAAGGAATCGATGGCGTCTGTTGTCCTCTGGAAATGGCGACCAAGAAACTGGCGGGTTCGAGCTGTGTACGAAGAAGAAAAAGGGACGAGCAAGAACGCGATGATCATGGACTGCCTTACAGCCACGGAGCCATCCTCGTGTCTGTAGTCATAGGATAACCTATCTCGAAAGTAAGGTTACAAAATTCTGGGGACGACATTGCTCTCTTTTTCTCGACACACTGATATGTCCTTCTATTCTCTCCTGCCTTCTTTGTGTTTTGTTTCTCGTCTCGTCAAGAAAATAATCATGCATTCTTTTCTCTATGTCATTCTTTCTAACTCGACATATCTTTGGCAATTCCGTGTCTACTCAAGCGTATTCAAGCTCGTTCTATACAAGTCCTTACTAACAATCTCCTCCTTCCCCTTAACCAACTCATCAACATCCCAATTAACCCACACGAACCGTCCATTCAAAAAGCTCGCTTCGTCGCTTGCAGTCCAAGCAATAAAGTCACCAGCGAGCTTGGGGTTCGTGGAGGGGAACACGCCATCAAGACCAGATTTGATGCCCATGGCAGTCTGAATGGATCCCGGATGGACAGAGATGAAACGTGCTGTAGTTCCGGGAACGTCCTCAGGCAGGAGTTCAGACCAACGCGCGAGAGCGGCCTTGCTTGCGGCGTATGAAGAGAACGCTGGGCCACGGACGGAGTATGCCCCAATCGTGTTCAATGTGATCACAACGGCGGGTGTCGTGGCTTGCTTGAGAGCCTCGCGGTGGCGGAGGAAAGATTGGGTGACCAAGGCGGTGCCGAAGACGTTCGTGGTGAACGACTCCCAGTACTCGTCGAGATCGGCATGCACGAAGTTCGTTGGGGCCGCCATGAAGCCAGCATTGTTGACCAGGACATCCGGTGATGTTTTGAGAGCAGAGAAGAGCTGCTGCACGTCGGTTTTGGAGCTGATGTTTACTTTATGGTAGCTGATCTTGGTGTCTTTGAATGAGGCGAGCTCGTCGGCGGTGGTCTTGAGCTTGGCTTCGGTGCGTCCGGCGAGGATGATTTCTGCGACTCCGGCTTCTGCGAAGGATCTGGCGACGGACGCACCAATTCCATATCCGCCGCCGGTGATTAGAACGGCCTTGCCGGAATATTCTTTCTTTAGGTGAGTGGGATCAAGTCGTGGGTATGGTTCTAGGTGCTCTTGGATAGCCATTGCGAATGATATGTGTGAGAATGCAGAAATTGCTGTATAAAGAAGCTTTGAAGGTTGTTGCAGAGAGAAGATTCAGATGATGTTAACAACAGATGCAAATGTGATAGAGAAAAGCTAATTGAGACGGTCTCTAGCGGCCAATATATACAATCCAAAGTGGCGTGATTCATTTATCAGCAGCCCTTCGTGAAAGCGAAGGCCAAACCAAGTTCATCCAATTCTAAATTCGGCACGATATATGCTCCATATACTACACGCGGCCTGATTTCTTCGAAAACGGAACGATGTTTTGATATCCCGCCGGGGCGGGATTGATTGGCAACCGAAGCCTGTACGAGGGTCTTCCGTGACTTTGTGTTACACAAGAAGTGATTAGTAAACAAATCAATCAGGGGCGACGGGGGACCGACGGGCGGAATACAGTTGTCCCGACTTAATACTTGTCGGCTACAGGTTGTCCCCCATCCCAGAGAAGGCGGAATTGTGCCGCTCTTCGCATAAACTTCTTTCCCCTTCACTTGTCTGAGTGGTAGACACTGGTACTCCATGCGATAGGATATCAATTTTGAGTACTGGGGAGACAAAGTACGACACTTTGGCCTTATTAGCCTGAGGGCTAGAAGCTGTAAGTATAATATATAAGAGCCCGCTGTGTATGAGAGTCTGTATTCATGGTGGGAGGCTGGACTGGGAGAGTGAGGAGGGCTTGCCAGTAGCTGTGCAGTGAGAGCATCATGTGCTTGAACAAGTTGCAAAATGTGCCAAGTAGAAGGATGGCCCAGTCGTAGATGGGCCCGACTATGCAGGCCAAGGTGAAGACGAGAAAGGCTGTAGGGGACCAATCTAGGAGCTGTTCGGGGGGGTTTGGTGACCGGTCTCGTAGTGGCTTGGTAGGCGCCGAAGGTTATCACGACTCCTTTGCGCTACTTGGCATGACTGTGGAAGAAAAGAGAAGGTAGTATCCTAGGTGTTGAAGATTAGCATTCAGCTTCCAAGGACTTGGAGCCAAGCTTTGAGGCCCCGGCTTGGTAGGGGATTGTTGGGTGGAGGAGGTGATGCTGATACTGGCTAGGTCTCTGCGTTCTGAGATGCCTTGACAGGCCGGTCTTCAGATTTTCACCTTCTTTAAAAGAAGAAATTGGAGAAGTGCTACTGTTTGAGGATCAGGGTCCATCATTTTTATTTCGGGAAAACATGTAAATAACGAGAACGAAGGATATGAACTTGATACATTAAATAAAAAAACAGAAGACTTCTCCCAGAACTTGCGTGCTTTTGAGTAGAACTAACCACTCAACTCATACAATCGAACCAACAATCTCACCTCCTCACTACCCAGGAACAAGATATATCCACCGAAAAGCTGTATCAAGAAAGCAATCCTCACACTCGACTACAGCATTCAGAAAATAACCCCTCATATCAAAGCCCTTTTATTCACTCCACCCTCCCCCCCCCCCCCCTCCTCCTTCACTCCTCCACCCAATCCCCAACACCCCCAACCAAGCCTCTACACCTAAAGCACCTCCTCTCCCCCCACCTCCTCCAGCCATTCCGCCCACAGAGCCCAGC
>Ga0302140_10009245_pt1 | contig 12238 bp, 10 predicted proteins | sample I_Bog_E1_1_FD_202095 | JGI IMG/M metagenome (GOLD analysis project Ga0302140, IMG submission 202095) | Peat permafrost microbial communities from Stordalen Mire near Abisko, Sweden - I_Bog_E1_1 | ecosystem: Environmental > Terrestrial > Soil > Wetlands > Peat | place: Sweden: Abisko, Stordalen...
CCGGCCACACGCTGACGTCTGCGCTGTTTCCGAAAGGCGATCCGGCCACGCGCCAAACCACGCCGGCCACTGTCAAATCGCTGACGCTGGTCGACGTGAAAAATTATTACGCGAGCGCTTTCCGTCCAGACATGACGACGATTGTCGTCATCGGAAAAATTACGCCGGACGAAGCCGTGGCCACCATCGAAAAGAATTTTGGTAACTGGCAAGCTACCGGCGAACAACCCAACACGCTGTTCCCGCCCGCGCCGACGAACTCCGTTTCCGTCACGCACGTTCCCGACGCGAGCCGCGTGCAGGATAAAATTACTTTGGCGGAGACGCTGCAGCTCACCCGCACAAATGCGGATTATTACGCGTTGCAACTCGGCAACCACGTCCTCGGCGGCGGCTTTTACGCGACGCGTTTGTATCGCGATTTGCGCGAGAAAGCCGGCTTGGTTTATTTTGTCAGTTCCAGTTTCAACATCGGCCTGACGCGCGGTGTTTATCAGGCGGCTTACGCCTGTGATCCGCCCAATGTTGCCAAGGCGCGCGCGATGATTCTGGCCGACCTCAAAGACATGATCGCGAAAAAAGTGACTGCCGGCGAGCTGCATCAGGCCAAGCTGATGCTTCTGCGAGACATTCCGCTCGCGGAAGCGAGCGTGGACGGCATCGCTGGCGGCTGGCTTTCGCGAACCGCGCTCGGCCTGCCATTGGACGAACCAGTGCGCGCCGGAAAAATTTACGTCCGGCTCGGCGCGAAGGATGTGCAGAACGCGTTCGCCAAATGGCTTCGTCCCGACGGCCTCGTGCAGGTGACACAAGGGCCAGTGCCACAATAATACCGACCGGGCCCCTAAAACAAAAAAATCCCGCCGGGATTTCCGGCGGGATTTTAATTTTAGATTTGCGGGCAGACTTAGGCGCCATTGTCGCCGATGGCCTCGACGGGGCAGCCTTCCTTGGCCTCGATGCAGCGCTTTTCCTCATCGGGCGAGGCGGGCTGTTTGTAAACGAAGGTGTAGCCGCCGTCTTCGTTCCGCTTGAAATTGTCCGGCGCCGTCTCGCGGCACAGGTCACAGTCAATGCATTGGTTGTCCACGTAGAATTTTCCGGGGACGTTTTCGGAGTATTTGTTTGCAGCGTCAGCCATAATTTTATTAAAAATGTTAGGGACAAATAATCGCCGGATGGCGGCGGATTGGCAAGCAGGAATTGCCGGGCGCGGCAATTAAAACTTTCCTTGAAAGTCAGAATAAGTATTCTGCGCCGATGCAAAGAGGACTGTTGCGGCACACGAAAATCGTTTCTACCCTCGGCCCGGCCACGGACTCCGCCGAGATGATCGGCAAGCTGATGGACGCGGGCGTGAATGTCTTCCGCCTGAACATGTCCCACGCGCCGCACGACTGGGTGCGCCGGGTGTTCGCGGACATCCGCGCGGAGTCGGCCAAGCGCGGCCGCCACAGCGGCATCCTGATGGACACGCAGGGGCCGGCCATCCGCACCGGCGACTTGAGCGTGCCGCTGGATCTGAAGCCGGGGCAGAAATTCACACTCACCGTGCGCGGCGAGAAATCCGAGGAAGAGCATTCCGTGGATGTGAACTACGAGAATTTCATCAATGACATCAGCGTCGGTGACGTGGTGCTCATGGACAACGGCGCGATCGAAATGAAAGTTCTCGCCAAGAACGGCAACAAGGTGGAATGCGAGGTGCTCACCGCCGGCAAACTTGGCAGCCGCCGCCACATCAATCTCCCCGGCGTCAAAGTCAGTCTCCCCGCGCTCACCGCCAAGGACATCAAGGACGTGAAACTCGGCCTGGAACTGGGCGTGGATTTCATCGCGCTCTCATTCGTGCGCGAATCCCGCGACCTGCTCCAACTCCGCGAGATGTTTGAGGAAGGCAAGCCGCATCCGTTCGTCATCGCGAAGATCGAGGATCAGGAGGCAATCAAAAATCTGGAAGCCATCGTGCGCGAGGCCGACGGCATCATGGTGGCGCGCGGCGATCTGGGAATTGAGATTCCATATTACGAGCTGCCCATCGTCCAACGGCGCATCGTGAAGATGTGTTTGCGCATCGGCCGGCCGGTCATCGTCGCCACGCATATGCTCGAAAGCATGATTACTTCGCCGATGCCCACGCGCGCCGAGGTGACGGACGTGGCCAACGCGATTTTTGAGGAGACTGATGCCATCATGTTAAGCGGCGAAACAACGGTCGGCAAATACCCGCTCAAGTGCATCGAGGTGTTCGATAAGATCGCCACGCGCATCGAGCGCAGCGGCAGCGCGCAGTTCCATGAATCGGCGGAACTCGTCAACGCGCGGCAGAAGCTGGTCAAGAGCGCCGTTGTGATGGCCAACGAGCTGAAGGCGGCCGCGATTATTTCCTACACGCGCCACGGCCACATGGCGCGCTACGCCGGCTGGATGCGCCCGCGCTATTCGCCCATCTACGCGATGTGCGACAATGAGCGCTCGGCGAACGAACTGACGTTGAGCTGGGGCGTCACGCCCTTCGTCATGGAGTTTGATTTCATCCAGCCCCAGAACACCATTGAAAGCGGCCTGAAGAAACTGCTGGAACTCGGCCGTCTGAACCCCGGCGACACCGTGGTCATCATCGGCGCGATCTCCGTCGGCACCGAAATCGTGGACGCCGTGCAGATGCGGACGGTGTGAACCGGTATTAACCTGAAATACAAAGCGCGCCGGTAGATTTGCCGTCGCGTTTTGGCTTTGCGGTGAAACTTTTAAATTATTTGCCCAAGGCTGCCGCCGCGAGGTTGGTCATGGTCAAAACGGTGTTTGGAAACACGCCAATCCAGAACATTCCCGCGAGGCAAACCCAGATGGAAAGCTTCGCCGGCGCGGACAGTTCAATCGGCGACAAATCTTCCGGATCCTTGCTCCAGTAAATCGCGCGGATGACGCCGAAATAATAATAAAGCGAGATGATCACGCCAATCAATGCCGTGAACGCGAGGCAATAGTAGCCGTGATTGTGCGTGGTTTGCGCGGCTTCAATCACCGCTTTGAACAGCAAAAATTTTCCGAAGAATCCCGCCAGCGGCGGAATACCGGCGAGCGAAACCATTGCGATGGTTAGCGTGGCCGCGAGCAGCGGCGAACGCTGGTTCAAGCCGGCGAGGCCGGAAATATCTTCCGTTGCCAGGTGCCGTATCACGAGCGTGATGACAAAAAATGCCGCCATCACCGTGAACACATAACCGGCGAGATAATACATCAGTGCCGATTGGCCGCTCGCGCTCAAAGCCGCGACGCCGAGGAGCAAATAACCGGCATGCGCAATACTGGAATAGCCGAGCAAGCGTTTGATATTTCGCTGCGGAATCGCGCAGAGATTGCCGTAGAGAATCGTGATGGCGGAAATGACGATGAGCAGGTTCGCCCAATGCGCGGTCACGCTCGGCACGGCAGTGAACAGCACGCGCAGGAGCAAAACAAATCCGGCGGCTTTGGAGCCGATGGCGAGAAACGCGGTCGTCGGCGTGGGTGCGCCTTGATAAACGTCCGGTGCCCAAATCTGAAAAGGAAATGCGGCGATCTTGAAACCAAGTCCAACCAGAACCAGCAGCACGCCGAGCAGAAAAATTTGGCTCGTCGCAACGTCAGGATTTTGGGAGAGAAAATTTGCGAGCTTGGTGAAATTTAATTCACCGGTCGTTCCCCAAATCAGCGCGATGCCGAACACCATGAACGACGAGGATAGCGCGCCGAGAATCAGATATTTCACGCCCGCTTCGAGTGAGGCTAGTTTGCTGCGTTGAAAGCTGACGAGCACGTAGAAGGTGATCGTGATGAGTTCAATGGAGACGAACAGCATCGTGAAGTCATTAGCCGAGGCGGCGAACAACATGCCGGCAAGGGCGAAGACGATGAGCGAATAGTATTCCGCCACGCTGCCGGCCGCGAGTTTGTCGGAAAATTCGGCGGCCATGAACAACACCAGAATCGCCGCGACGATGAACAGTTGTTTGAAGAAGAGAGACAAGGAGTCGTTGACGAACATGCCACCGAAGGCGGTGCCGAACTGACCGCAGCTGCCGTTGCCGCTCAGGCTCGTGACCAACAATACGCCCAAGGCCGCGATGGCGGCGTAACCGATGAAACGCCGGCGCTCGGCGGGCACGAACAGATCGGCCAACATCAGCACGAGGCCGAGGCCGATCACCGAAATTTCCAGCATGATCAGGGAGGAATTCATTTGTTTTGCGCAACAAAATTGACGGCCGGCGCACTTGTCTCGCTGGCCGCGATCACGTTGCCAGTTGCCATGGCGACAATTTTCTGCGCGTCAGGATTGATCTTTTCCGTGAGCAGCTTCGGCACAAAACCGAAAATCAGCAGGCTCACGATCAGCAGTGCGTAGGGCAGCTTGCGCCAGAGATTCGCGTCGGCGAGAGAATTCCATTTTTCCGGCAGCGGGCCGTGCAAAACATTTCGGATGGCGCGCGTCATGTAAATGCCGCCGATGACCAGTGCGCCCCAGAGCGCGATGACTGTTATGGCCGGGAACATTTTCCACGCGCCGAAGAATACCGTGGCTTCACCGACGAAATTTGCAAAGCCGGGCAACCCGCAACCGGCCATCGCCGCCATCAAGAGCGCCGTGCCGATGAACGGCAGCTTGCGGCAGAGTCCGCCGAGCGCGCTGATTTGCAGCGTGCCGGTCTGTTTGTAAATGTAGCCACTCAGTGCGAACGTGAGCGCCGCGAGGAATCCGTGCGCGACCATGATGAGCACCGCGCCGGTCACGCCGATGAGGTTCAAGCTGGCAATGCCGAGAAAAATAAAACCCATGTGCGCCACGCTGGAATTACCGATGAGCAGGTTCAAATCTTTCTGGCGCATCGCGACCCAGCCGACATACAAGATATTTCCGACGCAGAGCCACGCGATGACGTGCGCCCAGCTTTGCGCCGCCTGCGGCAACAGCGGCAGCGCGATGCGGATCAAACCGTAGAGACCGAATTTCTTCAGCACGCCGGCGTGGAGCATGGCGGTTGGCGACGGCGCAACGCCGTAGCCGAGCGGTGCCCAAGAATGGAATGGCCAGAGCGAAACCAGGATGCCAAATCCGAAAAGCAGCAGCGGGAAGATGAAATTCTGCGCGTTGACGGCGAGCGGGTTCATCTTGGCGTGTTCGATGATTTTCGGGATGTCGAACGTGTTCGCGCCGGATTGCAGATAGAGCGCGATAAGGCCGATCAGCGCGATGAGTGCGCCGATGCTCAAGTAGAGCGTGATCTGGAACGTCGCGTAGTTCTTCTTTTCGCCGCGACCCCAGACGCCAATCATGATGAACGTCGGCACCAGCGCGAGTTCGTGCAGGAAGTAGAAGAAGAATAAATCGAGCGACGCGAATGCGCCGAGGATGCCGCCGGTCATCACAAGCAGCAGGATGTAAAATTCTTTTTCGCGCGTCTGGATTTCCCACGAGCAGAGTGCGGCGGCGAAGGCGACGATCGCGCCCATCAAGATCAAACCAACATTCAAACCATCTACACCGACGTGATAGCTGATGCCGAGCGATTCCACCCAGGGGATTTGTTGGACGAAGCGATAGCCGTCCGCGTCGGGCGTAGCGCAGTTGTAGCCGCAGAACATTTTTATCGCGATCACGGCCGAAATAAAGGTGGCCAGCACCGCGATGGCGCGGATGATGACGCGGTAATTGCGCGGCACGACGATGAGCGCCAACGCCGCCAGCAGCGGCCAACCTGCGATGTAAGTCAGTATGGACATTTTATTTTCCCAAAACGAAATAGAGCAACAGCGCCACGCCGAGCACAAACAGGAAGGCGTAGGTCTGGAGGTTGCCTGTTTGTGCGAGGCGCAGTGCGCGTCCGCTCAAATCCGTGCCGCCGCGAATCGCGCCGATGATCGCGCCTTCCAGAATCCAGCTGTCAATCCAATCGGCCACCGCTGCGAGAAAATCATGCGCGCGGATGAATGTCTTCTCGTAAAGTTCGTCGAAATAAAATTTGTCACGCATCCACGTCGCCAGCACACCGAGTCTGGCCGGCAGCGGATCTTTGTCCGCTTTTTTATAAAGCAAGAACGCGAGGACAATGCCGACAACCGCGACGCCGATGCCGATGAACATCGGGACGGGTGTTTTCAGGGGTTCGAGCAACTGCTGTGTGAGCGAAAGAGTTTCGTGGTCGGTGGCAAATTGCGAACCGTAGTTGTTGGTAATGCCGATGAAACCGCCGATGGTCGCGAATATGGCCAGAATCACCAGCGGGGCGGTGATGATCAGCGGCGATTCGTGCGCGTGCTTGGCGTGATCGGTTTTTTCCTTGCCGAAGAAAACGACGAAGAACAAACGGAACGTGTAAAACGCGGTCAACCCGGCGACGAACACTGCGACGGCGAAAAGCAGATAATTTTTTTGTTCCAGGCATTGCGCGAGAATTGAATCCTTCGAATAAAAACCCGCAAACGGCGGAATGCCGCTCAAGGCCAATGCGCCGATGGTGAAGGTCCAAAAGGTGACGGGCATTTTCTTTTTCAGTCCGCCCATGTGCCAAATGTCCTGCTCGTGATGCATGCCTATGATGACGGAGCCGGCACTCAAGAACAGCAGCGCTTTGAAAAAGGCGTGCGTGGTCAAATGAAACATCGCGGGCGTCGGGCCGCTCAAGCCGACGGCCATGACCATGTAGCCGAGTTGTGACAAAGTCGAGTAGGCGATGATGCGCTTGATGTCGTTTTGCTGAACCGCCATCAGTGCCGCGAGCAGCGCGGTGAAGCCGCCGATGTAGGCGATGACGTGGAGCGCGTCGGCGTTGTATAAAAAGAGCGTGCGGCAGAGCATGTAAACGCCGGCGGCCACCATCGTCGCGGCATGGATCAAGGCGGACACGGGCGTCGGGCCTTCCATCGCGTCCGGCAACCAGACGTGCAGCGGGAATTGAGCGGATTTGCCAGCCGCACCGCAGAAAATCAAAAGACCCGCGATGGTGGCACTGGCTCCAAGCGCGGCGGGATTTGAGACCATTGCATTTTGTAACGCAGAAAAATTCAGCGAACCGAGCAAGCCCCAAACCATCAAAATGCCCGCGAGAAAACCAAAGTCGCCGAGGCGGTTGGTGATGAAAGCTTTTTTTGCGGCATCGCCGGCGCTGGGTTTTTCAAACCAGAAACCGATGAGCAGGTAGCTGGACACACCGACGAGTTCCCAGAAAATGAAGGTCATCAGAAAATTATTCGCGAGCACGATGCCGAGCATTGAGAACGTGAACAAACTCAAGAACGCGAAAAAGCGCGCCTTGCTCGCATCTTCGTCCATGTAGCTGTAGGAATAAATGTGGATCAAGCCACCGACGCCCGTGACGACGAACATCATCATCATGCTCAAGGCATCGAGCTTGAGGCCGAAGTCCACATTCAAGCCGCCGATGGTGAGCCAGTTGACGGATGTTTCACCGCTGTAATGAATTCCGTTGGCGTTCACGAAGAGACAGGTCATGACGAATCCCGCCGCGACCGCGCCGATGGAGATGAGGCTGCTGACGGTTTTACTGCGCAAAGTGAAGAGCGCAATCACTGTCGCTGAGAGCAGCGGCAGGAACAGGATCAGCCATGGAAAAAATTCGTTTTTCATCCGTCAGAGTTTCATCGAGGTCAAATCTTCGACGTGCGCGGACTGGCGTTTGCGGTAGAGTGCCACGATAAGCGCGAGGCCGACCGCCACTTCCGCCGCCGCCACCGTGATGATGAAAAACACCAGCACCTGGCCGTCGAGCTTGTTGTTGAACCGGGAAAAGGAGACGAGCGCCAAGTTGGCGGCATTGAGCATCAGCTCCAGCGACATGTAGATCACCAGCAGGTTGCGGCGCATGATGACGCCGAGCAGCCCCAGGCTGAACAGCATGAAGCTCACGAACAAATAATGATGGAGGCCGACGTGCATGTTATTCGAGTTTCTTTTTGCTCAACAGAATCACGCCGATCATCGCCACGAGCAGGAGCACGGAGACGATTTCAAACGGCAGCGTGTATTGCGTGAACAAGAGTTTGCCGAGGGCATATGTCTCACCTTCGAGCATGGGCGGAGCGGCATTGGGTTTGATGGACGCGAGCGACTTGATGAAAATGCTAACGACGATGCCCACGGAAACCAAGCCGGCGGCGAGGCCGAAGAATTTGATTTTGCGGCGCTGTTCTTCCTTCAGGTCGAGCAACATGATGACGAAAATGAACAGCACAATGACCGCGCCGGCGTAAACCAGAATTTGCACCGCGGCGAGAAAGAACGCGTGCAGCAGCAGGAACAAACCGGACATCGAAATGATCGTGAGCACCAGAAACATCGCGCTCGTGACCGGGTTGCGGCTGAACGGATTCGCGACCACGAGCACGGCGCACAGCAGCGTCAACGCCGCGAAGACGTAAAACAAAATGTCTTCCACCGCGCCGCCACTGACCAAGTTGTTGATTTGTTCCATTGCTGATTAAGGCTTCACCGGAAAACTTTCCTGCGCCTTCGCTTCTTCCAATTTGTGTTTCCATTTCTGCACGCCGCCGACCGTGCCGCCGAGCGCGAGGAGTTTTTCCTTGTTGTAAATCATCTCTTCGCGGCTCGTGCCGGTGAGCGAATAATCTTTCTGCAAGAAAATTGCTTCTTCTGGACAAACTTCCTGGCAGAAACCGCAGAAAATACAGCGGAGCATGTTGATCTCAAATTCCGCCGGCATTTTTTCCGCGTTTGAGCGGTCTGCCAATTGTCCAGCCGGGCCAGGCGGGATGATTTTGATCGCCTTCGGCGGACAGACAAATTCGCAAAGCTGGCACGAAACACATTTCGTATTACCGTCCTGATCTTTCACGAGATAAGGCGCGCCGCGATAATCTGTCGGCACAGCCCATTTCTGTTCGGGATATTCCATCGTCACGACTTTTTTCAGAATCAGCGTGTTGTAGGCGTGCCGGAGCGTGACCTTAAGTCCGCCGATGATGGCGGGCACATAAAGCTTTTCCCAAAACGTCAATGATTTGCGATTAACGATCATTAGCTTCTGATCCACAGCCAGACGGCAGTGATTAAAATGTTTACCAACGCCAGCGGCACGAAACGCCGCCATCCCAAATCCATCAGCTGGTCATAGCGAAAGCGCGGAAACATCCAGCGCACCCAGATGAACACCGTCAGCAGTACGCAGATTTTCACAAGGAAAATCAAGATTTGCGCGAGGCCGATGCCAAGCGAAGTCGCCGGCTGGTCGAGTCCGCAGAACGGCAGCGTCCAGCCGCCGAAAAACAACGTTACCATCATACCAGCCGTCGCAGTCATGTTGGAATATTCCGCGAGAAAAAACAGCGCGAACTTCATCGAGCTGTATTCCGTATGATAACCGCCGACCAGTTCCGTCTCCGCTTCCGGCAAATCGAACGGCGTGCGGTTCGTTTCCGCAAAACTCGCTACGATAAAAATAATGAACGACAGCGGCGCATACATGACGAGCCAGCCGTGCGTCGTCTGCCAGGTGATCACCTGGCTCAGATTCAAATTGCCCGCGATCAAAAAGACCGGGATGACGCTCATGCCCATCGAAATTTCATACGAAATCATCTGTGCACTCGACCGGATGCCGCCAAGAAACGGATATTTTGAATTCGCCGCGTAGCCAGCGAGCACGATTCCATAAACGCCGAGAGAAACGATTCCGAACGTGTAAAGAATGCCCACGTTCAAATCCGCGATGACCATTTTTTGATGGCCCATTTGCGAGCCGAAAGGAATCACCGCAATCACGAGCATTGAAGGAATGATCGCCAGTGCCGGCGCGAGCCAGAAATACATTTTGCGCACGCCAGCCGGGGTGAAATCTTCCTTGAGCATGAACTTCAAACCATCCGCCAGCGGCTGAAAAATTCCCCAGCGCGTCAAAATCGGGCCAAGAACCGGGATGTATTTTACGAATGGCGGCGCGACGCGGTTCGGCCCGACACGATCCTGAATCCACGCCGAAATTTTCCGCTCCGCCAGCACCGCGTAGGCCGCGATGGCGTGGAGCACGCCAATCACCAGCGCGATCTTGACGACGCTAAAAATGATGAAATACCAGTCCATGTTAAATTGGCACCGTCGCTCCGGTGTCGCCGAGGCTCGCCCACGTCAGACCATTGAACGCGGGAACGTCCTTCGCCATTTCATTGAACAATCCTTCGATCGTCACAAAACCATCCTGGCCGGTGACGTTGTGGACGAGGTCGTGCAAAAATTCCCATTCGGCACGCGCTTCGCCCGGCGCTTCGACGGATTTCATAAATTTCTGAACACGGCCTTTTCCATTCGTGAACGACCCGCGTTTTTCCGCGTGCGCGCAGCCGGGCAGCAAATAATGCGCGAGCTTCGTCGTCGCATTCGGCAAAATGTCGCTGACAATTAAAGTTTCCAATTTGCAGAGGAGATCCGCGCCGATGCCGTGCTTGTTCAAGTCTTCGCCAAAAACAATCAGCGTCTTAATTTTGCCGCTCTGAATTCCGCTGACGATCTGCGGTAAATTTGTTCCAATTTCGCTGAAACAAATTCCAGTGAGCCGCGCGCCATTGGTATTCGGATTTTTATCGGCGCTGATAAGCAGCTTGTCGCTTTCGCCAAAACGTGGAACGGAATCACTAATTGCACCGAGTTTCGATTTCAATTTTGAAATCAGCCAGAGCTCTTCATTTGTCTGCCGCGACGAGGCAACAATCGCGATGGAACCTGCCGGGGCCCTTTTCAACTTGTCAGAAATTTCATTGAGCGCCGCCGTCCAGGTGGATTTCTGGCCGCGAACCAAAACATCTTTCAGCCTGTCTTCACGCCCGATCCATTTGTAATTCAATCGGCCGGCGTCGCACATCCACGTTGAATTGACAGCATCATTCTGGCGCGGCTCGTAGCGATAAACTTTTTCCTCCCGCGAGCCGATGATCGTACTGCAACCGGTTGCGCAGCTTGTGCAGACGCTCTTGGTTTCCTTCAGGAACCAGACACGCATCTTGAAACGAAAATCTTTCGACGTGAGCGCGCCGACGGGGCAGATGTCCACCGTGTTCAGCGTGTAATTATTGTCGAACGGCAGGCCGGGAAAAGTGGCAATCGTGTTGTAGCTGCCGCGATTGATGATGCCGAGCGCGTCGTCACCCGCGATGTCACGCGTGAAGCGGATGCAGCGCGTGCAGAGAATGCAGCGTTCCGCATCGAGCATGATGCGCGGGCCGAGATCAACGGCCTTCGGCTTGTGAACCTTCGCCTCGACGAAGCGGCTCGCGCTCTGGCCGTAATCAACTGAATATTCCTGCAGCTTGCATTCGCCAGCCTGGTCGCAAATCGGGCAGTCGAGCGGATGGTTGATGAGCAGCGATTCCAAAACGCCTTCGCGCATCTGTTTCACGCCGGGCGTGCTCGTGTAAATTTCCATGCCCGGAGAAATCGGCGTCGCGCAGGCGATAGCTGGACGCGGGAACTTGGTAATTTTCGGCGTGCCATCGGGATTCGTAACCGGCTTGCGATCCGGGCCGAGCGCGGGCATTCCGTATTCCACAAGGCACATGCGGCAGTTGCCGACAACCGGCAGCTTCGGGTGATAGCAATAATGAGGCACGTCCTGCTTTGCGATTTCGCACGCCTGGATCATCGTGGTCGGAATCGGCTTGCCGGAAATCGGGTCTGGCATCGTCTTCGGCACTTCGATTTCGCGACCGTCCACCTTCACCTTGATTTTTTCAATCGGCGGCGCGGACTTGATTTCAGTTGTGGCGACGGTTGACATGTCAATCAGTGATGCGCTTCGGCTAATTCTTTTGTTTCAGCAGGCGCGGCAACTTCTTTCGCGCGGCGCGCTTCATCCGCCGCACCCTTCGCGACAAATTCGTCTTTGAATTTCGCGACAAAACTTTGCACCGGCCACGAGCAGGCCTCGCCGAACGCGCAGATCGTGCGACCGCCGGGAATGTTGTCGGCGATCTTCACGAGATAATCCGCGTCGCTCGCACGGCCTTCACCGTGCGTGAGGCGATGCAGCGTCTTGCTCATCCAAAGAGCGCCTTCACGGCACGGCGTGCATTGGCCGCAACTTTCGTGGGCGTAAAACTCGGAAAGGTTGGCGAGCGCCTCGACGATGTCCGTCGAATCATCCATCACGATGATCGCGCTCGAACCACTCATCGAACCGGCGGCGGCGAGTGAATCGAAATCGTAAGGCAGATCGAGCATGTCGGTCTC
>Ga0302140_10009246_pt1 | contig 12237 bp, 9 predicted proteins | sample I_Bog_E1_1_FD_202095 | JGI IMG/M metagenome (GOLD analysis project Ga0302140, IMG submission 202095) | Peat permafrost microbial communities from Stordalen Mire near Abisko, Sweden - I_Bog_E1_1 | ecosystem: Environmental > Terrestrial > Soil > Wetlands > Peat | place: Sweden: Abisko, Stordalen...
GGGTATTTAGCCACCCCATATCCGGCATTGCATCGCCCGCCGACGAGGCAGTACAGTTCTGCTCAGCGCGCCAGCCTGTCGGAGCCGTCAAAATAGCGCCCCGCGCGGCGCCCGAAGGGGCGGTCCCCAAGGCGGCGCGATTGTGGTTCGAACGTGTCCTCCGGGACTGAACTGTGAGGTTCACGCAAGGCGCCGGCGCTGGCCGCGGTGACTACGCCAATATGTTGCCCAGCGCCTGCGCATAGGCCTCCTGAACGCAATCGGCGCGAATCCGTTCGGCGGCGGCGGCTCGCACGCTCGTCCACAGTGCCTCCGACCGGTATAGCGCCAGGACGTGACGGGCGAAGGCCTCGGGGTCGGACGGGTCGGCGCACAGCAGATCCCGTTGATTCTCCCAGCCAAGTTGCTCGCCCAGCAGTGTCGTGGCGACAACCGGAACGCCGTAGGACGCCGCCTCGTGCACCTTGTAGGGAACCCCGGCCGCGAACCTGGTCGGCGCAACGAACACCCGATGCGCGTCGTACAGCGGAATCGTGTCGGCCACCTCGCCGCGCAGCGTGATCCGGGCGTGGTCGCGAAACCGATCCAGGTTCACCCCATCGCCCATGAACCCCACGACGGTCAGCCGCGTCTCGTAGCCGAGTTCCTGCTCGATCAGCGGCAGCACCTCGTCCACGAACCAGCACAGCCCGTCGAAGTTGGGCGAGTCCTGGGCGGCGAAGGCGCCGACGAACAGCATCCCGGCGCGGTCGTACCATCCCCGCGGCGTCAGGGCGAGCTCCCGCTGGTGGCCTAGCACGTGGATGTCCGACAGGCCCAGGGCGCGCAGCGTTTCTGCCTCCAGCTCGTTCACCGCCACGATGCTTTGGCAGAAATAGGCGTTCGCCAGCTCCTGCCGGATTGCCGCGCGCTCGTCGAACGGGGCCTCCCCATCCAGCCATGCGTGGCGGCGGGCGTCGCGAGTCGCAGCGATCGCCTCCGTATCAAGCACCACGCGCACGCCGCCGAGCACGTCCACGCCGCCGCGCTCCAGGATCGGCTTCACCCGGTCCAGGTTGTGGGTGCGCGCGATCCAGATCGTGTCGAAGCAGCCGCGGCGGCTGGCGAGGAACGGTTCCAGCGCCGCCAGGCTGCGGTCGTGCATCACCTCCACCGTGTCGGGCAGGTCCGCGTAGACCGCGGCCAGGTCGAACGCCTTGCGGATCACCGGGAAGATTGTGACCCGATAGCCTTGCTCCGCCATCGTCCGGACGATGTCGTTGGAGCGGACGAAGCCGGAGCCGAGGCGCCGCAGCGGCACCTGGTCCTCGATGAACAGGATGCGGCCGCGTGGCTTGTCCACCGACCGGGCGAAGAGCTGGGCGCGGCTGTCGGCCGCGTAACGGAAGCGCAGCGTGTTGAGATGTTTGCGGAAAAAGATGTCGTGCGCTTGCTCAATCCGTGTGTGCGCGTCTGTGGACACATCTGTGGAGCCGTACTCCAAATGATGCACAACAACGGACGGATCGTAGACGATCCGGTAACCGGCATTGCGTAGTCTGAGGCACAGGTCGGCGTCTTCGTAATAGGCGGGGGCGAACGCCTCGTCGAAGCCGTTTCCGTCGCGCACCGCCTCCGTGCGGGCCAACAGGAACGCCGCGGAGCAGAAATCGACGTCGCGGACGAAGTTCGCCTCTGGGCACAGGGGGGACTGGTCGCGCAGGTACCCCGCCGTCCAGCCGTCGCGCCAGACGATGCAGCCGGCCTCCTGCAGCACGCCATGGGTGCGTATGATCTTGCCGCCCACGGCGCCGATGCGGGGATCGGAGCGCAGCCGGGCCAGCGCGGCGGCAACCGTGCCGGCGGCCAGCTCCACGTCGTTGTTCAGGTACAGGACCGCATCGGCCGAGACCAGCGTCAGCCCGGCGTTGCAGCCGAGCAGGAAGCCTATATTGTCATCGAAGCGGAGCAGCCTTGCGCCGGTAACATAGCGGAGGATGTGGCGGGTTTCGTCGGTGGAGCCGGAATCCACCAATACCAGCTCGATCGCGCCGGCGTGGGTCTGGCGGAGCGAGGCCAGCGCCTGCAGCGTGAGGGCGAAATTGTTGTGCAGGACCATCAGCACGCTGAGCTCGGGCGGGCCGTCGAGGTCGAAGCGCAGCGCATGGCGGCCATACGCCGGGAGCAGGGAGGTGGCCTTGGCGCGGAACAGGGACTTGGCCTCTGCCTCCAGCGCCTGGTCCGCGGTGGGCAGGGGCTTGCCGTCGTTCAGCGCGCGGTTCGACAGCGCGAAGTGCCGCAGCGCGGAGCGGATGTCGAACGTCCTGGCGGCATCGAGCCGGTAGGAGGCGATCGGGTCCAGCGACGGGTGCGGGCGGAGGCCGGCGAGCAGCCCGGTCTGCACGAAGTGGCGCAGCAGGCCGCCGCTGATATCGGCGGTGTCGTCGAGCTGGGAGCGGTAATACTCCAGCGAAAACAAGCGGCTGGGATCGACCAGGTCGCGACACAGCAGGTCATGCAGAGCCTCGATCGTGGGGTTCTCCGGCAGCAGCGTGGGGTCGGTTGCGCGGATGTGGCGGAGGTCGATCAGCGGGTGGGGCGAGCGCTGCTCCGCCACGCCCCAGCGCATGAAATGGATCAGCGGATCGACGCCGGCCGCCTGGATGTCCGGGTATTTCTGCAGGTGGTAGGCCCGGTCGAAGAACCAGGACACGTCCGGGCGGGCGGCGACCGGCAGGCTGAAATAGAGGCGGATGGCCTCCGGATCCTGCTTGCCGCCGCCTAGATTGACCGAGAACAGATCGTCGTCGACGAACGCAAACGCGAAACTTTCTAGGGCCAGATTCTCGATTTGGTCCACTTGGCTAGCTCACGATTCCGAGTCTGCCACGGTCTATCCCGCGTGCTCCGGATGGTCCGACAACCACGCCAGTGCTTCCGGATTGCCCGCGGAACGCTCTAGGACCGTAAGCCATGCAGCACGCGCCGATCTATTGGCATTCTTGCTCGCAAAGTGTCTCGCGTACAGAACATCTACGCAAGGGTCATGTGCCAGCAACAGGGGCCGCAGCTTGTCCGCAAACTCCCGTGCCGCGTCGTTGTCACCTAGTGCCAAGCTGATGCGTAGCATGTCCTTGAAATAGATCGGGTGGCCAAATTGATCTAGAAGTTCCGGACGGTCCCGAAACCTACTCTCGCAAAATGCGCGTGCTTCCTCGTAATGACCCGCGACGCACAGGCTGCGCATCTCGTCAACAATGGGTTGAACTTCTACCTGCGACAATGCCTGGGTATCAGCGTCGACGTCGTCCCTAGCGAGCAACTTCTCCTGATCGGAGTCAGCGTCTGGACTTCCCATTTTTGGCTCCTCGTGCGTGGAGTTTGGATGCGCTGCGTCGGCGCCGAGAGTAGGGTCTACTTTGAAAGCGGGCACGTCACCTGCTGGGGGTTGCGCCAGCGAGGCGGAGTGCGTACCCAGAGTCGTCTCAGTCGGCCTGGGCGGGTCGCCAAGCAGCGGACTAAGGATCTCCCTGATTCTGCTCCAAGGGCTGGAGGACTGAGCCATAAAATCTTTCCTCTTTGTTCGGCCGAGCCGATAGGATTATCGGGACCGTCCGGGTTATGCCGCAGCACGGCCCTCAGCCGATAGCCCCAGGCCGCCAACCGGTTTATTGGGCCGTATACAGCATTTACTCCGGACTAAACAAGTGAGCGGCCAGGATCGCACTTATGCGGTCCCTGTCCTGATCCTGCTTTCGTTGGAACACAGACAAATCGTCCGCTCGCGCAATCTCCCTCGCTACTTCGCTTATAACATGATAAAACTCTCGTGATGAGAAGTCGTGAATTGCAATTACCGGATTGCACTTGCTATGCAAGAGTATTTGCATAAAACAAGCCACCCGGAACCGGCCGTCGACCAAATACATATCCGCCTCAGAGCTCCTATCATCGTCCCAGACACGTTGATGATAGTTTGGCCATGAGTCACGGGTTGCAGGGTCAACTGGATAACCCCAGTCTCCTGTCGGGCCGATATCGATGTAGATCATACTGGGCTGAACCTTACTCCCGGTGTTTCGGCAGTGATCGCTGACCTTTTCAAGCCATTCCGACGACGAATCGATAGTTATCACTGATCCACTGACCAATGATGCCGCTAAGCAGGTGCTTCCGCCACAGCCGAATTCCAGATACTTGGTAGAGCATCGCATAAAACTCCGAAACAGCTTGGCCTCATAATCTTGCATGGCTAAGTGCATCAAGCTACTCCCTCCATTAGCAAGTTCACCTTCATGCGCGCGGGCAACCGTCCGGGGTTAGTACACTGCATGCGCGCCATTTCTGGAACCCCCCTCAGTGCGGAATGTGTGTGAACTATACAAAAATCCGTGAAGCCGGTCCAGTGACCGTTTGGTCGACTGAGCCTCCCACTTGAGGTGAGGCGGCTGGCGCCCTGTTCGTGATCAATGGCCCTCGAACGTCAGATCCGGGTACTGCAACGCCAGTTCCTCGAATATCCGCCTGGCGCCGTCCGGCCCGCCAATCGGCCGCAGTAGGTCATCAAATCGCTTCAGGATTTCGCGGTGTAGAACCCGAACGCCGGTTAACTCAAAAAGCTTTTCGCGGGTCGAACTAACCATGCTAATCACGCTCTGTGGGCACGGATCATAATACTGTGGCCTTGCAGGCACATTCCATGCAAAAAACTGATCGAATACACGCTTATATTCATTATTACGTCCTTCGCTCATCTCCAGGGAGTCACCTCGAAGTTTCTTTGCAGCAAACTCTTCGAATGACTTGTTCCAGTAATGATTTATTTTTCCTCCCTCATATGTCAATTGACGCTTGTTCAGCTCAGCCGCGGAAACCGGCGCCAACGCCGAATCAACGAAAACGACCGGCCTCTTGCAAATCGGGAAATGTAACGGTCTCATTGTCAGAACGTCGGCTAGGCAGACTAAGCTCTTGACCGGAATGCTTCTCCGACTGTATTCGAATTTGGCCAGCTGCAATCCTTCCTCTCGACGAAAGCTTTGGCCGCCGAACCATTTCCAGGAATAGCATATGGCCGACGGCCTCTCCGCCGGGAAGGATTCATTAACGGCCTCGATAATGCGTGCTATATTGAAATCATATTTTGGCGCAGGGAGCAGAAATTCGTCCGAATCAGCGTAAAAAACCCACTCATAATCCCGCAATTGCGGAAGAAAATGAATACTATACTCAAATGCCTTTCGCTGCGGCGAGATGTCTATTGAAACTTCATTCTCGATAAACGTAATAACGCCGAGCTCTGACAATAGCTCTAGCATCTCCGTCGTGCCATCGGAATTATCATTGGAAAAAATGAATATGTGATCGAATCCGAGCGTAATATAATGCGCTATGAATTCCAGCATGGAGACGCCATCATCCCGCATAGTGGCGACTACTGCTGCGAGGCGGGTTGGTTTGATCCGACTGATGACCAAAAAATTTAACAATTTTGTAATTGACCATGCGGCTTCACAGTCACTGTCGAGGAAATCGAATTTTGCGTCTGCCGTCTGGACCGGCGGAAAGCGCATGCCGGTGCGCAGTCGGCCATTAGAGTCCACTATCCGCGCAAGCGCCCCGATCTGCCGGATAAAGAGGTTGTCGCGCGGACTGCTCTCCGGTAGCGGTTTCAGCGGAGCACCCCGCACGAATTCCAGCAAGGAGTCGAGCCGCGGGACCAGGCGGTCATCCGACCAATTGGTTGCCAACTCGACCTTAATCCTTTCGTCTTCTCCTCCTTCAAGCCACTGTTCAAAATTGGGCACATACACGTCTTAGTTCCTCTCCGAAGCTTGGTGCCGTTTGCGCCGCGCTATTCTTATCAACGGCTAGCGCGTTGAAACACGGCGACAGCCTGGGCGAACCTTGAAGGATCGCTAATGAAAGTCTTGATTTGTATTTCCGATGGGTATGCGCGCTCCATGTACTCTTTCGGAACTAGCGCCTCTCCATAGAATGTCGCTGGACGGTGATCTCCGCCTCCGCTTGCTGCGTAAACGAACTCGCCTCTATCGTAAGCAGCTATGCTCGCGTCGGGGTCCCTGAAGACAGCGGCGAGCGACCGCTCCCAAGGACCCAATTCCTCCTTAGGCTTTCCGATCAGCGCCTTAACCTGCTGAATGAAGTGGCGGGCCTGTGTGGTGATAACGAGAATGCCACCTGGGCGAAGGATGCGGCTAAACTCGTGGATCCAGGCAAGATGAGCTGGCTCTGCCAAGTGTGAGAACACGGAATAGGAGTAGATGAGGTCGAATGAGGCTGGTGCAAAAGTCGTTGGACCATAAGGGGGGACGGTCATAAGCTGGGCCGGCAGGCCACTGACCTTGCAGAATCCAATCACATCGGGGTCCACGTCGATCCCGAAGAGGTTCTCGGCGGCCACGTCCTTCATGAAGAATAGTAGATAGCGCCCCCAGCCGCTGCCAAAATCTAGAACCCGATTCGTGGCGCTTACCGAGTGTTCCGACAGGCGTTGGTACTCGGCTTTGACGAACTGGTAGAATACGAAAGCGTCCTCCAATGCGGTTGCGCCCGACATCCCAACGAAGTTAGATTGCCATCTTGGCTCCGGCGGCGAGGGAAAGCGGACGCCGCGAACCACCGGGCCGATAGATGCCTCCTTAAGGGCATCCAACCAAGCCGCGTCGTCGCATTGCGCGCCCAATTCAGCTAGAGACGTCGGCACTACGGCTGAGGCCACGGCGGTTATTCCTTCTCGGTCGGTCGCTTTGCATGCGATGGATAAATGAACAATCTCATCTGATTGTAGGCGCGATCGCAGACAAATACGACCCAGCCGGATCGCCAAGGGTCGGGATCAACCCGCCGCCCTCGTCGCATTCGTCCCAGGAGTAGATCAGGAGCACCCTGGATGGACACGCCCCCGGATTGCTTTGAATGAAATGAACTGCGGCACTAATATGCGTCGCCAACTCGGACGGACTCGGCAAGGCGTAGTAGCGTTCCGGATTCTGAATCGTACTGAATGGCCCTGGGTGTTCCTGTCGAGGTCTCGTGTCCCATCCCACCATAGCGATTGGAACTATTGGCTTCCCTGTTGACTGCAGAGTGGTCCAGTAGGCCCTTGTCTGCTCGTCCAGGTCCTTGTAAGTACCGGCCGGTTTTGGGGTCAGCCTGGGGATATAGCTGCTAATCGCTTGGGCGCCTATCGCTGAGGCAGCTTGTGCCCCTTCGGCGCCGTGAAGAATGACAATATACGGGGGGCCCAGGCCGGCAGCTAACACCCGTTCGCGCAGGAAACTCGCAGCCATTCCCATGTTTGCGAGGTCACCAAAAAAATTCTTAACCTGATTCACATCCCACAATAAGAAGAGGAGCGGTCTCTTCGTTGAGCCTTCTGCGCTGACTTTCTGATAGTTCGGGGCGGCCATATAATCAGCCCACTGTTGAATATTCTCTCGCCATTTTCCGTTTTCAAATGGAATGGAGCCCATTGAGGATGGAGACACAATGCCGCACCAATTTACATTATTCCGGAGACTACTGCTTTGATAGAGGTTCCAAGCCGCATGAAGGCTTGACTCCGGCCCGTACCAGACGAAAGCCCAAAACTTAATGCCGGCTCTTGCTGCTAGTTCGATCTCCCTGTCCATGACCTCCTGCGAACCAACGCATGTCAACGCCTCTTCAGAAAGGACCTTGCAGTGGGCTGGGGCGCGATATTGAAATTTCTTGTATGCAATATCATCTTGCGCGGCGATAGAAGAACCCGACCTTGAGTACCAGGCGTCCCAGCGAATCGCCCCCGCGATAACGCCGGACGAAGCGGCCCACGTTTGGGGAGGGCATGCAAGAGAAGCGAGGGACACAACGGACCCGCGCAGCATCTGCCGTCTTGTTGTGCCCAGGTGAGTGGTGTGAACCGAGCAGCCATTAGCGGCAGTCACCGCCATATCTAGCCAGGTACACATCCCATGGTCTCCTACTAAAATATGCCGATAAATCTATCCGGCACACGAAGTAGGTCATACGTCATCTCATTTCCATGCAAATAGAAGTGACCCGCCTTAGATGGGTTCTCAGCGATAAAGTTGCGCGCCCATTCCAGTCGAGGAGCAATATATGGATCATCCACCTTTAAGGTTACATCCGTATGCCGTTTAAAGCGACAAATTGATTCAAGCATTGCCTTGTATTTTTCATCTGGCCACCGCTGATAATGGTCCTTCGGCCCATCGCCCCATGGCATGTCTCTCGTCATGGCGAGACGATCTACCGTAACCTGCAGATCATAATCGTGAAGATGGAATAGGAAGAGATCATCGAACACCATTGGATGGTCTGCGGTGTGGAATCCGGGGACCCACTTGATAGGGACTTGAGTCACCAGAGGCTTGCACATCGAGAAAAGGAAACGGCCCCAGCGGCGCTGGCCCAGTACCGGCTGCGCCTGTTGAATCGGCAGTTCCTCAGGAACATGATGTAGGTTCAGCCCAATTGCAGTAACAACGGGATACTCCGTCCGATCGCAAAAATCAGCCAGATCAGCGTATTTATCCGGGTCCGCTACAAGAATCTCATCAATATCTGTGTATAATACTACATCATACCATTCAAGCAGCGACGAAACAAAATTTGAGACAAAATTGGCGCGCTTAAGGTTGTGTTTCGGCGACCGAGGAATGCGCAAGATATTTATCTTCCCCAGCGCGGAAGTTGATCCGTCGTCCGAGCCGTGGTCGATCACGTAACACTGCTCTGGCCCAAACAAATTGCCGTAGTAATTCGCCCAGATCGGCATAAAATGCGATTCGTTATAGGCCATAGTGACCGCAGCACAGGATTTCCTAGACATACCGATTCTCCAAAAGACCTAGGGAATCCCGATTCCAAGTAAATGGGCTAGATTCCTCGGCGCACTTCTTGTTGAGAAACCCAACCATTCTATCTAGGACGAAGCTCTCTAGATCAAACCCGTCGTCAGGAATATTCTTTTCCGGAAGATTCTTTATAAATCTTTCAGCCATTTCAGTTATAACGACATCAGGGCGGAACCGCTCAACCAGCCCATAGTCTATCGACGTGGCCCATACAAAAAGTACACTCCGAAATGTCTCTGCGAGGATACCGGTCAGCAAATGAGGCCTGTATTCGCTGAAAGAATCGCCAAAAATGAGGACACGACGTTTGTCGCAATTAAGCCTAGAATTCTCAAGCCGTAAGGACGTCCCACGAAGCATAGGGGCGGCATGATTTGGGTCCAATAGCTCCAAAAATCGTACCAGCTCGTTCTTAAATACGATCTTTGAATCGCGAAGCACCTGCGCCCCCCCCCAATCCTCTTTGATTGGAGGGGTGAGCTTAGACCCTAGATCAAGCGCAAGTGTCACATAGTGGATCGGACGACTCCACAAATCGGCAGGCGGGAGAGCGCCAATGGCTTGGCAGAGTGCTTGGTGAGCAGCGCAAGCGCCCCAGTAGGTCCAATGCGTGTCTGTTTTCCAATAGAGCAGCCTGTCATCCTTGTGACGCATCATTTCCGGAAGTGGGTCCACGACGACGCTAGATACGCCGAATTCGCCTGCGTAGTCAGAAACCATCCCCGGCGGATCGACGTTGAGGATTGAAGGGTCAAAGTTGAGTCGGTCGCGATAGACCTTGATCTTATCGGGTACCCACATGTGAAAATACTGGGCACCGAGAGCATTTAGCCGCTTCTGCCGATCGGCAAGCTTCAACGCCCAGTTTCGAGCATCACGTGTCACAAATAGCTCACTATCGGTCAACAGGCGCAAAGCCTCGTTGGACCCGGCCGCCAGAAAAAGCCAGCCATCCTTCCCGATGTGAACTCCGTTTTGATCGACTTGCATCCAGACCCTCTATTTCACTCCCGGCCTCCCCATCAGACGGCCCGCTGCATGAATTCCTATCGGAGCATAGCTCCGTTGATCGCAATCTTCCATTGCTCAGCGGCTACGCGGTAGCGTTCGCTTGGGCTGCGGCCTTCCGAAGCTCCGACAACTCTGAAATGCTCAGACGCCGAAGCGATTTGGCCTGTTCTGACACCATCGGCGACGTCGGTGTAGGTGCGAAGGTACCACGCCTCATCAACCTCGGGCGTCGCCCCCCAGCGGCCTTCGAAGAACCCAAACCCGACATAGTGGACGCGGGCATCTTCCGTCGATCCTCTCCGAACGGCGTCGGCCACATCGGGATTGGCCTTGAGATAGCCTGATTCATTGAAATCGCTGTTCGCAACGGTCACCTGCAGCAGCAGCTTGAACAACTCGGTCGGGATCTCGACCGTGCGCGAGGTCTCAAACTCGGCGCGGGTTATGCCGATGGCCTGCAGCAGGGAATCGAACGGCGGTACGTACATGTAAGCTCCTTCTCTCATCGCCGATTGTTGCGCGGCGGCCCGGCCATCGACCCTGGCCGAGCCAGTAGCCTCGCGTTCTCGGTGAGGCTGAACGTACATCTCAAAAGGTCCTTCCGTGCTGGAGGAATATCCCCCCGCCCCTAATTCCTCGCCGCCTTACGCCTGGATGGCGCCGACGTCCTTGCCTCGTCCATCGAATCGCGCGCCGCTTTCTGCGGCTTCGCGTCCCCCGCACCCAATTGTTCCGCCACCTCGGCGACATACGCCGCCTGGCCCGCGCACACCGGCTCCGGCAGCCCGAAGGCCAGCCGAGCAAATTCGTGGCAGCGCACAATCTCCGCCACGTGCCGGTCCGCATCCAGCGCGTGCGTCACGCTTGTAGCGTGGCGGCGATGCACGTTCAACGCTTCTGCCTCATACGCCACTTTCGCGCCCGGCAGAGTCAGCGCCTCCAGATACAACCGCCAGTCGCCGGCCATGCGGAACCCCGCCAGGTCCGTCTCGCACGCCGCCAGCGCCCGCAGCAACGCCTCCCGCCGCCATACCACCGAACTTACGTTCAGGATCAGGTTCTTCACCGACAGCAGGCGCTGCACGAAGTCCGCCGCCTCGAACACCTCGGTCTGCGTCAGCGCGCCCGGCACCACGCTGCCGTAATACGGCTTGTAGCTCGCCCATTGCGGCGCGCCGTCGGCATCGATCGTGCGCGAGTCGGTGAAGGCGAACTGGATGGCGGGATCGCTGCTCAGCAGGGCAAGCGTGCGCGTCAGGAAATCCCGCTCCGACGCGTCGTCCGCCTCGGCCAGCCACAGGAACTCGCCGGTCGCCAGCTCCGCCGCGCGACGCCACTGCGCGAAGACCGAGCCGGAGTTGGTCTGGTTCGGGATGAACCGGATCTCCCGGTTCCACTCCGCCGCGACGGCCGGAATCACCTTGGCGCTGTTGTCGGTGGAGGCGTCGTCCAGCACGATGACTTCGTGCACCGGATGGGACTGCCCGAACACGCTGCCCAGCCGCAGCGGCAGGTGGCGTGCGTAGTTGTAGTTCGGCACGGCGACGGAGACCGAGGGCAGGCCGGGAATCGCCAGGTCCAGCAGCCGGCGGACATAGGTCTTGAAGCTGAAGCGCTCGGCGATCAGCGCGTGCCGGTCGGCCCGCTGCTGGTCGGTGATGCCGGCGGTGAGCTGCCCGGTGATCGCGGCGGCCATGGCGGATACGTCGCCATAGGACACGACGGTGCCCTGGCCCGTCTCCCGCAGCATGTCAGGGATGCCGCCGGAGCGGTCGAACGCCACCACCGGCACGCCGGCGCTGAGCGCCTCCAGCACAACGGTGGGGAAGGGGTCTTCGCGGGAGGTCAGCGCGAACGCGTCCGCGGCGGAGAACACCGCGTCCATGTCGTCGCGATAGCCCGCCATGCGGAAGGTGCCGGTGGCCTCGGCGTCGGCGATCTCGGTGGCGAGCCAGTCCTTGAGCCCGGGGTCGATGCCGCCGACCCAGATCAGGCAGACGCGGCCGGGGCGCTTGCCGCTGGAGATGGGCGTCGTGCGGAGCAGCCGCCAGAGCTGCAGGAACAGGTCGAAGCCCTTGCGCAGGTCGGCATAGCCCACGCCTATCACAAGTTTATCACGATTGGTCAGCCCGAACTCGGCGCTCAACCGGGCGCCGGCTTCGGGGTTATATGCAATATCCTTGTAGGAGCCCTGCGGCATGATCAGGGCGCGGTCGGTCGGTTCGGCGCCCAGCGCGGTGAACAGCTCGTCCCGGACGAACGGAGCGGCAAACACGACGTGGTTCGCCTGCTCGATGGCGGCGCGGGCGCCGGCGGTCAGGTTCTTCTCGCGGATGATGCGCGGCAGCTCGTGCACCAGGACGAT